>WNFP01001203.1_pt1 | contig 20139 bp, 9 predicted proteins | sample 5400201 | NCBI WGS metagenome assembly WNFP01 (sample SAMN13153355, study PRJNA577476) | soil metagenome | isolation source: 115 cm saprolite under Madrone tree | place: USA:California | collected 2016-06-14
CGGTTCAAATCTTTGTCGGACCGCCGCATTTCCTCGATCTTATTGATCGAGTGCAGCACAGTGGTGTGGTGTTTGCCGCCGAATTGCCGCCCGATTTCCGGCAGCGAGGCGCTAGTGAGCTGCTTCACGATGTACATCGCCACCTGGCGCGGGAACGCGATGGCGCGCGTGTTGCTGCGAACCTTTAAGTCCTGTTCGCGCATATTAAAATGCTCGCTCACCCGTTTCTGAATCAGATCGATGGTGACGCGCTTCTCCTGCGAGGCGATAATGTTGCGTAGCACCTGCTGCGCCGTCGCCAAGGAAATCGTGGCGCCCGTCAAGGACGCATAAGCCATCAGCCGCGTCAGCGCGCCTTCCAACTCGCGCACGTTGGACTTAATGGCCCGCGCGATGTACTCCGCCACGTCGTCCGGCAAGCTAAACCGGTCGTTCTCAGCTTTCTTCTGGAGAATCGCAATCTTGGTTTCCAAATCTGGCGGCTGGATGTCAGCGATCAGACCCCATTCAAATCGCGAGCGTAGGCGTTCCTCGATAGAGTTAATTTCTTTCGGCAAGCAGTCGGAAGAAATCACAATCTGCCTCTGCTGCTCATAAAGCGCATTGAACGTATGAAAAAACTCTTCCTGCGTCCGCTCTTTCCCCGCGATGAACTGGATATCGTCCACCAGCAAAACGTCCACGGTGTGGAACCGGTCGCGGAAACTGGTCATGCGGTCAAAACGCAGCGAATTGATCACCTCGATGGTAAATTTCTCGGCGCTCACGTAGCTCAGCCGCATCGCCGGGTTGCGCTTCTTAATCGTGTGCCCGATGGCATGCATCAAATGCGTCTTGCCCATGCCCACTCCGCCATAAAGAAACAGCGGGTTGTAAGCCTTCGACGGTTGCTCTGCAACGGCCCGCGCCGCAGCGTGCGCAAACTCATTCGATTTGCCGACGACAAACGAATCAAAGCTGTAGCGCAAATTCAATTGATGATCGCTGCTTTCAAAGTCCAGCTTCGTTTGCTTCATGCCGGTTGCTGTGGGAGCGGCTGGCACTGGTTCTTCCTCCGTACAGACGTATTGCACTTTCACGTTGGGAGTCCCAAGTTCGTGGAACACGGCTTTGACGATCTCGCCATAGGTGCGCGTCAAGACCTGCCGGAAGACCGTGCCGGGAATCTGCACGAACAGGTTTTCACCCTCCGCCCGATTCAGCCGCGTGGGTTGAAACCATGTGGTGTAGGTGTTGATGCTGACCCGGGACTTCACGTGCTCAAGAAATCGCTCCCAGGAATTCGTCGCAGTAGTCATCACAAGAGAAAGTCTCACCCCGTTATTTCCACAGATGTGAATAAGCTGTGGAAAGCACGTCCCTTCTTTTCTTTTTTTTTTCTGGCTTCGGGAATCGTGCCCGTACCGGAGCGTCTTGCTTTCCCCTGGCGCCCCGCGCACGGCCCTTCTAGAATTGTCGGCCCCTCGACTCGCCGCTATCAGACAGCGCGGGATTGTCGCCGATTGGACCGCATGGAGCAAGCGAAAAGTGTGCGAAGGGATTCACCGCGGTGCACATGCCATGCACAGCTTTTCCACAAGCACAATTTTTGTGCAACTCCTTCGGCTAGCGCATATTTCTGCGGGAATCTTGACAAAATTTCCGCGAGCGCCCACCGCTTTGCACAAATTCCTTCCAAATCGCCCTGAGGAAAATTCCGTTATTGTTGAGATTTTTTATCGGGCCGCTCGAATTCGTAGATGCCCAGTGGGTCGCTTCCGATGATCAAACGGTCTTGCTCGATGAGAATCGTATTGGCATCGAGCCGCGCTTCCTCAGGCGTGTAGATCTTATACGTCGCGCGGCGATTTCCTTCCTTGTCAAAGTGCAACAGATTGTTACCCAGCGCCATCCAAACTTCTCCGGTGCCGCGCTCAACACCGACGGCCGTCAGAATACGCTTAAACAAGGGAGCGTCCCCGCGCTTCTCCTGCCTCTCGATCTCTTTGCGAGTGGCCTGCGCCGCCGGCCATGCGTCAACTCCCGTGTATTGAATATCCTGGCCCCCGTAACCGTTGCGGTCATATTGCCGCACGGTGGCTTCCGGCAGGTAAGGAAAGGCGTAATACAGATGGTCTCCGCCGTCCGTCACTAGCATTCCGATATTCAGAAAGCGGTTCACTTCCGGACGTTCTGAGATCGGCTCGGGGTCGCCAAACTCACGCACATCCCGGCCTTTCTTGTCGAAAACCATGACCAAGTGGGGTTCGTGCACGGTGGCCACGGCAACTTCGCCATCCGCGAGCGCCGCGATCGCCACCGGCGCATTCACTTTAATCATGCGCGCATTTCCTTTGCTGTCCCAGATCTTGATGGCGTTTGCGCCACGATCCGCTACGTACACGGTTCCCTGTGCGTCTACGTCCAGGTCTTCGCCGAAAGTGATGGTTGCCAATTGTGGTGACTCGGGACTCGGACCTTTGCCGTCTTCATAGGCAGGAACCCTCTTCAGCAATTTCCCCGCTCGATCGAAGACCGAGGCGGATGATCCCGGCGCGCTCAACACATAGTAGTTCCCGTCAGCCCCGTGCTTCACCGCCCGCAGACCCGGCCCAACGCCTGGCAACAGCCTCTTCTTGGCCGTGAGATCCCCTTCGTCCTGGCCAAACGCGCACGCGGCGAAACACCCCAGCAGACACAAGCCCACAAGAATTCTCAAGTTAATCACAAACCCTTTGTTCTTCGTCATTTCTCCTGAGTCATCAGAGTAGGACGTAAGGATACAGGTTGCCCGTTTCAGACCATTCGGTGTGCCGATCAGTCAATCTTGAACCGCAGGCGCTCGATCGACCTTGCGCGCAGCCGCCCCGCCGCGTTGCGCGGCCCTTCGTCGTCTGTCTCAATCAACACGCAGTTCATCTGCACATCGCCGGAGGCCACTTCAAACCGTGCCGGCAATCCATCGAGAAATTTCTTAATGATACCGGCTCGGTCCATCCCGATCACCCCGCCGTGTGGCCCGCTCATGCCCACGTCCGTGATATACGCCGTGCCACCGGGTAGGACGTGCTCGTCTGCAGTCGTTACGTGCGTGTGCGTCCCCACGATCGCAGTGACCCGCCCGTCGAGGTACCAGCCCGTCGCTACTTTCTCGCTGGTGGTCTCCGCATGCATGTCCACGAAAACGAAGGCCACATCCTCGGGCAGTTTGGCTAGTTCGCTGTCGGCTTTTCGAAACGGATCGTCGGTCGGTGTCATAAACACGCGCCCCTGCAGATTGAGCACGGCGTATTTCACGCCATTTTTGGCTGTGCCGACGTAAAGACCGCTGCCTACGTTCCCTTCCGGGAAATTCGCCGGCCGCAGCAGCCGCGGTTCATGCGGCATAAACTCCAGAATTTCCTTGCGGTCCCAGCTGTGGTTGCCGCCGGTGAGGACGTCAATCCCCATCGCGAGCAGCTCTTCCGCCAGCCGCGGCGTGATCCCGAATCCAGAAGCCGAATTCTCACCGTTGGCGATGACAAGATCGATTTGCCGTTGCGCAACGATGTCCGCCAGACGCTCGCGAACAATCTGCCGCCCCGGCGACCCGACAATATCTCCAATAAAAAGTACGCGCATGCTCTATGAGGACCCGGCGAATAGAAAAAAAGAGCGGACTGCTTGGCCGTGGGGAGCTAGGCCGTGAACCTCTGAATTAGGTGGGCGCCACGAGCCAACCGTTAGGCTTTCCTGCCCCGCTCGCCCGTCTCTAATCGCCCGCTTCGAGCGGTTACCACCTGCGACAAAGACGTGCCAGCGGGACAGGCCGTGCACACAGGCTGTCTATCCGCAGCACCTCAGAGATTCGTCATTGGTTCAAACAGCTTTCGCTCCCTCACCTGCCTCGAAGAACCGCTCCGCTTCATATTCTAGCAGGATGCCCGCCCAAAGAAAGGCAGCGGCACCATAGCCTGCTCCAGAAGCTTTCAAATTGAGGGGCTCTTCTATACTCAAATCGGCGGGAAAAACGTCCCTAGATCCAAAGAACTCTTTCGGAACGGACTAGTCGATAAAGTCGATCACGGCGCCGTCGCGCCGGTCCAAAAAGCCCACAAACTGCCCGAAATTTGGGGCAGTCACATTGTTATAGACGGCGTTGAAATTGCCGTGATTCGTCACGTTGAGCGAATAAAATCCCAGCCGAATGTGGTGAGTCTTGCCGCTTTTCGCCCCAAGAAAAGGAACTTGGAAGACGCGGTAGATTTTTACATCCAGCGAAAGATAAGTGGCGAAGCGCCGCCCGTTTGGCGTGCCCACATAATTCTGCAGCACATCCACATTGGAGTAGGCGTAGCCCGAATGCACATCGAGGATAGGACTGAAGGTGAACTTCTTCGGTAAGGAAAACACTCCCCAGCTCACCACCCGCTGCGGCACGTCGGAAGGCAATACTCCGTAGACATTCGGCCGGATGACGGGCTGCAAGAACGGAATCATTATGTCGGAAAGGTTATTCAAATCTCCCCGCGTGCGGCTCCATATATAGGAAGCGTTCACCTCGTGGTGTTCATGAACGGTGAAGCGCACGGTGCTTTCAATCTCCCGATAGTGAGAGGAACCGGTGTTCGTAAGGCCCAGAAAGGAATTCTGGCCGACGGCGCCGGTGAAAGGATTGACCACAAACAGATAAGTCGTATGGCTGTCGATGTAGCCGACTCGCAGCACCATGTTTCTCCGCAACTCGCGATCGCCCTCGAGACTCCACGTGAAATTGCGCGGCGTTGTGCCCGGCCCCTGCGGCAAAATATCTCCATTTAGCGGATTCGTCCCGCCCACATAGGCGTTGGTGTACGTTACAGGCGCCCCGATCAATTGCCCAGTAGAATCAAACTGGCTCACCACGCGAGTCGGATTCACGCCAAAGTCGGCTGCCAGCAGAGGCAGCATGCTATAGAACAAGCCCGCCCCCGCTCGAATGACGGTCTTGCCGTCCTTATCCGGTGTGTAGGCGATACCCAGGCGCGGTGCCAACGCCGCGGACCATCCAGCGGTTTCGCTGGACAAACGCGCCCCCGCGTCGATCGTCCAATGCGGGTTTAGTATCCAATGATCCTGCACGAACTCGGCAACGGAAGTAGCGGATGGAATCTGAGCCCCCGCAGGCTGAAAGTTGATCTCCTCATCCAACGCGCCGTTCTGCTCAACGAGGTGAATCGGATCGGCCGTGCTCACGCCGAAATAAGAACGATAGTTTACGTCTACGCCCACATGGATCTCGTGTCGACCCAGCCAGTGTTTCTCCGCAAATTGATAGCTGGGCAGAAACTGGAACTGCTTGCCTCTCCTTGACCAGCGGTTGAAGAAGTTTCCGCCCCAGCCCTGCGGTGAAATCAACATATCATCCAATCCCTGCCCGTGAGCATTGCTGTCGAACCGCGTGTACTGAGCAACTGCGCTGAAAATCGCCCCGGAATCCAGCTGGTACCTATCGGACAAGTGCAAAGCAATTCCCTTTTGGTTCAAGTCATTCGAGGCGGGGTCCGGCACAAGGGCGTTAATGTCGATGTGCTGCTGGCGAAGAGGAAAGGCATTAACCGTAAGAGTCAGGATTTGTTTGGGCGAAAGAATGAGTTCGAGGGTCGTAAAAGAGTTAAAGCCTTGTTTCTTGTAGATGTCGTCTGGCCAAGGCAGTCCGCGAACCGTGGTCTTTTTCATGTCGTACTGGAAGACTTCCGAGAAAAACAGTTTGCCGTCGAGCAGCGGTCCCCCAAAGTCGACCCCAGGAGTCGCTTGCGCCACGCCGACCATCGAGCCGTTCTTTCCCAGAACCGAAGGCACGATATTCTTTACATAGAAATTCCATTTTTCTTCCGGAGGCTTGGTCTCAATGGTGGTCAATCCGCCCGAAAAACTTCCGAGTCCCGCGTTATACGGCGTTTTGTAGACCGCGAACGATTGCACCGCATCCGTGGGCACGGCAATGGAAAAGCTTCCGGTCACCGGATCGGCCGTCTGCGCGGAATTCACCACAAACAGGCTTTGATTTTCGTCCGCACCCTTAAAGGTGAGTTTTCCGTCCTGCGTTCTTATCACTCCCGGAGTGATGGGAATCACTTCGCGGATCTTCTCCTCCGGCGTAGGCAGGGCAACCAGATCGCGGTGGGTTATGGTGGCCTCTGGATTGGAAACGCTCTCCGTGGAGATGACCTGAGTTTGTTCGCGAACCTCGACCTGTTCGTTGACCGTTTCAAGTTCCAGCTTGATGTCTTGAACCGCAGCCTGGCCGGCAGCGACGCTGACCTGCTTTGTGACGGCCTTGAACCCTGATTGCGTAATTGAAATCGTGTATTTGCCCGGCTTGAGGTTCTTAAACTCGTAGCGTCCAGCGTCGTCGGTATCCGCGCTCAAGATATTCCCGTCAGCCGGTCCTCCGGTTAGCTTTACGCCGATGCCAGAGAGGTCCGACGCCGCGTTTTCTTGCGTAGTGGATATCGTGCCGTGAATGGACCCTGTCTGAGCCTTCTCGCCGCCAGACCGCGTCCCTTGTCCAAATGCCGGGATGGTCGCCGCTAAAATCACAAATAGGGCAGCCGCTCGGGGTACCCAAGCAAGCTTGACGCGGCCCCCTGTACTGCAGGCGAACGCGAGAGTTGCTCTGAACTGGAGAAAAGCCCTTAGAAACGGATTCATGGTCTGGCCGACAAGAACTCTGTCTTTCAATACGCGCTTTCTTTAACGTGCATGGGTCAGTCGGATTGGCGAGCGTTACATGCGCCTTTGGCCAGCCGGACGACATCCCCTCTATTGTCAATTTGCAGTACGGAAACTGAAAGCCCGGCGAGGTCAGGCTGTGCCTCAATCTCCAACTGCACGAACCAGTGCCGCAGCTTGGCGCAGTCCCCTTCCCCCCCGATCCGGATGTAATTAGATGCAAACGCGGATATATCCGTTAGGCCCGTTGGGCCCAATTACGACGACCATCCCGGAGTACGACGCCATGGCACTCTGTTGCTTTGGGGTTCCTAGGAGTTCGCGTCTTTGTGAGCCTTCTCCCCACAAAGGCGTTCGGCGTTGGCGTGCAACTGTGAGAGCACGGTCTCCAGCTTGTCGATGTCGACGTTCAGTACACCATGAAAGAATTGGCTGCGCACTTCCTCGAACCTCGTCTTCAAGTGCGGGGCAAAACGGCGGCCTTTGTTCGTCGCCTTGATGATCGAGAGCCGATGATCACGTGGATCGCTCCTACGCGTAAGAAAACCGCCCGTTTCGAGCCGGTCCACAAAGCGCGTGATCTTGCCTTTGTCTCTCCCCATCGCCTCGGCCAGCTTTCCAGCCGAAGTCTCGCCTTGTTGTGCACAATGCACGAGCACCGCCGCTGCCTGCGCCGTCATCCCAAATTGGCTGAAGCACCGATCAAATGCCGTCTGCAGCCGAATGCTGGTCCGGAAGAGCCGGGATATCGAGAGTTCAGCCTGCCATTCTCGAATCCCGGCGTACCTCCCCGCAGACTTCTCCCTTTTTCCGAGAGGGCTCCTCAGGAATTCCCCATTCTTCCCGGTCTCCGTAGTTTCCATCATCTGTTGACCGATATGGCTTTTCAGGCTAATCGTTCGAGCTGTTCACCCCATTCACCTAGAAGTGGAAGCCTAGTTCCGCCGTATAGGACCGCGGCGTCACGAAGTGCGTCCCGCTGAACGTGGAAAGGAAATTGTACGCGGCCGTCTTGTTGGTTAGATTGATGACCGTGAAACGCAGGCTCCATTTGTACTTGTCGCCTCGGAAGAGGTTGTCGTCACCAACGCTGGTGTCGAACAAGTTGCGCGGTTTGACGCGCGTCGGATTGTGGTCCACATCAAACGTGGCGCCCGCAATGTTGATTAGCTTTGCGCCGGTCTTGATTGGATTCGCGCCGCAGATGGTTCCCGCGCCCAGCGCAAGAGGCGAGGTTAGAGACGCTGTGTGCATAACGCCGCCGGCAGCGACGCAGAAAAGCCCGATGGCCGTTTGCTGATCGGCGTCAAGGAAGCTCGACGCGTCAGAGAAATTGTCGAGATTTGGATTGCTCGCGACCAGACCGCTGTCGTAGCGCCAGTTGAAACCGATCCAGGGCAACGTTTTGTACGGCTGATATTGAAAATGGGTCGTCTGATTGAAGGCCTGGTCGTGGTCGATGCGGAACACCTCTCCACCTGTGATCGTGGATCCCAGCCCGCCAATCTGTGGCGGGAAATAGCGTGCCCGCACGTGAGCGAGGACAGCCAACGCCGTGAGGCCGTGGAAATTAGGCATGCTGATGCGGACCGAGGGGCCGTCAATCTTCGAGTTCTTCCATGCAATGGGGAAGAAGATCGGTGTGTTGCCGAAGGTGGAGAAGTCATACGCATTGTGCGTATATTTCCACAAGTAGTCGGCGTCCACCACTACGTACTTTCCAAATGCTTGCTGAAATCCGGCATTGAACTGATTGCGTTGGCCGGAACGAATCTGCGATGGCAGGCTCTGGCCGCCGATTACGTCGGTGATAACCGGGTTGGACGCTCCCAAGCTAGCAAGAATCAAGTTCTCGTTGAACGGCGTCTCCAGGATCCGCGAGTAGGAGAGGCGAAGAACTGAATTTGTTTTCTTGATGTTGTACGCAACACCTACACGAGGCTCGGGCTGCCAATCGTGGACTATCCCCCGATATAGATCGAAGCGAATCCCCACATTAAATGCCCAATTGCCCTCTGAGATCGTGTCCTGGGCGTAGAGTGCGAGTTCCTTGACGTCCGTGTGGCCATGAAACGGAAACAGGCTTCCCCCGCGGGTCAGGTCAAAGGGCAGAAGGGTTGTGCACGGAGCGTCCAAGGCGACACCCCCTACAAAGCACGGGTTGCCGGCTACGTCCGCCTGTGACCCCAGGAAGTTCGGATCCGTAATCCCGAAGTTGAAGTCCTCTGTCAGAAACGTGTGCTGTAACGTGCCGCCCACTTTTATGTTGTGAGCGCCCTTCACATACGATAAGTCCGAGCGGAGCCCCGCATTGGTCAGTTTTCGGTTCTGATTGAGGGTCGCCGAGGAGCCCCCTGGAATGACTCCCGTGCCGTCGGCAAAAACGTTGCCGCTCGGATAGTAGTTAAACTGGTCGTGTCGTACAAAGGCGCCTACGGTTAACAGGGTGGTCGAGCTTATCAGGCGGGTCCACACCGGCGCGATGTTGTAAGTCTTGATCTGTGCGCGTTGATCCTGTGCCGGCAAGGGAGCCCCGGTGACAGGGTCCGTCAGGCCCAGGTTGAGGTTATCGATCGTGTTGGGCGTCTCGAACCAGGAGCGCGTGTATTGGAAGTTTACGTGAACGGAATCCGCTCCGGTAATCACATAGTCGAAGCGATCGAACAGATTCTCTTCGTTGCCTTTATCGTGGATAGCGTGAAGTTCGGGCGGATCTAGAAATCGACTGGTGTTCAAGCCGTTAGCCGCGATGAAATTTCCGTACTTCTGGTTTCCGACGGCGAGCCGGAATCCAGCGGTTACGGAGCCGAAGCTGCCGTAGGAGCTGTACACGCTGCCGGTTGGCTTGCCCGTTCCGAGACCAGACTTCGTCGTAACTTTAATCACCAAGCTGGTCTTGTCGCCATATTCAGCCGGCGGTCCTCCCGATACGGCTTCGAGCGACTGAATCGAGTCCAGCGGAATCTGGTTCGAAAAGACTTTGCTTTGCTGATCCGTGATGGGCTGGCCGTCAACGGAGAATGAATTCTCAGCATGATCGCCAAGACCATGGAACAAGCCGTTCGAGTCTGCTACGACGCCTGGCGATACTAGAGTAACCAGCGAACTCACCGATGAAGATTGGCTCTCGAGCGGCAGCCTCTCGGTCAAGCTGGTGTCCACGTCTGTATGAAAGCTGGGATCCTTTTCCACAAGATCCCCGGCATTTGCTTCCACCGTCACGCTGGTTGCTGCCGTGCCGATCTTCAGGCTGATTTGCACGCTCGCTGGCACGGTAGAGCGCACGTCTACGTCCTGCGAATACGCAGCGAACTTGTCGGCCGTCACCGTGAGGTGGTAAGGATTGAACGGCACGTTCGTAAAGCGAAAGCTCCCATCGCTCCCTGTAGTGGTCTGCCGCTGATAACCGGTCACGGGAAAGCTAATCTCGACCTTTGCCCCAGCAACCACTCCCCCTGACGGATCTTTAACCACACCATCAATCGATCCCGAATTCCCCAATTGCGCCCAACTGATCGCCGCTGAAAACAGCAAGATCATTGCGAAAATCGAATAACTCCCCAAACGCTTTAACATTTTTTCTCCATCCCTTTGCGGGCTATCTAGATTTGTGGATAGAGGCCGCCTGGAAATGTGGCGGTGGCGCTAGCCCAAGTAAGGCCGGCACGCACTTTTGCGATTCGCTAGCAGGAAATGGAATTTACGCGGAAGGAGGCGCTCGGGAGGCGCGGTGCAGAGAAAATGAATTGGCGGGTGCGGCATGCTGCGGCAGCGAAGAATATCTTGTGATCAGCTCAGGGGTTGCGACGAGATCAAGAGCAGCCGCGGCCAGCACGGGCATGTGCAGCGACTGGCAGATGTGGCAAGCGGTTTCGGAACCATTCCTATGCTGGTGGAGCAGGCTACCGCCCACCGCGAAATACAGCAAAACGGCGCACGCCAACACCGCCACCGCTCGGTGCACCCTTTTTCGTCGGAAGATCCGTCCGAAGATAGTCTTACCCCGCTGCATGACCCTCCCTGGTAGCGTAACACCTTTGACGCACCAGCCAAGACAACGGATGCAGAATGTTGCACCCCAACCTATTAGCTTGCTTGACCCCGCAACCATTCCAGCCTAAGCTCCGTCTTACCATAAGGATGTTCGCTACTCCTCACAGGATGCGTGTCTCCGCTCTGCTGCTCGGAATGATCTTCCTTGCAGCACAATTCCACTTTTGCGCCGATCTGAATTCCAGCTCCGCCGGTTCGCATCCCTGCCAGCTTTGCTCCACGGCGGGCATCGCGATCACCACAGAGACTTTGCATCTAGCAGTTGTTCCGCTTGTTGATCGACTCGAAGTTTTCGCAAAAATTCTCTCTCCTTCCATAGAAATTCCGCGCACAACCTCCCCTCGCGCGCCTCCAGCTCTGTAGTTCTCTGTTCTTTCTCCATTTGGGCCTTTTCACCCTAACTGCAGCGCCCCGTCCCTTTTGCTTGGGACCGTAGAGGAGCATCAACATGAAGAAAGGAATGGCATGGGCCACCGCGCTTTTGGCCTTGCCTGTCTCGGCGCTCGCGCAGCAGAATCCCCCGGCTGCATCAACTCCATCTCCACTCCCGACTCCAGCAGCCCCGCAGGCCGCCTCTCGGCGCATTACGCTCGAAGAGGCTATCCGCCTGGCCCTTCAGCACAATCACGCTCTCGAAGCCGCTCGCACCACCATCCTCGAAAACCAAGCGCAGGAGATCACTGCTAATCTCCGTCCTAACCCGGTCCTTTCCTGGGACGCCCAGTTCTTGCCCATCTTTCAGCCAAACAAGTTCACTGCCGATTACATCGACACCCAGGCCCAATTCGATCTGGGCATCGGCTATACCTTCGAGCGCGGCAAAAAACGCCAGCATCGTCTCCAGGCGGCGAAGGATCAAACCGCCGTCACGCGCTCGCAGGTTGCCGATAATGAGCGCCTGCTGGTCTTCAACGTTTCGCAGCAATTCATCGACGTCGTTCTTGCGCAGTCCACCATCGATTTTGCAAAACAGGACCTTGACAGTTTCCAGAAGACCGTCGACATCAGCGAAGCCCGCTACAAAGCCGGAGACATGAGCGAAGGCGACTTCCTCAAAATCAAAGTCCAGCTTCTACAATTCCAGACCGATTACTCTTCGGCGGTCCTCGCAAAAGTGCAAGCCATCGCTGCCTTGCGCCAGCTCGTCGGCTTCGAGTCCGTGCCCGATATGTTCGACGTCGATGGCAAGCTCGATTACCAGCCTGTCCACGCCGGTCTCGAAGACTTGCGGGCGCTGGCCATGCGTTCCCGCCCGGACTTGCTCGCCGCTCAGCAAGGCATCATCGCCGCGCGAAGTCAGGAACTCCTCGCCGAGGCCAACGGCAAACGCGATCTCGGCGCCAGCTTCAATTACTCGCACGTGGCCGACACAAACACTGGCGCCTTTTTCTTTAACATCCAGCTCCCCATTTTCGACCGCAACCAGGGCGAAATCGCGCGCACGCGCTACGCCATCACGCAGTCCCAACAAATGGCCAGCGAAGCTGCCGAGCAAGTCATGAGCGATGTAGTCGACGCCTACGAGGCCCTTCGCACCAGCGACCAAATCGTCCAGCTCTATCGCGGCGGTTACGTCGACGCTGCCCAGAAATCCCGCGACATCAGCGAGTATGCCTACAAAAAAGGCGCCGCCAGCTTGCTCGATTTTCTCGACGCCGAGCGCACCTACCGCGCCAATCAGCTTGCCTACCGCCAGGCGCTTGCCAGCTACATGACTGCGCTCGAACAAACGCGCCAAGCCGTAGGAACGAGGGATCTGCCATGAATTTCAAAAACATCTTTCGCGTCTTGATTTTTCCGGCCGCGGCTATTGCTATAGGCCTGGTCATGGCCTCGCTCTCAGGCTGCGGCTCCGGCGATTCCGAATCCAAGATGACTTCCTATTCTTCCAGCGGGTCCAAAGCGGAAACCGCTGCTCTTTTCACCGTTCCTCAGGAACAAATGGCGCACGTTCAGGTTGTGTCCGTCGAAAAAGCCACTCTGCCCCGCGTTCTGCGGCTCACCGGATCAGTGTCCTACAACGCCTTCATGACTACCCCGGTCTTCGCCGCCGTCGGCGGGCCCGTCCATGAACTCCTCGTCGCGCCCGGCGAAACCGTGCGCAAAGGGCAGCCGCTCCTCACCGTCAACAGTCCAGACTACTCTGCGGCCCGCTCCGCCTACATAAAGGCGCGCGACGCTTTTCTCCTCACCGACAAGTTCTTCACGCGTGCGAAGGACCTCCTGGCGCATGGCGCCATCGCCGAGGCCGACTTTCAACAAGCCGAGTCCAATCGCAACCAGGCTCAGGCCGATCTCCAATCCAGCGAAGACGCTCTGCGCGTTCTGGGCATCAACGATCCCGAATCTCTCGTGAAGAATCCACCGAAGACAACTTCCGAAATTCCCGTCCTCGCCCCCGTCGGCGGAGAAATTGTCGAGCGCCTCGTCGGACCCGGCCAATTGCTTCAGGCTGGCGCAACCCAGGTCTTCACCATTTCGGACATAAGCACCGTTTGGGTCCTCGTCAATGTCTACCAGGGAGAAATGGCCTACGTTCACTTGGGAGATGGCGTGGATGTCAATACCGACTCCTATCCCGAAATGTTTCACGGGCGAATTTCTTACATCGCCACGGCACTCGATCCCACGACGCGCACAGTTCAGGCGCGCATTGTCACGGAAAATCCTGCCAAGGAGCTGAAGAAGGACATGTATGTCACCGCCTACGTCAATGCGGGCGCCATCGCCAATGCTCTGACGGTTCCGGACGCTGCCGTCCTGCGCGACACCGAGAACCAGCCCTTCGTCTACGTGCAGTCCCCCACGAAACAAAACGAATTCGCGCGCCGCTTGGTTCAGATCGGCGACCGCCATGCTGGCCGCACGCAGATTACCGACGGCCTGAAGGAAGGCGAGCATGTCGTCGGAGACGGCAGCCTCTTCTTGCAATTCAAGAATTCATTGCAGCACTAAAGGGAGACGGGGCCGAAAGAAATCACGATGATCCATCGTATCGTCCAATTCGCGCTTCAGCAGCGCTTCCTCGTGCTGATGGTCACCCTCTTGACGATCGTCGCCGGCGCCGATTCCTTCCGTCGTATGCCCGTCGATGCCTATCCCGACCTTTCTCCGCCGATGGTCGAGCTCATCACCCAGTGGCCCGGCCATGCTGCCGAAGAAGTCGAGCGCCTCACCACTCTTCCGCTCGAGCTCGCCATGAACGGCACGCCGAACCTCAAGGTGATGCGTTCTATCTCTCTTTATGGTCTTTCAGACGTCAGACTCACGTTTGATGAGAGTACGGACCCTTACTTCGCGCGCAATGTCGTTTTCGAGCGCCTCAGCGACGCCTCCCTTCCCACAGGTGTCACGCCCAGCATGGCCCCGCTTTTTAGTCCCAGCGGCCTTGTCTATCGCTACGTCCTAGAGAGCCCCGATCGCTCTCCGATGGAGTTACACACCTACGAGGAGTGGATCATCGACCGCGCCTATCGCAGCGTCCCCGGTGTGGCCGATGACTCCGGCTTCGGCGGCCCCACCATGCAGTATCATGTTCTGCTTGACCCCGTTAAGCTTTACAACTACCACCTGCCTGTCATCCAGGTCCTCAATGCTCTTGCTGCCAACAATTCCAATACCGGCGGCGGCTTTTACTCGCAGGGTGGCCAGTTTTATTACGTTCGTGGCCTTGGCCTCGTCAAAAGTACCGACGACATTGGCGAAGTTGTCGTCGGCAGCGGCAGTGGTGTAGCGATCCGCGTAAAGGATATCGGCCGTGTCGTCATCGGTAACGCCCCGCGCCTCGGCATTTTCGGCTTCCAAGACAAAGGGAAAGACAACGCCGACGCCGTTGAAGGCGTCATCCTCATGCGCCGCGGCGAGCAGGCGCAAAATGTCCTCCAGGGCGTCGAGAAAAAAACGAACGAGCTCAACCGAGATCTTCTCCCGCCCGACGTCAAAGTCCGCGCCTTTTATGACCGCAGCGATCTAGTCAAAGTCACCACCGACACCGTTGAATGGAATCTCTTGCGCGGCATGGCGCTCGTACTCATCGTCCTCATCTTTTTCCTCGTCAGCATCCGCGCCGCAGTGATCACCGCGCTTACCGTGCCTCTCGCTCTCCTCTTCGCCTTCATCTTTCTCCACGCCACCGGCGAAGCCGCCAACCTTCTCTCCATCGGCGCCATCGATTTCGGAATCATCATCGACGGCACCATCGTCATGGTCGAAAATATCTACCGCGAGCTCAGCCTCCGCCACGGCCAGCAATACAAAATCAACGACGTCATCCTCGCCGCCGCCCGCGATGTCGACCGCCCCATCTTTTACTCCGTCGCTGTCATCATCGCCGGTTACCTTCCCATCTACGCTCTCACCGGCCCCGCCGGAAAACTTTTCCATCCCATGGCGGACACCATGGCTTTCGCGCTCATCGGCGCCCTCCTCCTCACGCTCACCTTGGTCCCCGTACTCGCCTCCTACTGGTTCGAGAACGGCGTCCAGGAAAAACCCAATCGCATCTTCGAGAGCGTCCGCGGAGCGTACGGCAAGCACCTCGAGTGGTGCCTCAATAATCCGAAGCTGACTCTCTTCATCGTCACTCTCATCTTCTGTGCAACTCTGCTTCTCCTGCCCTTCATTGGCGGAGAATTCCTGCCGCACCTCGATGAAGGTGCTCTTTGGGTTCGTGCCACCATGCCCTACACCATTTCTTTCGACGAAGCCTCCAAGTTCGCTCCCCAAGTCCGCGACATTCTTTCGAAATACCCGCAGGTCACTGTCGTCGGCTCGGAGCTTGGCCGCCCCGATGACGGCACCGACCCCACCGGTTTTTTCAACTGTGAGTTTTATATTGGATTGAAGCCTTACAACGACGCGTCGTGGAAATCTGGCCCCATTCACACCAAGGAAGAACTCAGCCGCGACATCGATAAAAGGCTCGAATCCTACCCAGGCGTAATTTTTAATTTTACCCAGCCGGCCGAAGACGCCGTCGACGAAGCTCTCACCGGACTCAAGTCCTCTCTGGCCGTCAAAATCTTCGGCCCGGATCTCGATGTCCTCGAGAAAAAAGCCGTCGAAATTCGGAACGCTCTCGACAAAACCCCCGGCTTTAAGGAACTCACTGTCGTCCGCGAACTCGGCCAGCCCAGCCTCATCATCAACGCCGACCGCGCCAAAATCGCCCGCTACGGCATCAACGTCGCCGACGTCGAAGCTGTTGTGCAAGCCGCAATCGGCGGACAAGCCGCCACGCAAGTCATCCAAGGCGAAAAACTTTTCGACCTTGTCGTTCGCATGGAGCCCCAGTTTCGCTCCAGCGCCCGCGCCATCGGCGATCTTCTCGTTCCAGCGCCCGCCGGACAGCAGATTCCTCTCTCCGAACTCGCCTCTATCAAGGAAAGCACCGGCGCTTCCTTCATCTATCGCGAAAACAATTCCCGCTACATCGGTATTCAGTTTTCCGTGGAAGGCCGCAACCTCGAGGGCACCGTCAACGCCGGCCAAGCCGCCGTCAAAAAAGCCGTCTCGCTTCCTGAGGGTTACCACCTCGATTGGGGCGGTGAATACAGCGAGCTCCTCGAAGCCAAATCACAATTCATGATCATCGGACCGCTCGCTCTCCTGCTCATTTTCATGATCCTCTTCGCCCTCTACGGCAACTTCAAATTCCCCATCACCATCGCTCTCGGCGTCATCCTGACCGAGCCCGTCGGCGCCCTCATCGCCCTCAAGCTCACGCACACACCCATCAGCGTCTCGAGTATCCTTGGTTTACTCGCCCTGCTCGGCGTTTCCGTCGAGACCGCGGTCATCCTCGTCAGCTACATCAACAAGCTTCGTCTCGAAGGCAAAAGCGTCCGCGACGCCACTCTCGAAGCCTCGCTCCTTCGCCTCCGCCCCATCATGATGACCGCACTCGTGGCTTGCCTCGGCCTGCTCCCCGCGGCCATGTCCACCGGCGTCGGTAGCGACACGCAAAAGCCCTTCGCCATAGTAGTCGTCGCCGGATTGGTCTCGCGTCTGGTCCTCGGCTTTTTCGTCAACCCTGTCCTCTACGAAATCGTCGCCCGCGAAGGCGACGTCCTCCAGGTCTGATTCGATCCAGCGCGATTGCTCGGAGCACCTCGGCAATCTCATGGTTCGGTGTAATCGGGCCATTTCCGAAGACCGCTCGCAGTGAGGTAAAGTGTTGCCATCGTGATCATCAACCTCGCGCGGCGTGCCCACGACCATAACTGGGAGCTGGACCCCATTACGCGGTCTCTGCTCGACACCGATTTTTACAAACTCCTCATGCTCCAGTTCATCTGGAAGCAGTTCCCCAAAACCACCGCTTCGTTTTCGCTCATCAACCGCTCCCCCGACCTGCGCCTCGCCGAGGTGATCGACCTCGGGGAGCTTCGCGCCCAGTTGGAACAAACCAAAAAATTGCGCTTTCACAAATCCGAGCTGATCTGGCTCGCGGGCAACAGTTTCTATGGACGCCGTGGCATCTTCGAACCCGCTTTCCTCGAGTGGCTCGAACGCGGCTTCCGCCTTTCTGATTATGAGTTGTCTGTTCAAGACGGCCAATTCTCCCTCTCCTTTCGCGGCCTTTGGACAGAAACAACGCTGTGGGAGATTTATGCGCTTTCCGCCATCAGCGAACTCAAGACGCGCGCCAGCCTCAAGCGCCTCAGCGAATTCGAGCTCGATATTCTCTATTCCCGGGCCAAAACAAAACTCTGGGAAAAAATGGAGCGCCTGCGCGGCACGCCGGGATTGCGAGTGAGCGACTTTGGAACGCGGCGCCGGCACAGCTTCTTGTGGCAGGAGTACGTCGTAAAAGCCATGAGCGATGTGCTTGGCAGCAGCTTCACCGGAACCTCGAACACCTACCTCGCGTATAAACACGACTTGGAAGCCATCGGCACAAACGCGCATGAGTTGCCCATGGCCCTGGCAGCGATGGCCGAGAACGACGAAGAACTAAAGACCGCGCAATATCGCTTGCTCGAGCTCTGGCAGCAGACCTATCAAGGCGCGTTACTTATTCTCCTGCCAGACACATTTGGCACGACCCAGTTTCTGCGCAATGCTCCGGATTGGGCCGCGGACTGGACGGGCCAGCGCGCCGACAGTAAAGATCCTTTCCTCGCCGGCGACGAATACATTGCGTGGCTTACTCAGAGAAATCGTGATCCGCGTCAAAAACTATTCATCGCCTCCGACTCTCTCGATGTGGATACAATTTTGGGATTGCACGCGTATTTTTCTGGAACGATTCGCAGCGGCGCTTCTCCCGCCGATTTCAGGCAAGCCAGCGACTTCCCCGATAAGGGCAAATGGACTCCCCAACGTCGCATCCGGTTCAGCGCAGGTTGGGGCACGTTGCTGACCAATGACTTTCGCAATTGCAATCCTCAGGGCGGCGGCGCCTTCGATCCCGTAAATCTGGTGTGCAAGCTCAACGACGCCGATGGCAAGCCAGCAGTAAAGCTCTCCGACAACTTTCAAAAAACACTCGGCCCCCCCGACCAAATCGAGCGCTACCAGCGCGTGTTCGGCCTGGCTGGCGTCCTACACGCGCCGATTGTCGCGTAGCAGCGAAGCGCCTCCAGAAACGGCGTTCGAAGAAGCCGCAGCGCGACCAGCATTCAGCAGCAAGGCATTTCCCCTAAATCGACGACAATGCTCGCTCTGTTGGATAAACGCGGCCCGCGCTTAATTGCGGCTGAGTGGCATCAGATATCTCACCGGCGGGTCCCTGGAAATAATATTCGTACACCGTACGGGTTTTGTGTACGCTGTCCGGGGGCATGCGCTCTTATTACTTGATGTATGCCTTATCGCTGGCGCCAATCTCCCCGCACTCGGGCCTGATGTGCCGGCCAATCCTGCATGCAATAAAAAGCCTTGGATTGCGACGAGGGATGATTTATCCTCTCAGCCGAACCTTGGGCGTTTCGCGAGCTTTGGTCGGTTGCGCTGTTTTCCGCGGCAACACACATTCTGTTCACGACGTCGCCAAAACGATTCTTCAGGCTTTTCAAAGGTTCGGAGAAGGCTCCTGCCATGAGGCCTCCTTATTGCGTCCCTGTCCTTGCAACTGTGTTTTTGTGTGCTTGGTCTTCCTTCGCTCCGCCCGCTCTGGGCGCCAATTCCTCCGACTCATCTCAAGAGGTGTCCGCGCAATCGGCGGACTCGGTGACTCTCTCGATTCCTGGTCCGCTGCGCTCTTTTCTGCGTATGGCAGGCATCAGCCAGAAGATTTCGCCGGAAGAAGTTGCCCCCTTGCTGGCTCGCAATGTCTTCCAGATGGGCTACGATGGTCAGGGAACCAAGCGTCATCCTACTGAATTCCTGATCCTGCTGATCCGTTACGTGCAACAAGCCAGAGAATTGTCGGTTCTCGCGGGGCCTGACGGCGTCCTTCGTATTTCTAATTGCGAGGAAGCCGGGCCCTTGCTGAAGGTCTTGGGTTACCGCACTCGCGCCGATTGTGGGCAACACAACATTTTCCTGCAGACGGACGACCCGCAAAGAGCGTTTCTGACCGTCGACTCCGGCTTCCCGCTTCCCCGCCTTGAGCAAAACTTGCGTGATGGACAAACTTTCACCTATCCATTCGCCAGCACCCACGTGCCCGCATTGCTGGCCGATAGGGATTGGTCGAGAAAAGGAACCTCCAAGGATTGGGATCTACTCGACGCGCTCCTGCGCGACCCTGCGTTGGCCCGCTTTTACAGCGCCCTCGCGCGAATGGATTCGGAAACGCAACTTGCCTTGAGGCAAACGCAGGCCTTAACGAAGATAATTCCGTTCGCCGCGACCCTGGATTTTTACGGGACTCACATACGCATTCGATCCGGGCGTGTGCTCGTGCCTGGAGGACCGGCAGCGGACGAGGGCTGGAAAGATCTCGTAGGCGCGGCCCCTGACGTTCCTGCGGAGTTCGTCCCTCGCCTGCTCTCTAAGGACAATGCCTGGCTGGCCGCTTACTTTGACTCCCTGTCTCGCGTCAACCAGCTTCAGCAAACGTATTTCACCGAACCCCGCCAGTTGCACCGCAACTACGAAGCGCTTCGCGGAAAAGACACCACGCCGAACGCCGCAACCGGCGTGTTTCGCCCGGACTCCGGCCTGCTGCTTCTGGTGACTCGTGTCCGCTGGGAGCCCAGCGGCGATCCCCACGTTCCTGGGAATCTCGATGCCTGGAGGAAAATTCTCCACCAGAAGAACGAGTCCAAGATGTTCCGCGACTGGGCCAAACGTTCCGACCACCTGGACACACCCAGCCAACTGCTGGAAATCATGTTCGGGATTTCTCGCGTGCAAACAGACGCCGGGCCTTTGCAAGCGTACCTGCTTCTGAGCGAAATGGACGCACGGCGGCCTCCGGGACACCGTCTTAGTCCGGAGACAGTCGTTTTGCTGGCCGGCAAGTTC
>WNFP01001204.1_pt1 | contig 20135 bp, 14 predicted proteins | sample 5400201 | NCBI WGS metagenome assembly WNFP01 (sample SAMN13153355, study PRJNA577476) | soil metagenome | isolation source: 115 cm saprolite under Madrone tree | place: USA:California | collected 2016-06-14
ATCCGGAGACACGGACATGTTGTCGAAGGAAGAGATCGTCTCGAACCTGAAGCAGACCCGCATTTTCTCCGGCATCGACGAGGAGCAGTTGGCGGAGATCGCCGCGAAGGTGAAGGTCGCGACGTTCGCGGCGGGGGAGACCGTGTTCTCCGAGGGCGATCCCGGCGACACCATGAACATCGTTGCGCACGGCCGCGTCTCCGTCCGAAAAGGGAGCCACGTCCTCAAGATGCTCGGTCCCGCGGAGATCTTCGGCGAAATGGCCCTCCTCGACTACGCGCCGCGCGTGGCAACGGTCAGCGCCGTCGAGGATACAACGTTGTTGTGCCTCGATAAGGACTCGTTCTTCGCGCTGCTGCGTGAGCGTTCCGAGCTCGCAATCGGAATGCTCCGCGGGTTGTCGCAGCGCCTCGAGCAAAGCGACAAGGCAATCGAGAACCTGCAAGACTTTTTGGAGAAGCGGCTCTTGCCGCTCGGCGCTGCCCTCTCCTCCGAGAAGAGATTCGATCAGCTGCTCACCCGTATTCTTCATGAAGCGAAGGCGTCCTGCCACGCCGATGCGGGTACGATCTACCTTCTTCGGCAGGAGCGTCTCGAGTTCACGCTGATGTTCTGCGATTCACTGGGCATCGCGAATGGGCCGGGGACTGGGAGTGGACGCGAGATCGCGTTCGCGCCGCTGTTGCTCCATGACGACCAGGGCAGGCCGAATCTCGGCAACGTCGCGACGCGCGTGGCGATCGAAGGCCGCTCGATCAACATCCCGGACATCTACGAGGCCGAGGGCTTCGATTTTTCTGGAACGCACGCGTTCGACCAACGGATCGGGTATCGCTCCCGCTCGTGTCTGACGGCGCCGCTCAAGAACCACGAGGATCAGGTCATCGGCGTTCTCCAGCTCATCAACGCACACGATCCGGAGACCGGTCGGGTGATCCCGTTTGGTGCGTACGAGCAGCTCGTCATTCAGTCGCTTGCATCGCAGGCCGCCGTCGCGCTGAACACGCATCTGCTGCTGGAGCGCCAGCGGGAGCTCGTGATCGTCGAGCGTGACGTCGAGGTCGGCCGTCAGATCCAATCCGATTTCTTTCCGGATGTCCTGCCGACGCCTGCCGGCTGGGAGATCGACACTCGTTTTCAACCGGCCAAAGAAGTATCGGGTGACTTCTTCGACGCCTTCTGGGTGAAAGGCAACCGCGTCGGGCTGATGGTCGCCGACGTTTGCGACAAAGGGGTGGGAGCCGCCCTCTTCATGGCGCTCAGCCGCAGCTTGCTGCGCGCCTTCGGTTGGCTGTCGGAGGGGTGCCCGGACGCCGCCGATGGCGGTGTCGCATCGGCGATGCCGTCCGTGCCGTACATGACGGAGGAGCCGGTCAGGTTGACGAACGAGTACATCGCGCACTTCCACGCGAGGATGAACATGTTCGTGACCCTGTTTTTCGGCCTTCTCGACCCGTCGTCCGGACTTCTGCGCTACGTCAACGCCGGACACAACCCACCGCTGCTCGTCGACAAGAACGGAGCGGTGAAGGCTCGCCTGACGGCGACGGGCCCCGCCCTGGGGATTCTGGCCGGGTCGGCCTTCGAGGTCGGCGAGCAGATCATCGGCCCCGGTGAGATGCTGCTCGCGTTCACCGACGGCGTCACCGAGGCTCGTGACCCACAGGGAGGATTCTTCACCGACGAGCGCCTGGTGTCGCTCGTGACGCAGACACCACCCGTGTCGGCCTCTGGCCTCCTGGACCGGATCGACGCCGCCCTGAAGCAATACATCGCCGGACGCGGTTTTTCGGACGACGTTACGATGCTGGCGGTCCGACGAGCTCCTGCCTCCTCGACGTAGCCGAAGCCACCACGGCGGTAGCAATCGATCGCGCTCGTCCGTACGAGTCGCCTGGGGAGCGCGATCACCCCGCCCCCTGGAGCGTTCATCACTCGGGTTGGGAGCTCGCAGTCGACGATGATGTACCGATCACCGGCAGGCGGAGCTTCGTGCCGCCTTTTTGGCCGATACGACGATGCGACGTTACAAGTCGAGAAGATTCATTTCACACAGAGCGTTCGCGCATGGTGCGTGAGATGGTCGGCGATGAACGTCTGGATGAACCAATATGAATGATCGTAATCCGCATGCAGCCGTAACGTGAGCCGTTGGCCGGCGTCCCGTGCTGCGCCGTCCAGCGCTTCCGGTTTCAATTCACGACTCAGAAACTGATCGGCCAGACCTTGGTCCACGAGGAACAGTCCCGGATAGGGCCGCTTGCGAATGAGCAGGCTCGCATCGTACTCCGCCCAGGCGCTCCGATCGGGTCCCAGATAATTGCCGAATGCCTTCTGACCCCACGGAACGGCGACCGGATTCGAGATCGGCGCGAATGCCGATACCGAATGCCAGCGTTCGGGATTGCGCAGCGCCGTGACGAGCGCACCATGACCGCCCATGGAGTGGCCGAAAATGCCGCGTTTGTCCTTGAGTACGGGGAAATTGGCTTCGACGACGGCCGGCAGCTCCTCGTCGACGTAAGATCCCATGCGATAGTTCTTCGCCCACGGTTGCGCCGTCGCATCGAGATAAAATCCAGCAGCGAGCCCGAAGTCCCAGTGATCCGCCTCGCCCGGCAGATTGAGGCCGCGCGGACTGGTGTCGCAGGCGACCAGGGCCAAACCGAGCTCGGCCGCGATTCGCTGGGCACCCGCCTTGATCAAGAAGGTTTCTTCGGTGCAGGTGAGACCGGCGAGATAGTACAATGCCGGCACCGGGCGAAGAAGTGCTTGCGGCGGCAAATAGACGCCGAAGCGCATGACGGTCCCGGTTTCCGCGGACGCATGGGTATAAGAGCCCACGCGTCCACCAAAGCAGGCCTGCTCGCTTTGTTTCTCGATCGTCCCCATCAATAAATGACCACACCTCGGATCGACTCGCCCCGGGTCATCAGATCGAACCCTTCGTTGATCTTCTCGAGCGGCATCGTGTGCGTGATCAGATCGTCGATGTTGATCTTCTCCTCCATGTACCAGTCGACGATCTTCGGCACGTCGGTACGGCCGCGGGCACCGCCGAACGCGGAACCGATCCAACGTCGGCCGGTGACGAGCTGGAATGGACGGGTGCTGATTTCGGCCCCGCCCGGCGCGACGCCGATGACGGTCGCAACACCCCACCCTTTGTGGCAGCACTCCAGCGCCTGGCGCATGAGCGTCGTGTTGCCGATGCACTCGAAGGTGTAGTCGGCGCCGCCTTTGGTCAGCTCGACCAGGTGCGCAACGAGATCGCCTTTGACTTCTTTCGGGTTCACGAAATGCGTCATCCCGAACTTGCGCGCCAGCGCCTCGCGGTTCCGATTGATGTCGACGCCGATGATCATGTTCGCGCCGACGAGCTTTGCACCCTGGATCACGTTGAGGCCGATACCCCCGAGACCGAAGACGACGACATTCGCGCCGGGTTCTACCTTGGCGGTGAAGATCACGGCGCCGATGCCGGTCGTGACACCGCAGCCGATGTAGCAAACCTTGTCGAACGGCGCATCGTCGCGGATTTTCGCAAGTGCAATTTCCGGCAATACCGTATAATTCGCGAACGTCGAGCATCCCATGTAATGCAGTATCGGCTTCCCCTTGAACGAGAAGCGGCTGGTGCCGTCCGGCATCAAACCCTTCCCCTGCGTCGCGCGGATCTTCTGACACAAGTTGGTCTTCTGCGACGTGCAGTATTCACATTCTCGACATTCTGGCGTGTACAGCGGAATGACGTGATCGCCCTTCTTCAGAGTTTTGACGCCGGGACCGACGTCGACGACGATACCGGCACCCTCGTGGCCGAGGATGCACGGAAACAGCCCTTCGGGGTCCGATCCCGACAGCGTGAATTTATCGGTATGGCAGAGGCCGGTCGCCTTGATCTCGACCAGCGCCTCCCCGTCACGCGGGGCGTCGAGCTGCACCGTTTCGACAGTCAGCGGTTTCCCGGCTTCAAACGCAACGGCTGCGCGTACGTCCATTGGTTGACTCCCATGTGAGGGGCGTCGCAACACCCCGTGATCGTGTCAGGACTTCAGGACGCCCGAGAGCTTCGCCGCGTGCGTCGCTAGCGCGTCCATCAGCGGTGGATTCAGGCAGTCGTACGGTTCGAGGCCGTGCTCTCTGAGCTTCGCCCGCACGTCGTTCATGATCGCCGGATCGGCGCCACCCTCGATGGTCGAGGACACGAAGGCCGCGAAGCCCGGCGGCGACCAGCCGCTCTGCGGCGACAGCTCGGTGTGGATGAAGTCGAGGCCGTGGAACGCGTGCTTCGTGTTTTCGATCCGACCGTACAAGTGAACGCCGCAGCCCTTGCAAGCGTAGCGCTGGATCGCGGCGTTCGGATCGACGATCGCCAGCTTGTCGGCGTTCTCCGTGACCGTCACCGCACTGCGTGGCACGACGGCGACGACGGAGAACAGCGCGCCGCGCGGCTTCCAGCATTTCGTACAGCCACACGCGTGGTTGTGAGCGGACTGGGACTTGACTTCCACCTTCACCGGCTTGGTGGCGCACTTGCAGACGAGCGTTCCGCCCGCAAAGTTACTGACACCTGGTTTGATGCCGTTGTCGATCGACGGATGAATGGAAAATGCGCTGGCCATCGTTGTCCTCATTCTGTGCCGGATGCGCTTCCCGGCACCACGATGCGTGTGAGCTTCCTTGCCCGGCGCGGTCATGAACCGCACCACGCGATTCGAACGGCGCTTCGTACCACAACGGACCGCGCGCCGGAAAGACCACGGTGTCCCTCGGATCGGCGCGCAAGCGCCCGCGAGCTACGAGGCCAGTATCGTCGGCGAGTCGCAGCGCCGGGCCGCGAGGTCGATCCGCCTGCCAGCGGCGGACATGCGCGTCAGGCGGACCGCGGTACGATCGGATCCTGACGCGTGGGAGGTTGCACGCGCCGAGGATCGAGCCGCAGCGGGCCTCGATCCATGCCAGGCACTGCGGCGAGTGTTGCCTGATGCCAGAGGATCGCGAGGTCGGGCTCGAGCTGATGCGGCAGTCCAGCAATGCTGCCTTCGCATCCCGGGTTCTCTGCGAGGACACACTGGAGGGTTGCGAACACGCCGATCACCACGTGCTCGGCCTCGGTGCTGTCGCGCAGCATGCCTTGCTGCATTACCTCGCCGAGAAACTCGAGCTTGTACGGTTGCGAGCGCTCCGCAAGCGGCTGAGGATTCACCGTCCATACGCGCTGCAACCCCGGGGGCAATCGCGTGGCGATTCCTGCCGCCAATCCAGGAGTAAGGCGATCGCGGAGCTCTCGGAAGACGATGCCAGTGAGTGTTCGGGCACGGGCTCGGTCAGTCCGGAGACGTCGAGCGATGAAGCCGAAAAATGAAAGGGTGTTCATCGTGTTCATGACGATATCTTGAAAACCGCCGGGGAGTTCGTAGCCCAACGGCGGTTCGTGTGTCAAAGGAAATCGAACCACACGTCAGACAGAAAATCGCCCTATTCTGGCGCACCTCGACCGCATCGCAGTCCGATCCGCCCCAAGCTTCAGGTGGTCACGGAAACCGGCCGCCAGCTCCGGCGGGCATCAACCGATCAACGTCCCCTCGGGGACGACGGTCACTCCGCGCTTGGTCACGACGAAGTGCCGGCGGTCGGCCGCGGCGGTTCCGATGACGATGCCCTCCGGGATCACGACGTTCTCGTCGACGATCACGCGTCGCAGGACCGCGCGCGCGCCGACGTGCACGCCGGGAAGCAGGATCGATTCCTCGATCTCGGCACCGGCCCCCACGAACACCCGCGGTGACAGGATCGAGCGCAGCACGCTACCGCCGATGATGGTGCAGCCGGCGCAGATGATGCTATCGCGGGCGCGCGCTTCGGTCGCGCCGACGCTCCGGATCAGCGCCGGCGGATCCTGTCCGCCCTGGCACCTCATCGGCCAGCCGTGGGCGAAGAGGTCGAACGGGGGCTCTGGCGCGAGCAGCCCCATGTTCGCATCGAAATAGGTGTCGAGGGTGCCGACGTCCTGCCAATAGTGCTCGGCGCGCGGACAGCGCTCGAGGACGTCGAAGGCGAATACCTGTTGCGCCGACAGCATCGCGGGGATCACGTTCTGGCCGAAGTCGTGGAGCGACGACGTCTTGGCGTCGGCGATGACCGCGCGCACGAGCGCATCGGTACGGAACACATAGACGCCCATGTTGACGCGCGATCGATCCGGGGACTGCGGAATGGGCATCGGGTAGGCCGGCTTCTCGTCGAAGGCGATGACGCGATCGTCGCCGTCGACGTCGAGCACGCCCATCCGACGCGCGTCCGCGCACGCCACTTCGGTACAGGCGAGGGTCAGGTCGGCGCCGTGTTCGTCGTGGAACTGGATCAGCCGTCCATAATCCATGCGGTAGACGTGATCGCCCGAGAGCACGACGACGTGCTGGGGGTGCTCCTCGTCGAGGAGATCGAGATTCTGGAAAACGGCGTCCGCGGTACCCGCGTACCAACGGGACACGAGCTGAAGCTGCGGCGGTACGGTCTGGATGAACTCGCCGAGCTCCGGATGCAGAATGCCCCACGTAGTGCGGAGATGGCGGTCGAGCGACAGCGACTTGTGCTGCGTCAGCACGTAGATGCGTCTGAGCCCGCTGTTGAGGCAGTTGGAGAGCGTGAAGTCGATGATGCGGTACATGCCGCCGAACGGCACCGCCGGCTTCGCTCGCTTCTTGGTGAGCGGGTATAGCCGCTCGCCTTGGCCGCCGGCGAGCAACATGACCAGCGTGGTAGCGGTCGCCCGCATCGCCTCCTGCCGGCTAGACAGCGGCCCCTCGGACCACGGATCGGACGGCTTCACGCAGCGGTTCGAGGCTCGACGACTTGGTGACGTAGGCGTCGGCGATCCAGCTGACGAAATGGTCGGCATACGCCGAGTACGCCGAGTTGAGCACAACCGGCAGGCGTGGATGGCGCTCGTGGATGCGGGTCAACGCCGAGAGGCCGTCGAGACTCGGCATGTTGATGTCGAGGACGACCGCGTCCGGCGAATGGCGCTCGATCGCGAGGAGCGCTTCGAGGCCGTCCCGAGCCTCGAACACCTCGTACCCACGGTCCTCGAAATCCTCGCGGTAGAGCAGGCGCTGGTTGTCGTCGTCCTCTACGATCAGAATTCGCGTCATGATGACCTCCATGTCGGAAGCACGATCTCCACGGTCGTGCCCGCGTCCTGCGAGCTCCGCACCGCGATCGTGCCGGCGTGGTCGTTGATGATCTTGCGGACGACCGCCAATCCGAGGCCGGAACCGTGCCGCTTGGTGGTGAAGAACGGTGTGAAGATCTGCGGTTGAAGATCCGCCGCGATCCCCGGCCCCGAATCTACGAACGTGATGCGGACGCCATCGCCGCAGCTCTCGGCTCGGACGCACAGGCGTCGCGGTCGTCCATCACGATTGGTCTCCATCGCCTGGACCGCGTTGCGCCAGACGTTGAGAAACGCGCGCTGCAACTGCGTCGAGTCGGCCGACACCGGCGGCGCGTCCCGCGCGAGCGACACGTCGAGCTCGACGCCGTGCGCACTCAGCTCGTCCCGATGCACCTCGACGAACGTGGCGACGACATCGTTCAGGTCGGTACGCTGGAACGCGGGCGGCCTCGGGCTCGTGAAGTCGAGCATCTCCTTCAGCAGCACCTCGAGCTTCTCGACCTCCTGCACGATGATCGAGGCCACCCGGTTGATGCGCGCGGCCTGGTTGGGGTGGTCACCCAACGTGCGCGCGAAGCCGCCGATGGTCGCGAGCGGGTTGCGTATCTCGTGGCTGACACGCGCAACGACGGCCCCAACCGTCGCGAGCCGCTCGCTGTGCAGCAGGCGATCCTGGGTCGCCTTGAGCTCGTCGAGCGCCGACCGCAGCTCCTGTGCCTGCATCTCGACCTGCGTGTACATGCGGGCGTTGTCGAGCGCGAGGCCGGCGAGCAGCGCGAGCAGCTCCAGGAAGCGGATGCGCTCCTCGTCGATGGGCTCACGATTGAAGGCGTTGTCGGCGATGACGAGGCCGATCGCGCGATCCTTCGCGAGCAGCGGTACGCAGACGACCTCGGTGCCGCAGAAGACCTCGCGGAGCCGCGGCGACAGGCCGTCGAGGATCCGCGCCTCGACGATCTTGTGGACTTGGCCCGTGTAGTAGGCCTCCGTCAGAGGATTGCGGGTCGCCAGCTCCGGCGTGAGCGGAATCGAGAGTCCTTCGACGAGCTTCGAAAGTCCGCTCTTGGCGTCTCGCGATCCGGCCTTCTGCAGAAGCTCGACGAGCGTGCGATGCTCGCTTGCGAGCCGCGCCCATGTCGCATGCGCCTCCTCCGACGTCGCCGGACCGATGGCCAGTGCGGCGGTGAGCTCGGTCTCGTGCCCGTCGGGGACGAAGAGGACGGCGCGGTTGAATCCGAGTCCGGATCCCGCCGTGACGTAGGTGAGGATCGCGTGCGCGAGACCGTGGGCGTCAAAGGATGCGAACACGACGGTCGCTCCAGTCAACTTCCATGCCCTCTAGGGATCCCCAAACAACCATCGTGGGCGCCTCCCGGAACTGCGAAAGAACGAAGGTCGCTGGTGGCGCATTCTCATATTTCGAAGATGAATGCGACTCCCGCGACTAAGCGCCCGTGCTGACCGAGCTGGACTCTCCGGAAATCGTGGCACGCCGCGGCCCGATCCAACCTCCTGGTCCTTGGGACGGAAGGAGGCCGCGAGGGAGCCGAAGGTATGGAGCTGCTGCGGCCCCTGGCAATTGAGCACGCGGTCTTGCGTCCCGGCACGGCCTTGAGGTGGCGGGCGTTTACCAAGCGGACCTCGAAGCCACGCCCCTCCAGAATCTGGAACAGCGGGATCCAGTACAGGCCGGTGGATTCCGGGGCCGCGGTATCGATCCCGCACCGCTCAGCCAATCCGCCAGGCGCTGCAGATCGGCCGTGAAGCACGCAAAGCGCTGCACGGGCTGCGGATCGCGATCCGCGGGCACCGCCACGTCATGGTCATCGGCGCCGACGTCGATGCCGGCCGCGTTGAGATGGAAGGTCTTCAGGCTCGCTGGCAATCCGCTGCCGCGAACTACGGTCTTCTTCCGCCCGCGCGGGTCCGGGACGTTGCTCCAGCCGCGGCACCGCGGGGCCTTCACCAATTGCAGTGACCATCCACCCGGAACCACGCTTGTCGCCGGGCTCAAGGGCACCGGGGATCATTCGGTCTCAGCTGCCGGAGCGCGACCTCATTACCGAACGCCGCGCGACGTGCAAGTTCTTCCGTCAGCAATGCGCGGCACCGCCAAGCGACACCCGCCTATCGGACGCTGTCGTATTCGCCGCCCATTCGCTTGTTACAGAGTGGCCTCGCGCCAGCGTCCGCAGGACAGGCCCCTAGGGAACCTCTGCACAAGTAGGTTCCGAGCGAGAAGCGCGAGCCGCCGCGAGCGCAAGGAGCGGAGCCCGACCGCGTATCTGTCCGATACGCCGAGGGCTCCGCGACGCCGTCGATCGCGGGTGGATCGCGCTTCGCAGCCGGAAACTACTTGCGCAGCGGTTCCCTAGTCGCTTGACGCGACGGGCATCGTCTGCAACGTGAACAGCGCTCGCGTCCGCTGCATGGAGTGCTCGGTCCATCATCCGGGCGAACGCGGAGCGACGTGTCCAAAAATCCGATGGCCTCGAAGAGACGCCTGCGCGCAGCGCTCCTACTCCTATCGTTGGTCGCGCTCGGTCTTGCCCCGTCCGTACACGCTCGAGACGTCGGGCGCCCGCCGCCCGCGCCGTCGGTGTCAACGCAGCTTTCATCAGCCCCACGCGTGTTCGTGCGCGAGTTTCGATTTCGAGGGAATGTCGCGTTTAGCGGCGCCGAGCTCGCTACGGTCATCGAGCGCTACCGGCATCGTCAGCTCACGTCGGAAGAGTTGGAAGAAGCGCGACGCGCCATCACGGCATTCTACGTTGCGCATGGCTACGTGAACTCCGGTGCCATTCTGCCGGACCAAGACATCCGGGATGGTGTCGTCGTCTTCGAGATCGTCGAAGGTGTCTTGTCGGACATTCGGATCAGCGACAGGCAGGGCTTGCTTCGAGATCGCTATCTCCAAGGACGATTGTGGCCATTTGCGGGTCCGCCGCTGAACATGAGTCAATTGAAGGAAGGGCTCCTGCTCCTCCGACAGAACCCAAACGTCAAGCAGCTCAACGCACAGCTCCGACCCGGCGCAAAGCCCGGCGAGAGCTATCTCGACGTCGATGTCGAAGAGCAACAGCCCGTACGTTTGGCCCTGCAAGCCGACAATTATCGACCGCCCAGCGTCGGCGCTGAAGAGTTCGTATTGCTCGGCACGGACTACAACCTGACAGGCAATAGCGACGTGCTCGATTTCAGATACCGAATCGCCGCCAACGGCCGCGGTGGGTTCGAGTTCTCGGGCGCGAACGACCTCGGCGGCTCTTACACATTTCCTTTGGCGGCGATTGGAGCGATCGCGAGCGACACGTCGATCCAACTCTTCGGCAGCAGGAGCGACGCGACCATAGTCGGGGAGCCGTTCGCCAGTTTGAATATCGAGAGCGACGAGATCCGCTACGGCGCGACACTGCGGCAATCCATCTATCACACCTCCAATCGGGAATTGTCTCTATCGGTGACGTTCGAGCGTGGCCACGCCGATACGTCATTGCTGCGCGAACCGTTCGATATCACACCGGGCTCCGTGAACGGTAAAATCCGTACTTCGGTGTTGCGCTTTACCCAGGAATGGGTCGAACGTGAGCAGGACCAGGTGCTAGCGTTGCGCTCGACGTTCAACGTCGGCATCGACGCGTTCGGCGTGACGGACAATGGCACCGACCGCAACGCAACGTTTGTCAGTTGGCTCGGCCAGTCTCAGTACGTGCGCCGACTGTTCAACACGCAGAACATGATCCTGCTGCGAGCGGACGGACAGTGGAGCGCCGACCCGCTCCTCGCAACCGAACAGATCAGCGTCGGCGGGGCGCACACGGTGCGAGGCTATCGAGAGAATCAATTGGTGAGGGACACCGGCGTCATTGCGTCAATTGAAGGGCGTGTCCCCGTTCTCTTCGACAAGAAGGGAGCTGGGATCGTCCATCTGGCGCCATTCGGCGATTTCGGCGGCGCTTGGAACGTGGACGGTCCCTCGAAAAATCCCGAGACGATCGCGAGCCTCGGCGTCGGCGTGCTCTTCACTCCGAATCCCCACCTCGATGCGCAGCTCTACTGGGGCGGCCGGTTGCGGCATGTCCCCAACCCTCACGACAACCCGCAGGACTACGGCATCCACTTCAGGGTGACCCTGGCCGCATTCTGAAGCCTCCGTCGGCGACGATCGACGTTTCCGTGAGAGCCGCGGGCTTCGCCAGACCCACCTGATTCAACAGCGCCGCGCGCTCCACGAGCAAAGACCCGTCGGCGGGATGCGCCTCGATCAGGTCGGACAATGCCTGCAATGCATCGTACCAAATGCCTTCCTCGGCATAGATGAACGGTATCTCCTGTTTGCTCGCGTGTGTGAGCCGTCGCGACAAACTCGCGGCGGGTTCGACACGTTGGATGAGTCCACTGGCGACGACGTCCTTCGACCGACTCTCGTCATCTACGACGAGCGCGATCACCCATTCATATTCGATGCCTCGCGCGAGCTTCACCCCGTAGTCCGCCAATCGCAATTTATGGATACCGGATTTCATCGCATCGGGTCGCCTGACCTGCAGAATCGGCGTCGCCACGTTGTCTTCGATCACGGTCAGCTCGAACGGCACGTCCGCCGGCTCCGATTGATACCAATACAGCGTTGGCTGCTCCCGAACGGTCAATCCCGTGTGGTCTGGGGCCAAGACCATGAGGCTGATCAGCGACACCCCACTGCCACGCGATCCTCCATTCACGCGCGCCGACGGCGCTCCACGTGGCGGTGGCACGTAGGCCATCCGCGGACCGGCGATCCCACCCTGTGCGGGCGGCGACACGCTTCCCGTGGCTTGCGTGGTAGGAGTGGGAGCGGGGCTCTGAGCGCTCGCTATTCGCGCGAGACCGACAAGTACGACGCAAATCACGACCGCCGCGGCCCGCCAATGGATTTTCATTCTACTACGCGTGTTGAGACTCCTTGCGCTCGCCTCTCCCCATCACTTGATAGATCGTAATCTGTTCCGCTTTGCCTTTCAACGGCAACGGGCCGATGAGTGTCGTCTCGAATTGGCCGTCCAAGAGGTTGTGGGTGGTGTCACCGATGAGAATGCGACAGCAGCCATATACCGATGCGGGCTCCCCAGGATTCTTGTGCGTGCTCTCCAGGCGTGACGCCGTATTTACGGTATCGCCGAGTACGGTATATTCCATGCGCTCAGAGCTCCCCAGGCTTCCGGCCATCAGCGGTCCGGTGTAAATCCCCACGCGCATACGACAGGTCGGCCGGCCTTCGGCTTTCCAGCGCTCATTCAGACCGATGAGCGCCTCCTCCATGGCGAGCGCCGCGCGCACGGCATTCGTGGCGTCGCGCGCGATTTGGTCCGCGCTCGTTCGCGCCACGGGCACCCCGAAGACCGCCATCACCGCGTCCCCAACGTATTTGTGCACGACGCCTTCATGCTCGATCACCGCCCGGGTCATACCGTCCATGTACTCATTCAACCATTCCAAGACGGCGGCAGGGTCCATATGCTCGGACAATGACGAGAACCCTTCCAGATCCGTGAAGAGCACCGTTGCCGTCACCCTTTGTGGGCGCGGCGTTCCGCCCTGCAAGAACGCCTCACGCTGTTCCCATATGGTGTCGGCAACCTGGCGGGACACGTGCTTGGAGAACAGAGTCATTATCACCGATCGTTCCATCTGCTCGTGGTAAGACACGTACGACACGACGACGATAGACGACACCAGAAACGAGGTCGCGGGTGTCGCGAGAAGAATCCACCACCCCTTTTGAAAACTCCACCACGCACAACCCGCCAGGCCAAGAAGACACGCGGTCGTGACGATGACGAACGTCCACGGGGATCGTACCCAAAACCCGATTACGGCTCCCAGGGCGCACCACAGGAGGATCCAGAGTAACTCCTGCCGTTCCGACCACACCTCTAGGGGGCGGTCACCGTCCAACGCCGCTCTCAGCAGCTGGCTGAGAAGCTGCGCGTTCACTTGGATGCCGTGATGTTGATACGCGAGAGGTGTAGCGAACGCGTCCGTGGCGCTTTCCGCAGTCACGCCCAGCAGGATGATCTTGCCGCGAAGTGCCGCAGGAGGAAGACGGTTCGAGAGAACTTCCGTCAGCGCATATGTCTGAAGCCGCTTCGGCCCTCTGAAATCGAGGAGTAATTGATATCCGCGCGCATCGGCATCGACATAGGCGCCGTCGTTCGCCTCGAACGGATGAAAAACCGTCTTGCCCAGTCGAAAGCGCTCAGGATGGTCGGGGACGCCCTCCATCCCGACTCCCTGGGTACCCAAGTAGATCAGCGCCAGCTGGAGCGCCATGGATGGATACGTGTTCGTCCCGTCATCCATGAACAGGACGCCCCGACGAACGATCTTATCGATCTGATCGTCGACGGTGAACGAGGTAGTGCCTAGACGTTCAGGGTACGGCCGCAGCACCGGCGGTGGCGGAAGACCACGACGATGCTCATCGCCGAAGGCCCACATGCATACGATGTTGGCGTTGGCGAGTAGCACCTCGTTCAGCTGCGCGAGAGAATCCCCGCGTTTCGGAACCGGCAGGTCCCGAATGAGATCCACGGCGATCGCAGTGGGCTGCTGCGCTTCGAGGATCGTGAGCAGCTTGGCGAGGTCGGCGTCCCATAAGGGCCAGTCGCCCAATTCTGGGTTGTTGATGTCGTCCTCGGTGATTGCAACGAGAACGATCCGCGGATCCTCGGCTGCAGTGGCGGCCTTCCATCTGACGAAGGTGTCGTACACACGAAGCTCGGCCGACTGAAACTTGCCGAGCTCACGAACCGAGAGCACTCCACCGTACGCGAGGAAGGCGATCACGAGACTGACCAGCCCAGGCGACAGCGCGAGTTTACGAGGTAGGATCACCTTTCAAGAGATCTATCACAACCAGTTCCCAATCAGCAGGTACGGCGCCCAATAGCATGGATGCCGATAACGACGGTCTGCAAGCATCTTGAGCTGCGCCGCCTGCAAGGCCCTCGCTTTCGTCACCGCGGGCGTAGCGTTCCACGCCGAATAGAAGTCGGAAACGAGGGCGGTGCTCGCCTGATCGTTGACGAACCACAGCGTCGCCAGCGCACTTCGTGCGCCGGCCTTCACCGCGACACCCGCCAATCCCAGCGCCGCCCGATCATCGCCGGCCGCCGTCTGACAGGCACTGAGCGTCAGCAAGTCCACCGGCTTCCCCCGGAACGCACTCGGTCGGATGAGCGCCTCCAAATCATCGAGCGTGAGCTTCGCATCGTAGGTCAGGATGAACGTCTGATCCGCGTCTCGGTCGAAGTGCCCATGCGACGCGATGTGTACGAGCGAGTATTGTTGATCCGCGAATCGACGTTTGAGTCGTGTGTCGAGAAAGCTCTGATTCAACAGCGTGTCGCTCCGATAGAGGTGCTGCATTCGCTCGACTTCTGTGGGCACATAGTCGAGAGGGGCGAACCCCTGCACCGACTGCGACAAGCCCGCAAGTAGGAGTTCCGGATGCTCGCGTCGACCCGCTTCCGGCGCCGTCAGCGTCAAGCCCGGTGTCACCGCCACCGCGAAATCGTTCACCAAGAAATGATCGCCATCGTGCAACGCGGCCAGTGGGATCGTCCGCAAGGCTCCATCCGGCACGAAGACCAACGTCTGCACACCGCGCGCGGTCAGCTCGCCTCTGATGGGACGGATCAGCCAGTCGTACAAATGCCGCGCCTCGCGTAGATACTCATGCGTCGTTCGCTTTTCCAAATGGCTGCGAAACTCGCGGACTTCCGACGTCAGTCGCTCGACGCCGACGGGGGCTTTGAAACGTGCCATTTCCGACCCGTAGCTCACCAATACTTCCGTCCGATCGGACAGCGGAATCAGGTACAGCACCGCTGTGCCTTGGCCGAGGTTCTCGATCGGTGTGCTCCGGGAACGCGTCACGCATTGATCCTGGAAATAGTCCTCGAGCTCGACGGATTTCAGTTGTTCGATCGTGTCGCGAGCCTGGAGCAAGAGCTGCTGCGTGCGCTGCGGCTCTCGAGCGGCGTCCGCCTGGCGAAGGAGCAAGTCCGCGAGCTCGAGGTACACCGCGCCGAAGCTCTCGCGGAACGACGATCGAGCGGAGCACCTCCTGCATCCGCTCGCGAAATCGCGCCGGATCGTCTGCAACGTCTGGATGGCGCGCCCGTAGGCTGCGATGGCCGCCTCGGTATCGTTTCGCGCTTTCAGCAAGCGTGCCGTCTGCCACTCCCAGCGATAGAGGGCGTCGGGTGATTGCGCTTGCTGCGCCCTGAAGGCGGCCCGTCGTGTCAGCGACAGCGCCTCGTCGTCATGCCGCTGGTCGTCTTCGAGCTGCCCGAGATATCCGAGTGCGTAGGACGCCGCGAGTTGGTCACCAAGGGCTTCCGCAACACGCAGCCCGTGCTCGTACGCGTCGGCGGTCTTCAACCGCAATCGCGCTTGCGCACTCGACGCGCGCAGCGTCAGCTGACGGAACGTTTGCCCGCAGAGCAGGAGCAGATACGCTTGCTCATGAGAACGGTCGAGCGCATGAACATCCGTCACCGCCGAGTCGTTGAGCTTTTCGGTATCGCTCGGCGTCATTCCCGCTCGCGCAGCGACCGAAGCGGCATTAGCCGCCGCTTTTGCCGCGGTTGGTCGATTGCGAGTTTCGACCGCGAACGTCCTGCTCTTTTGGAACGCAGCCAACGCCTCCGCGTACTTGGTTTGCGCGGCGTGCACGCTCCCGAGGTTGTTGTAGATATCTGCGCAGCCGTTCCAGTCCTGCTGCTCGGTGGCCACCGCCAGCGCCTGCTGGAGGGTTGCTTCGGCGCGGTCCGTCTGCCACGTGGCGCTGAAGGCCGCTCCGAGATTGCTCTGCGCCAACACCAGCCGACGCTTATCTCCGGCCGCTTCGGCAAGATTGACGGCGTCCGTCAGTTGTTCGATCGCGAGCGTGATTCGCCCGGACGATTGACAGGCGGAAGCGAGGCGAATTGTCGCGTCGATCTGACCAGTGCTCTCCCCTGCCGTCCGGTAGAGCTGTGCTGCCGTCTTCCAATGCGTGGCGGCGGCGTCGAACGCGCCCTTTTCGAACGCCTGCGCGCCGGACGACATCTCTTGTTCCGCCCTGACAGTCGTCTGCTCCGACGCGGCCAGTGCCGAGGAGCAGCAGAGAGCGGCAAGCAGCAATAGGCAGCCAAGGGACGCCCGCAACGGATGCAGCGAACGGTACATCCTACATCGCGTCCGGCATGGCGTCCGGATTCGGGCGCACCGGACCGAGACTCGGCAACGGACCATCGGGCTGCACGGGCGCGCCACCTCTCCCCAGTGCCACGAAGCTGCTGATTCCACCCGGGGGGAGGCGCAGCCCGCACCACTCTCTCAGTTGCGACTCCGCCCCCAGCAGGGAAGTCGGCAAGGCCAGCAGAACGCCGCTGAGGTCGACTTGCGTCGCCTGGATCACGACCGTACCCGGCGTGCCGAATTGCGAGTCGGCGTGGATGGACTTGTCTGGAGCACCGGGTGAGGTGAACAGAAAGTTCGACACGACATTCAGTTGACCGCCCATGCCCTGGACGGCGTCCGCGTCGATTGTGCCGTTGTTGAGTACGATGAATTCCCCCGGACCGACGCTGATGTTGCCACCGTTGTTGCCCGCCGAAGCGCTGATCTTGCCGCCGTCCAGCAAGTACACCAGCATGGGGCCTTCCACGCTGATGTTACCGCCATCCTGAGTAGCCTCCGCCGCGATCGTGCTGTTGATCACTCGTATCTGCGAAGCGGCAACGACGGTGATGTTCCCGCCCGAGCTCTGACCGAACGCGGTTGCGGACATAACGCTCTGGTTGGTGAGATCCAGCGATCCGACGGTGAGGTTGATATTACCACCGCCGGCGACGTCGGACGTGCTGACGGCTTGGAATTTCGAGTTGTCGAGCAGGACGGAGCCGGCGGTGATGTCGATGCTGCCGCCCTTGCCGCTGCCGGATTTGGGATTTACGAGTGCCGCATCTGACATCGTGAGCGTGTTCGCCGTTATGCTGATGACGCCATTATCGCCTGTGCCAAGCGTCTGGGATACGATTTGAGCCGTATTTCTTATGTCTACGGTGTCGGCATTGATTATTATATTACTTGCACTACCCGCAGTGGCGCCCTCCTGGTCCGGGGTCAGAAGGGTAGTGGATTCGATCTGCGTGAAGGCGGCGCTCGCACCATCGAGCTGTATCGAGGATGCGTCGATCTCGATGCGGCCGGCGGAACCGGATCCCAGCGTGTCGGAGGAGATCTGGGCGCTGTTCGTTATGTCGACCGAGTCGGCCTTGATCACGATGTCACCGGCTTTTGGCGTTGGCCCCTCGATCGCGGTTAGTGTCGTTATTTTGGTCGTCGGAAGTCCGGACTCGTCGACCGCTCCCTGACCGTCCAACCGCATGGAGCCGGCAGTGAGTGTGATGTCACCGCCAGCACCGGCATCCAGGTTCGCAGTGTTGATCTGGCCTCCATTGACGACGGCCAATTCGTTGGATGCATCGATCTCGATGTGACCGGCGGGACTAGGTCCCAGCGTTGTGGAAGAGATCTCGGCGGTGGTCGCTACGTCGACGGAGTTGGCTTTGATCACGATGTCGCCGGCTTTTGCTCCCTCGAGCGAAACCAATGTCGAGGTCGATATTCTCGTTGCCGGATGTCCGTCCGTGTCGTCGATCCCGGCTCCCTGGCCGTCCAACCGCATGGATCCGGCAGTGAGGTTGATGTCACCGCCGGCACCTGCATCCAGGGGCGCCGTGTCGATGCGGCCTCCGCTGACGATGGCCAATTCGTTGGGCGCATCGATCTCGATGCGACCGGCGGGACCGGCTCCCAGCGTGGTGGAGGAGATCTCGGCGACGTTCGCCACGTCGACGGAGTCGGCTTTGATCACGATGTCACCGGCTTTTGGCGTCGCTCCTTCAGGCGAAGCGAGTGTCGATGTCGATATCCTGCTTGCCGGATGTCCGTCCGTGTCGTCGATCCCGGCTCCCTGCCCATCCAACCGCATGGATCCGGCACTGAGTTTGATGTCACCGCCGGCGCCCGCATCCAGGGTCGCCGTGTCGATGCGGCCTCCATCGCCGCCAATCATCGAAAGGTTGCCGGTCGGCGTGGCGCTGGAGTCGGAAATTACCTGGTGTGGGGTTCGAGCCTCGCGACGAAGCGCGATCGAAGCGGCGTTCTTCATCGATGACTGGAGCGCGCATGGATAATGGGCGCTGGTGAGTGATTTCGCGGATCCTGCAGCATCATCATCGGGGAGAGGATGGTCGCGCCGATGCGTTACGCACCCGAGCGTCGGTAGCAGTTCGCGAGTCCAGACGTCAAGGCGCATCGCAGCTGGTCTCACACGCGATCACGACCCGACGTTCCTTGCCAAATCTTGCCCAGTCCTGGTACGGCCGTACCGGTGTCGATCCGGCGCACGGCGCGCTGGACGCGGATCAACGAGCACACCAGCAGCGCGACGAGCGCCTGGGCGCAGCGATCGCGGACAGTCTCGAGTCGAACGACCGTGTTAGTGTTAGCGTCATCGTCATGTTCGCGCCGCCCGCGTCGGTGTCCGCGCGGTCATCCGACCTCCGCGCGCGGCGGGCGGCGGTCCATTCCACCCGCGACACCATGCTCTCGGCGCTCGCACCGGGAGACTTCTCCGTGCGGCGGGCGTTCGAAACCGCCGAAGGCGTCGCCGGTGAGGTCGCGCCGAGCGGGATTCTCCATCTGCTCGCTCTGCCCATCGTGGCGCCGACGTGCCGCGCTGCGATCGGGCCGAGTGCCGTCGCGTTAGAGTTTCACGCCGACGGAGCAACCTCGACGACCAGGTGCTTCATGATCGGCTGGTCGCTCTGCGAGCTGTAGTCGCCGATCGGGCAAAGGACGTTCAGCTCCGGCATGTACCCGATCGCGCTTCCCCGGGGGAGATTGTAGGGCAATGCCCGGTAGCCCCGGACGCTCCGCGTCGAGCCGTCCTTCGCGAAGCTCGTGATGTCGACGAGGTCGTACTTCTCGAGGCCTCGCTCGCGCATGTCCTCGGGGTTCATGAAGACCAGCGTGCGGAGATTCTTGACGCCCCGGTAGCGGTCGTTGTCGGAGTAAATCGTCGTGTTCCACTGGTCGTGCGACCGGACCGTAGCGAGGAGCAATCGGCCGGGCGTGGGACCGTCGTCGTGCAGTGGCGCATCGGAGAAGTTGGCCTTGTGGGTGTCGGTGAGGAAGACCAGCTCTCGGGCGGGCTGCTTGAGCCGGAATCCCAGGGGCTGCCGGACCCGGCGGTTGAAGTCCTCGAAGCCCTCGATCGCGTCGGCCATCGTGTCGCGGATCAGGTCGTAGTCGCCGGCGTAGTCCGCCCAGGGGGTCTTGGTGTCGGGGAGCGACGCCAGGGCCATCCCGGCGATGATCGCGATCTCCGACCGGAGCTCGGACGACTTCGGATTCTTCATCCCGTACGAGAGGTGGACCATGCTCATCGAATCCTCGACCGTGATGCCCTGCAATCCTCTCGTGCCTTGATCCTTCTCGGTCCGGCCGAGGCAAGGGAGGATCAAGGCGTCGCGGCCGTGCACGAGGTGGCTCCGGTTGAGCTTGGTGCTGATCTGGAGGGTCAAATCGCAGTTGCGGAGCGCGGCGAAGGAGTACGCCGTGTCGGGCACGGCCAGCGCGAAATTACCTCCCATCCCGGCGAACACCTTCACCTCACCGCGCATCATGGCGGGGATCACCCGGACGGTGTCGAGGCCGTGGGCGCGCGGCGACGCAATGCCACATGCGGCGTCCATCCGGGCGAGCCAGGCCTCAGTGGGGCGATGATTGACGCCGCAGGTCTTATTGCCCTGGACGTTGGAGTGCCCCCGGATCGGGCACGGGCCAGCCCCCTCGCGGCCGATGTTGCCCCGGAGCAGCAAGATGTTGACGATCTCGCGGATCGTGTCGCACGCAT
>WNFP01001206.1_pt1 | contig 20120 bp, 17 predicted proteins | sample 5400201 | NCBI WGS metagenome assembly WNFP01 (sample SAMN13153355, study PRJNA577476) | soil metagenome | isolation source: 115 cm saprolite under Madrone tree | place: USA:California | collected 2016-06-14
GCGCCTGCGCGAGCCCACGCTCGCCGGCATCGATGACGGCGAGCACATCGGTCGCGACCTCGCTGAGGTCGACGACCTCATCCTCGTGACCTGGGCGCAGCGCGCCCAGCCGCCGCTGGCCGTTGTAATCGGCCGCGTTCGCGTGATTCCGGAACATCAGCAGCTTCATGCTTCCTCCATTGTTGCTTGTAGGAGCTTGACCGCGGAATAAAGCGCCCGGAGGTGCGGGACCGGGACGCCCAGCCGGTCGCCCAGCTCCACGACCGAACCGGTGATCGCGTCGATCTCCATCGGCCGGCCCGCCTCGAGATCCTGCAGCATCGACGTCTTGTGGTCGCCCACTCGCGCCGCACCCTTGATGCGCTGATCGATCGAAACCGGGATCTCGATGCCAAGCCGCCGCGCCACCGCGTCGGCCTCCTCCATCGCAGAGCGCACCACATTCGCGACCAGAGGTGATTGCGCAATCGCGCCCAGACTCGCGCGCGTCAGCGCGCTCAGCGGGTTGAAAACCGCATTCCCGAGCAGCTTGAGCCAAAGCTCGGCGCGGATCCTCTGCTGGACGGGGGCTTTCAAGCCGGCGGCGACGAGCACGTGAGAGAGCTCGAGAATGCGCGCGCTCTGGCTCCCGTCGAGCTCGCCGAGTGAGAACCGCTCGCCTTCGGCGTGGCGTATCACCCCCGGGCTCACAAGGCTCGTGGCCGGGTAGACGACGCAGCCGATCACTCGTCGCGGATCGATTGCGTTCGCCACCACGCCACCAGGGTCGACGGTGGCGAGGTGGATGCCTTCGAGCTCCCCACCATGGCGCTGGAAGTACCACCACGGGATTCCATTCTGGGCGCTGACAACGACCGCATCCGGGCCGAGGCCGGCCGCCAGTCGCTCGGCCACGGGGGGCAGGCTATAGGCCTTGAGCGTCACAAAGACCGCGCCGGCGCCACGCATCGCCGCGAAGTCGTCGGTCGCGTCAACGCGAACCGTCCACTCGGCACCGCCGTCGCTGACACGGAGACCCGACTCCCTCATCGCTTTCAAATGAGGGCCACGTGCGACGAGGGTGACGTCGACGCCCGCACGCGCGAGCCGCGCACCCAAGAATCCTCCGATGGCTCCCGCGCCGACGATCCCTACTTTCAAGCTTGCGCGAGCTGCTCGGCGACGAACCGGCGCTGAACTTTTCCAGTGGGCGTACGAGGGATGGACTCGACGATGTGCAGATGCCTCGGGACCTTGAAGTCCGCCAAGCGCTCGCGGCAGTACGCCAGCAGCTCTTTCTCGGTGGCGGGGCCGTTCACGACGACAGCCGCGGCCACCTCTTCACCCCACGTCGGGTGCGGCACGCCGAACGCGACCGCTTCTTTCACGGCTGGATGCGATTCGAGCACCTCGTCGATCTCCCGTGGTGCGATCTTCTCGCCGCCGCGATTGATCAGCTCCTTGAGGCGGCCGATCAGCCTGAGGTAGTGGACGTGGTCGAGCGTGCCCAGGTCACCGGTGCGAAACCAACCATCCACGAACGAGGCAGCGTTGGCCTGCGGGTCGTTCTCGTAGCCGTGCATCACGTTTGGGCCCCGGATGACCACCTCGCCCGGCGCGCCGTCGGGCATTGATTTGCCGGCCTCGTCGAAGATCGCGATGTCGACCCCCGTGCCTCGGCCCACGCTGCCCGCGAACCTGGCGTCGGGTGGGAGCGGGTTGGACGCCATCTGGTGGCTCGCCTCCGTCATGCCATACGCCTCGAGGACCGGGACGCCGAAACGCTGCTCCATCAGCGTCATCTGGGCCGGAGACAGCGCGGAGCTGCAAGAGCGCACGAACCGTAGCCGTTCGGCGCCGGCCGGCCGGTCGGATTGCAGCCGCGCCAGCACCAGCTGGTGTGGCGTCGGCGAAGCCGTGAACCAGGTTGGCCGGTAGGCCTGCATCAAAGGCCAGAAGCCGAGCGGGCTGAAGCGTTCGGGCGCGACCACCGTGCCCCCCGATGCGAACGTGGCGAGCGCGGATGCGACCAGGCCGTGCACGTGGAAGAGAGGCATCATGCACAGCGAGACGTCCTCCGGGCTCAGCCCGTACGTGGCGACGATGTTGCCGACCGAGGCGGCCAGGTTGTCGTTTCGCAACGGGACTCGCTTGGGGCGGCTCGTGGTCCCGCTCGTGTGCAGCACCAGGCCGATGTCGGCCGCGGACGACTGCACGAGCGAATCGCGGCCGTTCCCCCGCCCATCGCCTCCCATCCGCAGCCCCCCGCTGCCGTCGATGCTCGCCTCGATGATCTTGGCCCCGGCGGGAATCGCCCGCCGCGCCGCCTCAGCCTCGCCGGGCGCAACGATCAGAAATCGCGCGCCGACGTCTTCGAGATAGAAGCGAAACTCATCCTCTTTATATGCAGGGTTGAGGGGGCACGCGCTCGCGACCATGGAAGCGGCTAAAAAGAGAAGGATCGCCTCGGGGCCGTTGGGGTACACGATCGCGACTCGATCGCCCATGCCGACCCCGTGCGACGCCAGGGCGTGCGCGGCTTCTTCGGTCAGCTCGCGCAGGCGCGCGTACGTGAGCGAGACGCGGTCGGGGATGACGAGCGCGGGGTGATCGTTCGCGCCGCGGTCGAGCAACCCCGCAACGTTCGAAGGCGCCACCACCTCCAGTCTCGCACACGAGAGTTGGCACACTTTGCGAGTGCCCGCGTCTGAGACCGCCGCCCGCTTGAACCTCACGGGCAACGCGCTCACGCCTGGGCGGCAGCGGAGCTGGTGGCTGCGGGAAGCGCTGGCGGCAGGGCCCGTAGTCGCTTGCCCGGCCCTGGACAAAGACCTCAACGCGGATGTAGTCATCGTCGGCGGCGGGTTCACCGGCCTTTGGACTGCTTACTTCCTGACCGAGACACATCCGAATCTGGGAATCGTGGTCCTGGAACAGGACATTTGCGGCGGCGGGCCGAGCGGGCGCAACGGCGGGTTTGCGAGCGGTTGGTGGGACGAGCTCGACAGCCTCATCGCGCTGTACGGCGCAGAGCCGGCAGCGCGCGCCTGCCGAGCCATCTCCAGAAGCATCGATTCGATTGGTGAGTTCTGCACCGCCAACCACGTGGACGCCTGGTACAGAAAGGCCGGCTACCTGTACGCCGCCACCGCGGAGCCGCACCTGGCCGCGCGCGATGACATGGTTCGTCTCGCGCAAGCGGTGGGCGCCGAGGATGAGCTGCGACCGCTCACCGGCGACGAGGTCCGAGCGAAGTGCGATTCACCGGCTTTCATCGGCGGCGCTTTCATGCCGGACGGCGCCTCGATCCAGCCCGCTCGACTGGCGCGAGGTCTTCGTCGCGTCCTTCTCGAGCGCGGCGTGACCATCCACGAAGGGACCCGGGTGAGCCGGCTGATCCCGGGGTCGCAAACGGCCGCCGTCACGCCACGCGGAATTGTTCGCGCGCCGCACGCGGTGATCGCCATCAACGCGTGGGCGATGGAGTGGCCCGAGCTTCGGCGGCGCCTCGTTGCCTGGAGCAGCTACATCGTCCTCACCGCGCCCGCGCCCGATCGCCTCGAAGCTGTTCACTGGACAGCGGGCGAGCTCGTGAGCGACCTGCGCACCTCTGTGCGCTACTTCAGAACCACGCCCGACGGACGCATCGCGTTCGGCGGCGGCGGCGGGCGCGCGGGCACGGCGACGAGCGATGTGTTCACCCGCGATGCACGCGCTGTCGTGCAAGCGGCCGAAGGCTTGAGGCGGCTGTTTCCGAGCTTCGCCGGCGTTCCCATCGTCGACGCTTGGGGCGGGCCCATCGACGTCTCGGCGACGCACTTGCCCGTCTTCGGAAGCCTCCACACGAACATCCATTACGCACTCGGTTACACGGGCAACGGGGTTGCACCCTCACACCTCGCCGGTCGAGTGCTGGCCGACCTGGTCACCGGCGCGGACAGCGATGAGGTTCGGCTGCCCATGGTCAATACGCGCGCGCGGGAGTTTCCGCCTCAGCCCTGGCGCGCCCTGGGAGCGGCCGTAATCCGCCGGGCGATCATCGCCAAGGACGCGGCCGAAGAGCAGGGCCGCAAGCCGAACCCTCTGGCCGGCGCAATCGCGCGACTGCCGCGCCGATTCGGATACCTGCTCGGCCCCTAAGGGCTACCTTAGGAAACGGATGGCAAAGACCGCCAAGGAAATGCTCGCGGAGGCCGCGGCCGCGGGTGAGGACCTGGAGACGGTCGCCAGGGGACTGCTCGAGCGCTTGGCCCAGCTGACAGGCTTGAGCTCCACCTACCTGGCCGAGACCAGGCTGAGGGAAGACGAGCAGTACATCCTCTTCTCGTACAACTCGAGCCAGATCTTTCACATCCCCGAAGGGGTGACCCTGCCGTGGTCCGAAGCCGTGTGCCGTTTCGTCGTCGAAGGCGCGCCCAACTATTCCAAGGACGTGCCCAAAGCGTTTCCCAGAAGCAGCGTGGCGCGTCTGCTCGAGATTCGAACCTTCGTCTCGTATCCCGTCTTTGCCTCTGACGGCAAGTTCTTCGGCACCCTCTGCGGCGCCAGCAAAGGGGAGGTCGATATCGAGAACGAAATCCTGGAGCTGATGCGGGAGTGCGCCCGGTTGCTCGGCCAGCGGGTGCGCCGAACGCCGCCGGGCAAGCCACCCTTGCGTTGACCGACAACAGCGCCGACGTCGCGGTCATCGGACTCGGAGCGATGGGCGCGATGTCCGCGTGGAGGCTGGCCGCCCGCGGCGCGAAGGTGATCGGCTTCGAACGTTTCCGACCCGGCCACGACCGCGGCTCGTCGCACGGAGACACGCGCATCTTCCGAACCGCGTACTTCGAGAGCCCGGACTACGTTCCCCTCCTGCAGCGCGCATACCGGCTGTGGCGCCAGCTCGAAACCGAAAGCGACGCCGAGCTCCTCACCATCACCGGTGGACTGGCAATCGGACCGCCACATGGAGAGCTCGTGGCCGGAGTGCTCGCCAGCGCGCGTGAGAACGACCTCGCCTATCGCCTCCTCGACGTCGACGAGATGACGAGCCTCTATCCGCAGCACCGGCTGGAGGGCGGCGAGGTCGGTGTGCGGGAGGAGGACGCAGGCTATCTGCGCCCTGAGCGCTCGGTGGCCGCGGCGGCCGCAAGGGCCGAAGCGCTCGGAGCGCGGCTACTGGTCGAGACCGAGGTCGAGTCCGTCAACGTTTCCGGCGCGAGCGTCGTCATCGAGACTTCACGCGGCCGGTTTGCCGCCCAGCGCGCGGTGGTCGCGGCCGGAGCCTGGACGCCAACCCTGATGGCCACGCTTGGCCTGCCGTTGAGGGTGGAGCGCCAGGTGATCGCATGGCTCTCGGTCGACGACCCGGCTTCATTTGCCCCTGAGCGCTTTCCGGTCTTCATCCGCGAGACAGCGGACGGCCGTTTTCGATACGGCTTTCCAACCACCGACGGGCGCAGCGTCAAGCTCGGCAGGCACCACGAAGGAGATGACGTCGATCCGGACTCCATCGACCGTGAAGTTGGCGAGCCCGACCTGCAACCGATCCGCGATTTCGCGCGCGCCAGCCTTCGCGGCGTGACCGACAACGTCGTCGAGGCTTGCGTATGCATGTACACCAACACCCCCGACGAACGGTTCCTCGTCACCTCACCTCGCGAGCTGCCCGGCTTGACGGTGATCAGCGCCTGCTCCGGACACGGGTTCAAATTCGCGCCGGTGCTTGGCGACCTGATGGCCGATTCGATCCTCGAAGGCGGGTCGCTGCCCGCCATCATCCGCACCGCCTAATCTCTTGGAATGCTCAGCGTGATTTCGAAGGCATCAATTGCTGCCGCGTTCGTGCTTACGGTTGCGTGGTCGCCGGTTCCGAGCACGATCCGAGCCGACGCCCAGCCCGCCGACTATTTCCAATTTCCCCTGCCCTCATGGGAACCGCACTGTCTCGGGTTCGGCAGCGAATGGCGTTACTGCAATGGCACTGTGCTCCGTCGGTGCAGCGGCTCGGGCGCGGTCTGGGTGCACACGGGTGTCGACATCAAAACGGAGATCCAGCCCGTGATGGCCGCGGCGAACGGCGTGATCATCGGCTACATCGTCGACCCCACGTTTCGCGGCGGAGTCCTCATCCGCCATGAAACACCTGATGGCGTCGTGATCACGCAGTACTGGCATGTCTGGCCGCGAGCCGGCTATTCGGTCGGAACCGTCGTCACCAGGGGAGAAGTCTTCGCCGACATCGCCGACATGGGCTCCCGCACGCACTTTCACTTCGCGGTGTTCAACGGCGAGTACGACTCGCACACGTGGAACGGCGCCCTACCACCAGCGCGCTGCGACGGGTTCCCCGCTTTTCCGTACAACTTCGTGGACCCGACCGCTTTCGTCCAGGCTCACCTCGAGCCAGCGCCGCCAAAGGTCGTGCACCACGGCGGCCACGGCCTCCAGGAAGTGGACACATAGGTCGCCACACGCCGGCGCCGAGCCCTGCACTCGTCCTCGCCGGCATCGCGACCTCGATCGCGATCAGCTTCAATGTTCTGCTGCCCGTCGTGCCGGTCCTCGTCGAGCGAACGGGACCCCATGGCGCGGCGGGCGCGGCCACCGCGGCGCTCTTCATCGGTGCCGTCGTTGGGGAGCTTTTCACACCGTGGCTCATGTCGCACTGGTCGTCATCGCGATTGCTGGTCGGTGGTCAGCTGATGACCGCCGTGCCTAGCCTGGTCTACGTGGTGCCGGATGCCAGTGCGGCGCTCATGCTCGCGGCCGCTTCCGCCCGCGGACTTGGAATGGGCGTGGCCATCGTCGTCTCGGTCGTACTGGTAGGCGAGGTCGCGGCACCCGAGCGGCGCGGTCGTTCCATCGGCTATTTCGGGCTGGCGCTGAGCGCGCCGGGCATCGTGGTCCCGTCCCTGGGCGTCGCATTGCTCGAGGCCGGCCACGTCGAGGTCGGCGCCCTGGTTGCGTTCGGATTTGGTCTTTTCGGAGCCCTGCTCGTATTGAGACTGCCGCGTGCGGCCGCACCGATGCCCGGAGCGTCGACAAACCTGCTCTCCGCGTTCCGTAGACCCGGGTTGCTGCTGATCTTCGCCGGTTTCGTGATGGTCAGCTCCAGCTTCGGGGCAGTGATCACGTTCGCGCCGATTGCGCTGCCCGCGACCGGCATCGGCTCCGTGGCGGTGTTCCTTTTCGTCGCCGGCGCCGCCCGCGCGGCGAGCCGCTGGGGCGCGGGCGTACTAGGCGATCGGCGTCAGGGCCGGCTGGTTCTGGCGGCCAGCATCGGGGTCACATTCGTGGGCCTCGTCGCCCTGGCGAGCCACGCCAACCCTGTGGTCGTGATCTTCGCGGCCGTCGCGTTCGGCGCCGGTTACGGCGCTGTGCAGACGGCCGCGTATCTGGCCATGGCCGCCCGAGGTTCGAGCGCGCATCGCAACAACGTCAGCGCACTCTGGAACAGCGGCATCGACCTGGGCTCGTCGTTTGGGGGGACCCTCCTCGGCCTCGCCGCTGCGCGCTTCGGATATGCGACCGCGATCTGGGCCATTCCCGTCGTGGTGGCGATCGCCCTGCCCCTGTTCCTGGTGCCGGTCAAACCGCTGCCGGATGCGGATTCGTCGGGCGCGTTGATCGAGGCAGCCACACCCTAGCGGTCGTGCGGCGGCGCCCAGAAGACCACGAGGACGAGCTCGTCTTCGATTTCGTGGAAGTGATGGGCCTGTTTCGCGGCCACGAATAGAAGCGCACCCGGCGCCACAGGGTGGTCTTTGGAGCCGACCCGAAATTTGGCCCGGCCGCGAACCGCGTAGTAAACCTCGTCCTCCTCGTGGGGCTTCTGCGCATCGGTGCCGCCGGCAGGAAGCACGTAGACACCGACGCTGAGAAGCTCGCTGCGTAGGAGGTTGCCGATGTATCCGCCGGCGACTTTCGCGCCGGCGATGGCCTCGTCGATTTCCGCGCTTTGAAACGAATTCACGTCCGAACCCCAAGATCTGTTCTTATGGAGCAATTCAACGTTCTCGCCTTGAATTGACAAGCTTCGCGGGGAAATGGTGGGTTCGGCGAGTATGCTCGGCCTCGAGTTGGAGGGACCTTAATAAACTACTTTTCGTCATCCTTGGTTCTCAGCTAGGGCGGCCGGCGATTCCAACATGAACGATACCTTCGACCTCGCATCCGATCCCGGGTTCGACAAGCTTCCGGGCGCCCTGATTGCTTACGACCTGAGCGGCAGGGTGATTCGTGCCAACGCCACCGCGCTCGACATCCTGGGCTTCGCCTCGGAGAGCGAAATCGTCGGAACGAGCGCCGCCCAAGCCGGATGGTTCCGCACCGACACGGCGGGGTGGCCTGACCCGGAGACTCTCCATCCGGCGATGGTTGCCATCCGGAGCGGGAAACCTGAGCGGGGAGCCGTGGCTCGAGTCGCAAGGCCCGACGGCGACGAAGCGTGGATCCAGGTCGATGCTGTCCCAGACGGTGGGCGGGTCCTGGTGACGTTCACGGATGTGAGCAGGATCCTCACCGACACCCGCCTTCCGCGCGCTCGATATGGCGACGATGCCCTCGCCGAGGTGACCAACCAGCTGGCGGCGGTCAGGCTCGACCCGCAGACCATCCTCACGACGGTGACCGGAACGCTGAGCCGTTTACGCCCCGGGACGTGGGTGGCTTCGCTGATCAACAAGGATCCGCGCACCTCGCGAGTGGTGGCGGCCAACGACTCCGACCCCCTGATCGCCCGCTACGTCGAGGAGATGCATCTGTCGCCAAGCTCACCGACGTTCACCCTCGCCACGCAGGTCATCGAGTCAGGCGAGCCGGTGCTCATCCCGAGCATCCCTTACGAGGAATTCCTCGGAATGCTTCGCGAGGGCATCCGCGAATACCTCGACAAGCACCAGCCACCCCTCCCCACGCCGATCAGATATCTCGGCGTGCTCGTTGTACCCATGCGCGCTCGCGGAGCCACGGTTGGCACGCTCGGGCTCTTCGAGCGGCGCACGTCCAACCCACTTTCGCAGCATGACGTCCGCTGGCTGCAGGCGGTCGCCGACCGCACAGGCGTCGCCGCTGAGAACGCACAGCTCTATGTCGATGCGATCAGCCGCCTCGAGCGCCTGACCGCCCTTCGCAACGTGGGCCTGGCGATAACGGGCAGCCCTGACCTCCGCCTGACGCTGCGCGTGATTCTCGACCAGGTCACAGCCGGGCTCGCCATCGACGCCGCCGACATCCTGATGCTCGACGAGAAGGACGGGAACCTGGTCGCGGTCGCAAGCACCGGCTTTCAGTCCACCTCCATCCCCGACTACCGCCTGCCGGTCGATGAGAGCCTTCCCGGTCGCACCCTGGTGGGCCGCCGCATGGAGACGGTCACCGCGCTGGGCGCCTTCAGCCAGTTTCGACGGCGCTCGCTCTTCGCGCGAGAGGGCTTCAAGTCCTATGGCGCGGTGCCGTTGATCGCACGAGGAAAGCTCACCGGCGTGCTCGAGGTTTTCCACCGGCAACCGCTCGAGCCGGACCAGGAATGGCTCGAGTTCCTGGACTCCCTCGGCAGTGAAGCGGCCATCGCCATCGACAACGCGGACATGTACGACCAGCTGCAGAAAGCTCCGGCGGCAGCGCCGAAGTCGCCCGCCCCGGACCTGAGCCGGCTCGAGAAGGAGATCCTGGCGATGGTCGTCCAGGGTGATTCGAACCGCGACATCGCCGACAAAGTCCACCTCAGCACCAACACGGTCAAGTTCCACGTTCGCCAGCTCCTGCAGAAGCTCGAAGTCGAAAATCGCACCGAGCTGGCGCACAAGGCGACCCGCGAAGGCTGGCTCTGAGGCCAACCCTATTAAGCGATTACTCGACCCAATCGGGTATGTAAATTCACCCGGTTGGGGCGTTAATTCATCCCACGGAATAGTGGCTTGTTGGGAATCCAGCGCTAGTCTCAGATCGTCGTTGGCCAGGGATGGGGGCGACGAGAAATGGGCGGATACCTTCGGACCCAGACAGCCGTGGCTGCAGGACATCGTCCCGCAGCAATCCTGGCCGTGCTTTTGGCGGCAGCTCTGCTGATTTCAGCGCCGGGGCTTGTCGCGATCCTGGCGATACTGGATTCGAGCCTCATCAGCGCAGCCCGCGATTGGGTTTCTGGGCTGTCGGCCCCGCTCTCGTACCTCGCGCACGCGCGCGTCGTTATATATGTGCCTCTGCTCGCGATGGTCGTGCGGGTGAGAGAGAACCCGTGAGCCTGCCTGACGGCTACTCACTAGGTCCGTACCGGATCGTCGGCAAGATCGGCCGCGGCGGTATGGCAACCGTTTACAGGGCCCACCACGCCGCTCTCGATCGCGACGTCGCGATCAAGGTCTTGCCGGATTTCTTCGCCGAAGATGACGCTTATCGCGATCGCTTCCAGCAGGAGGCGCGGTCGGTGGCTCGCCTGAACCACCCCAACATCCTCAATGTCTTCGATTTCGGCCAGGAGGGTGGTGTCACCTTCCTCGTCCTGGAGCTGGTGGAAGGCGGCACGCTCGCGGACCGCCTGGGCCGGCCGATGGAGCTGGAGGAGACGATCAAGCTCTTGCGGCCGATCGCGAGCGCGCTCGATCACGCGCACGCCCAGGGCATCCTCCACCGCGACATCAAGCCGTCGAACATCCTGATCCACACCGACGGAACCCCTGTGCTCGCCGATTTCGGCCTTGCGAAGATGGCCGACTCAGGCCGGAAGCTCACCGCCAGCGGCACCGTTCTGGGGACGCCCGAATACATGTCGCCTGAGCAGGGCGCGGGCGAACCGATCGGGCCGCCAAGCGACCGGTACTCGTTTGCGGTCGTCGCCTATGAGATGCTCACGGGCCGGGTTCCTTTTGAGGCGGAGACGCCGGCGGCGGTCCTTCTCTCGCACATCAACAAGGCAGTGCCCCCGACACGAGAGCTCGTGGGCGAGCTGTCCAGCCACGTCGAGGACGCGCTGCGCAAAGGGCTGGCGAAGTCCCCGATCGAACGCTTCGGCAGCGCGAGCCAGTTCGTCGCCGCGCTGACGCCCGCGGCGTGGGTGCATCGCGAACGCCCGGACTCGGTCGTGCTGGCGCGCCCGCATCAGAACGGGAAGTCGAGCCGATCCATGCCCTCGGTGCTGGTGGTCGACGACAGTGCCGCCAACCGCGAGCTCATCGAGGCGTGCCTGGCCGATATCGAATGCCGCGTCCGCCTCGCGGGCGACGGACCGAGCGCCCTGGCGGCGATCGAATCCTCCGCCCCCGACCTCGTCCTCCTGGACGTTCAGATGCCGGGCATGGACGGCTACACGGTGTGCAGGCGCATCAAGGCCAACCCGGCGCTTCGGCTCGTCCCTGTCGTGATGATCACCGCTCTGGATCGTTCCGAAGACCGCGTCATGGCCCTGGAATCGGGCGCGGACGACTTCATGTCGAAGCCCGTCGAGCGCCTCGAGCTGGTCGCGCGGGTCCGCTCGGCTCTGCGCCTGAAGGCGGTGTACGACCGCCTGGACAGCGCGGAGCAGGTGATCTTCAGTCTCGCGGCGGCCGTCGAGGCCAAGGACTCGTACATCGAGCGGCACACCAATCGCGTCGCCGAATCCGCTCGGTACCTGGGTTCGCGCATGGGACTGCCGGACGGGGACCTCGACGCCTTGTATCGCGGCGGGATCATCCATGACATCGGCAAGATCGGAGTGCCGGACGCCGTCCTGCTCAAACCTGGCTCACTCAACGCCGACGAGCTGGTGCTGATGCGGGCTCACCCCGAAATCGGCGAGAACATCGTCCGCCCGCTGCGTTCCGGCTCCGATCTGCTGCCGGTCGTCCGCCACCACCACGAAGCGTGGGATGGCAGGGGCTATCCAGACGGCCTGCGAGGCACGGCCATCCCTCTGCTGGCGCGGATCGTCTCGGTCTGCGACGCCTTCGACGCGCTGACCAACGACCGCCCATACCGGTCGAAGATGTCGGAGCGCGAGGCGCTCGCCGTCCTCACCGGCGGCGCGGGCAGGCAGTGGGACCCAGAGCTCATCAGCCTTTTCGCCTGTGAGATCCCGGCCATTCACCGCCTCGGTGCGGCATGAGGCCGGCTCGATGAGCGGCGTTGTCGCGTTCATGCAGAACGTGGACGCGCTCGCCTTCATCGTTCTTGGAGTCGCGGTCGCAATCGGCTGGGCGAGGCGCCGGGACCGCCCTCTCGGCTTCCTCGCCCTGGCCATCGTCCTCCTGTCGTCGGTATCGCTACTCGGGCGTATCCCAGCTGTCCTGCACTTCACGCCGCCCCTCCTTTCGGAGGTCAGCCTCATCGCCTTTCTAGGCTGCGGATACGCCCTGCTTCGCTATCGAGACTCGATCATCCCCCTTCCCAACCCCTGGCATGCCGTCGCGGTCGTGGCCGTGGCGGCTGCCAGTGGGCTATTCCTGGCCGCCCGTTACTTCGCAGGACCGAGGTATGCGTTGGGCGCGGTGATCCTGCTCGTACTGGTCTGGTCCGCGCTCGTGATCGAGCCGATCGTTCGCTTCTGGCTCGTGGCGCGAGCACTGCCCGCCGTGCAGGCCTGGCGGCTCAGGTCTTTGAGCCTTGGCTTCGCCGGCATCGTGGCCATCCTCGTGTTCGCGGTCGCGGCCGGCGCGGCGGCGTCGAACCTGGTCGTGCAACTGGCGATCCAGGTCGTCGTGCTCGCGATCGTGCCGCTGCTCTACTTCAGCTTTTCGCCACCGGCGTGGCTGCGCCGCGAATGGCGTGCGTCTGAGGAAGAAGGCTTGCGAGCCTTCATGCAGGACACGCTGCTGCTCAAGGAAAGCCGCGCGGTGCTCGCGAGCCGGGCCCTCGATTGGGCGATGAGACTCGCGGGCGGCGCGTCCGCAGCCGCTTTTGAAGCCGACGGAGGGCTGCTCGCCTCTCGAGGTCTTGACCCTGGCAAGGTTGCGCAGCTCAAGCTGGCGATCGGCCCGCTGCGCCAAGGCGTCAACCACATCGAGCTGGATGGCAAGGCCATCTCAGTGCTTGTACTCCAGATCGGCGGCGTGAGCATCGGCGGCCGGCTCGCGGTGCTTGCGGGGCCGTTTACGCCGGGCTTCGGGACCGATGAGATCAGCCGGGTGCAGCAGTTCATGACCGCGGTCGCCGCCGCCCTCGACAGGGCGCGGCTGCTGGACCAGCTGAAGGAGGCGAACGCACAGCTGATTGAGGCCAACAAACACAAGAGCGTGTTCCTGGCCAGCATGAGCCACGAGCTGAGGACGCCCTTGAATGCGATCCTCGGCTTCTCGGAGCTGCTCATCGACGCGCCAGAAGGACAGCACCCGCATGAGACGCGGTTGAGATTCCTGCAGCAGATCCACTCCAGCGGGAAGCACCTGCTTGGCCTGATCAACGACATCCTCGACCTCTCCAAGATCGAAGCCGGCCAGATGGAGCTGCGCCTGCAGGTGGTCTCGATCTCCGATATGGCCAGCCAGGTGCTCAGCATCGTCGAGCCTTTGGCCGCGCAAAAAGGGATCCAACTCGAGGCCGCCGTAGCCGGCCTGGGCGAGATCGAGGCGGACGCGAGCAAGTTCAAGCAGATGCTGCTGAACCTCGTGTCGAACGCGATCAAATTCACGCCTGCGGGCGGCACGGTGCGCATCTCAGGCACGCGCCTCGCGGAGGCGGCCGAGATCTCCGTCGCCGACACCGGGATCGGCATCGCGGAGTCCGACCAGGGACGGATCTTTCACGAGTTCCAGCAGGTCGACGCAGGTGCCGACCGCCAGCAGCAGGGCACCGGTCTCGGTCTCACGCTCACACGGCGGTTCGCGCGCTTGCATGGTGGTGACGTCCGCGTCGAGAGCGAGCCGGGCAAGGGCAGCGTGTTCACCATCCACATGCCGCTGCAGGTGGTGACTCAAGGTCGAGTCGTCGAGCCGATGGACTCGGTGCTCGTGCGTTCGAACGGAAACGCGGCCGCGCCTCTGGTCCTCGTAGTGGAAGACGACCCTCCGGCCGCGGAGCTGCTCTCGCGGCAGCTCGAGAAGGCCGGCTTTCGTGCCGAGATCCTCCGCAGCGGAGCCGACGTGGTCGCGAGGGCGCGCAAATCGAAGCCCGCGGCGATCACCCTCGACATCCTGCTCCCCGGCCTCGATGGCTGGGAGGTGCTCAACCGCCTCAAGCACGACGAGGTCACCAGCTCGATACCGGTGATCGTGATCAGCGTCGTTGACAATCCTGAACTTGGAATGGCACTCGGCGCCGTCGACTACTTCGTCAAGCCCGTGCCCGCGGAGGAACTCGTCACCAGGCTGCGGCGCTTCAACTTCGGCGGCTCGCCCAAAACTCACGTCCTGGTCGTCGATGACGAGCGCGCCAACCGCGACTGGCTGACGGAGATTCTGGAGCCCGCGGGTTTCGGCGTCATCCCCGCCGGTGGAGGCCGGGAGGCCATCGAGCTCGCGCACACAAAGAAGCCGGACCTCGTCCTGCTCGACCTGCTGATGCCGGATGTGTCTGGCTTTGACGTCGTCGAGGCGCTCCGATCTGACAAAGCGACGTTCGCTTTGCCGATCATGGTCCTGACCGCGAAAGAGCTCAGCGATTCCGACAAGCAGCAGCTGAACGGCCGGGTGTCCACCATTCTTCAGCGCGGCTCGACCGGAGCGACTGAGCTCGTCAGCCACCTCCGGCAGGTGATCACACCGGAAGCGCTCGAAGCATGAGCAACCGGCCGCTCATCCTCCTGGTAGAGGACAACGAGGTCAACCAGCTCCTGACCTCATCAGTGCTGGAGCGCGAAGGTTTTGCGGTCGACATCGCCGGCACGTCCGTGCAAGCGTTGGAGATGTTGCGGTCGCGTGTGCCCGACCTGATCCTCATGGACATCCAGCTGCCTGGGCTGGATGGGCTTTCGTTCACGCGCACTCTCAAAGCTGATCCATCGACCGAGCCGATCCCAATCGTCGCGCTCACCGCTCACGCGATGAACGGCGACCGCGAGCAGTCGCTTGCCGCGGGATGTGTCGGATACGTCTCCAAGCCAATCGACACGCGGACCTTTGGCCGGCAGGTACGCGAGTTCCTTTCCTGCGGAATGCCGGCCCCCGGCCCGGCGAGGACAGATGCCAAACTAAGCGGCCAGTGACCTCGGAGCCGCTCATTCTCCTCGTCGAGGACAACGCCTCGAACCAGCTGCTGGTACGTTCGGTGCTGGAGCCCGCGGGCTTCAGGGTCGAGGTGGCCAGCACCGCGACCCAGGCCCTCGAGCACCTCAAGACCCAGACGCCTTCGTTGATCCTCATGGACCTCGAGCTGCCCGGAAAGGACGGGCTTGCGCTGACCCGCCTGCTCAAGAGCATGTCCCCGACAACGGCCATTCCGGTGGTGGCAATGACCGCGCACACGAGCCTGCAGTGGCGAAACGATGCGCTCCAGGCCGGGTGCGCCGGCTTCATCTCCAAACCCATCGACGTGCATACGTTCCCGGCGCGAGTTTCGGAGTTTGTGGCCGGCGCCAAGAAGTAGCAGTCGAGTAGCCGCCCATTAAGCCAGGGTTGACTTGAGTTGACAGGGCCGTCAACTCAGACGACACTCCGCGCATCACACTTGGGGAGGTGCGCTGATGCGCAAGCTGCTCTTTTCCGTCCTGTTGGCTGTTATGGCGTTGGCAGTGTCGATCGGCCCCGTGCTTGCCGATAACGTCGGGCCCACTCCGTAAAGTCAAATCGTTAATTCAGTAGCCGTGCGCCGGGCAGGGCGGTACACTCACCGCCATGCTCGGCACCAGGTACCGGGGCCGCCGCCAGGGCGTTGAAATCCGCGCGGGGTCGGTCGAGCAGGCGCGGCGGGAAGCCCGGCTCACGCTGGCCCAGGTAGCCGGCGGCAAGCTCACCCGGACGGCCATCCACCTGATCGAGAAGGGCCGCACCAGGCCGTCGATGGAGACCCTGCAGCTGATCGCGCGCCAGACCCGCAAGCCGATCGACTTCTTCTTGACCGCCGAGTCCTCCTCCGTGCTGACCGAGCGCCAGGCGCAGCTACGCGAGCTGGAGCGGTTGACGGCCGTCCGGCAGCTCGAAGCCGTGATCCAGATGGGAACCTCGCTTCTCGAGCAGCCGTGGGGCGCGGAAGACGCCGCGGTCATTCACTTCTCCGTCGGGGAGGCCTACTGCAGGCTCGTCCGGCCGGCAGAGGCGCTCGAGCACCTGCTCGTCGCGCGAGAACAATTCGAGCGGTCCGGCGACGAGTGGATGGCAGTCGAGGCGCTCGACTGGGAGTCGAGCGCGCGAAGCCTCCTCGACGATCCCGATGCCTTGCCGCTCGCCAACCAGGCCCTCGAGCGATGCCGGCAGCTGGACCCGAAGGCGACTCAGATCGAGGCCCGGATCCTGGGCCACATCGCCGGCATGTACCTGGTGGCACATTCGTACGTGCCCGCGACTCGCTACTACGAGGCCGCCGCCGCCGTTGCAAGCGGCGTCAAGGATCTCCTGCAGCTGGCCAAGATGCACCACGGTCTGGGCGTCGCCTACCAGCGTCTGCAGCGGCCGGTCACGGCGCGGCAGCATTACGACAAGGCGCTCACCCTGTATTCGATCGAGTCAGACCTGAGCGCCGTGTATAGAGTCGAGATCGACCTAGGTGACCTCCTGCTCCAACAAGGTCAGCTCGACGCGGCCGAGCAGCACCTGCTCAAGGCACTCGCCGGCTCGACCGACCTGAATATGGATCGGCGAGGCCACGGCTACATCCTGGCCAACCTCGGCGACGTCCACCTGCGGCGCGGCGAGCTCTCGAAGGCAGAGGCCTACCTGCACCAGGCTTTGGAATTGGCAGAGGCGATCCCGGAACGGATCGTCATCGCGAACAGCCGCATCCTTCTGGGCAAGCTCAGCGAGCGGCAGGGCAACGAGGCCCTTGCCGACACCCAGTTCGAAGCCGCGCTTCGGATCCTGGAAGAGATCGGGATGCCCGATCGCCTGCGCGATGCGCACATGGAGTACGCGGAGGTCCTCGACGCCCGCGACGACTCCGTCTCAGGCGCGCGCCATTGGAAGCTGGCCGCCGAGATCGGCAAGATGGCGAGTCTCGGCGTCAATTGGTCGGGTTCCGCCGCACGGCAGCGCAACTCTCTCGCGCCGACCGGGGTCGCTTAGAACTTACGCGGCCGGGTTGCGCGCCTTGAAGACGCGGAAGAGCACTCCAAGCGATGGGATGACGAGCACCATCCCAACGGCAATCACCACCAGCCAAGCGGAAAGCACGGCCGCCGGCGCGGCGGCGTCAGCGATCGTCAGGTCGGGCGGCACGAGGTAAGGCCACTGCCCCACCGCCCAGGCCCACAACACCAGCGTCACCTGGGCCGCAACCGCGATGCGTGTTACTCGAGGGCGCAGCCGCCACACACCCCACAGCGCGATCGGGCCGTTGATGAGGGCGAGTAGCAAGAGCAGCAATCCGTTCCCCGTCAGGTCCGCCCAGACGCGCGGCGCCTGGGCATAAGCGAGCCACAGGCCGAACAGCGCCAGCGCTCCGGAGACTACTGACGCGATCAGCGCGCGCCGGCGAAAATCCGATTGCAACGCAGCGTCGTCCTCGGTCTCGACCATCAGATAAGCCGCGGCGAGATATGCGCACAAGGCGACCGCAAGCAGCCCCATGACCAGCGCGAAAGGCGCGCTCCAGCCGGCGCCGAAACCGCTCGCCACCCGGCCGCCGGCGATCCGAATCGCGCCTGACGCCACCGCCGCCGCCGCCGTTCCCAGGAAGAAGGGCGCAACGATGCTCGACCCGCCGAATACCACGCCCCACGGCGACCGAGGCCCGACGGCTTCCCGGCCGTGAGCGCGGAAAGCGAATGCGGCTCCGCGCAAGACGATGCCGATAAGGGCGATGGTCATGGGCACATAAAGGGCGAGGCTCAGATAGCCGAAGGCAATCGGAAAGGTCGTGAAGAGTCCCGTGATCATGAAGATCAACCAGACATGGTTCGCCTCCCAGACCGGCCCCATCGCGCGAGCCACCGCCTGCCGCTGCGCGCGTTTGCGCGGTCCCGAGGCGAAGATGTCCCAAACGCCGCCGCCAAAATCAGCGCCCGCGAGCACCGCATAAGCGGTGAGGCTCAGCCACAGCAGTCCCGCGGCGGCATCCGCTTCGCTCATGGCTTGGCCTCGGATCGCTCGCGGTTGCGACGCGCGAGAAGCAGCAGCAGCCTGGACAGCGTGACCGCCAGGGCGATGTAGATGGCGGCAAAAAGAGCGAAGACGAGGCCGAGCCCCGGAGCCGACGTGGCGGCGGCCGTGGTTCGGATGATTCCATAGACGATCCACGGCTGGCGGCCAAATTCGGTGACGAACCAGCCCGCCTCCATCGTGATCACCGCGGCCGGCCCGGCCGCAACGAGGCCCCAGAGTAAAAGACGATTCGTTGGCGCGCGGCGCAAGCGCCAAACCAGAAACCAGAACAAAGCGGCGAGCAAGCCGAGACCAATGCCAAGACCGACCATCGTGTCGAACGACAGGTGCACCACGACCGTGTTCGGGCGCTGGTCGGCCGGAAACGAGTTGAGGCCGCGAACCTCGGCATGGGGATCGAACGCGGCCAGGAGGCTTAGCCCGTAAGGTATCTCGATCGCGTAAAGGAGGCGCCCCTGAGAGTCGCTCGGGATGCCTCCGATGTGCAGGGGGGCTCCTCGCGTCGTCGCATAGAGGGCCTCCATGGCCGCGAACTTCGCCGGCTGCGCGCCGTAAGTGAAGCGCGCGCTGTTGTCGCCGGTGATCCCCGCCAGCACGATGGCGACAGCCGCCATCGCCATTCCCAGTAGAAGCCCGCGGCGATGGAAGGCGTCGCCACGACCACGGAGCATGCCGGCCGCGTAGACGGCCGCGACCACAAATCCCGTGACGACGTACGCGGATACGAGCATGTGGATCGTCTCGGTCGGAGTCGATGGATTGAACGCCGCCGACAGCGGATCGACCGACGCGAGCCGGCCGTCGACCAGCTTGAAGCCGGTTGGCGTGTTCATCCACGAATTGGCCATGACCACGAAGATCGATGAGGCAGCGCCGCTCGCCGCTACGGGGAGGCCGGTCAGCCAGTGCTGGAAGGGCTGCAGGCGGTCCCACCCGTACAGGTAAAGACCGAGAAAGATCGCTTCGAGGAAGAAGGCGAAGCCTTCAGCCGAGAACGGCAGCCCGATGACGCTGCCGCTGAACGCCATGAATCCCGGCCACAGCAGGCCCAGCTCGAACGAGAGCACCGTCCCCGATACGGCTCCGACGGCGAACAGGATGCCAAAAGCGGAAGACCATCGCCGGGCGAGCATCATCCACGTCGGGTCGCGCCGCCACAGGCCGATGCCCTCCGCCGTCGCCATGAGCAGCGGCACACCGACGCCGAGCACGGCGAACACGATGTGGAACCCGAGCGAGGTGCCCATGGATGCCCGGGCGAGGGTCGCGTTGTCCAACTCGCGGGCGAGTAGCTTAGGGCCTTACGCTGCGGGGGCCCGCCTGACGTTCACTCGACGATTCTATGCAGCCGGCTGGTAAGGAGGGCGCGCAAGCCTCGTGCCGAATGTCGCGACCGGGATCAGCGTCTCCCCCCGCTCCCCACCCCTGGTTCGGCTCCACGGCTCCTCCTACCAGCCACGATCGAAACGTAGACGGCGAAGCGCAACTTTGATCGTCAAAATTCGGTAGCTATCCCATCAGGGCGGTGTACAGTGGGGCCCAGGAGACACGAAGTTCATGGAACCTGCTATGCAGGAGTTCCGTCCGCTGCCAGGCGAGGATCACGCCACGCCTGCGCTGCCCGAGGTGGCGAGCTGGATTGCCATTTACGAGGAGTTGTCCTCGGTGTTGCGTTTGGTGCTCTCGCGACTCAATGGAGACCCCCGCGCGAGCGACTTCCAGCGCAACCTGACCTGGGTCGACGAGCGCCTCGCGCTCTGGCGCGACCGCCATCAGGCGCTGGCGGGAGTGACCATCGATCGGAAGGATCACTCGCTGGTGTTTGGGGGCCGATACCTGAAGCTCACGCGCCGCGAGGCCGACCTGCTCGACTTCCTGATCCGGCACCCGGGCCGGCACTTCACGACGAGGCAGCTGACTATTCTCGCCTGGCAGAACTCCCGCCTTTCGGATGCGCAGGTGCGGACCTACATGATGCGGCTGCGCCGTCGG
>WNFP01001207.1_pt1 | contig 20118 bp, 10 predicted proteins | sample 5400201 | NCBI WGS metagenome assembly WNFP01 (sample SAMN13153355, study PRJNA577476) | soil metagenome | isolation source: 115 cm saprolite under Madrone tree | place: USA:California | collected 2016-06-14
ATTGCGTTAGCGTTTGGATCGCATTTTTAGTGCTGGCGAGAATTGAAATTATTGCTTCAGGCGCGCCGAAGTTTTCCACAGGTTTTACTTCAAAGCATGTATTTCCTGTGATACAACATAGGCCATAAATCTGGATGTTTGATGGGTGCTGTCCGGTGCCAGCGTTTTGGCCGCTGCGATCCATCCCCAAAATGCGGGGAGCCTCTATTTCACCCCGGGGGCTCGGGGTCCGCGCGCGAATGCGCGAAGGGTCGCCAATAAAAGAAAAGGAGAGACTTAAATGAAATCAAGTGGACTGGAAAGTTTCATTCTCCGCTATTGCCTTACCTTTTTGGCTATTCTGCTATTGGCCTCAGGCGCCTTCGCGCAGTCCACCACCGATGGCGCCATTGGCGGCGCCGTAACGGATCCGAGCGGCGCCGCAGTCCCCAATGCAAAAGTAATCGTCAAGAATAACGGCACCAATGCCGAACAGACGGCCATGACCGATGAGTCTGGCTATTTTCGCGTTGCCAAACTCACCCCTGCCATTTACGCGGTAACCATCTCCGCCTCTGGCTTTGCTGACTTTAAGGCCGAGCAGGTTACTGTCGACGTTGGACGCGTCACGGAGCTTTCAGCAAAACTTAGCGTCGCCTCTGCAGGAGCAACTGTCCTCGTCTCCTCCGAACTGCCTCAGATCAATACCACCTCGCCGGATTTTGGACCCATCGTGGATCAAGCCGCTGTCTCCAACCTCCCCATCAATGGCGGCCGCTGGTCGGACTTTGCTCTCCTGACCCCGGGGGTCGTCAACAACTCCAGTGGTTTCGGCCTCCTCAGCTTCCGCGGGATCAGCACGCTCCTTAACAACAACACGGTCGACGGCGCGGACAACAACCAGGCCTTCTTTTCCGAGGAGCGCGGCCGCACCCGCGCTGGATATTCGAGCGCCAAGGCTGCTGTCGAGGAATTTCAGGTCAATACCTCCAATTATTCTGCCGAGTATGGCCGTGCCGCTGGTGCCGTGATCAACACCGTGACCAAGAGCGGTACCAATCACTATCATGGCGAAGCCTACTTCTTCGACCGCGACAACGAATGGGGCGCCACCAATCCCTTTACAAAAATCACCACTCAGACCTCCCCGGGTGTCTTTACCTCCAATCCCATCAAGCCTACCGATGTTCGCAAAATATGGGGCGGTGGAATCGGCGGCCCTATCTTCAAAGACAAGCTCTTTTTCTTTTTCGCTTTCGATCGCTACACCCGCAATTTCCCAGGTGTTGCTATCCCAGGCAGTGCCGCGGCCTTTTTCGCGCCTCCTCTCGCGGCCCTCACTCCTGCTTACACGGTGGACGGAACGACGAACTGCTTCCAGGCCAGTGGAACGAGCAACATTAATCGGAACGCATTCATCCCTCCGGCTTCCACTGCCTTGACGAATGGTGCCAATATCTTCACAGCCACCACCGGCGCATGTACTCTCTTTTCCAATCTTTCGCTCGCCAACTATGCTGCTGGCGTCACGACCTATGACAACGGTTTGAACGGTTTACTCGGCGAACTTGGCACCGTGCCGCGCAAAGGCGAGCAAACCATCTTCTTTCCCAAAATCGACTGGCAGATTAATTCCAAGAATCGTGCCTCCTTTGAAGCCAACCGCATGCGTTGGGCCTCCCCGGCTGGCATCCAAACACAGTCCACCGTCACGTTTGGTGCTGCCAGTTTCGGCAATGACTTTGTTAAAGACACTTGGGGCGTAGCCAAGCTTTATACCTTCATCACCTCAACGCTTTCGAATGAAGCTCGCTACCAATACGGCCGCGATTTCGAATTCGAATTCTCTCAGGCTCCATCCCAATATGAATTGTCAAATCTCGTTAACCCACCAGGCTACACTAACCCCTTGGGGTTGCCTCCAGATGTCTTCATTACAAACGGTTTTGACATGGGCGTGCCCACCTTCTTACAACGGCCGGCCTTCCCTGATGAAACGCGGAATCAGTTTGCCGATACCATCTCTTGGACTCACGCCAAACACGCCCTCAAGTTCGGCGTGGACTTTGTCCGGACCCATGACCTGAGCGAAAATCTTCGCATCCAGTATGGCTCCTTCAATTACACCAGCATCGCCAACTACGTCTCCGATTTAAACAGCCCCAACCAGTGTACCGTGACGAGCACGGTTGCGCCGAATCCACCGGTAACCAGCAAGATTCCCTGTTACTCGCGCTACCAGCAGGCTTTTGGTCCGCTGGGCTTCGCTTTTGATACTGATGACATCGCCGTCTTCGCCGAAGATAGCTGGCGCGTCTGGCCTCGCTTCACTCTCAACCTTGGCTTGCGCTATGAATACGAGAAACTGCCCAGCCCCTTTAGCAATCTTGCAAATCCAGCCTTGCCCCAAGCCAGCCACTTGCCGAGCGACACAAACAATCTTGGTCCTCGCATTGGCTTTGCTTGGGACATCTTCGGAAGTGGCAAGACTTCCCTCCGCGGTGGCTACGGCATGTACTTTGGCCGGATCATTAACTCCGCCATCTACAATGCCCTCATTAGCACTGGAAGTACCAACGGTCAGTTGTCTTTCAACAACATTCTGCCCACCGCCAAAAACGCTAATGGAAACACTGTCGCCAACCCCGCTGCCCCTAGATTTCCTCGAATCATTCCGCCTTCAACTCCGCCTCCCGCCAGCGCAGGCCTGGGTGTCATCTTCTTCGACCCGCGCTTCCAGGCGCCCCAGATTCATGAAACCGACCTAACCTTGGAGCGGCAGCTTCCCGCAAATATGGTTTTATCGGTCAGCTACCTGGGAAGCTTCGGCCGGGAATTACCGGATTTTGTGGATACCAACATTAGTCCTTCTACCTCTACCATTACCTACAACGTTGGAGCCGGCGGGCCCTTGAAAACTGCAACCTATACCGCCACCCTCTTCAAGGGGCCGCGGCCTAACCTCGCTTTTGGCTCGATGACTGACATTATCAGCAACGTCAACTCAAAATATAACGCTCTGACCATCCAGTTGAATCGCCGCATGACTCGTGGGGTGCAATTCAACGCCAATTACACCTGGTCACATTCCCTGGATTTTGGCCAGAACGAAAGCACCTTTACGGATACGAATGACCTCTTCGACCCATTCAACATCAAGAAGGACTACGGCAATTCGAATTTTAACGTGCCCAATCGGTTCGTCTTCAGTGCCATCGCGGAATCACCTTGGCATACCTCCGGATGGACAAACTACCTGGTGAGCGGTTGGCAGATCGCCCCCATCTACCAGATTCAGAATGGGCTGCCTTTCTCGCTCGTTACCTCGGGCAACCCCCCAGCAGCCTTAGGAGCCCTCAGCAGTGGTGTTAACGGATCGGGGGGTAGGCTAATCATCGACGTTGTCGGTCGCAACACCTTCCGTCTGCCAAGAACCCAGGTCGTCGACCTGCGTATCTCCAAGAAGTTTACCTTCGCGGAGAACTACAAAATCGAAGTGCTCGGCGAAGGCTTCAACCTCTTCAACCATATAAATGTCACCGGTGACTCTACCACCGGCTATTTCGTCGGGGGCACGGCTGCGGCACCAACGCTGACTTTCAACGCACCATTCGGAACGACCTCCACGGCCAACAGCAACTTTGCCTACTCCAGCCGACAGATTCAGATCGGCGTCCGTTTCCTCTTCTAACCAGCAATCTTAGCTACCCAGATGCGGCGGCTTCCAGGCCGCCGCGGTTCCTTTTTGCGGTCACGACACCGACCGAGCAGGATGGTGGCAGGCCCTTAGCCGATGAGCACGATGTGGGTGCCGCACCCTTCGGTTCTAAGAGTGCGGTCTTTGATTTTGACTTTGCTTTTTTTTGCTTCGCCTCGCGTCCGCCGGAACCGTTCAACCCGCCCCCGCAGCCGTTCAACCCTCAATTCCGACCATTCACTGCAAAACGCTTAACAACCTGATGAGAACGTGCCGTGCTTCCGCCGTGATTGTGACCGACTACTAAGCGTCATTCTCACAATTCGCGAACGGTCCCTCGGATCACGAATTCCGTGGGCAGGATCCGCTGGCTGAAGGTCATGCGCGGATGGTGTAACCGCTCAAGAAGCATCTTCATACAGGTTTCGCCGATCTCTTCCTTGTGGACGCGGACTGTCGAAAGCGGCGGGTCCATCAGTACGGCTTCTTCGCGGTCGTCGAAACCGACCAGGCTGATATCGTCCGGCACTTTCGCGCCGTGCCGCCTCAGTGTTCGCCAAAGCCCGTAGGCGATTTCGTCGTTGCCGGCTACTGCGGCAGTGGGTCGCGGCCGTCGGGACAAGATTCGCCCTGCGCTCTCTTGACCGAAATCGACGAAACTCTGGGGATTTCGCGCCATGATCGAAACGGCTTTTAGTTTGTTTTCGCGCATTCCTTGCCGGTAGCCTTCGAATCGGCGTTGCAGCCACGGCAAGGAGGTATCTCCCGCGAAAACAATCTGGCGATGACCTTTGCCGATCAGGTAACGCGTGGCGAGGAGCGTCCCATTGAAGTCATCGAAGCCCACTTGATCGAATTGCTGTTCCTCGCCCATTCCAACCACATTGTTACTGAAGGCCACGAAGGGCATGTGGATGGACTCGATCCTGTGCAGAAGATTCGGATAAATCGTCCCCGCTAGAATGAGTCCGTCAATCAAGCCATGTTCCTGAAGAACGGGAGGCAGGTCGATCCGTTCGGGAGGCGTTCTCGGGGAATAATGCAGCGCGGCGAACAGCACGTGCTGTTTCAGGCTGCTCGCATATGTTTCAACGCCTTGCAGGATGCGTGCATGAAAGGGATGGAGAAAATCGCGGTTGCTCAGGAGAAAGCAGACCATTTCTGCGCGTCGCTTGAGAATCCGGCGGGCCTGCGCATTGGGGCGGAATCCCAGACGCCGGATGGCCTCCAATACTCGCGCACGCGTTTCCCGGCTTACCTGAGTGCTGGAGTTTAGCACCCGGGAAATCGTTCCGATGCCGACGGCAGCGGCCTTTGCAACCTCGCGAATCGTCGTTTTCCTTGGAACTGCTTCCATGATCTTGCGCCCTTTTATCGTTTTGGCCTTTGGCTCGGCTCGGTGAAAGACCGTCGACCTTCTTCCCTGGGCAAGTCTAGCACACCAGTACTACGATTGTATTCCCAGCAGAACTGGCGGATCCGCGTGCTTCTGGCAAGAACTTGGAAATCTGGTCGAACCGATTGGTTTCTTCAATTCTCACTTGACAGGGGGTTTTCGCTCAGTTAGGGTGTGGAACCAGTTCCAGGCCTTTCGTCAGTTCCCTATTTATCTGGCCTGAAGTCCGTGCGACTCGAGTGGGGTGTGACGTCATGAAAAAACTATTTGGTTTGTCTTTTCCTTGCGTCTGTAACCGGAATAAGTCTCATGTGATGAATACCGTGGAATTTGCGAAGCCTGCCGCAGCCGGCCTCGTCAAACTGTGGCGCCTGAGCATGGCTGTGCTGCTCGGGACAATGCTCCTGACGTTTTCTGCGCCAGTGATAGGGCAGGCGGTCAATGCAACGCTGCTCGGAACGGTGACGGATGCGAGCGGCGGCGTTGTGGCGGGCGCGAAAATCACGATCACCGAAATGAAGACTGGTGTCGTTCACGCGGTCACGACCAACGACAGCGGTAATTATGAAGTGCCCGAACTTGCTCCTGGCCAATATGAAGTCGCGGCCGAAAGACAGGGATTCAAGAAAGCTGTCCACTCGGGTGTGGATGTTCTTGTGAACACGGACACGCGTATAAACCTTGTCCTGGAGCCCGGCACGGCACAGGAAACAGTAGTGGTTAGCGGCGAACTCCCCATTCTACAGACAGATCGCGCAGACATCGGGCGAAAGATTGAAGAGAGGCAAGCCGAAGAACTGCCTCTGGGGTTCAATCGAAACTTCCAGGGACTGCTTAACCTGGTGCCTGGCACGACACGCGCGCACCGCGAGCATTCCTCATTCTTCAACGCCCAAGACAGTCTCCGGACCGAAGTGAACGGGCAATCGGGTTTGGCAAACAATCTGCAATTTGAAGGCTTGAACGACAACGAGCGAACTGGTCTGCTGTCGATCTACATCCCCCCTATTGAAGCGATTCAGACCGTCGATGTTACAACCAGCAATTACGATGCTGAATTGGGCCGAGCCAATGGCGCGGTAACAAATGTCATCCTCAAATCAGGTACGAACGAGTTTCACGGCGCCGCTTATGAAATCAACCGTATCAGCGCGCTGGCGGCGAAACCTTTCTTCCAGACCGCCGTAGCGAAAGCGCCGAGTGTGTACAACTACTATGGGGCCAACATCGGCGGTCCCATCGTCAAGAACAAGACCTTCTTCTTCGGTGATTTCCTCCGTATCAATGATCACCAGGGCCAGTTCTTCAATGGCACCGTGCCTCCTGCGGCCTTTCGCAGCGGGGATTTTAGCCACGCGACAAATGCGAGCGGGCAGTTGATTCCAATCTACGACCCAGCAACGGGCAATCCGGACGGAACAGGTCGAACGCAGTTTGCCTTTAATGGCGTGCCGAACGTGATTGATCCTGCTCGCATTGCGCTCCACCCTATCGCCCAAGCGATCTTAGCGAAGATCCCGCTCCCCAATGTGGCCACTGCGACCTGTCCTCTCAATTCCACCGGTCCCGGCTGCCTTATTGCAAGCCCCAACTTCCAGGGGACGACAAAATTCATCAAGGATACTACCTCCTTTGACGTAAAGATCGACAACAACATAAGCGTGAACAACCGTCTCTCGGGACGCTTCAGTTTTTCGGACCAGAGCCTTAGCCAGGCGCCGATCTTTGGAGTGGTGGGAGGGCCTTCGAATGGCGCTTTTTCAGGGACTGGCAAGCAGCGTTATTGGGACGTGGCGGTCAACTACTATCATGTCTTTTCACCGACTCTGATCACAGAGATCCGCGCTGGCGTTGACCACTATCGGAATGTGGCGAACAACACCGACCGTGGTCAGACGGTTAAGAGCGAAATCGGCCTGGACATTCCTGGAGCAAACCTCGGGACCTCCAATACCAGCGGAATGCCCTGCATCAACCTTCCCAACATTGTGCCCAACTCCGCTTCCGACTGTTTGGCGGGCTATTCAGCAAGCTTGCCCTGGATCCGTGGGGAAACGAATTTGAACGTTGCCAATAACTGGACCAAGACGCAGGGAAATCACACCTTCAAGTGGGGAGTGGATTACCACCGCCTCCGTGACGATCTGGCGCAATGGCAGGACCAGAATCCTCGCGGAGTCTTAAGGTTCACCAATAATGTCACGAGCCTGAATGCCGCCACGCAGCCAGTGACGAGTTCTCAGGTGAACGCCGTCGCCAGCTTTTTGCTCGACATGCCCAATTCCGTGGGCCGGGACGTGCCGATAAACGCAAAGGCTTTTCGCGGGAACGAGCTGTTCACGTATGCTGCGGACAGGTGGCAGGTGCTTAGGAAGCTGACCCTGGACCTGGGCCTCCGCTGGGAGTTCTATCCGCCCTTCACGCCAAGCGGGCCTGGACGCTTTTCCAACTACGATCCAACTACGAACAACCTTGTGGTTGCTGGCATCGGGGGCAACCCGTCGGATTTGGGCAGAAAGACTCATTACAAGGACTTCGCGCCCAGGATCGGCATTGCTTATCGCCTGACGGAGACTACTGTCATACGCGGGGGTTTTGCCATAAGCTACTTCCCGTACCCCGACAACGATTACGCCTTTGACTTCCCGGTGCTGCAGAACAACGCGTTTCCCTCGCTGAATGGGTCCAGCTTCACGCAGTCCGCAGATGCGTCCAACAGTCCCATCTCTATGTCAAGCGGATTCCCTACACCGCTGGTCGTGCCCCCCGGGACTGCCGTAATTCCCGTTGTGGGCAAAGTCGGCACCACGAGTCTCCTGACTCAGAACTATACTGCTGTAAACCTGAATTTCCGCGAACCGTACACTGAATCCTGGAATTTGGCCATCCAGCACGCTTTGCCCGCGAAATTCGTCCTGGAAGCGGCGTATGTAGGCAACCACGGCGTAGATTTGCCAACCGTCTTTAACCTAAACGCAGCTACGCTTCCGAGCGCCACCGCAACGAACAAGAACCGGCCTCTCTTCGCTCTCTACGGGCTCACTGGGAACGTCGCTCTCAAGTTCCTGGGAACGAGCTCGAACTACAATGCGCTTCAGGCAAAGTTGGACCGCAGGTTCTCAGGCGGCTTCCTGATGACCACGGCCTATACTTACAGCAAGGCGCTAGGGTACGTGAATGAAGGATCCAACACAATCAACAGCACGGTCGGCGGGCTGCAGAATTATATCGGCAGCATTCGCAGCAATTATGCGCCGTTGGCTTTTGACCGGCGGCATACGATTGTGCATAGCGTGATTTACGAGCTGCCATTTGGAAAGGGGAAACCCCTCCTGAAGTCTGGCGTGGGAAGCATGTTTCTCGGCGGTTGGCAGGTCAGCACGATCCTTACAATGATGACTGGGCTGCCCTTGAACATTACTGGCGGTTCAGTTTTGAACGCGCCGGGGGATACGCAAGTGCCGAACTTGGTCGGCTCGTTCAAAATCCTTCATGGCGTTGGTGGCCCCGCCTCTGGCGGTCAGCCCTGGTTCGACGTCACCCCAAGCAGCGTAGTCAACAATGTACCCCAATGCAGGGGGCCCTTCTGTCAAACGCAAGGACAAGGGGTTCTCGGTAATGTCGCTCGCCGAGCCTTCAGCGGACCGGGCCTCTTCAACCTGGACGCCTCGGTATTCCGCCGCTTTCCGATTAGAGAACGCATGAACATGGAGCTTCGCGCCGAGGCCTTCAGCGTGACGAATACTCCCCAGTTCGATAAACCGAATCAGGGCTTTAGCACAAATACAGCAAGCAATTTCGGCTACGTGACCAACACGATTGGAGGCAACCGGTCAGTGCAACTGGGGGCCAAGCTGACCTTTTAGTTGAGCCTGCGGCAGAGGACCTGAGCTCCGCATTCAGAATGGATCTGAAGGCTTAGCTCGAATCGATAGATCCGGGCATGATGCGCCGCGCAACTTGGTTTGCGCAAATTCCGAAACAAACACGGAACGGCCAGTGTGCAAAACCGGGTGCTGCGTCATGAATTTCTAGAGCGACGGGCGGCCCGGGCGACACGCCCTGATAATAATTTGGGTGCCCACACGTCCGTGGCGTCCACCCCGGCCGGGTCGGGGCATGGGGGGCTCTTGACTTTGGTTTTTTCTTGCTCGTCTCGCATCCGTGCTACGAGTCACAACGCCTCTTATCCTGATGTCCCGTCTCACCGTTCTTCCTTCTATCCGATTTCTGCCTTCTAACCTCGGACCTCCTCCATCTGACCTCTATAATTACTGTTCGACCTTCAATTTCGACCATTCGATGGAAAACATTTAACAACTTCAGTAAGGTGCGCTATTCTCTCCCCGTGTTTGCCGCCACGCATCCTCGCCCATTTACCCTGAGCCTCGAAGAGCTCTTCTCTCCGCAATTAACTGCTCCTGTTTTTCCCCTCGCTGACAACTGTCTACTAACCATCGAAGCTCCACATCAGTCGTGGAGCGGAGATCCCGCCTGCCCCGACCCTGTCGGGGTCACTGCTCACTCTCGCTCTAAGTCCTTTATCTGCAACACTTATGGATCTCCCCGCAAGTGTTGCAACCAAAAGACTTACGGCATGGCTAAACCCTTTAGATGCAACACTTACAAAAAACCGGGGGTGGGAGTATTCTTCCCATTCTGGAACCAGCTTACGCACACATGCCAAGGCGTTGCAACGCGCCAGCGCCAACGTTCAAACGCCTTCCCGATCGCTCCTCGGCTATACTCTCCCCTCCGGAGGACTCTCCTTGCTGGAAGTAGCCAAAAGTATCCTGCTGATCCTCAGCGCCCTGTTTCCCATCGTGAATCCGCTGGGCGGCAGTCCGGTGTTTTTCGCCTTGACGCGCGAGTATCCAGCCTCCGTACGCAGAATCCTCGCACGCCACGTGGCCATGAACAGCTTCATCCTCCTGATCGCTTCCGTTCTGATCGGTTCGCACATCCTGGATTTCTTTGGAATTTCCATTCCCGTCGTGCAAGTCGGCGGCGGCCTTATAGTCATCTCCAATGGCTGGGCCATGCTCAAGAGCAAGGAGGAAACCGATCGCGGCCCGGCGGTTCAGAAAAAAGTGAATATGACGGACATTTCTCGCAGCGCTTTTTATCCGCTGACCTTGCCGCTTACTGTCGGTCCCGGCTCGATTTCCATGGCCATCACCCTCGGGGCAAACGAACCGCACCACCTCGGCCCAAATCTTCTTGCCATTCTGGCTGCCGTGATCGCCTCGGCGCTCGTGGCAGTCAGCATTTATCTTTGCTACGGCTTCGCGGATCGCCTCGCCGCGATCATCGGCGAAACCGGGATGAGCATCATCCTGCGGCTCTCTTCCTTCCTCCTCGTTTGCATCGGCGTCCAGATTCTTTGGAACGGCGTAAAAGCCTTGCTCGGTACGCTGCCCGGAATCGGGGCCTGAGACCGCTCTCTCAGGCTTGGTGTATCATGCAATTTGACCATCGAGATGAAACCCGCAGCCCTGAATTTCGTCGTGTGCCCCAATTGCGCGGGCGAATTGTCCCTGAGCAGCGATGCGCCGCGTCCAGCCGACGACGGTCACATTATGAGCGGCAGCCTAGCCTGCCGCGGTTGCGCTTCACAATTCGCGATTCGCAATGGCGTGCCGATTCTCCTCCCCACAAACCTCGCCAGCGTCAAAATCGAGACCGCCTCACGTTTTGCCGAGGAATGGACGCGCTGGAGCGATCTCCGCGATTACTACGAGCAGGAATTTTTCGACTGGCTCGCTCCGCTGACGGCGAAAGATTTCGCCGGCCGGCTTGTCTTCGAAGGAGGCTGCGGGAAAGGGCGCCACACCGCCATCGTCGCTTCGCACGGCGCAAAGGCAATTGTCTCGCTGGATTTGGGCGAAAGCGCCTTCGTCGCTTTTTCGCACACGCGCCAATTTCCGAACGCTCACGTTATTATCGGCGATTTGTTGAATCCGCCCGTCCGTGCCGTATTTGATTTGGCATTTTCCGTCGGTGTTTTGCACCATTTGCCGGACCCCGCCGCCGGTTTTGCAAGTCTGGCCTCGCGAGTGCGCGAAGGGGGACGGGTAGCCTTCTGGGTTTACGGCCACGAAGGCAACGAATGGATCACACGATTTGTTGATCCTGTGCGCAAAGCAATCACTTCGAAATTGCCTGCGCCATTCTTGCGGATCGCGGCAATTCCGCCGGCGATCGCGCTTTGGGCCGTCATAAAAATTTTCTATCGCCCGCGCGCGGATGGAAAAGGTCCCGCGAAACTTCCTTACGGCGATTATTTTGCCGCGCTGTATCACTACCCGTTCGACGAAATTCACGCCAACGTTTTCGATCAACTGGTGACGCCGGTGGCTTACTATTTGCGCGAAGACGAAGTTCGACCCTGGTTCGAATCAGGTTTTCGAGATGCGGTGCTGCGTTCGCATCGTGGATACAGTTGGACGGGGCTGGCGACCGTCTGCCGAACGAAAGCTGCCGTTGCGGAATAGCGTCGAAAATTTCGGATTCGCGGCGCTGTCAGCGTTGCGCCACCGCGAGGGCTACAGCTACAATCGAAGTGATAAGTATTTGCATCCTTCCGTTTGGCTCGGCTGGATCGCGGGCGATCCGGCCAGGTTTCGCCAGTTCGAATGGCGCAACGCTTCCAGCCGTGCATTGCTGGACGTGGCAGTGAGCGGCGGAACGCAATTCTCCCGAAGCTCATGACGATGATTGGAAGAGCGCTTTAGCGTTCAAACGGCGCTCCGCGAGGTACAAAGAGTTGTGCGGAATTGCAGGATTCACAACTAAAAATTGGAGTGCGCCGCCCGAGCGGATTCGCCAAGCAACGGCGACGCTCATTCACCGGGGGCCGGATCAGCAAGGCGTATTTCAATCAAGCCTTTTCTCGATGGGCGCGGCGCGCCTGAAAATCATCGACTTGGATTCCGGGAACCAGCCGATCCTATCCGAAGATGGGGATTTCGGAATCGCCTTCAACGGCGAAATTTACAACTACGTCGAAATACGGGCGGAACTGGAAAAACTCGGGCATCGGTTCGAATCGCATTCCGACACGGAAACCGTTCTCCGCGCCTTCATGCAGTGGGATAAAGGGTGCTTGGCGAAATTGCGCGGAATGTTCGCGGTCGCATTGTGGAAGAAGTCGGCGAGACGTATCCTTCTGGCGCGCGACCGCATGGGAATCAAACCGCTTTACATTACACGTCAAGGAGAAGATCTTTTTTTTGGTTCCGAGTTGAAATCCATTTTTGTTCACCCTGAAATTGAACGGCGGCTGAGTCTTCCTGGTCTCGATTGTTATCTCTCACTGAACTACGTGCCGTGCCCCTGGACTCTCGTGGAGGGAATCGAAAAGCTTCCTCCGGGATACTGGCTGGAGTGGATCGACGGAAAAATATCCACGGACGCTTATTGGAAATTGCCGTTCACGCAGCCGTCCGACTACACGCTGGAGGCAGCAAAGGAAGAGCTCGACGGCTTGCTGCAGCAATCTGTGCGCGAACACATGATTTCGGATGTCCCGCTGGGAATCTGGCTGAGCGGCGGAATGGATTCGACGACCATCCTGCACTACGCGTCGAAGGCGACGGCTTCGCAACTGAAGACTTTTTCGATTTCTTTTCGCGGACGAAGTTTCGATGAGACGGAATTTATTGACCGCGCGGTGAGAGAGTACGGGACCGACCACGAAGTGCTCGATTTGACGCCGGCAGAAGACCTATGCGGCGCGATCGAAGAATTTGCTTACTATTCCGATGAACCAAGTGCAGATGCCGGATCGTTGCCCGTTTGGTTTCTGTCGAAATTGTGCAAGTCCAAAACGACGGTGGCGCTGAGCGGCGAAGGCGCCGACGAATTATTCGGCGGATACATCACCTGCCGCGCGGACATGCTAGCCAGATGGGCCCGGCGGATGCCGCGCCCGCTCCTGCAGGCGGCGCTGGCCGGAGTCCGCCACTGGCCGGTTTCGGACGAGAAGATCGGCTTCGAATACAAGTTGAAGCGATTCCTGGAAGGCAGCCTGCTGGAACCGAATCACGCTCACGTCTATTGGAATGGAACTTTCTCGGATGTGGAAAAACAATCGCTGCTTCGACAGCCGCTGCCTTCTGCTTTTCACAAACTCCTGGATGAAGTTGACGAGTTGCCGAAATCCAGCGACGCTCTGCCGCATTTTCTGTGGTTTGATCAGAAATATTATCTGGCGGACGACATTCTGGTGAAAAGCGACCGCATGAGCATGGCGCATTCCGTCGAAGTGCGCCCGCCGTTTCTCGATCATCGCATCGTGGAGTTCGCGGCAAAATTGCCGACGCACCTGAAGATTCACGGATCGCAGCAGAAATTGGTTTTGAGCGAAATGCGGAGAGACAAGCTGCCAGCCTCTATCCAAGCCGGCAAGAAAACAGGATTTGACATTCCCGCGCATGAATGGCTTCGCGGCCCCCTGCGTTCGATGCTCGTTGATTCCTTGCGGGAAGGAATCGCGGAATATGGGCACCTTTTTCGAGCGGATGCCGTTGAAAACTTTTTGACGCGGCATTTGGAAAGAAAAGCCAACGTCGGGTATCACCTGTGGGGCTTGATGATCCTGTTTCAATGGATGAAAAGATGGCGAATACAAGCGACGTCAAGCTCGACGGCGCAAGCGTTCTTACAAGTAAAAGCTGGCTCATATACCTGATCGTTGCCCTGGTTGGCGGAGCGATCTACCTGGGTTGCAGCGTGTCGCCGCCGTCGCTGATGGACGACGTCGATTCGGCCGTGGCACAAATCTCAAGAAATATGGTTACTTCCGGGGATTGGGTGACCCCGCGAGCCGCCGGCATCGCCTTCCTCGAAAAACCGGCGATGTTTTACTGGCCGATGGCCGTCTCGTTTAAGATTTTTGGTGTACATGACTGGGCGGCACGTATCCCCTTCGCCATTTCGGCAATCGGACTGGCCTGCCTGACGTGTGCCTTCGGCGCATGGGCGTTCGGGCGCAAAGCAGGGTTGTGTGCGGGTTTGTGCATCGCCAGTTGCGTTGGCCTCTTCTTATTCACTCGAATCGTCATTCCCGATGTGACTTTGACGTTGACCATTGCGCTGGCGATGTGGGCGTTTCTGCGCGCACTCGACGAAGAAGAGCCGCACCCGCGGTTGTGGGCGTTCGTTCTCGCTGCCGGCCTGGGGCTTGGAGTACTGCTGAAAAGTCTAATCGGCGCGGTTTTTCCAATCGCTACGGGTGTGCTCTATCTTTTCCTGACCAAGCAATTTTTTGTCGCCCGAACCTGGAAGCGGCTGCGTCCCTTCAGCGGTTTTTTCATTGCGCTCTTCGTCGCGGCGCCCTGGCACATTCTGGCCACACTTCGTAATCCGCCCTATTTCTCTCTCTCGTTTCACAGCGGACCGGGCGAATACCACGGGTTTCTCTGGTTTTATTTGGTCAACGAGCAGGTCCTTCGATTCCTTAATCTGCGCTATCCGCGCGATTACAATACGGTTCCCCGGCTCTGGTTCTGGCTCTTTCACTTTCTATGGCTTTTCCCGTGGAGCGTCTACTTCCCTGCCATCGCCCGGCTTTCCTTCAAACCCATCGACCGCGCGGGCCGCGCGCGTCTGCTGGCGATCTGCTGGATCGGATTCATCCTGGTGTTCTTCACGCTTTCCACGACGCAAGAGTATTACTCGATGCCCTGTTATCCCGCGCTGGCCTTGCTGCTCGGCTCAGCGATGGCTGAGGGCGGCGATTGGATCCGCCGTGGAACTCGCGTTCTCTCCGTGGTCGCCGGCTGTGCCGCACTCGCCTGCATTACGATTTTTTTTCTGGTGCGAAACGTTCCCGCGCCGGGTGACATCTCTTCCGCGCTTGGCCATCATCCCAGCGCCTATACTCTCTCTCTGGGCCACATGATGGACCTTACCTTCGATTCCTTTGCGTATCTTCGCCTGCCCCTGGCGGTCGCAGCGATAGCTTTGCTGGGAGGCGCCATTGCAAATTTCCGATTGGTCGGTCTGCGTTCCTTCCTGGCAGCCGCGCTGATGATGGTTTTGTTTTATCACGCCGCCCGTCTGGCCCTGGTGGTGTTCGATCCATTTCTGTCGTCGCGGCCACTGGCTGAGGTTCTGGCAAAATCTCCAGAAGGGAAACTGATCATTGACCGAAACTATTGGAGCTTATCTTCCATCACATTTTACCTGGACCGCGATGTGCTCATTCTGAATGGCCGGTATAACAATCTCGAATATGGCTCCTACGCGCCGGGCGCTCCGGACGTTTTCATCGACGACGCACGGTTTAAGAACCTGTGGCTTGCGCCGCAACGCCTTTATGTGGTGACCTACCTTAGCAGGTTATCGGAGTTCGAAGCCCTGGTTGGCCATGAGCATCTCCATATCGTTGCTGCGGCGGGCGGCAAACTCATTCTTACCAACCAGAAGTTGGAGCACGCCGGGCAGATGGAGGGGATGCCCGTTTTGTCAGCAGCCTCGAAAAACGCGCTTGCAAAGACCTGGCTATGCAGGTAAAAAAAGAAAGTCCAGACCAGAGTGGTTATTTGCCCGGCACCCCTGCTTGCCGGCTGCGCACTTGAGGGAGAGTCGTTTGCAGGCCGGCTTGCCGTAGAAATTCTGAAAGAGAGTAACCCTGAGGAGGGTACATGAAGATTGCCGTGCTCGGTGGGGACGGCTATTGCGGTTGGGCGACAGCTTTATATTTGTCGCAGAGGGGCCATTCGGTTGCCATCGTTGACAATTATTTGCGGCGGCTTTGGGACCACGAACTTGGCGCGCAGACGCTGACGCCGATTCGCCCGCTGACGGATCGCGTCAGGGTGTGGCAGAACCTGACCGGCAAGACCATCGAGATGTTTGTCGGAGACGTTGCCGATTACGACTTTCTTGCTTCCACGTTGAAATCTTTCGAGCCGGAAGCGGTGGTGCATTTCGCGGAACAACGCTCTGCTCCGTATTCGATGATCGACCGCAAGCATGCCGTCTTTACCCAGGTGAACAATGTCGTCGGAACACTGAACGTTCTTTTCGCGATCCGCGAATTTCTGCCGGATTGCCACCTCATCAAGCTGGGGACCATGGGCGAGTACGGCACGCCCAACATCGACATCGAAGAAGGCTACATCGCCATCGAACACAACGGGCGCAAGGATGTGGTGCCCTTCCCGAAGCAGCCCGGGTCCTTTTATCACCTCTCGAAGGTTCACGACAGCCACAACATGATATTCGCGTGCAAAATCTGGGGAATTCGCGCGACGGACCTCAATCAGGGCGTGGTTTACGGAACGATGACGGAGGAAGCCGCGCTCGACGAAGCACTCATCAATCGCTTCGATTATGACGACGTTTTCGGCACGGTCCTCAATCGCTTCTGCGTGCAGGCGGTGATCGGACAGCCGCTCACGGTTTACGGCAAGGGCGGTCAGACACGGGGATTCCTGGACATTCGGGACACGGTCCGATGCGTCGAGCTTGCGTGTCATAACCCCGCAGCTAAAGGCGAATGCCGCGTTTACAACCAGTTCACCGAACAGTTCTCCATCCTAAATCTGGCCCACATGGTGGAATCGGCCGCGAAAAAACTTGGCGTGACGGTGGAGATCGATCACATTCCGGATCCTCGTGTCGAGGCGGAGCAGCACTATTACAACGCAAAGCACTCGAAGCTCATCGACCTCGGCTTGCAGCCTCACCATCTCTCGGAATCGCTGCTCGATTCCCTGATGAACATCGCCCTAAAGTACCGCGATCGAGTGGATGCGTCGCTCATGCTGCCGCAGGTCAACTGGCGCGAACCGAAAAACGAACGCCGCATGCAGATGAGCATGCCGACAAGATCCCCGGCGTCCGATGCGCGCGTGGATCATTCGCATTCAACCGCAGTTAAAGCGAAGGAAGCGTAAGAATCCTTAGGCCGGACCGCGGCGCTTGAATGCGTTGAGTTCGCAGGCTACACGCAGCGCAAATTCAAGATCGAAGGGAAAGGCTGCGCGGGGCAGCGCGGCCTCAATTTTTTTGATGAAGCGCTGGATGATCGGCTGCCCGTGGGTGAATAGATCGATCGAAGCGAGCCGCTGATCTCCCCTGTCTAACCATACGAGTCGCTCATCGGGAAGTTCGTAGCCACAACGAATCTCGGAAAGAGTTGAAGAAGGAACTGCGGATTCGCGGATCGCCAGCAAGTGGCAGCCGAGATTATCGATTGCGGGGATACCGGATTGGTCGGAACGGCTTAAGAAGAAACGGCCGCCGAGGCGGCATCCCGCTCCGGGGTGAAAGTCGGCTCTCCACTGTTCCACCTCGTTGAGGACCAGGTATTCATAGTGAACGGCAATGACGCGACCTTTTACGCGGGCCAGCGATTGTAGTTTCTGAGTCTCCTCGCTGGAGCCGTACCAGGGTTTTTCCACGACAACGTGCAGGCCGGCTTCGATCGCCGCATGGATCATCAATGACACATGAGGACCCGGCGCCACGCAGAGCCACGCGATTTGAGCGCTGGTTGCTTTCATGGCTGCCGCGAGGCGTTCGAAATAGTCCGATTGGCTTTCAAAGTGACGCTGCCTTGTCTCTTCGACCGTTACGACGCTTCGCCCTTCACAGGAAATGATCGGCCGCATCCTCTGCGCCCAACGTCCCCGACCGAGGATGACGTAGGCTGGCGCTTCAGCCATGGCGAGCGATCCTCTCACAGACCAGACGGGCGGCTTTCACCGCACTCACAACCTTTCCTGAAAAAATGTGAATTTCGCCGGGCGCGCCTCCCTGCACATACAGTATTCTGCGGTCGTGTTCCGGATTATCTTCGACCACGCGGATCGTGAACCGCGAACCTAAATACACCGCGTGCCTGGCGCCCGGCACGGTGCCGCAGCAATCCTTCCGCATGGCGTCAAAGCGCGTGAAAGGAACGGGGCGGAATTCCGGCTGGTTCAGAATGGCGGCGTAGGGTTCCGGAACGGGTTCGTCGGGATTGGTGGTAGTCCAGTGATTCGTGTTCTTTGCTGAACCGAACAGCGATCTGTTGGAGCTGCCGTAGGGATCGAACGCGGTGAATGGTCCATCGACGACCACCAGGGCGATGCCGCGCAGCGCCGCTGGAAGTTCGATCAACATTTTCTCGGCGACCTGAAACTTTGCGATTTTAAAAATCCGCCGGCTTGCACCCATGCCGTAGGTGGCCCACACCACAAAATCAAAACCGGGACGCATCCCAGCAGTGAATGATTTTTGTTCGAAAGGAATTCGAAGCGCTGCGATGCGTTTCTCAACGAGCTCTCTCAGGACGTCCGGATCGTAGACTTGCTCTTCGACCTGGTAACAACGGTCGATGAAATCGAAATTCATCCAGTCCGGGCGGCAGGGCTTTAGAGAAAGGCCGTGATCCTTCATCACTTGTTGGTATAAATCCGGGGGGGTGCGAGAATCATTTTTAGGGATTGCGTAAAAGTGCCGGCTGTTTCGAACGATAGCCGGTTCGAAAGCCTGGATGAACTCCGCGCGCGCTTCCATCGTTTCCTGAATGGTTTCCGGGCTGCGGGGATAGTGATAGCCGGCATGCACGCGATACTGATTGATGGCTGAGGCGGCGCGCATTATGCCCAGGGGATCGAAGAGATGGACGTCGTGGCCCTGCTCGGCCAGCCGGATCGCCGCCGTCGCGCCGTAAATTCCCGCTCCCGCAACAGCGATTTTTGCGCGCATGACTTCCTTCGGAGAATGCGCCCGCAGTCTCTCACGATTCTCGCGGTCACGTACACGGCACCGTCACGAGCGGCATGGCCGCAGACCACTTCTCAATGAGAAGAATTCTGGACGGGAGCTTGGACGACCGGCACGAGCATCCCTTCGCGAATCTGGTAATCCACATTGCGCCAGCGAATGCTGTTGCGTCCGAAGGTCAGCAGCCAGATCACGAAGGCGGTTGCGTCCCACAAAATGATGAGCGGCATCTTTTTCCAGAGTCCGCTCTGGTGTAATCCCCAGACGCCGACCAACCACGTTATCGCGACGCGGAACCCCAAATAGGCGCCGACATACGCGAGGCCAATTGCTGCCGAATGCGTGAGCGCAATAGCCAGACACCACGGCAATCCTTGCGTAAAGGCGAGCCCGAGGTGGCCCCACGGACGCATGTGGCGCATCACGGTCATCCAGCGAAGCCGCTTGATAAAAAGATCCCTCAGCGAATCGTAGTCTGGAACGGTATGAACGGCATAAGGAAGCAGCTCGACTTCAAAGCCCTGTTCCGCGATCAATCGGCCGACTAGAAGGTCATCGGCGGGGCGGTTCTCGATGGCTTCATAGCCGCCGAAGCCGGCGAGATGCGCGCGCGTGGTAACGATAGTCTGCCCCAGCGCGAACTTGATTCCATCCAGTTGCCGCGCCACCAAAATTCCGGGATAGAAATCGGAAATCATGCCGATGGACTGAAGATGTTGCGTGAATGTTTTATCCTGAGTGGAAACGTACAAGCAAGTTACTCCGCCCACTTTCGGATCGCGCAGCGGCGCCACCACGGTTCGCAAATAATTTGGCTCGACGCGAACGTCGCTGTCGTTGATCACTAAAACTTCGTTGCGAGCTTCGTTCACCATCCTGACCAGCTTCGCCACTTTGTCGTTTATGGCGGCGCGCCCCGAGCCGTAAAGGATTCGAATTTGAGATTCGGGGAAATCGCGCATGAGCTTCTGAAGAACGGGCACGGATGCGTCGTTTTCATCGCCGACACAGAAAATCAGCTCATAGTCCGGGTAGTCCTGCCGACAGTAGCTCGCGAAGTTTTCGTAGGCTTCAGGATCCAGGCCACGGACGGGCTTCAAGTTGCTCACCGGCGGCGTAAAATCCAGGTTCCTCAACGGACCATCATTCGAGTGGCGGAAAAAAAGCCGGGAACTATACAGGACGAGCAAATAATAAACGAAGGGTGCGGCGGCCACGACAAGAAATAGGTAATCGGCGGCTTTCGAAATCGTTGCACCTCTCGCATCAGGATTGCGCCACGCCGTTTCGTGAATGCTAAGGGGCGCGCCCAAAGACTTGT
>WNFP01002631.1_pt1 | contig 20100 bp, 14 predicted proteins | sample 5400201 | NCBI WGS metagenome assembly WNFP01 (sample SAMN13153355, study PRJNA577476) | soil metagenome | isolation source: 115 cm saprolite under Madrone tree | place: USA:California | collected 2016-06-14
CTTGCGCCCGCACCGGTTGGCGCAGTCGAAGACGGACAGGTGCTCGGGCTTGAGGAAGGGCGCGCCCTCGACCGTCATGGTGCCGCAGCAGTAGTCGTTGGCGGCTTCGATCTCGGCCGGGGAGAACCCCAGCGCCCGGAGCAGGTTGCCGTTCCACTCGGCGAGCTGCGCGTCGTTGATGCCGAGCTTGGCGGCGACGTAGCCGTCACCCAGTGTCCAGGAGTTGAACACGAACTGGATCTCGAAGGCGCCCTCGAGGGCGGCCTCGAGCCGCGCCAGGCCGTCGTCGTCGAAGCCTTTGGCCCGAAGCGTGTCGTGATTGATGAAGGGCGCGCCCTCGAGCGTCTTGCGCCCGACGCAGTAGTCCACGATCTCCTCGATCTGGTTCGGCGGGTAGCCGAGGCTCTGGAGCGCCACCGGCAGGCTCTGGTTGATGATCTTGAAGTAGCCGCCGCCCGCCAGCTTCTTGAACTTGACCAGGGCGAAATCGGGCTCGATGCCCGTGGTGTCGCAGTCCATGACGAGGCCGATCGTGCCCGTCGGCGCCAGCACCGTGACCTGCGCGTTGCGGAAGCCGTGCTCCTGTCCCAACTCGAGCGCCCGGTCCCAGGTCTCGCGCGCGGCCTGGAGCAGCCGGGGCGGGCAGTTCTCGGGGTTGATGCCCATGGGCGTGATGCTGAGCCCGTCGTAGTCGCCCTTCGGCGCGTTGTACGCCGCCCTCCGGTGGTTCCGGATGACCCGCAGCATGTGGGCCTGATTTTTCTGGAAGCCGGGGAACGGGCCCAAGTCCTTGGCCATCTCGGCCGAGGTCGCGTAGGCCTCGCCGTGCATGATCGCCGTGATCGATCCGCAGATCGCCGCGGCCTCGGCGGAGTCATAGGGGATGCCGCTCCGCATGAGCACCGTGCCCATGTTGGCGTAGCCCAGGCCGAGCGTCCGGAATTCCCAGCTCCGCTGGGCGATGATCGGGCTCGGGTAGGCCGCCATCAGAACGCTGATCTCGAGCACCATCGTCCAGAGCCTGCAGGCGTGGCGGAAGCCGTCCACGTCGAAGCTTCCGTCGGGGCGCAGGAACTTGACCAGATTGATGGACGCCAGGTTGCACGCCGTGTCGTCGAGGAACATGTACTCCGAGCACGGGTTCGAGGCGTTGATCCTCCCGTCCTCGGGGCAGGTGTGCCATTCATTGATGGTAGTGTCGTACTGGACCCCCGGGTCGGCGCAGGCCCATGCAGCGTAGGCGATCTCGTTCCAGATGTCGGCGGCCGGCACCTTCTTCGCGACCTTGCCGGTGGTCCGGTGCTTGAGCTCCCAATCGTCGCCCTTGTCCAGCGCCTTGAAGAAACCGTTGGGCACCCTGACCGAGTTGTTGGAGTTCTGTCCGGAGACGGTGAGGTAGGCCTCGCTGTCCCAGTCGGTGTCGTACTCGGGGAAGACGATCTCGGTCACGCCGGAGGAGGCCAGATGGAGCGTCTTCTGGATGTAGGCCTCCGGGACGAAGGCCGCCCGGGCTTCCCGAACGGCCGCACGCAGCCCTGGGTTCTGCTTGGGGTCGGCCTCGATGCGGTCGCCGATCCGGGCTGCCTGCAGGAGCGCCTGGAGCCGCCGCTTGCCCAGCCTCGAGCCCGCCACGAGGGAGGCTACCTTCTGCTCCTCGACCACCTTCCAGCGGATGAACTGCATGACGTCCGGGTGGTCCAGATCGAGACAGACCATCTTGGCCGCCCGCCGCGTCGTGCCGCCGGACTTGATGGCCCCGGCCGCCCTGTCGCCGATCTTGAGGAAGGACATGAGCCCGGAGGACTTGCCGCCGCCCGAGAGCGCCTCGTTCTCGCCCCGGAGGGCCGAGAAGTTGGACCCGGTGCCCGAGCCGTACTTGAAAATGCGGGCCTCGCGCGTCCAGAGGTCCATGATGCCGCCGTCATTGACGAGATCGTCGTTGACGGACTGGATGAAGCAGGCGTGGGGCTGGGGACGCTCATAGGCGCTCGTCGCGCGCGTCAGCTTATTCGAGACCGGGTCGACGTAGTAGTGCCCCTGGGCCGGGCCGGCGAGGCCGTAGGCGTAGTGCAGCCCCGTGTTAAACCATTGAGGCGAATTGGGCGCCGCGATCTGCGCCGCCAACATGTGGCAGAGCTCGTCATAGAAGGCGCCGCTGTCCGCCGGGGAGTCGAAGTAGCCGTGGCGCTCGCCCCAGTGGGTCCAGCACCCTGCCAGGCGATGGAAGACCTGCCGGGCGTCCCGCTCGCCGCCCAGAACCGGCTTGCCCGCCTTGTCGAGTAGGGGCTTGCCGTCGGGGCCGGACTGGGGCACCCCGGACTTCCGGAAGTACTTCTGGGCCAGGATATCCACAGCGACCGAGGACCACTCGGCCGGAACGGCGATGCCATCCTGGCGGAAGACCGAGGTCCCATCCGGGTTGCGGATCTCCGAGTTCCTCTGGGCGAACTCGATGCCGGAATAGGGGTTGTGGCCTTCCGCGGTGAATCGCCGTGAGACTTTCATGCTGCCCTCCTCGTTCTGGACGCCCTCTGCTGCGGTTTCCCCTGGCTGCTGACCGCGCTGCCCCCCCACCACTGCCTCGCCGGCCCCAGCGACGCTAACGCCACGAAAACGCGACTGCCGATTGCCCCGCACCGACTGGAGAACCGTGAAAGATTACGTGCGCGTGACGCACAACATATTGTGCCCGGGCAGTCATAGTCAACCTTTATTTGGTGGTTTGTGGTCCGCGGGCTTTAGCGCGCTGCGTTGACGGCGTGGAGACCTAAAATGAAGCCGCCATGCGCTGGCTTGTCGACGGCTACAACGTGATCAGACGCGCTCCGGAGCTCAAGAGTCGAGAGCAGGTGAGCCTCGAAGCCGGCCGGCAGGCACTCTGCGCATTGCTCGTCGATGTCGCTCGCGTGTCGGAGGACAGGTTCACCGTCGTCTTCGATGGCGCGGACGCCGGCGGGCGCGCGGGCGGCGGCTCAGGCGTCACCGTGATCTTCTCGAGCGCCCGCGAGTCGGCCGATCGCGTGTTGTCGCGGATGGCGCGTGAGGGTGGCGCCGTCGTGTCCAATGATCGCGAGGTCCGAAAGGCTGCTTCGCTCGCGGGCGCGGTCGTCGTCACCACCGACCAGTTCCTGGCGCGGCTCGATCAGGCCCGCGCGCTGCCGCCGGAAGCCGCGCCTGACGAGCGCGACGTTGAAGAGGAGGCGCCGCGCGGGCCCCGTAAGGGCAATCCGCGGCGCCTCGGCAAGAAGGACCGGGCCCTGCGGCGCGCTCTCGGCAGGCTCGGCCCCGGCCGCCGCCAGCGGCCCGGTTGAAGACTGAGTGGGTTAGGCCCCAGGTACAGAAACTGGATTCATTCGAGCACCTCATCTGCGCGCGCGAGCAGGGAGGGCGGAATTCTCAGGCCGAGCGTTTTGGCGGTCGTCTGGTTGATAACAAGCTCGAACTTGGTCGGCTGATCGACCGGGAGATCGCCGGGCTTCGCCCCGCGCAGAATCTTGTCGACATAGTCTGCCGCGTGCCGGAACCGTTCCGCGTAGCTTGGTCCGTAGGACATGAGCGCGCCGGCCTTGACAAAATCGCGCGTACTGAAGATGGTCGGCATCCGCGCGCCAAGGGCAGACGTGAGAATGCTCGTCCGGTTGGCAACCATGAGTTGATCGACCGCGACATAAAGGGCGTCCGCTCGGGTTTTGAGCGTCTGAAAGGCGGGAGCGATATCCTCGGCCCGCTGGATCACGAGTGGCGCGACTTCGAGACCGAGCATGCGTGCGGCGGCCTGGGTCTCGCCCATTTCGAGCACGGGCTGGGCATTCCCAATGTTGAACATGATTGCCAGCCGGTGAAGCCGAGGGACAAGCTCACGCGCGAATTCGAGTCGCTTGCCGGCGAGTTCGTTCGCCTGGATCGATAGTCCAGTGACGTTGCCTCCCGGTTTCGCCAGGCTTGCGACCAAGCCGCTGCCGACCGGGTCGATCCCCACTGCAAAGACAATGGGGATGACCGCTGTCGCCTGCCTAACGATGGGGACGGCGCTTCCAACCGTGACAATGACGTCGACCTTGAGACGCACGAACTCGGCTGCAATCTCGGCGTAGCGCTCGGTCCGGCCCTGCGACCAGCGATACTCGATCGCGATGGTGCTGCCCTCGATCCAGCCAAGTTCGCGCAGGCGCGCCACAAAAGCAGCCGTCCATGGACCAAAGGCGGAAGCATCCGCGCCCAAGAACCCGATGGTCGGCAACTTGCCCGCATGCTGCGCCTGCACAGCAAACGGCCAAGAAGCGGCCGCGCCGCCAAGCAGGGTGATGAACTCGCGCCTTCTCATTGCTCCTTGTTAAGTTAAACGGGCCCGCGAGGCGGGCCCGTCAAGGCTCGGGAGAGTGCCGGTCCGGTTATCTGCCTTCTTTGATGAGGCGGTTGCGTCGCTGGAGATAGCCGTTGCGGACCGAGCTGTAGAGATCGACCGTCGACTCCTCGATGCCCTGGAAGAGATCGAGGTTGAGCGAGCGATCGTTGATCGTCTCGCCCACCCGCATCGCGAACGTGTCGGGCCAGAACGGGATGTAGTAGTAGAGCGGATTCATGGCCCCGTCCGCGGCGAAGCCGACGCCGTCGCGCACCGTGAGCGGCGGGAGCAAGGGCAGCACGAGGTACGGCCCGGGCCCCACTCCCCAGATGCCGAGGGTCTGGCCGAAGTCCGCTTTCTGGCGCTCGAGCCCCATCTCCTGTCGCGCCACGTCGAACAGGCCGCCGATCCCAAGAGTGGAATTGATCAGGAAGCGGCCCATCTCCTTGGTGGCATCGACGAGCTTCCACTGCAGCACCTTGTTCACGAACCGCGCCGGCATGCGCAGGTTGGTGAAGGCGTTGTCGATCATGACCTGGAACATGTCGGGCATGACGACGTTGTAGCCCTTCGCGACGGGCTTCAGCACGTACTTGTCCAGGTTGTAGTTGAAGGTGAACATCTTCTCGTTGAACTTCTCCCACGGGTCGTACTCTTCCACCTCCGGGTCCGGCGGCACGGGATCCGGAGTGCCGCGGAGCGCGGCGTCCGCGGGTCCGGAGAGCGCGACGACCCATTCAGGGGCGTTCAGACTGGTGACCGGCTCGTACGTGATGACGACAGGGGTCGTGGCGGGCTCGCTCTCGCTCGGCGAGGCGGAAGGCTCGTCGGCTTCAGTCTTCGCCGGCGCGGACACGGGCGCGCGCTGGGCGAGCATCGAGCTCTCTTTGACCAGGCTGGAGGAGATGGAGCCGCAACCGCCAAACACGAGACCGAAGATCGCCAACACGACCAGAACCGGGCCGACACGCGAGATCGAGCGCACCCCGTCTCCTCTTTGACTGGAAGCCATCGCCAGATTCAAATTGCGTTCCTTGAGCCTATTTGCACACGCGCGTGAGATTAGCGTGAAAACGCCTGTTACACCAGCCCTTTTTCTCAACGTGTGGCAGGGCCTCGCTCCTCCTTCAACGAGCGTACGAGGCGAGGGGAAACCGCTCCGAACCAGTCTCGCACACCCTGTCGGCATAAATCAGAAACAAAGCAAGCTAGGTGCCATGGATCCGGCCTCCGCGGCTCTCCCTCTATCTGATTGTTCAATAAGGGATTCCTTGGACTCGCGAGGAACTCGTGCGGCGAAGCTGCTTCGAGGAGTCACCGGAATTTGTCAGATTGGCCCAGCGAAGTACCCAAACGCGGAGGCGGGCGCTTCAGCCGACGAAGCGCGATGGGGTGGGCGGGAGTGGCCTCCCGCCCGAGCCCCCATCTGACTGTGCGCATCTCGCGGTGCGCGTCCCGGCAAGAGTCGGGACTTTGATGTGCTGCGTCTGCCGGCGCCCCGGGAGAGCGCTGCTCAACGCTCCCGTGGCGCCTGACAGTAGTCCGGTGGACTGTCCTTCATGCTTCAATCAGAGACCCGTCGGGCCATGTGAGCAGCCGTGTCACCGCGCCGAAGCCCCGGCTCACGCGTATGATCTGGTGAGATGGTCAGGCTGCATCCGCGCGCGTGGAGCCTGGTCGCCCTGACGGCGGCGACCCTGCTGATCCTGCTGGGCGCCCTCGCGGCGCGCGTGGGGCGGCCGTATCCCGGCTTCTTCCTGGCACCTGACTTCCGGGTCTTCCCGTCCTCGAGCGAGGTTCTCTCGGTCGAGTGGGGCGACCGCATCGTCAGCGTCGACGGACGTTCACCCGTGACTCTCGAGAAGCGCCTGGCGTCCTCGGCCGCGCCGATCCGCTACGAGATCGAGCGGGCCGGGCGCCGGATCGCAGTCGAGGCGGCGCCCGAGCCCTTCACCTGGGCTCTCCTCGTCGCCCACTTCGGCGTGTTCTTCGTCGTCTCCGCGATCATGCTGGCGGTCGGCATCGCCGTCTTCGTCCAAAACCCGCGCGCGCGGCCCAATCGGAACTTCCTCCTTTACATGTGCCTCTGGTCCGTGTCGAACATCGCCGTGCCAGAGTCGGTGCTGGGCTCGGGGCGCTTCGCGGCCGCCGTCGTGGGCTTCGTGTCGATCGTGCTCTCGGTCCACGGCTGGGTCTTCTTCCTGACCTATCCGGCCAATCCGCCCCGCGAGGCCTGGCTGGAGCGGCACCGGATCATCCCGCGGCTCTATGCCACGGCCCTCGTCGCCGGCTCTCTCGCGTCGGTGACCTTCGTCGCGCTCTCGGCTCTGGCGCCGGCTCTCCTCGTGGACGGCTGGATCTACCCCGCCTCGGTGGCGACGCTCTTCACGCTCGCCTCGATCTCGTTCCCGATCAAGATCACCGCGCTCCTCGACACGCGCAGGCGCGCGGCCTCCCCGCTGGTGAACCAGCAGACGAACGTGCTCCTGCTGGGCATAGGCCTGGGGCTGGGCGGCTGGCTCGCCTTCATGCTCGCGCCGCTCAGTCAGCTCTACCGCGGCCCCGTGGACCCGCAGTGGGGATCGGCGCTCGTCCTCCTCTACCCGCTCGCCATCGCCTACGCCACCGTGCGCTACCGCCTCTTCGACGCCACCGTGGTGATCCGGCGCTCCGTCGTCTACGCGGCGCTGGCGGGGCTCATCACTGCCGCGTACGCGCTCGCCATCGCCGGCGCCAACCTCCTCCTGGCCCAGGCCAGCCTCGCCCAGTCCACCTGGTTCTCGGCCGGTTTCATGTTCGCGGTGGCGCTGGCGTTCAACCCGCTGCGCGAGCGCCTGAGACGGCTCGTGGACCGGACCTTCTTCCGCGAGCGGTACGACTATGCGCGCACGATCGGCGCGCTCGCGCGGTCGATGTCGAGCCTGCTCGACCTCGGCGAGATCGAGCGGCGTCTCAGCACCACGATCGAATCGGCCATGCACGTTCTCCACGCCCGCCTCGACGTCGGCCTCCCCCGCGGGCCGCTCGAGCCCGTGCTGCGAGCATCCTCGGGCGCGCTCTCGCGCTACCAGGTCGCGGCCGACCCCCGCTTCGCCGCCCTCGAGAGCCAGGCGCTCGACGCCTACGCCGCGCTCGACGCCGAGGTGCTGGTCCCGCTCCGGTTCCAGGACGAGATCCGGGGCCTGCTCGTCTTGGGGCCGAAGCGGTCGGAGGCGGCGTACACGGCCGAGGACCTGGAATTGCTGGAGACGCTGGCGGACCAGGCGGCGGTGGCGGTCGCCAACGCCGAGTCGCACCAGCAGGTCCTCGACTACGCCCGCCAGCTCGAGCGGAGCCTGCTGATCCGCACGAGCCTCGCCAAGTTCGTGCCCCAGCGCGTGCGCGAGCTGATCGAGGAGTCCCCCGAGGCGCCCTCGCTCGAAAAGCGCGAGACCGACGTCAGCGTGCTCTTCGCCGACATCAGCGGCTACACGCGGCTGTCCGCGCGCCTCGCCCCCGACGACCTCGATGCGCTCGTCCAGCGCTACTTCGGCGCCTTCCTCGACGAGATCGTCAAGCACGGCGGCGACGTCAACGAGACCGCGGGCGACGGCCTGATGGTCATCTTCCACGAGGGCGACCACGCGCGGGCGGCCGTGGACGCCGCGCGCGCCATCCACCGGCGCGCGGCCGAGATCGGCGCCGAGCTCCAGGACCGCTTCGACCCGCTGCGCATGCACATCGGCGTCAATACGGGCCCCGCGCTCCTCGGCGCGACCAAGATCGAGGGGCGCGCGGGCACGCGCTGGACCTATACTGCCTCCGGCATGACGACCAATATCGCTGCGCGGCTCGCGGCCCTGGCGGAAGGCGGCGAGATCGTCCTGTCCGAGGAGACGCGCCGACGCCTGGGCGCGGAGGCCGCGCCCGAGGACATGGGCGCGCGCGAGCTCAAGGGCGTCGAGCGTCCGGTGCGCGTCTTCAGGCTCCGGTGAGGGGATTCGCGTGACCCCCGCGGCCCTGCGCCACCTGTCGCGGAAGGACCCCGTGATGCGCGCGCTCATCCGGCGCACCGGCCCCTGCACGATCACGATCCGGCGGCGGTGGTCGCCATTTCAGTCGCTGGTCCGCGCGGTCGTCTACCAGCAGCTCCACGGCCGCGCCGCCGCGGCCATCTACGGCCGGCTCGTCGCGCTCTTCGACGGCCCTGCCTTCCCGAGCCCCGAGGCCATGCTGGCGATGAGCCCGCGGCGGATGCGGGGCGCCGGGCTCTCGCGCGCGAAGGTCCGGGCGATCAAGGACATCGCGCGGAAGGCGGCGGCCGGTATCGTGCCGGAGCGCCGGATCGTGGCCCGCCTCGGCGACGACGAGATTGTCGAGCGGCTGACCGCGGCGCGCGGAGTCGGGCGCTGGACGGTGGAGATGCTCCTGATCTTCACGCTCGGACGCCAGGACGTGCTGCCCGTCGACGACTACGGCGTCCGCGACGGCTACCGGGCGGCCTATGGCCTCAAGACGCTGCCGACTCCCAAGGCCCTCCTCGAGTACGGCGAGCGATGGCGCCCGCATCGCTCCACGGCAGCCTGGTATCTCTGGCGCGCCGCCGAGCACGCCAGAGCCCAGAAGACCAAGAAGAAGCGCGCCTGATCGGGCGCCTCACGGGGTTGGGCAGGACCGGGGCCGCTCCCTGGACCACGCTGACTCGCAACCCGCGCCACCACTCGTGCCCGCCACGAGATGAAGGTGTGCGGCTTCGACCGCGCGCAGAAGATACGGGTCCAGGGAGCGGCCCCCGGCCCTGCCCAACGGTTGAACGCAGACGCTAGCGGGAAATCGTGAGGCGGTCGATGCCGTAGTCGGTGTCGTCGACCCAGGGCTTGCCCTCGGCGAAGCGCGTCGAGCGGAAGCGGGAGAGATCCGCGGTCTCGGGCCTGCCCTTGACGATCCACTCGGCGAGGCAGCGCCCGATCGCGGGCGCGGTCTTGAAGGACGTGCCCGAGTCGCCCACCATGACCCAGAGTCCCGGCACGGACGGCACCTGGTCGATGATCGGGCGGCCGTCCGGGCTCATCATGATCATGCCCGCCCAGCCGCCGCGCATCGTCGAGCGCGCGAAGGCCGGGAAGCGGGCGGCGAGGCTCTCGCGGCAGAGCGCCACGTAGCTCTCGTCCACGCCCTCGTCGTACTTGTCCGGATCTGCGTGATCCGAGCCTAGCTCGACGCCGATGAGCGTGCACCCGCGCCCCTCCGGGCGGATCCAGGACCGGGTCGTCGCGTCGATCACCACCGGATGACGGCGCGTGAGGCCCTCGGGCCAGCGGAAGATCGAGACCTGGATGCGGTAAGGCGTGAGGCCCCAGTCGAGCCCCAGCGGCTCGAGAAGCCGTCCCGCCCAGGCCCCCGGCACGGCCACGACCGCGGGAGTGGCGATCCGGCCGCCGCTCGTGTCCACGCCCGCGACGCGTCCGCCCTCGGTGACGATGCGAAGCGCCTCGCAGCCCGTCTCGATGGTGACGCCCTGCCTGCGCGCGGCCTCGGCGAAGGCGAACGTAGTGGCATTGGGATCGGCGAAGCCCGAGCCGGGCTCGTACGCCGCGGCGCCGATGTCGTCGACCTTCATGTCGGGCGCGATGTCGCGAAGCTCTTCCTTCGAGACGAGGCGCGTGTCGATGCCGAGGCCCTGCTGGACCGCGACGTTCTTCGCCATGGCCTTCGCGTGCTCCGGGCCCACGATCTCGACGAAGCCCGCGGCGTCGAAGCCGCAGTCGCCGCCCACGACCTCGGCGAAGTCGCGGAAGACCTTGAGGCTCTCCCACGCCAGCCGGGATTCGGTCTCGTTGGTGTAGTGCATGCGCACGAGCGACCCCGATTTCCCCGTCGCGCCTGCGGCCAGATACCGGCGCTCCACGACGGTGACGCGCCGCACGCCGAGGCGCGCCAGGTTGAAGGCGGTGCTCACGCCGTTGACACCTCCGCCGATGACGACTACGTCCGCGCTGGCCATGGGTTGTACGCGATTGTGACATGCTTGACAGGTCCCCGGGAAGGTCCTATAAACGTCGCCACACACCGCCGTGGCAGGATCAGGCCGTATCCGAACCGAACCTAATGGAGGTGCAACCCATGCAGGTGACTCGACGCGAATTGCTCAAAGGCGCCGCAGCCCTTGGCGTCGCCGGGGTGCTTCCCCAGGCGCTACCGGGCGCGGTACAGGCCCAGACCACACAGAAGAAGGAGATCGTAACCGCCCAGGGTGGCGACATCTCCAAGTTCGATCCCCACTTCAGCACCTCGTCGAACGACATACGGGTCTCATTCAACCTGTTCGACAACCTGACGAGCCGGCACCCCGACGGCAAGCTCTACCCGGGGCTGGCGACCGAGTGGAAGCTCGAGGGACAGACGACCTGGAGGCTCAAGCTGCGCCAGGGCGTCAAGTTCCACAACGGCGACCCGTTCACCTCGGCGGACGCCAAGTTCAGCCTCGAGCGCACCTACGATCCTGCCGCCAATACGATGGTCAAGACGGTCTTCACGACGATCGACCGCATCGAGGCGCCGGATCCCTATACGCTCGTCATCCACACGAAGAAGCCCGATCCGCTCCTGCCCGCGCGGCTGGCGTTCTACGGCGGGCAGATCGTGCCGAAGAAGTACCTGGAGTCGGTCGGCGGCGAGACGTTCAACGCCAAGCCTGTCGGCACCGGACCCGTCAGCTTCGTGTCCTGGGTCAAGGACGACAAGGCCGTCTTCGACGCCAACCCCGGCTACTGGGGGGGCAAGATCGACGTGGACCGTTGGATCATGCGCTCGATCCCAGAGGCTTCGCCGCGCATCGCGGCCCTCCTCAAGGGCGAAGTGGACATCATCGTCCAGGTCCCTCCCGACCAGGAGGACCGCATCAAGGCCAACCCCTCCACGAAGGTGGAGGGAGCGCTCTACGCGGGACTGTATTGCCTCGGCGTGAACGCCAAGCGGCCGCCGCTCGACAACCCGCTGGTGAAGCAGGCGCTGTCGCTGGCCATCGACCGCGACCTGATCGTCAAGGAGCTGTGGAAGGGGCGCGGCATCGTCCCGAGCCAGCCCATCGCGAAGGGCGACAACCACTTCGATTCGAAGCTGCCCCCGCTTGCCTACAACCCCAAGGAGGCGAAGGAGCGGCTGAAGAAGGCCGGGTACAAGGGAGAGGAGATCTTCATCGAGACCACGGTCGCCTACGTCGCACAGGACAAGCCGATGTCCGAGGCGATCGCGGCCATGTGGAAGGACGTCGGCATCAACGTCAAGGTCGAAGTGATCGAGTACTCGGTGCGGGCGCAGAAGATGCGCGAGAAGGGTTTCAAGGGCCTGTGGTGGGGCGACCCGACGTCCACCCTCGGCGACCCCGACGGCATGATGTGGCGTCTGCTCGGTCCCGGAGGACCGTACGACTACTGGCGGGATGCGAAGTTCGACGAGCTCGGCAACGCCGCGCGCTTCACGGTGGACGAAAAGTTCCGGGCCGACGCCTACCGCGACATGACCAAGATCTTCCTGGAGCACTTCCCGTGGCTGCCGGTCATCCAGCCGTACGAGGATTACGGCTTGCAGAAGTACGTTGAGTTCACCCCGAACCCGAACCAGCAGTTCGAGATTCGCCGCTTCAACCTCAAGCTCCGCCGCGCGTAGGCCTTGGCGCACCTCTTCCTCTTCCCTCCTCTCCCCCGCACGGGGGAGAGGGCAGGGTGAGGGGGCGCGACATCCATGCGCGGGGTCATCCCGTTTCTCGGCCAGCGACTCTTTCGCGCGCTGATCGCCCTCTGGCTCGTCTCCACGGTGGTCTTCGTCGTCATGCGTCTCTCAGGCGACCCCGTGCCGCTTCTCCTGCCGCCCGACGCCCCGAGGAGCGAGTTGGAGCGGGTGCGGCGTGACCTGGGTCTCGATCGCCCGCTGCCCGTCCAGTACGCCGTCTTTCTCCGCAACACGGTCAGGCTCGACTTCGGCCGGTCGCTGCATTTCCGCGAGCCGGCTATCGACGTGGTGCGCGGCTATATCGGGGCCACGCTGGAGCTGGGTCTCACGGCTTTCATGCTGGCGGCGATCGTCGCCGTGCCCATAGGGCTCCTCTCAGCCATGAAGCGCAACTCCGTCGTGGACCACGTCGCCATGGGGCTGGCGCTGATCGGCCAGTCCGCGCCGACGTTCTTCCTCGGCATCCTCTTCATCCTGCTCCTGGCGCTCAAGGCCGACCTCTTCCCCACCTCCGGCCGCGGCGGCTGGCAGAACCTGGTGCTCCCCGCGCTCACCCTCGGCGCGTTCACGATGGCGTCGATCGCGCGGCTGACGCGCTCGGCAGTGCTCGAGGTGCTGCGCGCCGACTACATCCGCACGGCTCGCGCCAAGGGACTTGGCGAGGCGGTCGTCATCGCCAAACACACGCTCAAGAACGCCTCGATCCCGATCCTGACGATCACGGCGCTCCAGTTCGGCACGCTCTTGGGCGGCGCAGTCGTGACCGAAACGGTGTTCGCCTGGCCCGGCATCGGCAGGCTCGCCGTCCAGTCCATCTACAACCGCGACTACCCGGTCGTTCAATGCACGGTGTTCCTCGCCGCGCTGATGTTCATCGTCATCAACTTCGCCGTTGACCTCCTCTATGGTGTCCTCGATCCCCGCGCCCGGGCCAACTGAGGTCGCGGTGGCGGCGATGCAGGCCTCGCGCCCTCGGGGCCGGCGCATGCCCGGGCTCATGCGGCTGGGGCTCGGCTTCGTGGCGTTACTGGCGGTGCTGGCGGTCGTGGCGCCGTGGGTCGTCCCGCAGGACCCCGAGCGCCAGTCGCTGCGCACGCGCTTGAAGCCGCCGACGCTCGAGGGCGCTGACGGCCACGCCCATCTCTTCGGCACGGATCATCTCGGCCGCGACGTCTTCGCGCGCGTCATCTACGGCTCGCGCGTCTCGCTCGTGGTCGGCTTATCGGCCGTGCTCGTGGGCGGGCTCATCGGCTCGGCGCTGGGCCTGGCGGCGGGGTACCTCGGCGGCCGCGTGGATGCCGTCATCATGACGGTGGCTGACGCGCAGCTAGCCTTCCCCTTCGTCCTGCTCGCCATCGGGATCATCGCCGTGCTGGGCCCGAGCTTTCCAACGCTGGTCGCGGTCATAGGGCTCTCGGGCTGGGTCAGCTACGCGCGGATCCTCCGCGCCCAGGTGCTGGTGCTTCGTGGGAGAGAGTTCGTCGAGGCGATCCGCGCGCTCGGCGGCTCGACGGTGCGCGTCGTCCTTCGCCACGTCCTGCCCAACGTGCTGGCCTCGCTCGTCGTGGTCGCCACCCTCGAGCTGGCGCGCTCCATCGTGCTCGAGGCGACGCTGTCCTTCCTGGGGCTCGGCATCCAGCCGCCGACGCCGTCCTGGGGCGGCATGGTCCAGGATGGGCGCGACCATCTCGACTCTGCGTGGTGGATTTCGACCTTCGCCGGCGTCGTGCTCATGATCACCTCCATCGTGATCAGCCGCACCGGCGACTGGCTCCGCGACGTCCTCGACCCGACGCTGCGCGGCGAGTAGGCGCAGGCTGGATCATTGACAGGCGCACCCTCCCGGAACAGTATCGAGCAATGAAAAACACGGTCCGGTCCGTCGTCGCGATCCTTCTGTTCCTGGCGCTCGTTTCAGTGGCGGCGGCGCAGGAGGTCCTCACCTTCACGGGCCGGGTCATCTGGATCGAGGCCAATACCATGGCCTTCACGCCCGAAAGCGGAGGCAACGCCTTCGACGTCGACGTGTCCAAGATCGACCAGAGCGTCCTCATGTTCCTGAAGTCCGGCGACCGCGTGACCGTGGTGGGAACCCTCACCCCCGACGGAAATAGGCTCGTCGCCATCAGCATCACGCCCGCTTCCTAATAGAAGCCCTCAGGCCTTGGGGCGCGGGAAGACGAAACGCTGCTCTGCGACGTCCTTCGGCCAGACCACGCGGGCTTTTTGCCCTAAGACCTGGAGCATCGCGGTGGAGGCGTTGGGGTTGTCGCCGGTCTCGTTGAAGACGATGGGCCCGCTGTAGACCGAGAGCCCGCCTCCGAAATTGGTCTTCTTGATGGCCGCGACGATGGCGTCGGGATCGACCGAGGCGGCGCGCTCGAGCGCGTCGGCGATCACCTGGATGGCGTCGTAGGGATAGGAGGCGCTGGCGTCGAAGTTCCGGCCCCCCGACCGCTTCGCGAACTCCGCCGCCACTCGCTGCGTCTCCGGCTTCCGGTAGTTGGCGTACACGGTCGCGTCCATGACGTACTCGATCAGCTCCTTGAGCTGCTGGATCTGCCTGGTCTCGTAGAGTCCCGGCGCGCCGGGGCTGACGACGCCCATCACGTCCACCCGCTGCTTGGCCAGCTCTTCGAGCAGCAGCACGGCGGTCGCGGGCCGCGTGACGGGCGCGATGACGTCGGGCTTGGCGGCCTTCGCCCTCGTGACTTCCGTCGACAGGTCGGCCGCGTTCTCCGGGTACGGAATCACCTCCACGACCTCGAAGGCCGGGTTGGCGGCCTTGTGCGCGGCGAGAAAGCTCTCGGTCTGCGTCTTCCCGAACAGATCGTTGGAGTACATGACGACGATCCGCTTCGGGCTCACGCCCGCCTCCCGGAAGATCTCGCTCATGAAGCGGACGGCATTCCGTCCGAACGTCCCGCTGCCCGGGAAGATCCGGTACACGTACTGCACCTTCTGCTGTCCCTCGCGGACCGACTTGGCGATATTGGCCGTCGGCTGGTCGGCCGCCGTGATGTCGATGACGTAGGGGATGCGACGCTGCTGCGCGAGCGGCGCGATCGTGGCGACGTGCGCCGAGTGGAAGGCGCCCGTCAGGAGCTGGGCGCCGGCATTGATGAGGCGCTCCGCTTCCGCGCGGGCCACCTCGACCTTCGTCTGGCTGTCCGCGGTCAGCAGCTCGAGCCGGGCCCCGCCCATCGACTTGATTCCGCCGGCCGCGTTGACGGCCTCCACCGCCATCTGGCCGCCGAGCCTTGCGTCCTGGCCGACATCGGCCATCGGGCCCGAGACCGGCTCCACCATGCCTATCTTGATCGTTCGAGGCTGGGCGCGGAGCACGGCGGGAAAGGCGCCCCAACCCACGGAAGCGGTCGCCGCGCCGCGAAGAAATCCTCGCCTGGTGACCCGCATGGATCGCATGATCCCTCCTCGCCGAGGTGCGCCCTCGTGTTCCGCCGCCGCCGGAGTGAGGCTAACACACGGCGCGGTTGCCGTCAGCGCTCCACGCCGAACAGCCGGCGGAGCTCGGCTGCTGGAATCGTCTCGAGCATGTACGTGAACGATCCGCGCTCCTTCATCTCGCGCGCCCCCTTGAGGAAGGCCGCGAGCGCCAGTCGCGAGAGCGCGCCGCCGACGCTGATGCGCTTCACGCCGGCCTCCGCGAGCTCGGCGACCGTGAGAGACGGATCGGCCGCGCTCATGACCACGTTGAGCGGCTTGCCGACGGCGGCGGTCACCGTCCGGATCGTGGCGAGGTCGCGAAGCCCCGGGGCGTAGAGGACGTCGGCGCCGGCCGCCTCGAACGCCCGGAGCCGCGCGATCGTGTCGTCGAGATCACGCCGGCCGTGAAGGAAGTTCTCCGCCCGGGCCGTCAGCACGAATGGCGCCGGCAGCGACCGCGCGACCTCCACGGCGGCGCGCACGCGCTCGACCGCCAGCCCGAAGTCGTAGATCGGCTTCGACGGGTCGCCCGTCGCGTCCTCGATCGATCCGCCCGCCACGCCCGCCTCTGCTGCGAGGCGGATCATCTCCGCGGCGGCGCGCGGCTCGTCCGCGTAGCCGTTTTCCAGGTCCGCGTTGACCGGAAGGTCGGTAGCGGTCGAGATGGCGCGGCAGTTCGCGAGGACCTCCTCGCGGCTCACCGCGCCCGTGCCGTCGGCACGCCCAAGCGTATTGGCCAAGCCGAGGCTCGTCGTGGCGAGCGCCTCGAAGCCCATCCCAGCCAAAATTCGTGCGGTGCCCGCGTCCCACGGGTTCGGGATGACGAAGGCTCCGGGACGCTCGTGCAGAGCCCTGAATGCGGCGACTTTTTCAGCGTAGGTGCGCATGGCCGATCTCTCCTCCTGAGGTCGATGAATTGCCGGCTAGCGGGCGAGGGCGACGCAGATGACGCCGGCGGCGACGATGGCGGCGCCGGTCAGCCGCCGGCCGAGTCCGCCCTCCTTGAACAGCAGACTCCCGATCAGCGCCGAGATGACGATGGACACCTCGCGCCCCGCCACGACGTAGCCCGCCTTGGACAGCCGGAAGGCGAAGAGCACGAGGAGATAGCCGCCCGGGCTCAGCGCGCCGGACAGGAGCACGGCGGTCCGGTTTTCGCGCCATTCGCGGGCGAGCGAACCGCGCCTCCCTAGCACGGGCGGCAGGAGCGAGACGCAGGAGCCCAGCATCATCGCCCACAGGTACGGCAGCGGGTTGATGTGCGACACGCCCACCTTGTCCACCAGCGAGTACGAGGCGACGCAGAGTCCCGTGGCGAGCGCCCATCCCGTGCCGGGCCTCAGGAGCGCGTCCTCCCTCCAGGCGCCTCGCCGCCAGTGGAGCGCGAAGATTCCCGCGAGGATCAGCGCGATGCCCAGGACGCCCAGCGCGGAGAGACGCTCGTTGAAGAAGTAGAACGCGCCCATGGGCACGAGCGCGACGCCCAGGCCGCGCGCCATCGGATAGACGAGAGAGAAGTCGCCCGTCTGGTAGGCCTTGCCCAGGGCGAAGAAGTAGACGCTGTGGAGGATGACCGTCGCGGCCACGAAGGGCAGGGCGCTCGGGGACACGCCGTCCCTCGCGAGCACGTAAACGGACGGCGGCGCCAGGAAGAGCGAGGACACGACGCCCGCCCACCAGAGCATGGCCATCGGATCGCGCGCGCCCTTGGCCATCGCGTTCCAGGTCGCGTGGATGACCGCCGCGCACAACACCAACGTCAGGGCCGCGCCCGTCATCGGGCAACCCTACGGGCGGCTCGGCCGCCGTGTCAACTCTCGTATAATGACGGAAGACTGATCCTGACGAGTCCGGAGGTCCTTCCGTGCCCTATTCGCTTCGGCTGATCGAAGACACGCTCGCCCCAGGGGCCCGCTACACGCCCGCGCTCGGCTCGGGCCTCGGCGTGCTCTACCTCGCCGCGGGCGACATTCACGTCGAAGACGAAGGTGCCGGGTCCGCCACGCTCGATCCGGGGCGCGCGCGTCTCGCCGGCAAGCCCGGCGCCGCTGTCGCCGGAGCCTCCGGCGCGCGCGTGCTCCGCTTCGAGCTGATCCGCCAGCCGCCGCCTCCTGCCGGCGGCCGGGTACTGCTCGAGCACCCGATGGCTCTCGATTCCCACGGGTCGTGGCTCCTCCGCTGCGATCGGGTGGATTTCGAGCGCGGCGGGATCGCGCTGCCGCACCGCCACCGGGGCGGCGGCATCCGCTGTCTCCTGCGCGGACGTCTCGACGTCACGGTCGGCGAGGGGACCGTGAGGGCCATGCGACCGTGGGATGCCTGGTTCGAGAGCGGCAGGGAGCCGGTGCTCGCGGTCTCCGCCAAGGACGAGGACACCTCGTTCATCCGCGTCTCGGTGCTGCCCGCGGAGATACGCGGCAAGAGCTCCATGCTGTACGTCGACCCCGACGACGCCGCGCGCAGCAAGCCGCGGACGTACACGGTCTACGTGGATGAGCCCATCGCCCTCTGATCGCGTGGCTGCCGCCGGCGCGCCGGACGCGCTCCCAGACTCGCTCAAGGACGCGTTGCTGGCCCTCACCTCGGGCCGCTTCGTCGAAGCCGAGGCGATCTGTCGCGTCGCGCTCAAGGCATATCCCCGCAATGCGCGCCTGCGCGCCGCCCTCGGCGCGGCGCTTCGCCGCCAGCGCCGCACGGACGAGGCGGAAGTGGAATTTCGCGAAGTGGCGCGCCTGTGGCCGCGCTCGCCGGCCGCGCACATGGACCTGGGCGTGGTGCTGTTCGAGCAGCGCCGCTGGGCCGAGGCGGCGGCGGCGTTCCACGCGGCGCTCTCGCTCGCGCCGCGCACCGTCGAAGGCTGCTTCAGGCTGGGGCTGGCCCTCGAGCGCCAGCGGCTGTGGGCGGAGGCCGAGGCCGCCTATCGAGACACCGTGCGGCTCCGGCCGCGCCACGCGCTCGCCCACCTCCGGCTCGGACTCGCGTGCCGGCGGCAGGGCAAGGCGGCGGAGGAGGAGGCGGCGCTCAGGCGCGCCGTCGAAATCGCGCCGGCACTGGCGGATGCCCATGTCAACCTCGCCCAAGCGCTCGCCCGGCAGGAGCGTCATGCCGAGGCCGAAGCCGCGTTCCGCCAGGCGGTCGCGCGCGCGCCGCGCCACGCGGTCGCCCTCGGTGGGCTCGGGGTGGCCCTCCTGGCCCAGGGCCGCCTCAACGACGCGGCCCGCGCGCTGACGGAAGCGCACGGGATCGAGCCTGCGCGGCTGCGGACCCTGGTCCACCTGGCCGACGCGCTCAGGCGCGCGCGGCGCTGGAGCATGGCGGCGACCCGCTACCGCGAAGCGATCCGCCAGCGGCCCGGTCTCGCGCGACTCCACGGCTGCCTGGGGCTCGCGCTCTGGCGGCTCAGGCGCTACGGCGAGGCGGCGGGCGCGTGGCGCGACGCGGCCCGTCTGGAGCCCAACCGCGGACTCTGGCACCGCTGGCTGGGGCTCGTGCTGGAGAGGCTTGGCCGTCTTCCCGAAGCGTCCGCGGCATTCGGAGACGCCCTGGCCCTCGACGGCGACGACGTCGCCGCGTGGCTGGGATTGGCGGCCGTGTGCCGGCGCCAGGGCGACTGGGACCAGGAAGCGCAGGCCTACGCGCGCGCCCTGGCGCTCCGCCCGGACGACGCCCATCTCTATGCAGAGCTGGGCGTGTCTTTCGAAGCCCAGGGGCTCGAGGTCAACGCCGAGGCCGCTTTCCGGGAGGCGGTTCGGCTGGCGCCGGAGAATCCCGACCACCACCTGGATCTCGGCATCGCGCTCGGCCGCCAGGGGCGCCACGCTGAGGCCGAGACGGCGCTGCGCGAGGCCATTCGGCTGAGCCCCAACGACATCGTCGCCTGGGCCAACCTGGCGCTGGGCCTCGGCCGTCAGGGACGCTATGCGGAGTCCGAGGTGGCGTACCGTGAGGCGCTCCGGCTCCGGCCCGAGGGCGCGGCGCTTCACCGCGGCCTGGGCATGGGGCTCTATTTCCAGCGACGCTACGAGGAGGCCGAGGCCGCGTTTCGCGAGGCCGTGAGGCTCAATCCCGCCTACGCGCGGGCGTGGGCCGACTTGGGCGAGTTGCTGAGCGAGCAGGAGCGGCTCGGCGAAGCCGCCGATGCGTTCCGCGAAGCCGTGCGCGTCAAGCCCAACCGGATCGCCTCCTACCGGGGACTCGGCCGCGTCCTGCTGGTCCTGGGCCTCGATGCCGAAGCCGAGGCCGCGTATCGGCAGGCTCTCAGGTTGAGACCGGCGGACTCGCAGAGCCACTTCAACCTCTGGACGGCGCTCGAGAAGCAGGGCAAGCACGCCCAATGCGAGACGGCGTATCGCGAGGCGATCAGGATCAAGCCGGATCATGCGGAGGCCCACGCCCGGCTGGGCGCGGTGCTCGAGAAGCTCGGCCGCTACGACGACGCGCTCGCGGCACGCAGCGAAGCCGCGCGGCTCGAGCCGGCCAACGCGGGCTACCGACTGGCACTGGACGGTCTGCGCCGCCGGCTCCGGACCTGATGCCGCCGCTGCCAGGGCAGGGGTGACAGGCGCCTCGACCGCGCGGCGTCTCGCGGCGATGCTCCT
>WNFP01001210.1_pt1 | contig 20093 bp, 14 predicted proteins | sample 5400201 | NCBI WGS metagenome assembly WNFP01 (sample SAMN13153355, study PRJNA577476) | soil metagenome | isolation source: 115 cm saprolite under Madrone tree | place: USA:California | collected 2016-06-14
TGGCCGACGACGCGCCGGACCTGGTCTTCCTCGACATCTGGATGCCCGGCATGGACGGCCTCGAGGCGCTGGCCGAGATCAAGCAGCGGCGGCGCGAGACCGCCGTGGTCATGATCTCCGGCCATGGCACGATCGAGACCGCCGTCAAGGCGACCAAGCTCGGCGCCTACGACTTCGTCGAAAAGCCGCTCTCGCTGGAGAAAACGCTCCTCGTCGTGGAGCGCACGCTCGAGCACGCCCGCCTCGAGCAGCAGCATCGCCAGCTGCGGGAGCGCGTGGAGCGCGGCCAGGAGATCGTCGGCGCAAGCAGCGTCATCGACGAGCTGCGCCAGCAGATCGCGGTCGCGGCGCCGACGACGGGGCGCGTTCTCATCCACGGCGAGAGCGGCGCCGGCAAGGAGCTCGTCGCGCGCGCCATCCACGCGCGCTCGACCCGCGCCGAGGGGCCATTCGTCGAAGTCAACTGCGCCGCCGTGCCGGAGGAGCTGATCGAGTCCGAGCTGTTCGGCCACGAGCGCGGCGCTTTCACGGGCGCCGTCGCGCGCCGCCGCGGCAAGTTCGAGCTGGCGGACGGCGGCACGCTCTTCCTCGACGAGATCGGGGACATGAGCCTCAAGACGCAGGCCAAGGTCCTGCGCGCCCTCGAGGAGCAGGCCTTCGAGCGGGTCGGCGGCAAGGAGACGATCCGCGTCGACGTCCGGGTCATCACCGCCTCGAACCAGAACCTCCAGGAGCAGATCGTGGCGGGCAAGTTCCGCGAGGACCTCTTCTACCGGCTCAACGTCATCCCGATCGAGGTCCCCGCCCTCCGGAAGCGCAAGGAAGACCTGCCGGCGCTGGTGGAGCACTTCATCGCGCTCGTCTCGGCCGAGAACGGGCGGCGCCCGAAGACGATGGCCGCCGAGGCCCTCGCCTACTTCTTCACCTACGACTGGCCGGGCAATGTCCGCGAGCTCCGGAACATGGTCGAGCGCCTCGTCATCATGGCGCCCCGCGAGGTCATCGGCCCCGACGACCTGCCTCCTCCTCTCCGCACCCGCGAAGAAGCCGGCACCGTCGAGAGCGCGCAGCGCGACAGGAAGCTCAAGGACGCGCGCGAGGCCTTCGAGCGCGCCTACATTCTCTCCGAGCTGCGCGAACACGAGTGGAACATGACCCGCACCGCCGAGAAGCTCGGTATCGAACGCAGTCACCTCTACCGCAAGCTCAAGGCCTACGGCATCACCCCGCCCAAGTCCTGAGGCCGGCCCGACGCGACACCTGCCCGCCGCGACGCTGCCCGCCTTGACTCTAGAGGTCCGCTGAGACTCCCTGCCGTGCGTCCCCGCTTGAGGCCGTTCCTGTTCGCCCTGCTGGTCGTGGCCTGCTCGACGGTCGGTACCGACCCCATCCCGGGCGAGCCCCCGCACCACGTCGAGGGAGGCTTCCGCAACCCGAACCCCGAGTTCCGGCGGGCAGGCGCCTGGACACGCTTCGCCTTCATCGCCCGGCGCGCGCTCTCCCCGTCACAGACGATCGACCTTCCTCGCGTCGAAAACGACGGCCGGGCGCTTCGCGAGAACGTGTCCGCGCCGACGGTGACCTGGATCGGGCACGCGACCATCCTGGTCCAGCTCGAGGGCGTGAACCTGCTGACCGATCCGCACTGGGCGGAACGCGCGAGCCCTCTCTCCTGGGCGGGGCCGCGCCGCCTCCAGCCGCCCGGGCTCCGGTTCGAGGACCTGCCGCCGATCCACCTCGTCGCCATCTCGCACGACCACTACGACCACCTGAACCTCGACACGGTGCAGCGCCTGGCCGCATCGCACGATCCCATCTTCGTCGTTCCGCTCGGACTCAAGGCCTGGCTCGAGGGCAACGGGATCACCCGCGTGGTAGAGCTCGACTGGTGGGGCACGTTCGACCATCGCGGGTTGAGACTCGTCTGCGTGCCGGCGCAGCATTTCTCGGGGCGAAGCCTCTGGGACGCGAACGCGCGCCTCTGGGCCTCGTGGGCCGTCATCGGCTCGTCACGCCGTCTCTATTTCAGCGGCGACACCGGGTACTTCGGAGGCTTCACCGAGGGGGGCCAGCGGCTCGGTCCCTTCGACCTCGCGGCGATGGCGATAGGCGCGTACGAGCCGCCCGAGATCATGCGCGCCGTCCACTCAACGCCCGAGCAGGCGGTGCAGGCGGCCGTTGACCTGCGGGCGCGCACGCTCCTCGGCATTCACTGGGGCACCTTCGACCTCGCCGACGAGCCGATCGACGAGCCGCCGCGGCGGATGCTCGCCGAGACCGAGCGGCGCGGCATCCCCGCCGATCGCGCCTGGATCCTCAAGCACGGCGAAACGCGAAGCTGGTGAGGAGGCGCGCCCGGCCGGGTCGGGCTGTCTGGCCGGACTGGGCCTTTCGTGGTACTTAAATGGAGCCCCTGCCGCGCCAGTGCCGCCGTGGAACAGCCGGGCATCGCCTGGGACAAGATTCCACGCGGGTGTCGACCCGCCAAGGAGGTTCAGGATGAGACGTGTCTCGGTGATTTTCCCGGTCGCACTCGCCATCGCGCTCGGCGCTCCAGGTCTCGCGCCGGCTCAAACGAAGGAACCCGTCAAGATCGGGCTCTCGGCCGCCGTGTCGGGCGGCTCGGCCGCCTCCGGCGACGCGATCAAGCGGGGGCTCCAGATCGCCATCGACGAGATCAACGCCAAGGGTGGCGTGCTCGGCGGGCGCAAGCTCGAGCTGGTCGTCCGCGACGACGAGGGCAACCCGCAGAAGGGCGTGACGATCGCGCGCGAGCTCGTCGAGCGCGAGAAAGTCGCGGCCGTCTTCGGCGGCCTGCACACGACGGTGGCGCTGGCGCAGGTCCCGGTCTGGCAAGAGCTGAGGACGCCGTACATGGGCGCCTGGGCGGCCGGAACCAACGTCACGCGCAACGGGCAGACGCCGAACTACGTCTTCCGCGTCTCGGCCAACGACGACTACGTCGACCGGTTCCTATCGCGCTACGCGGTCGACTCGCTCAAGAAAGGCAAGCCGGGCCTCCTCCTCGAGAACACGCCCTGGGGGCAGTCCAACGAGACGGGCCTGACCAAGTGGTTCGGCGAGAAGGGCATCAAGGCGGTCGGCGTCGAGCGCTTCAACTGGAACGACCCGGACATGAGCCCACAGCTGCTCCGGCTCAGGAGCGCGGGCGCCGATCTCATCGTGCTCGTGGCCAATGCGCCGGAAGGCGCGCAGGTCCTCCGCTCCAAGGCCAAGCTCGGCTGGGACACGGCCATGATTTCCCACTGGGGCATCTCGGGCGGCCGCTTCGCCGAGCTGACGGGCGATCTCAGCGACGGCGTCGTGTTCCTGCAGACCTACACTTTCTTCGGCAAGCAGAACGAGCGCGGCCAGTACGTGCTCAAGACGCTGCGGGAGAAGTACGGCGTCAAGGAGCCGGGCGACGTCATCGCGCCTGTGGGCACGGCCAACGCCTACGACGGGATGCACCTGGTCGCCCTCGCGATCGACCAGGCCGGATCGACCGACGGCACCAAGGTCCGCGACGCGCTCGAGAATCTCAAGGCCGAGCACAAGGGGCTCATCAAGACGTACAAGCGGCCCTTCACGGCGGAGCAGCACGACGCGCTCACGGACGACGACTACGTCATGGTCGTCTGGAAGGGCGGCAAGATCGTCCCGGTCAGCATGAAGTAAGGCCCGCGCCCATCTACGTCCAGCTCGTCGTCGCCGGCCTGGCCCTGGGCAGCATGTACGGCCTGGTCGCCCTCGGGTACCACATCACCTGGGCGACCAGCCGGACCATGAACTTCTCCCAGGGCCACGCGGTGATGGCGGGCGCGGTGGTCGCCTATGCCGTCTTCGTCACGCTGGGCTGGCCGCTCCCCGTGGCGATAGCCGTCACGCTCGCCGCGCTGGCCTGCTTCGGCGCCCTCGTCGAGCGGGTCGCGGTCCGTCCTTTCTTCCTCCGCGCCTCCCCCGCGTGGCTTCTAGCCACCATCGCCGTTGGCATCATCGCGGAGAACGTGGCGCAGCTGACCTTCGGCAAGGATGCACGCGCGTTTCCTTCGCCGCTCATGCAGAAGCCGATCATGGTCGGCTCGGCGGGCTTCTACGCGCAGGAGCTGCTCGTGCCCGCGGTCGGTCTCGTGCTGATGGGACTCGTCCAGCTCTTCTACCACCGGACCTCGTACGGCAAGCAGCTCAAGGCCGTGGCGTGGAACCCTGAAGCGGCGGGGCTCATGGGCATCAATATCCCGCGCGCGGTCATGGCGTCGTATGCGCTCTCCGCGCTCCTCGCCGGCGTGGCGGGGATTCTCCTGGCTCCGCTGCTCAATGTCTCGCCCCAGATGGGCACCATCATCGGGCTCAAGGCCTTCGCCGTCGCCATCATCGGGGGCCTGACTTCGGCGCCGGGCATCATCGTCGCCGGGCTCGGCTACGGCCTGGTTGAGTCCTTCACGGCGGGGTACATCTCGACGCGCGCGCGCGAGATCGTGGGCTTCGGCCTCGTCATCCTCGTGCTCGTCGCGAGACCCTGGGGACTCCTCGGCGAGAAGCCGTCGAGGCGCGTGTGATCGACAGGCTGGGCTGGGCCGCCCTCGCGGCGGCGGTGGCGACCGTGCCGCTCCTGACCTCCAATACGTACTACCTCTACCTCGTGATCTCGATCGGCCTCCTGACTATCGTCACCGCCGGGCTCAACGTGCTGGTCGGCTTCACGGGACAGACCTCGCTCGGCCACGCGGGGCTCTACGCTTTCGGCGCCTACACGGCCGCGCTCTGCGTCACCCGCGCCGGGACGAGCGAATGGGCGGCCATCGTCGCCGCCATCACGGTCACCTCCATCGTGGGCGCCGCCGTCGCCGCCGCAGCGCTCCGCGTCTCGGGCCCGTACCTGGCCATGGTCACCATCGCCTTCGGGCTGATCGTGGAAGGCGTGCTGATCGAGTGGGGCTCGGTCACCGGCGGCCCGGGCGGCATCTTCAATATTCCCAAGCCCGCGCTCCGCACCCACTACTGGACCGTGATGCTGGCGGCTGCGCTCGCGCTCTGGCTGACCGGCAACCTGCGCCGCTCCGCCTGGGGACGGGCCTTCCTAGCGGTCAAGAGCAGCGAGGTCGCCGCCGAGTCGCTGGGGCTGTCCTCCTACTACGTCCGCATCGTGGCGTTCACCGTCTCGGCCGCCTTCGCGGGCGCGGCGGGAGCGCTCTTCACGTTCCTCAACGGCTACATCTCCCCCGACAGCTTCACGCTTCAGACCTCGATCGTCTTCCTGCTGGCCCTCCTCTTCGGCGGGCTCGGACGCATCGCGGGGCCGGTCGCCGGCAGTCTCGCGCTCACGATACTGCCCGAGCTGCTGACGAGCCTCCTCGACTACCGGCTCATCCTCTACGGCACCCTCCTGCTCGTGTCGATCTACTGGCTGCCCGAGGGCGTGATCGGCGCACTGTCGCGCGGACGGCGGCCTGCATCGCACCGGTCCTCACCCGCGCCCTCACCCCAGCCCTCACCTCAAAGGGAAGAGGGAGATATTGAAGCCGTCATCCGAGGACCAGATCGTCCGGATCGTCAGGGGGAGCTGCTGACCGTAAAAGGCGTGAGCCTCTCGTTCGGCGGCGTGGCGGCTCTCGCGGAGGTCGGCCTGATCGTGGATCGCCGCAGCATCCACGCGGTGATCGGCCCGAACGGCGCGGGCAAGACCTCCTTGCTCAATGTGCTGTCCGGCTTCTATGCGCCCGGCGGCGGGGCGATCACGCTCGACGGCCGGTCAACCGTCGGCCTGCCGCCCTATGCCCTCGCCCGGGCCGGCATCGCCCGCACCTTCCAGACCGCGCAGGTGTTCGGCGGCCTCTCGGCGTGGGAGAACGTCGCGGTCGGCGTCGCGGGACGCCGGCTCGGGTCGATTCTCGGCGCGCTGGCCGGACTGCCGCAGGCGCGCCGCCGGGAAGCCGCCATTCACGCGCGCGGCCACGCCATGCTCCACGCGCTCGGGCTCGAGGCCGCGGCTGCCGAGCCCGCCGAGGCATTGGCGGCCGGCCTCAGGCGCAAGCTCGAGATCGCGCGGGCGCTCGCGACCGATCCCTGTCTCCTGATGCTGGACGAGCCCGCGGCCGGTCTCTCGCCCGCCGAGATCGCCGCGCTGGACGGACAGCTCACCGGCCTTCGCGACCGTGGCGGCCCGGCCGTGATCCTCGTCGAGCACTACATGGATCTCGTGATGGCGGTGTCCGACCGGATCACCGTGCTGGACTACGGGCGGGTGATCGCCGACGGAATCCCCGAGACAGTCCGGCGCGACCCGTCCGTGATCGAGGCCTACCTGGGCGCCGCCCAATGAGCGCGCTGTCGGTCTCCGGGCTCGGCGCCTCCTACGGCGCGGTCGCGGCCCTCCACGACGTCTCGCTCGAGGTGCGGCCGGGCGAGATCGTCTGCGTCATCGGCGGCAACGGCGCCGGCAAGACCACGCTCCTCAAGACGATCGCGGGCGTTCTCCGTCCCGCCGCGGGCCGCGTCCTCGCCGACGGCCAGGACATCGGCGGCCGCCCCTCGTGGTGGGTGGCGCGGCACGGCATCACGCTCGTGCCCGAGGGACGCGGGGTCTTCGCGGACCAGAGCGTGCGCGACAACCTGATGCTCGGCGCGCTGGCGCGCCAGACGGCACGCGATGCCGCCGCGATCGGCGCCGACCTCGACCACGCGCTCGGTCTCTTCCCCGCCCTCGCCGGAAAGCTCGAGCTTCCCGCCGGGTCCCTCTCGGGCGGCCAGCAGCAGATGCTCGCGGTGGCGCGCGGTCTCATGGCCAGGCCTCGCGTGCTGCTGCTCGACGAGCCCTCGCTCGGCCTGGCGCCTCTTCTCGTCCGGGAAATCTTCGCGGCCGTTGGACGCCTGAGAGCGCAGGGCGTGACTGTGCTCCTCGTCGAGCAGATGGCCGCGCAGGCTCTCACACTGGCCGACCGCGCCTACGTCCTCGATCGCGGCCGTATCATTCTCGAGGGTCCCGCGCGCGAGGTCAGCCTGAACCCGGCGGTCATCGACGCCTACCTCGGCCGTGGCGCGGGCCGGAGCGCGCCTTAAAGCCGCGTGCCTTGAAGCCCGCGCTTCCTGCGCCTATGATCCCCTCGACATGCCGTCCACGCTCTCGAACACCGCCGGAATCGGCATTCTTCGCGTCGCACGGTTGGGAACCGACTCGCTGGATCGGCTCGCGCACGGCGCGACGAGGCCGGGCCGGATCCACTCCGTCTTCGATCGCGCCGTCAACGTCCTGTGGAGCGATGGGAGGCTGCTGACCCTTCACGGCCCGGGGCTGCTCGCCGCGCCGTTCGCCGTCGGTCTCGAGCGGCTGCCCGCGCGCGGCACGGCGGCGCCGGGGATGACGATCGGGCGCTCGGACTTCGACTGGGTCGATGCCGAGCGCGTCGCGCTCGAGATGCCCGCCGGCGCCCCCGGCTTCAGGGTGAGCGCGCTCCCCGAGGCCGGGCGCGCGCATTCCCTCGACGCTGGCACCGGGCTGCATGCGCTCGACGCGCTCGAGCGCGGCATCGCGGCGCGAGATGCTGGCGCTTTCGCGGATGCAGCGTGCTCACTCATCGGACTCGGTGAAGGCCTCACGCCGGCCGGCGACGACGCGATCGTCGGCGCGCTGGCGGCCATTCATCGCCTGGCGCCCGCCTGGCTGGCCGCGCAGGCGGGTCAGCGCGACCGGCTCGCCGACGCGGCCCGCCGCGGGACAACGGACGTGGCGCGCGACTTCATTCTCGAGGCCCTCGACGGGCGCTTCGCTGAGCCGGTCCTGGTACTCCTGACCGCCAGCTCGGACCATGACGCCGGGATCGCGGCTCGTCGTCTTCTCGCCATGGGAGCGACATCGGGCGCCGACACGCTTTGCGGCATCCGCCTGGGCTGCCGCGCGCTCGAGGCCAAAGCCGCGAGTCCTCCGCCGACACCACGGCGCAAGACATGATCCCGCCCTTCGATCTCCTCCTGCAAGGCTGCCGCCTGCCCGACGGGCGCCTCGTCGACCTCGGCACGCTCGGCGGCAAGATCGCCGAAATCGGCTCGCTGACGGGCTGCCCTTCGCACCATGCGGTCGACTGCGACGGCCGCGTGCTCACCCCCGGGCTGGTCGACGCTCACATCCACCTCGACAAGGCGCTCCTCTCCGAGCGCGTGCCCAGCATCGAGGGCACCGTGGCGGAAGCCCTGCGCGTGACGGCCGACGCCAAGCGGCTTTTCACGGTGGAGGACATCCGCGAGCGGGCCCGGAAGGTGCTCGACCAGGCCGTGCGCGCCGGCACGACCGCCATGCGAAGCCATGTCGAGATCGATCCGATCGTGGGCCTCAAGGGGCTCGAGGCCCTGACGGATCTCAAGCGCGAATACGCGCGGGCGATCGACCTCCAGCTCTGCGCCTTCGCCCAGGAGGGCATACTCCGTTCCCCCGGGACCGAGGCGCTGCTCGAACAGGCGCTCTCGAGCGGCGCCGACCTGATCGGCGGGTGCCCGTATAACGACACCGACGCCCACGCCCAGATCGACATCGTGTTCCGCCTCGCGCAGAAGTTCGACGTCGACGTGGACTTCCACATCGATTTCTTCGACGAGCCCGAGCACATGGACGTCCTCTACGTCGCCGAGCAGGCCGTGCGCTTCGGCTGGCAGGGACGCGTCGCGGTCGGCCATGCGAGCGAGCTGGCCGGGCTCGGGCCCGACGACTTCCAGCGGGCGGCGGCGACCCTCAAGGACGCGGGCGTCGCCGTCATCATCCTGCCCGCGACCGATCTCTACCTGATGGGCCGGCCGGACATCCGCCATGTCAGGCGCGGGCTCGCGCCGGCCAAGCGGCTCTTGGCCGCCGGCGTCACCGTGGCGGCGGCGACCAACAATGTCCTGAACGCCTTCACGCCGATGGGCACCGGCGACCTGGCCCTCATGGGCTATCTCATGACGGCCGCCGCCCACATGGGCACCGACGGAGACGTCGCCGACGTCTTTGCGATGCTGACCGCGAACCCGGCGCGGATCCTGCGGCTCGCCGACTACGGGCTCTACGTGGGCGCCCGGGCGGACCTGGTGCTCTGGGAGACGGAGCGGCCCGCCGAGGTGGTGACGACCGTGGCTCCCCGCAGGCTGGTCGTGAAGGCCGGCCGGCTCTCCATCGAGCACCAGCGGACGTGCAGGGATCTCTGGCGCACGGGGGCGTGATCGTGCCAGACTGAGAGCCCGTCATGGACGCGCTCCGCACGCTCGAGATTCTCATCTCCTCCCGCACCCCTTTCATCGCCATCGAGACTCTGGAGGAGGACCGTGTCGAGCAGGCCCTCGAGCGCGTCGCCCAGCGGTTGAGAATCCCCCTCTTCGTTTGGACCATGACGCGCGGCCTCCGCCGTTCTGGGGCGCTCGAGCCGCTCTACGACACCAAGGAGCCGCTCAAGGCGTTGCGCAATCTCTCTGACCTGCCCAACGAGGGCATCTACCTGATGAAGGACCTCTACCGGGCGGTCGGCGACGCGGCCGTGGTCCGAACGCTCCAGGACCTGGCGCGCGCCTTCTCGCACGACCGGCGCGCCATCGTGCTGACCGCGCCCCGCGTCGAGCTGCCCACGGAGCTGGCCGCGCTGGCGAGCCTCGTCAAGCTCGAGCTGCCGACCGAGGAGGACCTGAGAGCCCTCGCGCAGGAGGTTTTCGGCAATCTCTCGCGCCAGCACCGTCTCGGTCCGCCCCCAGCCCCCGACATCCTCGACAAGATCGCCGGAGCGCTCCGGGGGCTGACCCTCTTCGAGGCCGAGCGGGCGCTGACGCGCGCGGTGCTCGACGACCTCACCCTCGGGCCCCGTGACATCGAGGTCATCGTCCAGATGAAGAAGGAGATCCTCTCGCGCGAGCGCGTGCTCGACTGCGTGCCCGAGCGGGAGGGTCTCGACGACGTGGGCGGGCTGCGCGGGCTCAAGGCCTGGCTCGAGAAGCGCCGGGACGCGCTCACCCCCGAGGCGAAGAAGTTCGGCGTCGAGGCGCCGCGCGGCATCCTCCTGCTGGGCGTACAGGGATGCGGCAAGAGCCTGGCGGCCAAAGCCGTCGCCAAGAGCTGGGGCCTGCCGCTCCTGAGGCTCGAGCCGGGCCGGCTCTTCGACAAGTTCATCGGCGAGTCGGAGAAGAACCTCGACCGCGCGCTGGCGACGGCCGAGCGCATGGCGCCCTGCGTCCTGATGATCGACGAGATCGAGAAGGGCTTCGCCTCGGTCGTGAGCTCCGACTCCGACGGAGGGCTCTCGCGGCGCATCCTCGGCCGTCTCCTGGGCTGGATGCAGGAGCGCGCGGCTCCCGTGTTTCTCGTCGCGACCTGCAACCAGATCACGGCGCTGCCGCCTGAGCTCATGCGCAAAGGCCGCTTCGACGAGATCTTCTTCATCGACCTGCCCGGTGTCGACGAGCGGCGCCAGATCTTCGCCATCCACCTCACGCGCCGCCATCGCGATCCCAAGGGCTTCGACCTCGACGCCCTCGCCGCGGCCTCGGAGGGCTTCAGCGGGGCCGAGATCGAGCAGGCCGTGGTGGCCGCACTCTACACGGCCTTCGCGCGGCGCACCGAGCTCTCGACCGAGCAGATCCTCGAGGAGATCAAGGCGACCAAGCCGCTCTCGGTCACACGCGCCGAGGAGATCGAGGCCCTGCGGGAATGGGCCCAGGGAAGAGCGGTCCCGGCGTCGTGACGATGCTCGCGGGTATCCGGGTGCTCGATCTGTCCCGCGTGATCGCGGGACCGTACTGCGCCACGCTCCTGGGTGATCTGGGGGCCGACGTGATCAAGGTGGAGCGGCCGCCGGTGGGGGACGACCTGCGCGTGCTCCGCGGGCGAAATGGCATCAGCGCCTCCTTCGGCGCGATCAACCGCAACAAGCGGGGAATAGCGCTCGATCTCCAGAACGCGGAGGGAAGCAAGATCGCGTTCGAGCTGGCGCGCCGGGCCGACGTGGTCGTGGAAAACTTCCTGCCGGGCGTGGCCGCGAGGCTCGGCCTGGGCTACGCGGCCGTGAGCGCGGTCAACCCGGCCGTCGTCTACGTCTCCGTCACGGGCTTCGGCCAGGACGGGCCGCATTCGAAGCGGCCGGGCTACAACACCATCGCCCAGGGCATGAGCGGCCTGATGGCGCTCACCGGCCACCCGGGCGATCCTCCAACGCGGGTGGCCGGCTCCACGTCCGATCTCTCGGCCGCGCTCGTGGCCTTCGGCGGCGTGTGCGCGGCGCTCGTGCACCGCTTCCGCGACGGTCGGGGCCAGCACTTGGACGTCAACCTGCTCGCTTCCAGCCTCTCGCTCCTGCCCGATCCCACCGCCATCTTCTTCGACACGGGCGTCAGGCCCAAGCGCGAGGGCAATCGCAATCCGGCGCTCGCCCCGGGCGGGGCCTACAAGACGCAGGACGGCTACATCACGATCGTGATCATGAATCCCAACCAGTGGGGGCGATTCTGCGCCGCGCTCGGCGAGCCCGGGCTCGAGAGCGACCCGCGCTTCGCCACCAATGCCGACCGCATCTCGCGCTACGAGGAGTTTCAGGCTTACGTGGACGAGCGGCTCAGCAAAGCGACGACGGCCGAGTGGGTCGAGCGCTTCGAAGCCGCATCCATCGCCGCGGGGCCCGTCTACGAATTCCACGAAGTCTTCGAGGACGCGCAGGTCAAGCACCTGGGCCTCGTGTCGAAGATCGACCAGCCGGGGCTCGGTCCCGTGCACGCGTTGGGCTTCCCCGTCCGCGCGTCGCTCACCCCCGCGTCGATCCGGCGCCCCGCCCCGCTCCTCGGCCAGCACACCGCCGAGGTGCTGCGCGAGCTCGGCTATCCGCAGGACGAGATCGACCGCCTCGCCAAGGCCGGCGCCGTCGGCCTCGGCGCTTGACTGGCTGAAAGCCCGAGCTTACCGTTCGCACCATGCAGTGCCCCCGCTGCCGCCACGAAGCGCCCGCGAGCGCGAGATTCTGCGGTGAGTGCGCCGCGCCGCTCGGACGGACCTGCCCGTCCTGCCGCGCGCTGAACCCGCCGGCCAACGCCTACTGCACCGACTGCGGGACTTCGCTGGGCGAAGCCGGAGCCGGACGGGCCGCCAGGGACCCACACGAGTACACGCCGAAGTATCTCGTCGAGAGGATCGACCGCGCGCGCGAGGCGCTCGAAGGCGAGCGCAAGCAGGTCACCGTTCTCTTCGCCGATCTGCGCGGCTCGCTCGAGATCCTGGCGGATCGCGACCCGGAGGACGCCCGGCGAATCCTCGATCCCGTCCTGACGCTGATGATGGACGCGGTGCACCGCTACGAAGGCACCGTGAACCAGGTCATGGGCGACGGCATCATGGCGCTCTTCGGCGCGCCGCTGGCCCACGAAGACCACGCCGTGCGCGCCTGCTATGCGGCGCTCAGGATGCAGGAGAGCATTACCAGGCTGGCCGAGGAGCTTCGTAGCCGGCACGGCCTCTCAGTGCAGATTCGCGTGGGGCTGAACTCCGGCGAGGTCGTGGTCCGCTCGGTCGGCAGCGACCTGCGCATGGACTACACCGCCGTCGGACAGACGACCCACCTGGCGGGGCGCATGGAGCAGCTCGCGACGCCCGGCCAGATCTTCCTGTCCGAGCATACCCTCCGTCTCACCGAGGGCTACGTCGCCGTGAAGTCCCTCGGCGTCGTCTCCGTCAAGGGGCTCGCGACTCCGGTGGCGATCCACGAGCTGATCGGCCCGGGTCCCATCCGCTCGCGGCTCCAGCTGGCTGCCGCCCGCGGGCTCAGCCGGTTCGTGGGACGCGGAGCGGAGCTGGCCGAGCTGTCGGCGGCGATGAAGCAGGCCGGCGGCGGGCACGGCCAGGTCGTGGCCCTCGTCGGCGACCCCGGAGTGGGGAAATCGCGGCTCGTCCGCGAATTCACGACCGGCCAGCTGCCGTCGGACTGGCGCGTCCTCGAGGCGTTCGCGACTTCCTTCGACACGAGCGCGGCGTACCTGCCGATGATCTCCCTGCTGCGCGCCTACTTCGACATACAGGAGTGGGACGGCGCGCGCGCGATCCGCGACAAAGTGACGGCGGCGCTGCTGGACCTCGACCAATCGCTCCTGGCGGCCCTCCCCGCGCTGCTGGCGCTCCTCGACGTGCCGGTCGAAGATCCCGCCTGGGACGGCCTCGACCCGCGGCAGCGGCGGCGGCGCACGATCGATGCCGTCCGCCGGCTGCTCGTGCGCGAGAGCCGGCGCCGGCCTCTCTGCGTCGTGATCGAGGATCTGCATTGGATCGATCCGGAGGTGCAGGTCGTCCTCGACGCGCTCGTCGAGAGCCTGCCGGCCTCGCGCATCCTGCTGCTCGTCACGTACCGCCCCGAGTACGAGCAGGGGTGGAGCCGCAAGAGCTACTACGCGCAGATCGCGGTCCACCCATTGCCGCAGGGGATGGCCGGAGAGCTCCTGGAGAGCCTCCTGGGAGACGACGCGGGCGTGGCGAAGCTCAGCGCCCGGCTCATCGAGCGCACCGACGGGAATCCGCTCTTCCTGGAAGAAAGCGTCCGTCACCTCGTCGAAACGGGCGGCCTCGCGGGCGAGCGCGGCGCCTACCGCGTGGCGCGCGCGGCGGAGGCGCTCGAGGTCCCGGCCACGGTCCAAGCCCTTCTCGGCGCGCGCATCGATCGGCTCGAGACGGCGGACAGGCGCGTGCTGCAGTGCGCGGCCGTCATCGGCAAAGACGTGCCGGTGCCCCTGCTGGAAGCCATCGCCGACGTCTCGGAGGACGAGCTCCGCCGGAGCCTGCACAATCTCCAGGCCGCCGAGTTCCTGTACGAGACGAGCCTCTTTCCCGTCTTCGAGTACACCTTCAAGCACGCGCTGACGCTCGACGTCGCCTTCGGCACGCTGCTTCAGGATCGCCGCCGCGCCCTCGATGCGCGCCTGGTCGAGGCGCTCGAGCGACGGCTGGACGATTCGATCGCGGAGCGCGCCGAGCGGCTGGCTCACCACGCCTTCCGTGGCGGCGTCTGGGACAAGGCTGTGACGTCTTCCCGAGAGGCCGGCACACGGGCCTTCGCGCGCTCGGCCCACCGCGCGGCCGTCCGGTACTTCGAGCAAGCCCTCGAAGCGCTCCAGCACCTGCCCGAAACCCCTGAGACCACCGGCCAGGGCATCGACCTGCGCCTCGACCTGCGCACCGCGCTGAGCCCCCTCGGCGACTTCGGCCGGATGCTGGATTACATGACCGAGGCCGAGCGGCTTGCCGCGGCCCTCGGAGACCGTCGCCGGCTCGGGCTTCTGTCCGCCCTGCTCGCGAACTATTTCAACGTGATGTTCGACCTCGAGCGTGCCATCGAGTACGGCGAGCGCGCCGTCGCCATCGCGCTCGAGCTTGGCGACACGACGGTGACAACGCTGGCCCATAACTTCCTCAGCGTGGCGCGCTTCAGCACGGGAGAGTACCCAGCCGCCATCGAGCTGGCCCGGCGCAACGTCGCGCTGCTCCACGGTGACCTCGAGCGTGAGCTCTTCGGGCTTGCGCTTCTTCCGGCGGTCTACTCGCGCACCGTGCTCGCCTGGTCCCTCGCGGAGCTGGGAGATTTCGCCGAGGCGGCAGAAGTCGGTCGTGAGGCCATCCGGATCGCCGAGACCGTCGATCACTCCTATACCCTAGTCTTCGCCTGTCTCGGGCTCGGCACGGTCCACCTGCGTCGAGGTGAGGCCCAGGAAGCCGTCACGCAGCTCGAGCGCGCCGTGCGAACCTGTCGCACGGGCGATGCGCCCGGCATCTTCGCTTTGGCAGTTTCGCCTCTTGCTTCCGCGTACTGCCTCGCCGGCCGTCCGGACGCCGCCCTCGACGTGCTCAAGGAGGGCATCGAGCAGGCGATAGCCATCGGGGACCCATTCGGCCGCTGGCTGCGGGCGGCCGGTCGGGCCGAGGCTTACCTTCAGGTGGGACGCGCGGCCGAGGCGCTCCCGCTGGCCCAACGCGGCGTCGACATCAGCAGGGCGGTCAAGGGTCGAGGGGTGACGGCGTGGGCTCTCCGCTTGATGGGGGACGTCGCCGCGGCCCAGACACCTCCGCTCGTCGGCGAGGCCGAGTCCGCCTATCGCGAGTCGCTCTCCATGGCGCAAGAGATGAGCATGCGGCCGCTCCAGGCGAGATGCCGGCTCGGACTCGGAAGCCTCTACGGCCGGATCGGCCGGGGCGACGAGGCCCGCGCGGAGATCGAGCGCACCCGCGCGTTGTTCCGCGATCTCGGCATGCAGGCCTGGCTCGCCCGCGCGGAGGCTCATCTCGCGGCCCTGCCACTCCGCTGACCGCCTTGCGTTCGCCCGGCAGAGCGTGATAGCGTTCCCGCGGTGTTGTCCACGCTGTTCTCGTCCCACCAACGCAGGAGGCGATCATGTCGGGCAACCAAAAGGGCGCTGAACCAACCCTGACGATCAAGAACAAGAAGCCGCCCACGTATGATCCGATGGACCCGAAGAAGAAGATCAGGAAGGAGAGCAACGTCGACGCCAACATTGGGAATCCACAAACAACTACGGTGAAGCTCGCCTTTCGGATCAAGAGCTCCCAAGGACTCAAAGAATTCAAGATCCTTCGTCCCAACAATGCCGAACTCCCTTACCACGATCCGCCTGGGGGCGAACTTCCCCCAATTCTTGCGGAGTTGAAAGACGTGTTTGGCACGGACAGTGACGAGCAGTGGATCGTGAAGTACCTGGACTACGACAAGAGCTTTGGCACAAAGTTCAGCACGAAGTTCGAGCTCGACCCTTTCGGCGTCCACCCGAACGGACTCCAAGTCGTGCCGGTCGTGTTCACCCACAAGGACCGCTCGTTCGCGGATGATAACTACGTCTTCGGGATCAGCATCCTGCCTGGGCAGAACAATTCCGGGATCAGCTTGGGCACTGCGCTGGCAACGCCCAAAGAGAAACCGGCGACCAAAAACACAAGCAGGAAGACGACAGCCAAGAAGAAGGTAGTCAAGAAGAAGATGGCCAAGAAGAGGGGTAGCAAGTAACGCGGACCCGCGGGCAGAGAGAGCGCCATGGAAGAAGAGAAACTCAACGCCGATAGGGTGTCTCTCTGGACCACGGGCCGAGTCGTCATAGACAGCGAATCCGGGGCTGTCCGAAGCTTGTTCGATCCTGCCGCCAAGCCGGTTGCAGGACCCTTCTCTCCACGCGACTTGGCGCGCAACGTGCTTCGTCAGGGCGTCCAGGAGTTACGCTGGGATCCCTTTCTTTCCAACCTCGAGGAACGGGCTCTGGTCACGGTCGCTGGCTCCTATTCGGTGCGCTTTGCCCAGCGGTTCAAGGGCGTACCGGTGTGGTCGAGCGAAGTCATTGTCAACATGCACGACGACGGGCGCGTCCACTCTCTGTACAACCAGTACCACTACGACATCCCCGAGGCGCTAGCGCCGGCGCAAGCGCGAATGAGCGTCATCGAGGCGCGGGCGCTCGTCGCTCGGCTCGCCAGGGCCTATGATCGGCGCGAGATAGGCCGCCCGACGCTGAGGGTGTATCGCTTTCAGCCCTTCACACGTTCCCTCCCCAAGCCCCCTCACCGGCGCAACAAGACGCGGGCCGAATTCCTCTCCGCCGTGGCGGCGGAGCTCAAGCGGGTCCGAGCGACTGGCTACCGTCCGAAGCTGGGGCAGCACTACCTCATCTGGGACGTCACGCTGGCGACCTCGCAACCCGTCAGCCGATGGCGGATCCTCGTGGACGCCGTGGCCGGGCGCCTCCTCGAGGTCCAAGATCTGCTTTCCTATGCACGGAAGCCCGAGGGCAAGGTCTTCGACCCCAATCCTGTCGTCACGAGCGGCGATCTGGACCTTTCCTCGACAACACCCGCAGAACCACTGGACACGCGGCGGGTTCCAGTAGCCCTCGATCGTTTGGACCCCCCAGGTCGAAGCGGCTACTTTCAGCTCGAGGGCAGCTGGGTGCACATGGAGGAGATCGACAAGCCCCGCTATGCCGCGCCCCGCAGCAAGAGCGGCCGCTTCGATTTCAGCTCGAAGAACCGGAACTTTCTGGACGTGATGGTCTACTACCACGTGGACCGATTCCAGCAGTACGTCCAGAACGAACTCGGTCTGGTCGGCGTGGGCGACTGCTCCATTGCCGTGGACCCTCAAGGGGCCGGCGGCACGGACAATTCTTTTGGAAGCGCTGACGGTCTTTCTTTCGGAGAGGAACGGGTTCCGGGCGCCGCCGACGCCATGGTGATCCTGCACGAGTACGGGCACGCGCTCCAGGACTTCGTCAATCCCGGCTCGAACCAGCATAACTATTCGAGCGGCGTCGCCGAGGGTTTCTGCGACTTCCTGGCCGCCGTCTACTACGACGACAAGCACGTGAAGCCAGCGAAAACTCGCGGGCTCATGTTCTCCTGGGACGCCAACAAAACCGATCACCCCGCGGCCCGACGACGCTACGACTGGCCGGCGCTGTCGGACTCGAAAGGGTGGGACCACGGAGGCGGCTACGACAAGGGCGAGCAGTGGGCATCCGCAATGTTCGAGCTCTACCGGAAGCTCGGGGGTGATTCCGCGAAGGCCGCGGTCCGCCACGCTGCCCGCGACATCGTCATAAGAACGCATCTGGTCGCCAACGGGATGATCCCTAAAGCGAACGCGGCCATCACTCAGATGGCCCAGCAGATCGAGGCGGCCGATACCCACCTGGCCGCGTGGCGCTACGCGGACTCTCTGCACGTCAAGGTGATCCGCGATACGTTCCGCCGCCGTCATGTGCTCGCGTACGACGCGCTACCGGTGGACGTGTACATCGATGACGGACGGCAGGGCGGCTATGGCTCCGTCAAAACGAACCCGACATTCGACGACTCGTTGTGGCTGGAGAACCACGGCAACCCGCCCGGCCTTTGGGTGCAGGGGCCCAGTGGGGTCCCCGGACCACCTGGGGAGGCGAGCATCAAGGTCGGTGTCGCCGCGCAGGTGTTCGCTCGGATCGCGAACCTCCAGAACACAGACTCCGGCCCGGTCACGGTCAAGGCGTTCGTTGCCGGGCCGGGAGCCGCGCGTGTGTGGCCGGAGGATTGGCAGATCATGGATCCTCTCACTCCGTCACAATCGTTGGGAAGCGTTGGAAAGAAGACGGACCCAGGGGTCGTCATCCCACCCTTCACGTGGACGCCGACCAAGACGGGAGCCCACACCCTCCTCGTAGTCGTGGAGTGCGCGCAGGACCAGGCAGTGACGGGGCTCCTCCAACCCGCTGATCGCGTGCCGATCATGGAGCTCGTCCCCTTCGACAACAACATCGCGATGCGCGACATTGTCGTCACCTCTTGACAGCAGGAGGCTGCGAGCGGTACAGTAGCGCAGTACCTTGATTCACTCCTTTAAGCGGACCCTGAGAGGCCCGCAAGGAGATGGAATGAAGCACCCGGAGATCAGGATTCGAGCAGCCCAGCTCAGCGCTGGGCGTTTTTTTTGTCCGCCGGTACCCGCGCCGTGACGAGCCCGAAACAGAAGGCAGAGGTGCTCGACCAGGCCGGGCTCGACCGGGCGCTGACGCGCATCGCGCATGAGATCGTCGAGCAGGCGGGCGGGGCGGACCTGGCGCTGGTCGGCATCAAGACGCGCGGCGAGACGCTGGCCGAGCGGATCGCTGAGAAGATCGCCGCCATCGAGGGCAAGCGCCCCGCGGTCGGCGCGCTCGACATCACGCTCTACCGGGACGACCTCGGCACGCGCGCGGGTCAGCCGGTCGTCCGCAGCACCGAGATCGCCTTCCCCCTCAAAGGGATGACCGTCGTCCTGGTGGACGACGTCCTTTTCACCGGCCGGACGATCCGGGCCGCCATGGACGCGCTCATGGACCTCGGCCGCCCGCGCGTCATCCGCCTCGCCGTCCTGGTGGATCGGGGGCATCGCGAGCTGCCCATCCGCCCCGACTACATCGGCAAGAACCTGCCCACGAGCCGCAAGGAAACCGTCGCCGTCATGCTGCAGGAGCACGACGGCCAGGACCGCGTCATCATCCAAGAATCACCGGAGGAGTAACCCAATGGCGTGGACGCGGAAGGACCTCGTCAGCATGCAGGACATCGAGCCGGCCGAGATCACCGACATGCTCGACACGGCCGAGTCGATGAAGGAGATCGCGACGCGCGAGATCAAGAAGGTCCCGGCGCTCCGCGGCAAGACCGTCGTCAACCTCTTCTACGAGGCCTCGACGCGCACGCGCACGTCCTTCGAGATCGCGGGCAAGTGGCTCTCCGCCGACGTCATCAACTTCTCGGCCTCGGGCTCGAGCTCGGAAAAGGGCGAGAGCTTCCTCGACACGGCGAAGAACATCGAGGCCATGAGCCCCGACGTGGTCGTGGTGCGGCACAAGGCCTCGGGCGGTCCGGCGCTACTCGCCAGGCACCTCAAGTGCTCCGTCGTCAACGCGGGCGACGGCGCCCACGAGCACCCGACCCAGGCGCTCCTCGACCTCCTGACCATCCGCGAGCGGAAGGGCCACCTCGAAGGGCTCAACGTCACCATCGTGGGCGACATCACCCACAGCCGGGTGGCGCGCTCCAACATCCACGGCATGCGCAAGATGGGCATGACGGTGACGGTGGCGGGGCCGCCGACGCTGATCCCGCCAGCCTGCCAGGAAATGGGCGTCAAGGTCAGCCACCGGCTGGAGGAGGCCATCGCCCACGCCGACGTCATCATGATGCTGCGCCTGCAGCACGAGCGCATGACGGGCGGCTTCATCCCGACCCTGCGCGAGTACTCGCGCGTGTGGGGGCTCGGGCTCGACCGGCTCAAGCACTGCCGGCCCGACGTCCTGATCATGCACCCGGGTCCGGTCAATCGCGGCGTCGAGATCTCGCCCGAGGTGGCCGACAGCCCGTACTCGGTCATCCTCGACCAGGTCACCAACGGCGTCGCGGTGCGCATGGCGGTCCTCTTCCTGCTGGCGGGGGGGAAGGCCGCATGAGCCTCCTCATCAAGGGCGGCCGCGTCGTGGATCCGGCGAACGGACTGGACGCCATCTCCGACGTGCTCGCGACCGACGGCAGCATCACGAAGGTCGGAAAGAATCTGAAGGCGCCCGAGGGCGCGGAGATCGTGGACGCCTCCGGCAAG
>WNFP01001215.1_pt1 | contig 20069 bp, 19 predicted proteins | sample 5400201 | NCBI WGS metagenome assembly WNFP01 (sample SAMN13153355, study PRJNA577476) | soil metagenome | isolation source: 115 cm saprolite under Madrone tree | place: USA:California | collected 2016-06-14
TGGATGGTGCTTTTGGTCGGAACTCTGACATCCCGGTCGAGCCGTCTGATTGGCCGCAGTCAACTGTAAACAGTGAGAACCAACGCTGAATGCAGGAGTTGGTCGCGGGCGCCGATCGTGTGCGAGCTTGCCAGCACTGTGATTTCGAAATGATCTGTCTGCACAATGTCCGCGATGTTATGCGGCCGGTGCGCGACGACGTTGCGTCAGCAGTTCGATTTGGCGAGAAACGCCCTTTTGAAACGCGGTGTCATTAAAATGGCCGGTAACGCGGCTGTCACATCAACGTGTCAATGGATTGTGGCGATCACCCGAATCAGGCGCGCGATAATTGATGTCGTTGCCCGAATGGATGCACACCCTGAAAGTCATTGCGCTGCAGAAGACGTTTGGCAGCGGCGCCCGACTGAGGGGTGTGGGTGTCGTCGTCAGCGTTGTCATCGCCGGGCTGGCCCTATTCGCGCTGACCCATGCACTCAAGAATGTCGATTACGACGAAGTGTTTGGGGCTGTTCGACGCACAAATGCCAGTACGGTCGTGCTGGCCCTAATGCTGGTTGCGACCTCATACGGCAGCTTGACTCTTTACGACCTGCTGGCGCTGCGTACCATGGGGCGCACCGATGTGCCGTATCGGATCGCAGCTCTCGCGAGCTTTACGAGTTATCCGATTGCACACGGTGTCGGCGCGGTGGCGCTGATCGCGCCGGTGATCCGCTATCGAATCTATTCCTACCATCGGCTCGGTGTTTTCGACGTAGCGAATATCAGCTTTCTGACCGGCCTCACATTCTGGTTGGGCAACTTGACGGCACTGGGGCTCAGCCTGCTTGTCGCGCCCGATGCCATCAGCTTGATCGATTTTTTGCCGGCACCGGTCAATCGCTGGCTGGCAGTGGCGCTGCTGCTCGGGGTGTTTGCATTCCTGCTCTGGACGTGGCGCCAGCCCAGACGTATCGGAACCCGCCGCTGGCCGGTAAGGCTTCCCTCAGGGCCCGTCGTCTTGCTGCAGATCGCGATCGGGATTGTCGATCTTGGCGCCGCGGCGCTCGCAATGTACGTACTGATTCCCGCCGGGCTGGATATCGGGATCTTCCGCGTGATCGCGGTCTTCATCGCCGCGACACTGCTGGGTTTCGCAAGCCATGCGCCGGCAGGAATCGGCGTTTTCGACGCCGCGATACTGATTGGACTTGGCGGCGAAGGCAGGGAATCGCTGATCGCGGCTCTGCTGATATTCCGAGTCTTGTATCACTTCCTTCCCTTTGTGATCGCACTTGGCTTGTTCGGCGGTCTGGAGGGGTGGAGGAGCATGCACGCGAAGCGCTAGAGCATGATCCGGAAAAGTGGGTACCGGTTTTCCGAGAAGATCATGCTCAAACAAAAGGATAGAGCGGGATGACGATTCGAAGAAAAGTCATCCCGCTCTAGCGCGTGAGCCGTTCTGCGCATCTCAGACGGACGAATTGAGCTTGAGCCCAATCATCCCCGCCACGATCAGCGTCAGGCAAAGAATTCGAACCGGATCGGTCGGCTCGCTGTAGATCAACATTCCGACGATGATGCTGCCGACGGCACCAATCCCGGTCCACACGGCGTATGCCGTGCCGAATGGCAGCGACTTGAGGGCGAGCGCCATCAGCCCGAAGCTTAGCGCGATCGCGACCAGGGTTGCGGCGGTCGGCCAAAACCTGGTGAGCCCATCGGAATATTTCAGGCCGAATGCCCAGGCGATCTCCAGCAACCCCGCGGCAAACAATGCGAGCCACGCGCTCACGGCGTCGCGGGCTCCGGCGGAAGCGTCAGCACGGCGTATTGAGCATAGCCACGGAACGGTCGTTCGAACGTCAGATTGGCGCCGGATGCGTCAGCCATGGCCGACAGCACGCGCTCGAGATCGTCGCGCGGCGTCACATCGAACATCGCAAGCCAGCGCCGTAACAGCGCGCGGGCTACTTCAGGCAATCGTTCCTGGTTTCCGAAATCGACAATGTGTAGACCGCCGCCGGGCTTGAGGCGGCTTGCAGCCTCTTCAAGAACCCGGCGCCAGTCCGGGATCATCGACAGACTGTAGGAAATCGTCACGTGATCAAACGACTGCATGCCAAACAAGGTCTGCGGGTCAAACCCCGTTCCATCGCCGTATGCGGTGCGAATTCGGTCCGTCAAACCGCGCCGCGAAATGGCTGTCATCGCAGACGTCAGCATTTCAGTCGAAACATCGATGCCGAAAAATCGCGCAGCCGGATATAGCCGGGCGGCCAACACAAGGTTTCTGCCGGTTCCGCAGCCAATTTCCAGCACGCTTGCCCCCGCGTCGGGCCGCAGGCCGGTGATCAGCCGGTCTCGACCAAGAAGGTAGTAGCGCCGCGTTCCGTCATAGATGTGGCGCTGCCGGCGATACATCCGGTTCATGCGGTCGGTCGCTTCGACCGGCCACGAGATACCTGCGCCGATCTCGGAAGGATATGCACGCATCCATGCACCTCTTAATCGCGTGTGTCGTCCTTTCCTTCTGATGTTCGCGCGACAGGGGTGTGACAGGTGGCGCCGTTCCGCGAATGGCCGCGAAATAGCGCGTATTCCGCCGTCTTCGCTTCTGCCCGCTGTCGCAAAAGTGCAGTGCGCGCGCGATAGCATCGTCAGATTGTTGATTCGGAGGATGGATGAACACGCAGCTTATCGCGGACGCAGTCCGCAACAGCAGGGGTCACGACGAAGCGACCATTTGGGACAGGCTTTTCGCGTTCTGGTTTCGCCGACTGGTGTACACCCAGATATGGGAGGATCCGGAAGCTGACCTTGCAGCGCTGCAATTGCCGCTGGGATCGACGATCGTCACCATCTCATCCGGGGGGTGCAACGCGCTGTCCTATCTCACGGCGAAGCCGGCGCAGGTTTACGCCATCGACCTCAATGAGGCGCACCTTTCGCTGCTCAAGCTCAAGCTCGCGGGCCTGCGCGCTTTCTCGAAATACGCCGATTTCTGGCAGTTTTTTGGCCAGGGCGCCTCGCCCTCCAACTCCGAGCTTTATCACCGGCGGCTGCGGCCGATGCTCGATGCCGATGCGCGCGCTTACTGGGACAAGCGCAACGTGGTCGGACGTCCGCGGCACGCCTATTTCACCGACGGGTTCTACCGCCACGGCATGCTCGGCCGCTTTATCGGCCTTGCCCATTTGCTGGCGAAATGCGCCCGGATTGATCTTGAGGCGTTGCTGAACGGAAAAAAAGACGCTCCCGAACGCATTGAGGCGCTGGATCGTCTGCATCGCCTGTTTCATTCGCCGTTGGCTCGTTTGATAACCGGCACCCCCGCTCTGCTGTTCAGCCTCGGTATTCCGCCCCAGCAGCGCGCCTTGCTGGGAGCGGGCGCGCCGCTTAACGAAGTGCTTCATCAGCGGTTGTTGCGCCTGATCAATGGTCACCCCAACGAGACGAACTATTTTGCGTGGCAGGCGCTGCATCGCAGTTACCCTGGTCCCGGCGACCGCTGTCTGCCGCCTTACCTGCAGAGCGGCCAGTTTGAACGCATGCGCAACGGCGCGGGGTTGATCATTCCAGTCCACGCCAATCTTCGGCTGTTCCTGGAAAGCCTTCCGGCACGCGAGGTCGATGCCGTGGTGCTGCTGGACTCGCAGGACTGGATGGCGCCGGAAGAGATCCGCGCGCTTTGGAATGCGATCGATCGCACCGGCAGCGACAACGTCCGCGTGATCTTTCGCACCGCCGGCGCGGAATCTCCGCTGGAAACCGCGGAGCTTGCGCCCCTCCTGCGCATCTGGCGTCGTGACGAGGAACGAAGCGCTGTTGGCTTCGAGCGGGACCGGTCGGGAATTTACGGCGGGTTCCACTGCTACGTACGGTGCTGATTGGGTCGGAATATCGTAGTCGCCGGCTCCGGCATTAGTGACCTCTGCCGGCATAGATTTGATAGAATGTGATGACGATTTCGAACGCGATCAGCAAAACGATAATGATTTCGAGGCGCAGCGATCGGCGCGTGTCGATGATGTCAGCAAGCGTATTGGCCGTTTCCGACACTACGGCGAGCTTTCGGCTGAGCGTATCGACGCGCTCTTGGAGTTCGTATTCGTCTTCAAGCCGGGCGTAGAGCCGCTCCAGGTCGGGGCGATCCCATAATGCATCGGGCTTTTCGGCGATTGCGACGCGGCCGGATACTCTGTGCTGGACCAGCAGGGCATTCCCGATCAACTGCAAAACCCCCTTGCGGTCTCTTCGGGTCCTGCCGTGATCTGCCAGCTCTTTCGCAAATGGCTCGATGATCTCGAACACTTTTTCAACTTCGCGTTCGTCATGGGCAAGCACGACGCTCTTGGCGAGGACATCGGCGATGACAAGGAGCTTTTCCGGCAACATGTCCCGCAACTGAATCGGCCCTCCCGCCTGAACCTGATCCTCGGCCTCGCCGGTGAGTGCAACGATGGCGGTTTCCTCCTCAACGCGCGCGAGTTTGCCGCCGATCCGGGGCTTCAGCTTTTCCAAAAAGCCGATTTCATCTTCCGGCGAAAGCCCGATCAGTACCGCGACGCCATAGCGAAAAAGAACAGCGATGCCGGTCTTGCCAACCCGAATCGCGAGCGGGACTGCTGAAAGGGCCTCACCTTCAAAACCGATCGTATTGATCCGGTCACCGACATGCAGGGCATGCGCGGCAACCCGTGTCCCCATTTCGGCGGAAATTAGTTCGGGTTTGGTCATCACGCCGTCTCCTCGGGTGGTCGCGGCTCCCGCAGCCGTACCCGTTGCCTTTGTGCCGATAGTACTCGAGAATTTATCGCAAGGGTGTATTCCGACAAGACCGGATGGGATTGATCGCGTGTTGGCAGTGGCGCGCAGGTTCGGGCATTTGCTCAAGCGCTGACACGCTACCGCAATCTTGGCCAGATCCGTTTTCTCAAACCTCCCGATGGCGGCATCACCGATAATTTTGGCTTGTCCTGCCTCGTGGTCGCCCGCGCCACACCCGGCAATGTCGATCGGGGCTGTTAAAATCCAGGCGTAGAAAAACCCGCCGGCTGAACCGGCGGGTTTTGGGGTTGTTCGATTTTCGAACGGCTTAATTCTCTGTTGCGGGCGATTGATGCGGTCATGACGCCTGCGCGGCGTGATGTCATGCGATTGGGGGCGATGATGGAATAGTGCCGCTGATTTGCCCGACGTGTCAAAATGTTTTCGCAGGATTCGCTCAAGGCATCCATGCCAGCGACCACCATGCTACTTTGCATGGGGTTGTTTTCGATATTTTAGCTGAAAGCGAGAGCCGCGTCGGCCCTTGCGGCTGTCTTTCCCGTTGATGATCGCAGCATGGCTTGCCAAGCCGTAGCTCGCGAACCGCGCAGCCCGCCTTCGCCCGATGGGCTCCGGCGCGGCAGCCTTCCTCGCTTCGCGCTGAGCGTCTCTCACCGAAGAGATTTCGGTTTACGAAGAAAACACGATCCAACCAAAGGAGAGAGCAAGATCGCGGTTCAACGCGATGCCAGCGCGTTCACGCGGAATTGGCGGCTCCGACCAGGTCACCAGCGCCCCGGCGCCCAGAACAAAGCAAGCCGCTGGCCTTCGGCGATCTGATCGGACGACATTTTCGACGCCACCGCATTGCGAAGCCGCAGATAGTAGTCACGCTCGCGCTTGGCCGCATGCGCCGCCGCCAGGTCGAGCCATTTATACGCGAGCACGACGTCTTGTGGTACGCCGTGGCCCTTGTCGTAAATCAGGCCGAGCCTGCTCTGCCCAAAAGGCTCGCCTTGCACGGCCGCTCGCTGATAGAAATCGGCGGCGGCGTCGTAGGCTTGTGGCACGCCGAAGCCGTTTTCATACATGAAGCCCAGCAGCGCCTGCGCCCGTGCGTTGCCGCGCAGCGCAGGCGCCGACAGCGCGCCAACCGCGCGCACGTAATCGCCGCGGGAATAGGCCGCGGTCGCGCGACTGAGTGCGTCGGCATGAGCCGGGCGCGGATCGTTGGCGCCGAACGAAGAAATGACCAGCAACGTTGTCAGTACAATCCGCCGCACTGAACTCGACCTCCATAGTTCGCTTCTGATGCATCCATCCCCGAATGTGCGGGGCAGGGCCTGCACCGTGCCTTCGGTGGCCTCGCGTCATCGCAGGTCGCGGACCCGTGACTCATTTGCTACGCTCGCGTTGATGCTGCCGCGAAGTTTCGACCGAAGCTCTTCGGCAACAACATGAGCATCCATGCTGTCGCGGATAATCTGGGGGCGGATGAAGATGATCAACTCGGTACGGGCCATCTTTTTGTCCTGATGAGAGAAGGCGTCGCCGAGGCCCGGAATCTGATCGAACAGGGGAATCCCGTTGCGTTGTTTGTTTTGCTGTTCGCTGATTAATCCGGCCAGCAGGACGGTCTGGCCGGTGGCCACTGAAATCGAACTCCGGACCTTTCGTTCCGAGACGGTTGGGGTCAAACTCGCGGCGGTAGCTGGCGAAACGTTGCTGATTTCCTGTTCGACGTCGAGCCTGACGTTTCCGTTGACGTTGATGCGGGGAGAAACCCGCAGAATGATACCCGTGTTGCGATAGTCGATCGTGTTGACGACCGTGTTGTTCGTCGTCAGCACCGTAGCGCTGCCGGTGGAGACTGGCACGACATCGCCGACCTGAAGGGTTGCCGCTTGATTGTTGATCACAACCAGGGATGGGTTGGACAATACCTTGACGCCGGTGACGGTGTGCAGCGCGTCCAGGATGGCGCTCGGCTGCGACTCCGATCCGACCAGGAAATTGAATCCGGGGAATGCGCGATTGATGAAGGCGTTGGCGACCGTTCCGGCGGCCGCCGCGACCGGCGCAGACGTCGACTGGGTGTTGAGGAGGGAGCCCTGATCTGGCCTTAGTCCCAGATTGTGGCTGGTCAGGTAGGTCTGGACGCCGTAGCTCAGCTCGTCATTAAGTGTGATCTCGGCGATGGTCGCGTCGATCGCGACTTGCAGCTGCGGCTGATCCACTTGCTGCAGTGTCGATGCGATGATCCGGTAATTCTCCTGATCGGCATAGATCAGAAGGGTGTTGTTGACGGCATCGGCCGTGATCCGCACGCCTTTCAACATCGGTTGGCCACCGGAGCTCGTGCCTTTGCTGTCCAGCGTTCCGGCATCCGATGTGTTTGCGCCCGGCGCGGTGGCCGCCGTTTGCGTGCCGAAGCCGGTGGTGCCGCCGGTATTGGTTCCGGATGGCATGCGGGAGCCGAAGCCGTTCGACGACGACGACGACGTGTTGTTGCCCAGGGAGAGGCGATCAGCGCTGGATGTCGCATAGGTGCCCGACCCCGGCGCGATCTGGCTGTCGGCGTTGTCGAGTAGGCTTGAGGACGATCCACCGGTGAACATCTCGGTAAGCACGCGCGCGATCTGGCGGGCCTCGCCGTATTTCACCCGGTACACGTGAACGCTGGTTCTTGCGGTGTCGGCATGATCGAGCCGCTTGATCCAGGTTGCGGCGGTATGCAGCAGCGCCGGCTTCTTGCTCACCACCATGATCGCATTGAGGCGAGCAACCGATTGAAACTTGATGAGGTTCGCGCTGAGACCGTTCTCGCCCGAATCGACGATCTTTTCCAGTTCCGCGATAACGGCTTCCGGAGCGCTGTTGGCGATGGGGAAGATTCCGACCGACTGACCGCGCATCCAGTCGAGGTCGAAGCTGAGCGCGGTATCGACCGCCGTGCGGCGTTCCGCGCCGCTGCCTTGAATGAGAAGCAGGTTTCGCGTCGTGTCGGCGCGAACCATTCCGGCTTTGGTCGCGAAGCTGTCCATCAGTTTCAGCAGTGTTTGCGCCGACACATATTGCAAGGGCACGACGGAGACACCGTAGCCGGGTTCGGGGCTGGAGGCCGCCGCATCGACCCGGCCCCCGCCGACCGCATCGCCCAGCGGTGTCAAACGGTAGCCGGAGGCGTCGCGAACGAGCACGATCCCACCGAGCCGCAAAGCGTTCTCGAGCACGAAGACAATGTCGGACTTGGCCACCGGCCTGACGGACACGAGGCTCACGGTGCCCTGCACCCTCGGATCGATGGTGTAACCCGTTTGCAGAATGTCGCCCAGCACCACTTTGGCGACGGTGGCGACAGGGGTGTTTTCGAAATTGAGCTCAAAGCCGTTGCCGGTTGCGACCGGCTGCGGACGCGGCTCGGAGACGTCGGACACCTCGGTACCCTCGAACATCACCGGCCGGCTGCGTTGGCCGGCATTGGCCCCGGCGGCATTCACTTGCTGTGGATAACGAGGCAAAGTGTCGAGCGAGCGGACCTTGTCGATGACGTCGATATCGAGGCCGCCGCCGGAATTCACGGTTGCCGAATTGCAGGACGCCAGCAGGACAACGGACAACAGCAAAAAGCCAATAGAAATGCTGCGACCGACTGGCGGGGACCAGCCCGGGTTGGCGACGCGTACCATATTTCCGCCGTTCCAGCTTTATGTTCGGGCCCAAGGGTCATCGGAAGGATCATCGGGGGATGATCCAAGCTGGTCGGCATACTTAGCGGCGGAATATGACAGTTATAGTTGACCGGTGCGGATCATCGACCGTTCATCACCTGTGTGCGGCATAATTGCCGCGCGACGGCAAGCCGACGAAACCGGCCACACCCAATTCTTTTGTGAAGCCGACGCCCCGCGCGCTTCGTACAGCTGTCATGTTTCGGATCAATAACCACGCTGCAGCCGACAACTGGTCGACGGCGGGCCGATGCGCCGTGCTCCATTGATCGGCCTGAGCAAAAACGGCGCGACTGGAAAAGACAGATGACGGGCGACGATTCCTTGCAGTTCGTGGAACATCTCCGTCAAAACAATCACTTGACGAAGACCGCCGGCAACGGCGAGCGCGCGGAGCAGGGCGGGTCCGAGCGTTCGCAAAGCAAGCTTTGGGAGCTCACGGACCTCTCGGCCAGCGATTTCGCCGATGAAGCGGCGCGCTTCTTCGATCTTGGCCGGGTGACGCTCCACGACATGCTGTCTGCCGCACCATTGTGCGCATCATTCACGCAGCGCTTTCTGCGGGAAATGATGGTGTTTCCGTATCAATCGGCCGACGGCGGCGCGGTGCTGGCGGTCGCCGATCCGAACGATACGGCGGCACGGCGCGCGGCTGAAATCGTGCTCAGGGCGGATGTCGCGGTCAAGGTGGCGTCGGTCGAAGACCTCAAGATTGTCCTCGATCAGCGCCTGGGCAGCGACGACGTCGAGCTGAGGGACAGCGATCCGCACCAGCCGCGCGAAGACGATATTGAAAGTTTGCGGGATCTTGCCAGCGGCGCGCCCGTGGTTCGCGCTGTCAATGATCTGCTGGAGAAGGCCGTAGAACTTCGCGCGAGCGACATTCACATCGAGCCCTTCCACACCGGGCTGGTGGTCCGCATGCGCGTCGACGGCCTGCTGCGGCCGGTGGCGGCGCCGGCCGGCGTGCTGCCGCAAGCGGTCATTTCGCGCATCAAGATTGTCGCCAACCTCAACATCGCCGAGCGCAGGCTTCCGCAGGACGGCGCCGCGCGGCTGCGTGCCGGGCGGACGGATATCGACATTCGTGTTGCGATCATGCCGATGCAGCATGGGGAAACCGCGGTCATCCGCATCCTGCCGAAGGATCGCGGGCTGCTCGTCGTCGAAAAGCTGGGATTTTCGCCGGCCGACGATGCCACGCTCAGACGATTGCTAAAGCTGCCCCATGGCATGATCGTCATCACCGGTCCGACCGGAAGCGGCAAGACCACGACGTTAGCGACGTTCCTGTCGATCCTGAACGAACCGGGTCGAAAAATCCTCACGGTCGAGGATCCCGTGGAATACGACATACCGGGCGTCAACCAGGCGCAGATCAAGCCGGCGATCGGGCTGACCTTCGCAGCGGCGCTGCGGTCGTTCGTGCGTCAGGATCCTGACGTCATCATGGTCGGCGAGGTGCGCGATGCCGAAACCGCACACGTCGCGATTCATGCTGCCCTGACCGGTCACCTCGTTCTGACCACGCTGCATACCGAATCGGCGGCCGCCGCGGTGCCTCGCCTACTCGATCTCGGCGTCGAGGGATATCTGCTGCGCTCCACCTTGCGGGCCGTGGTCGCCCAGCGGCTGGTTCGCCAGCTCTGCGACCGCTGCAAAACACCAAAGACGCTCGCCGAGTCCGATTTTGCCGATGATCCTCAGCTGGTCGCGCTCGGTTTTCGCAGCGGCGAAACCATTCAGGGGCCCTGCGGTTGCGAACGCTGCGGTGGTACAGGCTATCGCGGCCGGCTCGGCGTGTTCGAGATTCTTGAACTCACCAATGAGGTTCGCGAATTGATCGGCGAAAAGACCGATGGATTGAAAATCGACCAGACGGCAATCCGCGCCGGAATGACGACGATGCTTGATGACGGCGTCGCGAAATGCCGCGCCGGCCTGACCTCGCCCGCGGAAATACTCCGCGTCACCATTGCGCGGTGAGGGAAAATCGTGCCGAATTTCCGCTACCGGGCCCTGACGCAGAACGGAGAGATCGTGCACGGCACGTTATCGGCTCCGACGGCGGCGGAAGTGGCGCACCGTATCGAGTATCTTCGGCTGCTGCCGATCGAAACCATCGAGGACAAGGCAACCGTTGCCGCATCGGGCGCCGGTTTCGGTTTTTTCGGCCGGCCGAGTCCGGCGGAAGTGACGACCTTCACCAGGGATCTGGCGCTGCTTTTGAAGGCGGGTGCGCGTCTGGACGACGCCCTCGAATTGCTCGCGAGCGACACGGATGTCGGCCGGCTTCGTCCGGTGGTCGGTAAATTGCGGGCGGCACTTCTGACCGGAGAAAGTTTCGCCGCTGCGGTCGCGGATCACCCGGCCTTGTTTCCCGCCATGTATGTCGCGCTTGTACGAGTCGGCGAAGTCTCGGGCACACTCGATCAAGTGCTCGAGATGCTGGGAACGGAGCGGGCGCGGGCCGAGCTGATGCGCCGCAAACTCACGGATGCGATGCAGTACCCGGCCTTTGTCCTGATCGCCGCAGCTTGCGTCATGCTGTTTTTCATTCTGTTCGTGCTGCCGCAGTTCTCGGCGGTGCTGCAGGACTTCGGCGCAAAATCAGACTCCGCGCTCAGCGTCTTCATCAAACTGTCGGACTTTCTTCGGGCGAACGCGGCCGTCGTGATGCTTGCCTCCGCTTCGCTCGTAGCCGGTGTCTGGTGGCTGCTTCGCCGGCCGGGCGCTGGCGCCGCGATCATGACCGCGGTTTCTGGCGTTCCCGGCATCGCCGGCGTCTTCCAGTTTTACCGTACCAGTCTGTTTTGCCGCAATCTCGGCGTTCTGCTCGGCAGCGGCGTCAATCTCACGGCCACCTTGCGCATCCTGGTCGACATCATGGCGGTCACCGGAAGCGTTGCGACCTGGACCACGGCGGCGGATCGCGTCCGTCATGGCGGCAAGCTTTCGGACGCTCTGCTCGCGTCCAGCAACATGCCGCCGATGGCGATCCGCATGCTGCGGCTGGGCGAGGAAACCGGGCAATTGCCGGTGCTGGCGGGCCGGGTCGCCGAATTCTATGAGGCGAAATTGCAGCGCAGCCTTGATCGTATTGTCGGCATCATCGGGCCGCTTGCCATCGTCGCCATCAGTACAGTCGTCGGGGGACTGATCGTATCGGTCATGACAGCGCTTCTGTCGGTTACGCAACTTGTCGGATAGAGCAAGGGTTGGTTCATCATGAGATTGGCGAAACATGTTGGCGGGTTTTCCGCCAGGCACGCGGACAATAAGCGCCGTCAGGATCCGGGCCAGCAGGGTTTCACGCTCGTGGAGATGCTGGTGGTGATCGCCATCATCGGCCTCATCATGGGCCTGATCGGTCCGCGCGTTCTCAATTATCTCAGCGAATCGAAAGTCAAAGCCGCGAAGATCCAGCTGCAGAGCTTCGGCAGCGCGCTCGATCTGTTCTATCTCGATGCGGGCCGGTTTCCCTCGACGGCGGAAGGCCTGGTGGCGCTGGTGCGCCGGACACCGGGCACGGCAGCCTGGAACGGACCATATCTCAAGGGCGGCAACGTCCCCAACGATCCCTGGAACAACGCCTATGTGTATCGTTCGCCCGGAGACCGTGGCCCTTACGATATCCTGTCCTACGGATCGGATGGCCAGGAAGGCGGCAGCGGTCTGGCGGCCGACATTTCCGTCGAAAACATGGCCAGCGCGAAAAATGAGTGACGGGAAGGAACGCGGCTTCACTCTGCTTGAGATGGTGTGTGTGCTCGCGCTCATCGCCTTGATGGCGGCCGTGCTGCTGCCATTCATTCCACGCACTACGTCACGCTCCCGCCTGCAGGCCTATGCGCTTCAGACCGCGACGCTTCTGAAGGCGGACCGCAATGCGGCGATCCGGCGCGGGGCAGACGTCGCCACGCTGGTCGACGCCGGAGCGCGCTCGATCCGGTCGGGTGCGACAATGGACATGATCCGTATCCCCGATGACGTCCGCTTCGAGGCGCTGTTGCCGCAAACCTGCAACCGGCGCGCGGCCTTGTCGACCATCAGTTTTTTTGCCAGCGGAATGTCGTGCGGCGGGACCATCGCGCTGACGCGCCTCGACGCCGGCTACGAGATTCGCGTCAACTGGCTGACCGGAAGGATCGAAATTGTCTCCCGCAGCTCCGCCACCAACTGACGGTCGCGACGCCGGCTTCACGATCATCGAAGTGCTGATCGCGCTGGCGGTGGTTGCCGTTTCCATCGTTGCGATTGGATCGGTCATGTCGACAAATGTGCGCGGCGTGCGCTTGCTGGAGCAGCACGTGACATTGATGCAGACCGCGCGCACTGTCATGACGGTCGGCATCCCGCCGCGCGCCGAGCTTGGCCCGGCCGGGTTGTCGGGGCGGATCGACGACTATAAGTGGACGATCGACGTCGGACCGCTGGGCGAGGGTTGGGATGTGCCGGGCGCGGACTTCGCCTGGATTCCCGCACTCGTCAAAATTCGTGTCCGATCCCCCTCCGGCGCCGAAACCGATCTTCGGACTGTTCGTCTGATGCGCAGGCCGCCGCAATGAGCGCTTCGCTTGCAAAGCAACGGGCTGGCGAGGGCGGCTTTACGCTGATCGAAACCCTCGTGGCGATGGCGTTGATGGGCCTGGTACTCTCGGCACTAGCCGGTATTACCGCGCAATGGCTTCCGAACTGGAATCGGGGTCTTGAGCGAATCCAGCGCAGCGAATTGATCGGGATCGCGCTGCAGCGGATCGGCGCCGACCTTGCGGCCGCCGAATATGTGCCGGCTAATCGCGATGCGCGCTATCCGTTGTTCGAAGGCTCCGAGCTGTCGGTAACGTTCGTGCGGACCGCACTGGGTCCGAACGCCGGGCCAGGGCTCGACGTGGTTCGGGTCGGCGAAACCACCGATCGTCAGGGCTTTGTGACGGTCCGTTCAAGGGCGCCATTCCGGCCGTTGCCGCTGGCATCGTCGCTATCGGAACAAATTCAGTTCGGCGAACCGGTCTTGCTGTTGCGGACGCCGTTTCGGCTGTCGTTCGCCTATGCTGGCCAGGACCGGATATGGAAAAGCAGCTGGCGCGATTCCGACAAACTGCCGGCGGCCATCAAGCTGACCGTGCGTGACGCGGCGAACGAACGAATCCTCTCGATTTCGACGGTGGCGCCGGTTCATGTCCAGTCGCCAGCGCAAGGCGATTGCGCGCAATCGGACGGCGGCTGTGATGGCAAGCCGGTTGCTCCGAACAATTCGCAAGGAAACTCACAAGCCGGAAGCGTCGCGGCAGGGCAGGGAGGAATGCAGTGACCCGAGAACTTCGGCGCCCGGCTGCCACAGCCTCGGAGCGCGGCTTCGTAATCATCGCTGTGCTTTGGATCCTTGCGGCCTTGGCGGCACTTGCAACGATCTTTTCGGTCTATCTGTCCAACTCGGCGCAGGCGTTGGCCGTCAATGATAGCGGACTGAAGGCGGAGGCCCTGGTGTCGGCCAGTCTCGAACTCACGACCTATCAATTGCTGCTGGCGGGCGACAAGGCGCGTCCCGCGCTGGGGTCGTTTCGCTTCCGGTTAGACAATGCGGACGTCCTCGTCAGCTTTACCTCGGAAGCCGCCCGCATCGATCTCAACTTCGCTTCCAAGGAGATGCTGGCCAATCTGTTCGCAGTTCTCGGCGCGGATCAGCAGGCCGCCAAGGAATATGCCGACCGGACCGTTGGGTGGCGAACGCGTCCGAAGGCCGACCGCGCCAATGACGAAGAGGCGCTTTATGGTGCCGCCGGCCTCGGCTATTCTCCGCGACAATCGCTCTTCACCCATGTGAACGAGCTCAGTCTGGTGCTTGGCCTGCCTCCGATACTGGTCGATCGCGCTTTGCCGTTCGTAACGGTTTTTAACGGATCATCCAACGTCGATGTCCTGATCGCGGTGCCGGAGGTGGTCGCCGCATTGCCCGGCATGACGCCGTCCGCTCTGAAAGATTTCCTGAGCCAGCGATCGGCATTGTCGAGAGACTCGCCTGCGATCGCAACTGCGCTCGGCCCGGCGCAGGCCAGCGCGACTGTTCCCAAAAGCGCAGCCTTTCGCGTCCTGACGACGATCCAGTTCGACAATGGTCGCCGAATGTCGTCGGAGGTCGTGATCGCGCTGGGCGGGGAAAAGGATCCTTATCGCGTGCTGTCGTGGCAGGATGACGTGGAGGCGGGCCGTCGGTCGCGGCAACCGGCGAACGGGTGATGGCGATGATCTCTGAACTCAAGGCGCTGTTCGATGAATGGATCGCGGCCGTTGCCGGGACCGTCGAGTCCGTGACCTGTCGGTTGGTGCGCCGGCGGCAGATTCTGCTCAGCGAGGCCGCTGACAACACGTTCACGGCCAGGCTGGCGTCGGCGCGAAACGGCCCCGCGCTGCCAGACGTTTCGTTTCGCCTCTCGCATGGCCGGCCCAGCCCTTCCTTGCCTGCGGATTGGGAGACGGTCCTTCGCGGCAGCCGTGTCGAGATCCTGCTGACGTCCGGCCGGGTGCTGTTTCGTTCGCTCGACTTTCCGAAGCAGGCGGTGGATTTTCTCGATGGCATGATCCGCGCGCAGATTGACCGCCTGACGCCCTGGGCGGCCGATGACGTGGTTTTCGGCTGGAGTCTGCCATCGACGATTGCGAACGAGCGCGTTGAGCTGACGCTTGCCGCGATGTCGAAACAAGAAGTTCAACCGCTGGTTCAGCTTGCGACCGGCCTGGGGGCGGCATCGGTTGCTGCGTTCGCGGCACTTCCCGCCGCCGGGGGCACGCCTGCGAAGATCAAAATCTTCGACAAGTCGCTGCGGGGCGCGATCGGGCGGGCGGTCGATGTGCCGCGCATTCTGCGCGTGGTCTTGCTCTCCGCCGGCGTCGCGGCCGCCGCCTGCCTGATCGTCTCGCCTTACATCGGGAATACGCTGGATTCCGAGCAGCAACAACTGCAGCGCCGGATTTCGCAACGCCGCGCGTCGCTGCGCCTCGACCCGAATGCCGGCGGCGGATCGGCCCTGAACCTGCTGGCGAAACGCAAGCAGACGACGCCATCCAGCGTCATGGTGCTTGAAGCCCTCTCGCAGGCGCTGCCCGACAGCACCTATGTGACCGAGTTACGGATCGAAGGCGACAAGGTTCAGGTCGCTGGCATGACGCAGGATGCGCCGTCTTTGATTCGATTGATGGAGAGGTCTCCACAATTTGCCCGGGCCACGTTTTTTGCGCCCACCACGCGCGCGCAGAATGACCCGGGAGAGCGCTTCCACATCGAGGCCCATATTACGCCGTCTTTCGGATCTGGCACATGAACCTCACGGCTGATTTGAGAAAATCGCTCTCGACGTCGCCCATCGTGGCAGCTGTAGCTTATGCCGGACTCGTGTTCGTGTTGGTTTTCTTGATTGTCACCTCTATTGTCGACATTCTCGGTCAGCGGGCCGCGGTGGCATCTTCGGCGGCAATGCTCGAGCAACTCGAGGGCCGCAGGGCCGCCGCTTCCGGCCGGCGACCCGCCGACGTCCCGATGCCATCGGGCTCGGCGTTTCTGGAAGGGGCGACGGTCACCATTGCGGGAGCGGCCCTGCTTCAGCGCGTAGCAGGTGCCGTGACGAAACTTGGCGGCAATGTCCTGTCGTCCCAGCTCGATTTGCAGGGCACGCAATCCAAGGCGGGATTTGTCAGCATGGTCGCGAGCTGCGAAATCGATCAGCCGGCACTACAGCCGCTGATCTACGATCTCGAAGCCGGAATGCCGTTCTTGTTTATCGATCAACTCGCGGTTCAAGCCCCGACCACTTCGTCCGGTGAGGGGAAATTGCGGATTCTGCTGGCGGTGTCGGGTCAATGGCAGGGCGTGAAATGATGCGGAAGCTTGCGATCGGGATCACGCTCCTGGTGCTGTCGGTGCACGGCGGCGAATCCGTATCGATATCAGCTGTTTCCAACGGTTCGCTGGACGCCGATAGCACGCAGGTCGCACCTCCGACAAATCCCGCCGCGTCGGTGCAAGTCGTCGTCCCTCCTGCACCGGTCGCGCCGGCATCGGAGCGGACGCTGAGCGCCAATCCGTTGTGGGCCATCCCGCTTGCTCAATTACCCAACACGCGCGACCGGCCGATCTTTTCACCATCCCGGCGGCCGCCGCCGCCTGCGGTGGCGCCCGCCGCTGTCCCGAAAGTAACGGCGGCGGCCAAACCAAGAGAGCCTGAGCGTCCGCAGGTCTCTTTGGTCGGCACCATCGCAAGCGACGATGAGGGATTCGGGATATTTCTGGATCAATCTACCAAGGCGGTCTTCCGGCTCAGGGTCGGCGAGGACTATCAGGGCTGGAAGCTGCGATCGGTTCAAGGCCGGGAAGCGGTCCTGGAAAGGGATCAACAGGTTGTCCCCCTCGCGTTGCCGCAGCCCAGCGCTGGACAGATGGCCATTGAGGTCCCTCCGCCACTGGCTAACGTAGGAAAGTTGCTGTCGGTGACGACACCGCCGCGACCTGATGACAGGTCTGGTCACTAGAGCATGATCTGGAAAAGTGGATACCGGTTTTCCGAAAAGATCATGCTCAAACAAAAAGATAGAGCGGGATGACGTTTCGAAGGAAAGTCATCCCGCTCTAATGTTCTGTGGTCCTATGGTCGCTCAGCAACACGGCCAGTATTGTTGCAGACCCGACGCGAACAACAGGCCGATCGCCAAGAATGGCCCGAATGATATCGACGTCTGACCTGTCAATTGACGTCCGGCCAATTGCATGACACCGGCGCAGGCCAGCGCGGTCAGCGCAGCAATCATCAGAAGCACGGGAAGGCCGGCGACGCCGACCCAAATTCCGGCGGCCGCCAGGAATTTGACGTCGCCCAAACCAAGGCCCTGGATCTTCCTAAGTGAGAAATACAGTCTTCTCAGTAACCAGAACACGGCTCCGATGGCTGCAGCCTCGCACGCGGCTTCCAAACTGGCCGATGGACCGCCAATGATCAGGGCTTTCGAGAGTCCCAGACCAGCAATCGTTAGATTCAACCAATTCGGAATAATGCCGTGTTCGATATCGATCCACGCAAGCACCCCGCTCAGCAAACAGAGCAGGACAAAATATCCGATGTCGACGACCATGCCTTGAATCCAATGAGCTCAGAAGTCGAAGAGCGCGTCCGACTTGCTTGCAGCTTCGTGGCGGACAAGCCGTGAATGAGCCCTTGCGTTATCAGCAACAGAACGTCGTTGAAATTGAAAAATATTCGGAAATGACTTTGTGACGATCGAGGTGAAATGCCGCCCGAGTGTTTTCAGAGCTGGGTCACAAACTGACTAAAAGCCTGTGACGTCTCTTTCCCATTGGTTTTCCGACATCTCCTTCGAATGTATGAGCGGTCGACGAGGTCGCGCCGACTCCAATCGATGTCATGCTGGAAAACCGGAAAGCAGGCGCGCATCACAGCGCGGCTCTCTCTGGCGGTCCGTACTCAAAAAATTGGAACATATGGCAAAATCGCGGAACTACGCGATCCCGTCACAAAACAGCAAACTGCGCAGACAATATTACGCTGCTCGCGACATGGGGTCGGGGAGTGCGCATCGCGACGCGGGGATCTCAAAACATGAACGAGTTTTATCTGAGCTCTGCAGCCCTCGCGTTGCCGGGGCAGAGGCCGCGCGCACGCCGCCGTCCGTGGGCCGCCAGATGTCTGCTGTCGCTCATGGTGGCGGCAGGGGCGGGAAGGGCGAACGCTGCGCCGCTCGACGAAGCCGCAGAGCGCTACCGGCCCCATGTGGTTGAGGGCATCGGTCAGGCCTTGGCGGGCGCGCGCGATTTACGCGGCCGAATTGCCGCCGGGGATCTGGCCGGAGCCAGGAAGGCGTGGATCGCGGCCCGTGCCGGCTGGGAACGTTCTGAAGTCTTTACCGCCGGCTTCGTTCCCGAACTCGACGCGCAAATCGATGCCTGGCCGAACGCCCAGTCGGGCTTTCACGCGATCGAGGCGAAGCTGTTTGGGGCAAATCAAATCGATGTCGAAGGCGAGACCGATGCCCTGGTCGATCATCTGAGCAGCCTCCACGGCAAGCTTCACGACATTGATCTCACGCCGCAGGGCTTGCTGGATGGCACGGTGCGGCTCGCCTACGAGGTCGGTGAGAGCAAGTCCGACGGTGGCGAATCCCGCATCAGCGGGACGTCGCTGGACGACATGCGCAACAATGTCGACGGTATCGATCTGGCTTATCGCACCATTTTCGCGGGCGTGCTCAAGTCGACCGACCCCAAGCTCGCAGATGCAGTGGACGGAAAGCTAGCGGAGCTCAGGACGCTCCTGGTGGTGCATAATCTGCCGGACGTCGATATTCCGAAACTGCGCCGCATGAGCGAGGAACTCGTGGTCGCGTTGCAAAACGCTTCGGCCAAGCTCGGGCTGCGACGGCCGACGCTGGAGGCAGCGGCGCGATGACGGTTCGAGGCTCACGGATGGTCGTCGCGGTAGCGCTCGGATGTCTACTGATCGGAGTTCACGGAAACGCCGGAGCTTTTCCGGTCGACGGCGATCAGACCGCACTGCCTCCGAAAACCGAACTCAACGAGGATGCGCTCGATAAGCCGCGCGAGATATTCCGGTCCGAATCGGGCGGCGGTGGCAAATCCTATCTGGTCAATCTCGGCAATCTGGCTTTCAGTTCGCCGGGGATTCTCGGCGGCGTGGCGCGACAGGCCGGCGTGAGCTGCGGCACCTGCCATGTCAACGGTGCGGGCAACGCCATGTTCTTCATGCCGAAAATGTCGACGCGCCCGGGCAATTTTGACACCACTGGCCCGCTGTTCAACCCGAAAGCCGACAATTTCGTGCTCGATCCGATCAGGATCCCGAGCTTGCGCGGCGCGCGCTATCTAGCCCCATATGGCCATGATGGCCGGATGTCGTCGCTACGCGATTTCGTCCGCAATGTCATCGTCAACGAATTTTCGGGTCTCGAACCGTCACCGGTCATCCTCGACGCCATCGTTGCCTATATCCACGACATCGATTTTCTGCCCAATCCCGTTCTCGGCCCTGGCGGGCGGTTGACGGGGCAGGTTAGCGATGCCGAGCGACGCGGCGAGGCACTGTTCCTGAAACCGTTCCCGCACGATTCGAATCTGAGCTGCGCTGGCTGTCACGTTCCATCGGCCGCGTTCGTCGATCACAAGCAGCACGATGTCGGCTCGGGCGGTCTTTTCAAGACACCGACGCTGCGCAATGCCGATTTCAACGCCCCATATTTCCATGACGGCCGCTATGACAGCTACGATCAGGTGGTGGCCCATTTCGACCGCGTGTTCGATCTCGGTCTGTCGGCGCCGGATCGGCGCGATCTGGTCGCCTATCTCACCGCGGTAGGCGACGGCGTGCGGCCCTATGAGCGCGACGGTGCCGGGGCCGTGCTCAAGGAGATCAACGATTTCAGCCTTGTGCTCGGAACGGCTGTTCCTGCCAACGACCGGGAGATCGTCGCGCTTGCGGTTGACACTATAGGCCACGAATTGCGTGAGCTGACCGAACGCTATCCCGATCGAAAGGACACCAGCGTATCGGGCGGCCAGCAAGA
>WNFP01002590.1_pt1 | contig 20052 bp, 17 predicted proteins | sample 5400201 | NCBI WGS metagenome assembly WNFP01 (sample SAMN13153355, study PRJNA577476) | soil metagenome | isolation source: 115 cm saprolite under Madrone tree | place: USA:California | collected 2016-06-14
TCACCGTGTTTCTGATGATTGGCGTGTTCCTTTATGTGTTCGCGCAGCATACTCCGCTCCTGGCGCCCGGCGAACGCGCCGATCGCATCCTCCCGCTCTTTCTCGTGCGCGAGATGCCCGTGGGACTAGCAGGCCTGCTTCTGGCTTCCATCGTGGCCGTGGCCATGTCCAACGCCAGCGGCTCATTGAATTCTCTGGCCGCTTCGAGCGTGCTCGATTTTGCAAAACTGCGGGGGCAAACCGCCGACCCCGCCCGCTTCTTGCGCCTTTCCCGCGGCATGACGCTCGTGTGGGGCCTGGTACTGATGGGCTTCGGTCTGGTGAAGTGGGGCCCGCTGCTCGAAACCGGGCTGACTGTGGCATCGCTGCCCTTCGGCAGCCTGCTCGGCCTCTTTCTTCTTGGCACGTTCGACCGTGGCGCCACCGCCCGCGGCGCACTGGCGGGAATGATTGTGGGACTCGCGGCGATTCTATGCGTATTCCAATTTACGAGCGTGGCATATACGTGGTACTTCATGATTGGCGCGATCATCACGTTTGTTGTCGGTTCGATGGCGAGCAGATTCTCACAGCTGCAAAAGCACGACTCTTTGGGCACCTGAACCTGAAGGGCGAGGATAAATTGACCGAAAAAAAATTGGAGCTAGTGCGCGGGCTGGGCGCCTGGGCCTCTGGAGCCATCGTCGTCGGCACGATGATTGGCACGGGGATTTTCCTCAAGCCCGCCGAAATGGCTCGCGAAGGCCGCAGCGTCTCCATCGTCTTTGCCGCGTGGATTATCGGCGCGATTCTTTCGGTATTCGGCGCTTTTTCCTTCGCGGAGTTGGGTTCCATGATTCCGGAAGCAGGCGGGGAATACGCCTATCTTCGCCGCGGCTTCGGCCCGGTTTACGGCTTCCTCTTTGGCTGGATGCATTCCATCGTTGGCCGCCCCAGCTCCCTCGCGTCCATCGCCGCCGGCATGATGCGCTTCCTCAGCTTTCTCCTCCCAAGAATCGCTTTCCCACTTTTCACCGTTCACATCGCCGTTCCTGGTCTCACCGGATGGATCAAACCGTACGATTTTGTGTTCACCTGGGCGCAGCCGCTGGCGGTTGTCTGGCTGCTGATCATGACCGGCATCAATTATCTGGGCGTGCGGCTGGGTGGCGCCGTTCAAGTTTTCTTAACGACCATCAAGATCACCTCCGTCGCGATCGTGATTGGCGTGGCGTTTTTTGCTCCCGCGAACACGCAGGCGAGTGGAGCGCAACCCTTTTGGCCGGCGGCGGGAATGGGCGGTGGCGCGATTTTCGGCGCATTTCTTGCGGCACTGGCGGCTGCTTTGTGGGCCTACGACGGCTGGGAGGACCTCAATCTCGTCGGATCGGAAGTGGAAAACCCGCAGAAGAATTTTCCGCGCGCGCTGGTAGGCGGCGTCGGATTTGTCGCCGTAATTTATCTGCTCTTCACCGCGGCTTGCCTGAATGTGTTGCCCTTCGATACCGTCGCCGCCTCCCAGCACATTGCCTCCGACGTCGTGGAGCACATCAAAGGCGCCACCGCCGCTAATTGGATCACGCTTGCGATGGTGATTTCCGCGCTGGGTTCGATGAATTCATCGGTGCTGAGCGGAGCGCGCGTAGGCTATGCGATGGCGCGCGACGGGATCTTTTTCAAGATCGTCGGCGGCATCCACCCGAAATTCCGCACCCCCGGACGCTCGCTCATTTTCCAGGGTGTCCTGGCAAGCCTGATGGCGCTCACCGGAACCTTTGAAGAGCTCACCAATCTTTTTATTTTTGCCGCCTGGATATTTTACGGAGCTGCGGTGGTGGCATTATTTCGCATGCGCAAAACCGAGCCCGATTTGTCGCGCCCTTATCGATGCTGGGGCTATCCCTGGGTCCCCGCCTTGTTCGTTGCCGGTGCCCTCGCGCTCACCATAAATATTTGGATCAACCGCCCAGGCCGCTCCTCGATCGGCTTGCTCCTGATTCTCGCGGGACTTCCTTTCTACCGCCGCTGGAGCGGTTCTCTTTCAGCGGCCAGCAATGCGGGAAGCTAACGCCGTGACTAGCTGGAGGCAGCGCGCGTGTGGGCGCTTGCTCTGACAGACAAAATAGCGGCTTCCGCTTCGCGAGAAACTTCAATCGCAGGATGCAAGAGTTTGGCAAGCGCCTCGATGCCGGTAACGAGGCGCGGGCCAGGCCGGGAAAAATAGCTGTTGGCTTCCAGCGCGTAAACCCGCCCGTTGCGAACGGCTGGCATGGCATTCCACTGTTCGGGAAGGTCGATCGAAAGGTATTCGTCGCGAGCGCGCTGCGCACTGTAGCCACAAGGCGCGATCAGAAGAATCTCCGGCTCGGCCTCGACGATATCCTGCAAGTGAACGCGGAAAGAAGGCGTCCGCACTTTGCCCAGGACGTCTTCCCCGCCCGCCAGGCGAATCATTTCCGGAACCCAGTGCCCGCCGACGTAAAACGGTTGCAGCCATTCGAGGAACGCCACGCGGGGACGATTCGCCGATGCGGGTATCTCCCGCTCCAATGCGCCGAGACGCGCACCGATGTGCTTCACTAGCGCTTCCGCCTGAGGACCGCGGCACGCCTCCTCCCCCACCCAAAGAATGTCGCGCCACACGTCCCCCAAATCCTGCGGATTCAGGCAAAGGACTTCGGGGCGCCGGTCGAATCGCGCAAGCGCTGTAGCAAGATCGTCCGGAGAAGCGGCGCAAACATGGCACAAATCCTGCGTGATGATCAGATCCGGCGCCAGCGCTTCCAGCACTTCCGCATCGACGGCGTACAAACTTTCTCCGCGGTGGACGTACTCGCTCACCAGCCGGTCGATTTCCGCAGGCGAAGTATCGTGAGGAATGCGCGAATGAATGACTACCGTTTTCGTCCGCGCCCGCGGCGGAAAATCACACTCGTGGCTGACGGCCACGATTTCGCGGTCTAGGCCGAGCGCAAACAAAATCTCCGTAGCCGATGGCAGCAGCGACACAATCCGCATGGCACAGAATGTACCACTCTAGACCCTGCTGCGGGAAGACGACCTCAGAAAAAGGTGGCACGGAGTCTCTTCCTTCGTGCCAGCATACTATCTAGGAATAAACAGCTCCCACAAGAGGAGTTACCGGCATGTTGCGAATTGACCGTGTCCTTGAGACTGCCTTGTACGTTAAAGATATGGCCCGGGCCATCGAGTTCTATCAGCGCGTCTTCGGGCTTGAAGTGCTCTTAAGATCGGCCGAACCTGACCGCCTGACCGCGCTTGATGTTGGAGGGACGCAGGTCTTGCTACTCTGCAAGATTGGCGCTTCGACGCAAGCGGTAACGGTACCAGGGGGCAAGATCCCCCCTTGCGACGGCAGTGGCAACTCGCATCTCGCCTTTCCTATCCCTGTTTCACAGCTCGAAGCCTGGGAGAAGCACTTCGCGGACAATGGAATTGCGATCGAGAGTAAGGTGCGGTGGGAGCGTGGCGGCCAAAGCCTCTATTTCCGCGACCCTGATGGAAACTTGTTGGAGCTCGCCACGCCAGGTCTCTGGTCGACCTATTAATTCTGGCTTTCTCTCCCCCTCGAATGTGTCAACCTCGCCAAGGATTAATTCGCCCGGCCGAAACTATTTGTAGAGGAAATATTTGCGGCGGAGTTTGTCGAATGCCGCGAGGCTGCCGGACCAGCTCTGCACGATTTTCTCCGGCGGCACGCCGGACTGCAATTGCTGCATGGTATCGGCGTTCCCAACAAGTTCAATCATTTTCGAGATTTCAAATTGTTTCGGATAGAGTTTCTGCAGAATCTCGGCAATTTCCAGTCCCACGCGCATCGAGCGCACCTTGAAGCGGTCCGTAATCTTTATAGAAACGCCGCCGCAGCGTTGTCCGCTGTAAAGTCCGGCAATCGGAATGAACGGTTGCCCGGCAAAATGCACGCCGGGAAGATTGCGCGCATTCAACGCCGCGGCCACTTCATCGCCGTTCATCCACGGAGCCCCAAATTCCTCGAAGGGAGTTTGCGTGCCGCGTCCGACGGAAACTCCGGCGCTCTGGAGAATTTCGATCCCCGGATAAAGGATGGACCCCTTGACTGTCCGAAGATTCGGCGAGGGCGGGATCCACTTGATGCCCGTGCTCTCAAAAAAGTAATTGCGATGCCAGTTCCTCATGGTGATCACGTGGAGGTCAGCGCCGATGTGATTTTCCGCGTTGAAAAACTGCGCGAGTTCCCCGATGGTCAGCGCGTAGCGCACCGGCAGCGGAAAGTACGCCACGAAATTGGTTTTGTCCGCATCGAGCATCGGTCCTTCGATAATCTCTCCGCCAAGGAGGTTCGGCCGGTCGAGAACGAAGAAAGAGATTTTGCGTTTGGCGGCTTCCTCCATGCAATACGCCATGGTCACCGTGTAGGTGTAGAAGCGCACGCCCGCGTCCTGAACATCGAATACCAGCGCGTCGATGCCCTTGAGCATTTCATCCGTGGGACGGTTCGTTTCGCCATACAGGCTGTACACCGGGAGACCAGTCGTGGGATCCTTCGAGGAAGGTACTTTTTCATCTTTGCGCCCGGCCAGCCCGTGTTCCGGACTGAACAAAGCAACAATCTGCACCGAAGGCGCATGTGCCAAAAGGTCTGCCGTGCTGCGGCCCTGCGAATCGACTCCGGTGTGATTGGTGATCAGCCCAATGTGCTTGCCGCGAAGCGGTGCGAATTTTTGCGCTTCGAGAACGTCGAGGCCCGTTTGCACGCGCGCGGGGCGGCCCGAGCGCTTCCCTGCCGTAAATGAGGGCGCACTATTCGCTGCGACCAGTGCCGCAAGAATGGTGATTCGAAAAATCTGCGACGGCACTCTCGCGAGTCTGCTCAATGGTCCCCCTTGGCGGCAACCGTACAACCATACAATGATATTCTGGAACGCGTTGGCCGAAGCCGCGTTGAGAGCCCGATGTGCGTGTGCTATGTATAAATGCAGACTGCTGGCGGCCACTGGGGGATTCTAACCGATGGAAGGACGCCGCGTCCGTTGTTTACTTCTGATTCCCGTCTCAATCGTTCTCCTTATGGCCTACACCGCACGCAGCCAGAGCCGCAGCACTTCTGAAAAAAAGCCGGCCGCCAGTGAAGGCGCAATGGCCGCAAAGAGCCAGCCGAAAAAATTGTCACCCGCCGCGAACGCCTGGGTGGAAACCACGCTGCGCAAGATGACGGCCGACGAAAAAATCGGTCAGCTTCTCTTTACCACCTATCACGGAAGTTTGACGGCCACGGACGCGCCGGCCTATCAGCAGATCATGCACGACGTGACCGATCTACATGTCGGGGGCTTCATCAACGTTACCCATGGTTCGCCGCTCGGCGTCGTGAAGAGCCAGGCCTATCCCAGCGCGGTGCTGAACAACCAGCTTCAGGCCAAGTCGAAGCTGCCGCTGCTGATTGGCGCGGATTTCGAACGCGGCACGGCCATGCGTCTCGATGAAGGCACCTCTTTTCCAACCGCCATGGCGCTCGCCGCCGGTGGCAATCTTAAAGACTCTTACACGATGGGCAAAATTACGGCGCTCGAGGCTCGCGCCGTGGGAATTCACTGGATCTATGCGCCCGATGCGGATGTGAACAGTAATCCCGGAAATCCGATCATCAATACGCGATCCTTCGGCGAAGATCCGCAGCGCGTCGCCAAATTTGTGAGCGAGTTCGTTCGCGGCGTTCAGGAAAACGGCGGCTTGGCGACAGCCAAACACTTTCCAGGCCACGGCGATACGGCCGCTGATTCGCACATTGATCTGCCAGTGATTCGCGCCGATCGCGCGCGCCTGGATAATCTGGAACTTGTTCCCTTCCGCGCTGCGATTTCCATGCAAGTCGACAGCATCATGACCGGACATCTGAATGTTCCTGCTCTCGAGCCCGATTCCAACACGCCCGCCACGCTTTCACACAACATCCTGACTGATGTGTTGCGCAAGCAGCTGGGATTTCAGGGCCTCGTCGTCACCGACGCGATGGACATGGGCGGAATTACCGTGCGCTACGCTCCGGGTGAAGCGGCGGTGCGCGCGGTTGTGGCGGGAGCGGATTGTTTGCTGATGCCGCCGGTGCCGGATGCGGCGTTCGAAGCGTTGCAGGCTGCGGTGAAGTCGGGACGAATTCCGAAAGAGCGCCTCGACGCGTCGGTGCGGCGAATCCTTCAAGCGAAAGCGCGACTTGGCCTGAACGCGAATCGTCTTGTCGATGTGAATACCATCAATAAAAAATTCGGAAGTGCTTCCTGGCAAAAAGAAGCGCAGGAAATTTCCGATCGCGGCGTGACTCTGCTGCGCGATACGCCGCACCGGTTGCCGCTGGATGCGACGAAACCCTCACGCGCGCTGTTGCTGGCGTTTTATGCCGATCCGGAGCCGTATCCGGGTGAGGATCTGGAGCGTGAATTGCGCGCACGATTCGATTCGGTAACCACGCTGCGAGCGGACACGCGATTTGTGAATGCTTCCGCTCTGAAATTGACGCCGCCGGAAAGTTACGACGTGGCAATTTTGGCGTTGTTTGTGCGTGTCAGCGATCGCAAAGGAAACGTGGACGTGCCCGCAGAGCAGGCGGCGCTGGCGGAGCAAATTTACAAAACGGGCAAGCTGGTGATCACCGTGGGATTCGGAAGTCCGTATTTGATTGAGCGGTTTCCGCAGGCGGAGACGTGGCTGGCGGCTTTCGGAATCAGCGACGTCGCGCAGATTTCCGCGGCGCGCGCCCTGTTTGGAGAAATTCCCGTACGGGGGAAATTGCCGGTCACGATTCCCGGCGTGAACTTGAAGGCGGGATTTGGAATCGAGTTGCCGGCGAATCCGATGACGTTGCAGCCGATGGATGCGCGCGGCGAAGCGCAACTGCATCCGGCATACGAGGTGATCGAGAGAGCGATTGCGGACGAGGCGTTTCCGGGAGCGACGCTGGCGGTCGGCTATCGCGGAAAAGTTTCGTTGCGTGCGTTCGGAAAACTGAGTTACGACCCGAACGCTGCTACGACTGTTCCGAACACGATGTACGACATTGCGTCGCTGACGAAAGTGGTTGCGACGACCACGCTCGTGGCGAAATTAGTCGAGGGCGACTTCCCTGTTCCGCTCGATCTGGACGGGAAAATCGAGCGGTATTTGCCGGAGTGGGCGAGCGGGCCGAACGCGGAGTGGCGTCACCGAGTGACGGTGCGGCATTTGCTGACGCACACGTCGGGATTGCCGCCGTTCAAGGAGTATTGGCGAACGTCGAAAAATAAGCAGGACACGCTCGCGAAGATTTTTGCCGAGCCGCTGGATTACGAGCCGGGGACGAAGGAAGTCTATTCGGACCTCGGAATTATTTTGATGGCCGAAATTATCCAGCGATTGACGGGGAGAAAGCTCGACGATTTGGCGCGCGAGTATATTTTTTCGCCGCTGGCGATGAAGGACACAATGTACCGGCCGCCGAAGAAATTGTGGCCGGCGATTGCGCCGACGGAGATCGACAACAATTTGCGGCACCGGCTGGTGCAGGGCGAAGTCCACGACGAAAATGCATTTGCGATCGGCGGCGTTTCCGGGCACGCGGGACTTTTCAGCACGGCGCCGGACCTGGCGGCGTTTTGCCAAATGCTGCTGAACGGCGGCGTTTACGCGCATCAGCGAATTTTGCGGCGCGCAACGATTGCGCAGTTCACGACCCCGCAGCAGCTCTCCGGCGGAACGCGGACGCTCGGGTGGGCCGTGCCGACTGAAGGCGGTTCGAGCGGGCACTATTTTTCGGCGCACAGTTTCGGGCACACGGGATTTACCGGCACTTCGATTTGGATCGATCCGGACCGGCAGCTTTTTGTGGTGTTGTTGACGAATCGCGTGCATCCCACGCGGGAGAATATGAAGATCCAGAAGGTGCGCGTGGCGCTGCATGACGCAGTGATGCAGACGCTGGGGTTTGCGACGGTAGCAGCACCAGCGAACTGAAGCAGTGATTAGTGGTCAGTTTTCAGCGTCCACTCAGAGAAGAGAAATCTAAAGTGGGATCGATACAGCTTGATCTGGTGTTGACGACTCGTTAGGCGACGTGCTGGCTAATGCTAAGGATGTTGGCGTCGGGGTCTTTGAACCAAGCTACTTTGCTGCCGTCGGGGGTAGTCCAGATGCCGAGGTTTTGGTCTTGAGCGAAGGGGTACTTTTCCGGGGGGACACCTCGATCCCGCAGCCAAGCGGCGACAGATTCGATGTTTTCCACTTGCCAGCCCAGGATGGTGCCTTGTAGCGGCGTGAAATTCGAGATCTTTGTGATACGAACCATGTGGCTGCCGACACTCATGACTAGCGCGAATTTATCCAAGCTCACAAATTCAAATCCAAGCTTGCCTTCGTAGAAGGCACGGGCTTTGTCGTAGTCCTTTGTGGGGATGAAGCCAACCAGCTTTCCTGATGCAAGCATTTCTTGCCTCCTGCCGCGTCTGTTCAAGGCTCTCGCGGGTCATAGGAATAGCACTTGCGGCCGCAAAATTCTTTCGATATAGTGACAAGAAATGTCGCACAGGTGCCAAAGCATACTCCAGGCTTCGAATGGGCGGCTGCTAGGCGAATTGGCCAGCGTATCGGCAGACCTTGCTCATGGGCACGTGATCCCTGAGCATTCGCACCCCGAGGACCAACTGCTGTTTGCTTCGAGCGGTGTGATGACGCTGCACACGAAGCAGGGTGTGTGGGTGGTACCGCCGCTGCGCGCGGTGTGGATTCCGGCAGATACGCCGCACTCGGTGGCGATGTCGGGGCCGGTTTCGATGAGGACATTGTATTTCTTGCCCGAGCTTTGCCGGACGCTGAGTGGGAAATGTTTTGTGATGAATGTATCGGCTCTGCTGCGAGAACTGATTCTGCACGCATGCAAGTTCAAAAGATTGAGCAAGAAGGCGGCGGGGGAACGACGGATCATCGAGATTATCTTAGAGCAATTGAAGGCAGTGGATTCCATCCCGTTGCAGTTGCCACATCCGACGGACTCGCGCGCGATGCGTGTGGTAAAGGCGCTGCTGGAGGACCCGGGAGATCAACGGGACCTGGAGAGACTTTGCACGGACTGCGGGGCGAGCAAGCGAACGATTCAGCGGGTGTTTCTGGAGGAGACGAAGATGAATTTCGGGAAGTGGAGGCAGCAGCTGAGGCTGCTTCATGGATTGCAACTGATGGCTTCGGGAGAGAAGGTGACAGCGGCGGCTTTGGAAGCGGGTTATAGCAGTCCGAGCGCGTTTATATCGATGTTTCGAAAACAGTTGGGGACCACGCCTATGCGATATTTGGCGAATGGGAACGGACGGGAGCAAGCGGGAAAGTGAGGGCGTGGCGAAGAGCGGGATATACTGAGGCACGATATGGACGTGATTATTTCTATGCTGCGTGGCGTGAATGTTGGGGGCCACAATAAGATCAAGATGGAGGCGCTGCGGGCGCTCTATGAATCCTTGAAATTGCGGGATGCGCAGACGTACGTGCAGAGCGGGAACGTGATTTTCAGGACGGACGAGCGGGACATCACGCGGCTCACTAAGCGGATCGAGGATGGGATTGAGCGGAAATTTGGATTTCGGCCCGATGTGATTTTGCGGACGGCGGCGGAGATGAGAGCGGTGATTGCCAGGAACCCGTTTGCGAAGCGGCGCGGGATTCCGCCGGGCAAGCTACTGGTGAGTTTTCTGGCGAGCGATCCTGGGGAGGAAGGCCGGGAGAAGATTCGTCAGATGAAGTGCGATCCAGAAGAAATGCGGATCGAGGGGCGAGAAATCTACATTTATTTTCCCAATGGCGCTGGACGCTCGAAACTGCAGTGGGCGGGGCTGGGTAAGTTGCTGAAGACGCCGGCAACGGGCAGAAACTGGAATAGCGTGACGAAGATGTTGGAGATGGCGGAGAAGATGGAAGATTCTAAGTAAGCAGGGATATAGCCGCCAAAGATCATGCGACCGAGTCTATCGCCACGGCGCTTTCGAGCGGCCATCCGCCCCACAGCGTTTTGCTACGCGGTCACAGGTGCGGTTGTCTGGCGAACTTCAGCTACGTTGATAGTCTCCCCGTGGGCTTTTGCAAACTGTTCGGCGGCAGCGATGCGTTCTGCTGTGGCAGGGTGCATGTACTTCCACTCGGATTTTTTGTCAAAAACAATCAGATTCAGGTCCGTCAATTTGCGCATGGCAGTGATGAACGGCCCTGAGCGGCCCATCAGTGTCCAGGAATAGAAGTCGGCAGCTCTTTCCTGTTTTCGCGAGAGCGCCGCGAGAAGGAAGTTGCCATAGATGTAAGCACAAATCCAATAAATGAAAAAACCAGGAAGCAGGGTCAGATCATTCCAGCTTTCTTTCCCGCCGGCAAAAACGACAAGGTCGTAGCGTACCGCAAGACCAATAACGTAGAAGATCGCCACGAAAATGAGGCTCTGCAGCAGCAGCCTCGCCCTCACATGGTGAAGAGCGCAATGACCTAGTTCGTGGGCGACGATAGCGTCGACCTCGTCCTCTGACATGGCGGAAATTAAAGTGTCCGTAAGCAATATCCGCCGAGCAGATCCAATTCCCGTGACAAGCGCGTTCGCTCTACGGGTGCTTTCGGAGATGCGCCACTCATAGATAGTGCCTACACGAAGACTCGCTTTGGCGGCCAATTGGGCGAGTCTTTCCTGAATAGATTTATTGGTCAAAGGAAGAACTGGATAGAAGAAAGACAGAATCCAAGGCAGCGACCGATTAACCGCCGTGAAGAGAAACGAAGATAGAAACCCGGCCAAGATCCATCCGTAGGCCGGTAACAAGGTGTTGGAGGTGAAAGCGATCCCGACAATCGCTGCGCCGAAGACGAACCCCAGCGCGGTGGTCTTGAGGAAATCCCGGAGCCAGGAACGAAGACCAGATTTTGCTATTCGGAACCTCCGGTCCAAATGGAAGCGGTATAGCGAGGGTGGAAGTTGGGCAACGGCACAGAGCAGCCACAGTAGAGCCCAACAAATGAGGAGTTGGAGATAGAAATTGGTGGTTACGGATTGTGCCCAGGATGCAGACCACTGATTGATTGGGAGGAAACCGTACGCGAAAACCGCAAGGAAAAAAGCCAGGAAGCGTAGTTCTCCCGCAACCCGAAATTGCTTCGAGTAGGCACGTCCCGGGGCCGGCGGTGGTGGCGTGGGAATTGCGGTGTTATTCATGGTTAAGAACATATTTTGGCAGTTTTGAACCAGGTCGCGGAGCTAAAAATCGTGCTGTTGCCAGGATGAGGTGTCTCACCGGAAACACGGTATTGGAAGGGATTTGCGTTAGTTCAGACGTTTTGCTGCAAATCGAGGGCGGCTTGGGCGAGGTCGGAGGGGCGGCCTAGGTCGCGCCAGTAGTATTGGTCGGCGCGGAAGGCGAGGATTTTTTGGCCTTGGGCGGAGAGGCGAAGGTAGGAGGGGATGATGGAGAAGACGCCTTCTTCGGTGAGCATGGGGAGGAGGCGGGGGGAGATGATGTGGATGCCGGAGAAGGCTAGGGGAAGTGGCGAGTGGCGGGTGTCGAGTGGCGAGTGAGGAGTGGCGTGGGCGTCGGAGAGCGAAATGAAGATGTCTTGGCCGTCGATGCGGCGGCCGCGGAGTTGGTTTTGGTCGTCGAAGAGGAGGGGGCGGGAAGTTTCGCGGGATTGGACGGCTAGAGTGGCCAAGGCTTGGTTTTCGATGTGGAATTGGAGCATGCGGGCGAAATCAATGTTGCTGATTACGTCCACGTTGTGGAGGAGGAAGGGTTCGTCCTTTTGGCTAGAATCGGGGCGCGCGCGATCTTCTAGGAAAAACCAGGCGGCTTTTTTGAGGCCGCCGCCGGTGTCGAGCAAAACGTCTTCGCGGGAGATTTCGATGCGCAGGCCGAAGTTTTTGTGGGATTTCAGATAGTCGATGACCTGGTCAGCGAAATGGTGGACGTTGATGATGGCTTCGGTGACGCCGAAGGTGCGCAGGCGGGTTAGGGTGATTTCTAGCAGGGTACGGCCGGAGAGCTCGACTAGGGCTTTGGGGCGAGCGTCGGTTAGGGGGCGAAGACGGGTACCCATGCCGGCAGCTAAGATCATGGCTTTCATTGGAGGGATTTGCGCTTGCCGAGTTTTTCGAGTTCAACATGGCGCACTACAACTTCGAGGCCGTTGCGGGTGCGGAGACGCTTTGCGAGTTGCTCGGCGAGGAAGACGGAGCGATGCTGGCCGCCGGTGCAGCCGAAAGAAACCATCAAATTCTTGAACCCGCGTTGCTGGTAACTGGCGATGCTCGAATCCACCAGAGACAAGACGCTGGCGAGAAACTGATGGACGCTTTCCTGTTGATTGAGATAGTCGATGACCGGGGCGTCCCTGCCGGTAAGAGTCTTGAAACGCTCTTCGCGGCCGGGATTCGGGAGGCTGCGGCCGTCGAAGACAAAGCCGCCGCCATTTCCCGATTCATCTTTTGGCAAGCCCTGGTGAAAGGAAAAACTGAAAATGCGCACGACGAGATTATCGGCTTCGGAAGCGAGGCCTTGCAATTTCTCCGAGGCCAGCATGCCTTTGAAAGCGTCCATCAGGGCCGGGAGGGGGATGGGCAGCCTGACGTGATGAAGCAGCCAGCGAAGATTTTTCAGCGCGTAGGGTACGCTTTGCAAGAAATGAGCGCGGCGTTCGAAGAAGCCGCGAAAACCGTATGCGCCTAGGGCTTGCATGATGCGGATGTAAACGTAGGCATAGTAGTGGCGGAGGAAAGCTTCGCGGTCGAGCGAAATGAAGCTCGAAAGGCGGTCGAGATAATGATCGAGGAGTTGCTGGCGGAGATCGGGCGGGAGGTCGGCCTTGGCGTCGAAGAGGAGCGAGGCGATGTCGTATTGGAGGGCGCCTTTGCGACCGCCTTGATAGTCGACGAAAAAGGGATCGCCGTTGCGCAGCATGACGTTGCGGGATTGGAAGTCGCGATAAAGAAAATAATCTCGCGGGGCACTGAGGAGGAATTCGGTGAGGCGGCTGAAATCGTCTTCGAGGGCTTGTTCGTTGAAAGGGATGCCGGCGAGGCGAAGAAAATAATATTTGAAATAGTTCAGGTCCCAGGCGATGGATTGGCGGTCGAAGCTGGGATTGGGATAACAGACTTGATAATCCAGATCGCGGCCGGCTTCCACCTGGAAGCGAGGCAGCACAGCGACAACTTTTCGATAGGCTTCGACCACTTCGGGACTGATATTTTCGCCGGTGCGATTTTTGGAAAGGAATTCGAAGAGCGTGGTGTCGCCGAGGTCTTCTTCGAGATAGGCGCCGTGGTCGAGGTCTTCGGCGTAGATTTCCGGAACGGGGAGGCCCTGGCGGCGAAAGTGTTTGGAGAATTCGAGGAAAGCAGCGTTTTCTTCGCGGACACCATAGAGGATGCCGATGGCGCGGTCTTTTGCGTTGGCGAGGCGGATGATTTTGCGGCCGGAGCCGCCGAGTTCGCCCTGGAGCGGCTGGATGTGCTCGGGCGGCGCGTGGAAATGTTTCTCGAAGAGATTTTTGAGAACGTCCAGGGACATGGGTTCCCACCCGGTTCGTTTGATGATGGCTGAGTTAACCGCTTTCTAGCATAGCTGATTCCGACGGAAGAGATGTTGGCCGACGAGGCGTTGCTGTGCTTCGCGTTAACTAAGGATGCGTTTTAGCGGCGGCACATGCGCGACGGCTTCGTGTGGGCAGTTATAATGCCATGATGCCCACACACCCTAAAGATCAGCGAAGCACAGAACAACGAAATCGGGCTTCGAAAAATCTTGACCGCATGACGACGATGGAGATTGTCCGGTTGATGAACCGCGAGGACCGCAAGGTTGCGGTGGCGGTGGGGCGGGAGTTGGCGGCGATTGCGCGGGCGGTGGATGCGATTGTGGGCGCGATCCGAAAGGGGGGACGGCTGATTTATGTGGGCGCGGGAACGAGTGGGAGGATGGGAGTGCTGGATGCTGCGGAGTGTCCGCCGACGTTTGGGACTTCGCCGAAACTTGTGCAGGCGTTGATTGCGGGCGGGCGGCGGGCGATTACGCGAGCGGTGGAAGGGGCGGAGGATTCGGAGCGGAATGGGGCACGGGATTTGCGGGCGGTGCGACTGACAGGGCGGGACGTGGTGGTGGGAATTGCGGCTAGCGGGACGACGCCGTACGTGGTGGGAGCTCTTAAGTACGCGAAGAAGAAAGGTGCGATGACGGTGGCGGTGACGTCGAACTTGCGGATGCCGGTGGGGCGGCTGGCAAAAACCGTGATTGCGCCGGAGGTGGGGCCGGAAGTGCTGACGGGATCGACGCGGCTAAAAGCAGGAACCTCGCAAAAAATGGTGCTGAACATGCTGAGCATGTCAGCGATGGCGCGGCTGGGGCATGTGTATGAAAACTTGATGATCGACATGAATGGGGATTGGGGCGGTGGAGGCGAGGAGGAGATTGAAGCCGGCGAGCGGAGATTTGCGAAGGGCGCTTGGGAATAAGAAAGAGTATTAACGCAGAGACACAGAGGACGCGGAGTAGCGACATAAAGTCGCCTCTACAAGAAAAAGGCGCACAACGGGATGGATAAATTTCGGATTAAGAGCGGGAAGGCACTGCGTGGGACGGTGGCGATCAGCGGAGCGAAGAATTCGGCGCTTCCGGTGATGGCGGCGGCTTTGCTTACTGCGGAAAAAGTCACGCTGCACAACATTCCGAAAGTGCGCGACCTGGTTACCATGAGCAAGTTGCTGGCGTTCATGGACGCGAAGGTGACGATAACGGAGTTTCCGAGCAGCGATTATGTGATTGAGACGCCGAAGTTGAACCATGCGGAAGCGCCGTATGAATTGGTGAAGACGATGCGGGCTTCGGTGCTGACGCTGGGGCCGCTGATGGCGCGAGTAGGAGTGGCGCGGGTCTCGTTGCCGGGGGGATGCGCGATTGGGGCGCGGCCGGTGGATCTCCACTTGAAGGCGCTGGAGCAGATGGGGGCGGAGATTGCTACCTCGCACGGCTACATCGAGGCGAAGGTCCGCGGCAATGGACATCAAGGGAGAAGGCTGAAGGGCGCGCGCATCGTGTTTGAGAAAATTACGGTGACAGGGACGGAAAATATCTTGATGGCGGCAGTGCTGGCGGATGGGGAGACGGTGCTGGAAAATGCGGCGCGTGAGCCGGAAGTGACAGACCTGTTGGTCCTGCTGCGGAAGATGGGGGCGGAGATTTGCGGGGACGGAACTTCGACGCTGCGGATTCGGGGCGTGGACGAACTGCATGGGACGGAGCACACGGTGATTCCGGACCGGATTGAGGCGGGAACGTTTCTGGTGGCAGGCGCGATTACCGGGGGTGATTTAACGATTACGCATTGCGCGCCGGAACATTTGGGAGCGGTAATTGGGAAATTGGAGCAGGCGGGCGTGCCGGTTGAGATTGTGAATGAAACGACGGTGCGCGTGCGGGGGGCGAAGGAGCTGGTGGGCGCTGACGTGACGACGGAAGAGTATCCGGGGTTTGCTACGGACATGCAGGCGCAGTTCATGGCGCTGGCGACGCAAGCGGAAGGCACGTCGGTGATTTCAGAGAAAATCTTTGAGAACCGGTTCTTGCACGCGAGCGAAATGATGCGCATGGGCGCGAACATTTCGATCGAAGGGCATACAGCGACAGTGCGCGGACCAGCTGCACTGTCCGGAAGTGTCGTGCAGGCTTCGGATTTGCGGGCGAGCGCGGGGCTGGTGTTGGCGGGATTGGTGGCCAATGGCGAGACGCTGATTGAACGCGTGTATCACATCGATCGCGGGTATGAAGGAATCGTTGAGAAGTTACGCGGAGTGGGAGCGGACATTGAGCGCGTGCACGGCGCCGGTTCCTGACCGGTAGTGGGTCAGTTTCCGTAAGCGCGTTGATGAGGACTTGGTGTAGCAGCGGTGTCGGAGTACCCTTCCTAACGCATCACATATGAGATTCAAGCGCAGCGGACTGGTCACCAATGCCCGAAAAAATATTGAATGAGCAACAGCACGAACGCTTTTGGTGCGCATTTACGCACCCTCGGGTCGCTTGGTTTTTCGTAGTTTTCTGTGGTTTGGAAGTTTTCTTGAGTTGGAAGGGTTTGGATAAACCTTTTTCGCGGCCCAGCCTTGTTGAGATTCCGTTCTACATTCTCGTTGTCGCAGTCTACGCTCCAATATTTTGGATGGTTCTTCGATGTTTCACAGAGCGATTCGTGATTACAATAGCTACGGTTGATACGGCGATTACAGTAGTTTCTTGGTTGCTGCCAACCCCTCTTAATCCAGTCGCAGGCTTGTTTCGCCGGGCGTTTTTTGTCCTGTGGGGCCTCGCTTTTCTAATGAGCTTAAACATGCCTATCCAGTCAGTTCGGCATCCATACATCGAGCTTGAGAAGATCGAAACCAAGGCCGGAAATCAGAGACTGTTAATCCTGGGCGCTGCCTTCGCAATCGCGGTAGTCCTTGGTGCGCTGTTGTACTTCATGCCTTTGCGATAGCCACTATCCCCCAAGTACTGCCTCCAAGTCCCGGTCAGTCGCGTAATCGGAAACTGAGCCACTACCCTGACGGCCTTTACCGACAATTTCCTCCGAAGTTTGGTACAATCCTCGCCACGATTTTGAGCGGAGTGGGCGCGGGCAATTGACCGGGAGCGGCCTGCCGAGGAGAACGACCATGGCGAACGCGGACTTGTTGAGGAAGCTGGATGCGGCGATTGCGGAAAAGAATTTGCTGAAGCATCCGTTTTATCAAGATTGGCAGGCGGGGAAGCTGAGCCGCGAGTCGCTACAGCTTTATGCGGCGCAGTATTACCGGCACGTCGAGGCGTTTCCGAAGCACTTGCGGGTGCTGGCGGCGCGGACGGAGGGTCCGCTGCAAGGATTGATTCGGGAGAACGTAGCGGAGGAAGAGAATCCGGCGGGGCCGCATCCGAAACTGTGGCGGGATTTTGCGGCGGCGGTGGGCGTAGGCGAGGATGACATTACGTGCTGCCCTGCTCTGCCGGGGACGCAGGCAGTGGTGCAGAAGTTCCGCGAGATTTGCGGGGACCGGACGGTAGCGGAAGCGGTGGCGGCACTCTACGCTTATGAATCGCAGGTGCCGGAAATCGCGACGACGAAGATGGATGGGCTGAAGAAGTTTTATGGCGTGACGCAGCCGGAGGGGCTGGCGTACTTCGAGGTGCATGAGGAAACGGACAAGGCGCACCGGACGGCTTGGCGCGGGTGGCTGGAAGAGCACGCCAGCGGAGACGAGGAAGAAATTCTGAAGACCACGAATGAGGCGCTGGATGCGCTTTGGGGAGCGCTGGACGCTGTGCATTGCGAGAAAGCAGAAGTAAAGATGTAAAGGGGTAAGGATGTAAGGAAAAAAAAGAATTAACACAGAGGACGCAGAGAATACAGAGTTCACAGAGAAGAGTTTCAAACGAGGCCCCCGATAGGATCGAGGGCCTTTGTTTTTGGCGATGGGACGTCACCTGGAGTGAAGCTGGGACTAGGAGGCGCGCGCTGAAAATGGCGCGATATAGATTGACTCGGGAAAGGGGATGGACGATATTTCCAGGCCGGGAGAAGGCCGATGATGGAACAAATGTCTCGCAATCTATCGAGGCGAAGCGCACTGAAATTTTTGGGGGCAGCCGGAGGGGGTCTAGCGCTGGCGACTTGGGCGCATGGGAGCCGGGCTCTGGCGCAAGGGCCGGACGGCGCAAGGCCTCTTGAAAGTTTTACAGGGCCGGGCGCGAACCCGCATTGGAATTCGGTAGGGCCGTACGTTACGGAGCCGCAGAAGGCTCCGCTGATCCTGCTGACCGACCGGGCGGTACAACTGGAAACCCCGCGGAATTATTTCCGGACCGTGTTTACGCCGAATGAAGCGTTTTACGTGCGCTGGCACCTGGGAGAAATTCCCAACGCCCTGGATCTGGCGGAGTGGAAGCTGCGCGTGGAAGGCAACGTCAGTAAACCGTCGGCGTTCAGCCTGAGCGACCTGGTGCAGAAGTTCAAGCCAGCGTCGGTTGCGGCGGTCAATCAATGTTCCGGGAACAGCCGCAGTCGGCTGCAGCCGCGTGTGCCGGGCGGACAGTGGGGCAACGGGGCAATGGGAAACGCGATGTGGACCGGCGTGCGGCTGCGCGAGCTCCTGGATGCGGCGGGAGCCAAGAACGGATCGGTGCAGGTCCAGTTTGAGGGTCTGGACACCGGGGCGGGCCCGAAGGGATTGGGATCAAACCGGTTCTTGAAGTCGCTAGACCTGACGAATGCGGTGCTCGATGAAACGATTGTGGCGTATCTGATGAACGGCGAGCCGCTGCCAATGTTGAACGGCTTTCCTGTGCGGCTGGTGATTCCCGGCTATTTCGCCACGTACTGGACCAAGTCCGTTTCATGGATCCGTGTCCTGGAAACGCCAGACGATAATTTCTGGACGAAAACGGCGTATCGCATCCCGGATACGCCGCGAGGAACTACCACGCCAGAGGACATGAAAGCCGGCAAAGTGAAAACCATTCCGATCGGGCGGATGCCGGTGCGGTCGTTCCTGATCTCTCCCGATGGGAGTTCGAAAATCCCCGCGGGATTGGGCGTGACGCTGCGCGGGATAGCGTTCAGCGGCTATGGGAAAGTGGTCAAAGTGGAAGTTTCCGAGGACGGCGGGAGCACGTGGAAGGCGGCAGAACTTGGCGAGGATCATGGCGCCTATTCTTTCCGAGGCTGGCAAGCGCCGTGGACGCCGAAAACGCCAGGAAAGTATTCGATTGCTGTGAGGGCCACGGATGAAAAAGGAAACGTGCAGCCGGACGAGGGGGTTTGGAATCCCGGCGGATACTTGTGGAACAAAATTGAGAGACAAGAACTGGTCACGGGAAAGGCGAATTGAGGAGAGCGACGATGAAGAAACGAGGGAAGATGGCGCTCATTCCAGTTGGGGCAGCGATGGCGCTTGCGGGTGGCTTGGTTTTCGCACAAATGAGAAGCGGGTCGTACGGTTCCTCCAATGCAGCGAGCATTGGACAGGAAGCGGCTCCCGTGTTTGGGCCAGACTCGAAGTACGATGTGGGGCCGTATCTATCCTTCGCGCCGGAGTTGGCTGAGGGAGACGGAAAATTGGAGGTGCAGAGTTTTTGCGCAACTTGTCACAGCACGCGGTACATCACCATGCAGCCGCCTCTGCCGGGAGCAACCTGGGAAGCCGAAGTCAGCAAAATGATGAAGGTCTATGGTGCTCCGGTTCCAGAAGCGACGGCCAAGAAAATCACGGCTTACCTGCAGGCGCATTACGCACCGGAGAATCGGAAGGAATAGTTAGGGCGCAGCCCGCCGCGGCGGGCACTACTACAAAGAAAGAAAAAAGAACGAAGGGCGGGCCAAGGCCCGCCCTTCACAAACCGTTTACAGCAAGAGATTTGAAAGATTACTCGTGGGAACCGGCATCGCCCGAATGGCCTTCGCCGCTTGAGGAGCCGGGATTGCCGCCGCCACCAGCTGCAGCTTTTTGCTGCTTTTCGCGGGCTTCGCGGATCAGGGCTTTGCGCGACAGGCGGACCTTGTTGCCCTCGATGGAGAGCACCTTGACGAGGACCTGGTCGCCGAGCTTGAGTTCATCGCGAACGTCGCGGATGCGGTGTTCGGAGATTTCGCTGATGTGCAGGAGGCCGTCGGTGCCGGGGAAAAGTTCGACGAAAGCGCCGAATTCCGCCAGGCGAACGACTTTGCCGAGATAGGTTTTGCCGATTTCGGCGCTGGCGGTGACATCGCGAACCATCGCGAGTGCGGCGTCGCCGCCGGCTCCGCTGGTGGAGAAGATGTGCACGGTACCGTCTTCGAGGACATCGATCTTGACGCCAGTGGCTTCAATGATGGAGCGGATTTTCTTGCCACCGGGACCGATGAGGTCGCGAATCTTGTCCTGAGGAATCTTCAGTTTGAAGAGGCGGGGAGCGTAGGCAGAAATTTCCTTGCGGCCTTCGCTGAGCGTCTTTTCCATGATGTCGAGGATTTCAAGACGGGCTTTTTTGGCCTGCGCGAGGGCTTCGCGCATCATTTGAATGCTGA
>WNFP01001218.1_pt1 | contig 20045 bp, 15 predicted proteins | sample 5400201 | NCBI WGS metagenome assembly WNFP01 (sample SAMN13153355, study PRJNA577476) | soil metagenome | isolation source: 115 cm saprolite under Madrone tree | place: USA:California | collected 2016-06-14
GCGCGCATGCGGTCCGCTTCGAGCCACAGGACGCGCTCGAGCGCGTTCGAAGGCACCGCTTGATAATAATTCGTCACGTCATAACTCGTCGAGCCGTTCAGCATGCCGCCGCTGGAATTGACCAGCTTGATGTGCTGCATCTTGGGGGCATTGGCGGAGCCTTGAAACATCATGTGTTCGAACAGGTGCGCAAACCCGCTGCGCCCCTGCGGCTCGAGGCGGAATCCGATTTTGTAGTAGACGCCCACGGTAACCACGGGCGCGGTGGTATCCGGCGCTACCACTACGTCCAGTCCATTTGCCAGTTTGGTGCCTTCTATTCCAATCTGGAGTCGTTTCACGCGTTGCCCCCCATCACCTTTGCTTTTGGTTTCGCTGCCGCAGAACTCTTCCCCAATTCGGCCAACATGCCGGCGGGATCCTTTGCGAGCACGCTCACTGCCAGACAGTTCAGCGCTTCGTAGGCATGCGCCAATTCTCTTGACGATTCCCGAAGAACGCGCGAATGCGCCCGCACCACTTGGAAATCTCCGCGGGAGAGCGGACCCGTCCATGCCGTTCGTGGCCCCAGCCTCTCGAAATTATCGAGTACCTGGCGCGTCAGGGGCAACAACGCGCGCACGGCTTCGCTGCGCTTCATCCCCAGCGAGACGAGTAACTGGGTGGCGGCTTCCTCGACCGCCAGTACGTGACCGGCGGCCATAGCCGCTGCTGCGTGATACAAAAGTTTCTTGCTTCCCGCGATGCGCACGGGCGATCCGCCAAGTGCACGGGCGATCCGCCGTGCAACTTGCACCGCTGGCGTTTCGCCCTCGATCGTAAAAACCCTGCCATCCATGGAAGGTACGGAGACCCCGCTGAACGATTGCAACGGATGCATCGATCCGACCGCCGCGCCACGCGCACGCAATGCTTCGAGCACACCGGAGTCCATTGCACCACTGGTGTGCAGAACTACTTTCCCGCGTAGCTCTTCTTCGCCAATCCGCGCCAGTTCCTGGGCAACCACGGCGATTTTATTATCCGGCGCGGCGATCAGGATTACTTGCGGCACCAGAATCTGCCGCGTCATTGCGGCGCAAGGTTTGCCTGCTCCAATGAATCGAACGGCTCGCCGCGCGCTGGCCTCGCTGCGGGTAACAACTGCGCCAATCTTCCATCCCTGTTCGCGCAAGCGGCGTCCGAGCGCCCGGCCCACGCGTCCCGCACCGATGATGGCCAGGCTATTTGGCATTCTTTGTTAGGATAACCCGATGGCAACGCCGAAACCAATTTCCTTGAATTTTTTCGAAGAGATTCTCTTGAGCCATATCGTACTCCGCCCAGCCATCGTTCCCCTCAGACGGGGCGGCCTAGTCTAGCGCGACACGTTTTATTCGCTGGAAGTCCTGAAATGCGTCACGGTTTAGTTTGCCGGCTCGGCCGCCGCGGGAGCGGCTTCGATTGAAAACAAACCGGCCACATCCTTTTGCTTAAGGGAGCGGATGCGGTCGCGGAGCTGGGCGGCTTTTTCGAATTCGAACTTTTTGGCGGCTTCGCGCATTTGGGATTCGAGTTGCCGCAACATTTCCGCGAGTTGCTGTTCGTTTTTGATGTTTGCCGTGGCGGCATCGAGGCTGGCGTCGTCCACTGGCACGGTCACGTAATCGGCTTCGACGATTCTCGCCAGTTCCATGTCCACGGACTTGATGATGGACATCGGGGTGATGTTGTTCTCCTTGTTGTAGGCGACTTGTTTGGCGCGGCGGCGGTTGGTTTCGTCGATGGCTTGATTCATGGAGTCGGTCCGCCGGTCCGCGTAGAGAATCGCTCTGCCCTCGATGTGCCGGGCGCAGCGCCCGATGGTCTGGATCAGTGAGGTCGTGCTTCGCAGGAATCCTTCTTTGTCGGCGTCTAAAATGGCCACCAGCGACACTTCCGGCAAATCCAAACCTTCGCGCAGTAAATTGATTCCGATGAGGACGTCAAATTCGCCGCGCCGCAAGTCGCGCAAGATTTTGATGCGATCCAGTGTTTCCACTTCCGAGTGCAGATAGCGGCACTTCACGCCGATCTCAGAAAAATACTCGGACAAATCCTCGGACATGCGCTTGGTCAGCGTAGTCACCAGTACGCGCTCGTTCTTTTCCGAGCGCACGCGAATCTCTTCCAGCAGGTCATCCACCTGGCCCTTCACCGGCCGAATTTCCACTTGCGGGTCCACCAAGCCCGTCGGACGAATCACTTGCTCTACGACAACGCCGCCGGCTTTGGTCAGCTCGTACGGGCCGGGCGTTGCGGAAACGTACACCACCTGATTGATGCGGTGCTCGAATTCTTCGAAAGTCAGGGGGCGATTGTCTAGAGCTGACGGCATTCGAAAGCCGTAATCCACCAGTGTTTGCTTGCGCGCGCGGTCGCCGTTGAACATTCCGCGCACTTGCCCCACGGTCTGGTGCGATTCGTCTATGAACATCAGGTAGTCCTGCGGCACGTAATCCAGCAGCGTCGGCGGCGCTTCTCCCGGCAAACGACCGCTCAAATGCCTTGAATAATTCTCGATGCCGTGACAGTAGCCGATGGTGCGCATCATCTCGATGTCAAACATGGTGCGCTGCACGACGCGCTGGGCCTCGACGAATTTTCCCTGCTTCTCCATTTCCTTTTTCCACCACCACAGCTCTTCCTGAATGCTTACGATGGCGCGGTCGCGCTGCTCCTGCGGCATCACGTAATGCGTTTTCGGATAAATTGGCACGCGCGACAAATCTTCCTGACCCGCGCGTACTTCGCCGGTTAGCGGATCGATCTGGCGCAGCGTATCAATCTGGTCGCCCCACATTTCGATGCGGTAAGCCTGATCCTCGTATGTGGGATAGATTTCGATCATATCGCCGCGCACGCGGAACGTGCCGCGGCGCAAATCCTCGCTGCGGTCGTACTGAATGTCGACGAACCTGCGCAATAGCGCTTCGCGCGAAGTCTGGTGGCCTTTTTCGAGCATGACGAGCATGCCGTAATAGGCTTCCGGCGAACCCAGGCCGTAAATGCAGGAGACGGAGGCCACGATCACGACGTCGCGGCGTTCGAACAGGGAACGCGTCGCGCTCATGCGCAACTTGTCCAGCTCGTCGTTGATGGTGGCCTCCTTGTCGATGTAGATGTCCGCGGAGGGAACGTAAGCTTCGGGCTGGTAAAAATCGTAATAGCTGACGAAATATTCGACGGCGTTCTCTGGAAAGAAGTGCTTGAACTCGTGATAGAGCTGCGCAGCGAGAGTCTTGTTATGGGCGAGGACCAGAGCTGGACGATTGGCCTGCTCAATCAGCTTGGCCATGGTAAAAGTCTTGCCCGAACCGGTCACGCCGAGAAGCACCTGGTGCTTCTCGCCGGCTTCCACGCCGCCATAGAGCTGTTCGATCGCTGCGGGTTGGTCGCCGCGAGGCTGATAATTGCTGTGCAGCTTGAATTTCATGAGAAGGGTCTCCTGCAGCTTCGCCGGCCGCTGCCGAAACCTTCATTATACTCCGGCATGCAAACTCTGGCCTTTGATAGGAAAAAGTAGCGGTAGTTTCGAATCAGGGACGATTCAGCGGCGTCTCAGTGACCAACAGCACTTCCGCGTGACTCTTGGCGTCGACATTGTAGTGCACGCGGTTGGAGCCATCGGCTTTGGCCACGACGACATCCATGAATTGGCTGGTTTCTTCCGTTGCGCGAACGACGAGGCCGCTCTTCACGGAAATGTAGGTGATGATCTCGCCCGTGCCTTTGGCCGTGCCCATGGTGCGCAACTCATGAAGCTTGAAATCTTCGGGCGTTGTATCCTTCGATGACGAGTTCTGTTTCAACTTTGCTGTCGTGAGCAGCACCGCGCAGGTTTCGGGAGGGCCGCTGGATGCGGAGACCTCTCCCACGAGCGAAATTTGGCTCGCATGACATGGCTCATCGCGCACGTACATCGACTCGCGCGCCCAATTCAGTCCGGCGATTGGCGCTCCGACCTGTTCTACTTGCTCTGACTTCCATTTTTCGCCGGACTTGATCCCGTTTGCAGGTAGCGTCCATGCCAGCGCAAAACGTGCCACCCATTGCTGCCAGGCCTGCTGCTGATCGGGAAAAAGAGAATCCAATCCTTTTACGTTATTCACCGAGCCATCCAATGAAATCGTGAACTCGATGCTCTTTCCATTGGGGTCCACACGCTGCTTATCCCAATCGGGCTTTTTGTCGCCGGGGCCTTTCACCCACACACCGGTGTCCAGAGTTAAAAACTGAGCGCGGGCGTGAATGCCTACCTTGCCGCCGATCTCTTGTACATCCAGGATCTCGACCCGGAGCAAACCGTGCGCATCGATCTGCGCCGCATCCGGCGCCATCGGCGCGACAACTTTGCTTTCGGTCTTGATGGTCTTGTCGCTCTGAAAACGGATGAGGTAGGTGATGGTTTGGCGTGGCTGCAGCTTGGGAATGAGATTAATGCGTTTGTCGCCGGCGCAGAGAGTGGCGACCGCAAGCAGCAACAACCCGGCAGTCCGTTGTAGTTTGCGTCTCATGGCATCTGCTACTGGTACGCGAGACTCCGGAGACCTCTCCGCGCATGCACTTCATTCAAACATCTGAAGGTCAATCCGCAGGCTGCCGGACGCCAGCCTTTTCCACCGAAACTCTTGGTCCATCGAGCGGCCCTGAAATCTTGAGCACGTGGCCCGTTCCGGAGTCACTCGTCTGACGATCTTTGCTTTTTCGTGCGCTCGTCGTTTCGATCGCCAAGTCGGCGTTTTGCCCAAAGCTGAGTGTTCCATTCACCAGCGTCAACTGCTTCCCGCCGTCGAGCCGGAAGTCCTCCAGAAGAATGCTGCTGTCCCGCAAACGAAACGAGCCTTCACCCGTGGCCCAACGCGAGACTCCCGCGTGTGCCGCTCCGTCCGCGACGCTCGCATTCACATCCCACCCGCGAAATTCCACCTTGTTCAAATGAAACTCACCGCGGCCGGCCAGTTTTCCCAGAAGTTCGTCGCGGCCCACGCCTTCGGTTTTCACCTGCAAAGTCGCCGACGCTACGCCGCTCAATCGCTCCGCGATTCGGCCCGCTCCCGGCAGTTGCGCCAGATTCACGCGGTCCAATTCTGCGGCAATCTCATAGACGGGCCGCGGCAAAAAGTTGGCATGTATTTTTGCCCGCACTTTGCCACCCGCCCATTCTGCCTGTGCTTCACGCACATCGAGCTGGAGATCATGGAGGGATCCCTTGGCCTGCACTTGTTCCAGCTTCAACTTTTCGATCGTCAATTGAGCAATGTTCAGCTCGCCTTCGGAATTCACACGGCGGACGAGTTCACTCGCAGGCGTGCTCGGCGCGGTTCCTCCTAATAGAGTCGGCAGCAGTCTCTGGAGCCAGTTGGGCCGCGCTCTTGGGCCGACCCAGCGATCCAAGTCCGCGGCGTCCAACTGGTCCACGCTCAAATGAAAATTCCATTGCGGCTCATTTTCGGCATTGGCCTGAGACGATTCCTCGATGTTTCCTGTCCACATCCCGCCAAAACCTTCCACTCTCACCACACGTGCAACGCGCCGGCCGTCGATCCAATCCAATTCACTCTCCGATATCTTCAGGGGTTGGTTTAATCCTGCAACCGTCAAATTCGCTTTGTTGAAACCTATCCTGCCATTCCATCGGCCGCTGAATCGCTGCTTCCATTCCCACTTTGTCGCTGCGGTCGCCTGGCCGCTCAATTCCCAGCCGTGATTCAGCTGGTGTCCAAACGCTGCAGCTAATTTCAGAAAATCTTCCACCTTGAGGATGTTTCCTTCAATACTGATGCTTCCCGCCTGCGTGTTCAGATCGTGGACAAACGTCAGGTCCGCGGCGTTTTCCATGGCCAGCGCCACGCGGCGGCGCTTCGGCGCCATTACATCGCGAATCTCGCCTCCAAGGGCAAGCCGCACCGGCCCGATCGCCAGCACGCTTCGGTCGCGTCCTCCGCTCAAGGGACCGATTCGAACGGGCTCCGCGAAACCCGGCACTTTCACGATTCCGCCGCTACTCGAAAGCGCGGCCGATTCCAGCGCCAGCGGCCACCCGCGCAGGATCATCCCGCCGGTAAAATACTGTTCCGCCGTGACGCCCTCCACCACGTCCGGATGAAACGCGCGATACCAGGCCAGCAAGTCCGACGCTTGAATCCCCAACGAATCCAGGCGCAATTCGGCCGACGGTGTGTTCCCGCCGGCGAGACGAAACATTCCGCGGAGATTCGATCTCGGCCCCTCCACGGCGATTTCTTCCGCAACCAGGCTCGCCACGCCGACGTTCCAACGTCCCTTCATGCCCACATTCAGGCGGGGGTTATCGGCACGTTCCGTCAAATCCCAGCGGTGGATCTGCCCAGCACGTCCCTGGACTGAGAATTTCCAGTCTCCTGGCGCGTCCTCTTTGGCGATACCGCTTTTCGCTGTGGCGTCCAGCGCAAACACGCCGCGTACACCGTAATCCTGTCCGCGGAAAAGCCGGAACACGTCCGCCAGCGACGCTTCGCTCCAATGCAAAGTGATTTCCGCGGGCTGCAAGCGCGTCGAAGTCCCCGCCACGTCGCCAACCACTCTGATTGTTCCCGCCGATTGCAAGGAGACTCCACTCCGCCAGGGCTGGGCCTCCAGTTGCAATTGCCAACGCCCGGTCGAGATCTGCTCGACACTCCCCGAAACGTTCGTGAATGCAAAAGCCAACTTGTCATCACCGGCCTTAAAATTAATTCGCCCTTCATCGAAATTGATTTTTTCCAGCCGATTCACGGGAGCAACCGGCGAGGACGGTCCATTAACGCGCGGGCCTTGCTCAGCCCAAGTCTTCGCCGGCGGTAGCCATCTCTCCAGATTCCAACGGCCTTCCGAATTGCGCACCAGAATCAGGCTCGGCTTGTTGAGTGACATGGTCCCAAATTCGAAATGCCCCCGGAGCAGGCCCATCCACCGCAGACCGGCGCTCAGGCGTTCCGCGCGAAGAAAGTATTCGTGCCCGAACAAGGGGTCCTCTCCTACGGTCACACCGTTGGCACCCAATTGCGGGCTGGGCAGAATCCGCGCGTTGAAACTCACGACCTCCACCTGCCGCCCGAACGCTCTTTCCAGTTGTGCCACAAGGTATGCGTGAACGCGGTGGGTCCGAACCAGAAAAGACACCCCAGCCTGCAAGGCGATGATGAGCACTACAATCACCAGCGCTGGTTTCCACCACTTTTGCAGCTTGCTCATCTCGCTCGGAAGTTTCGCAGACTCATGCGCAAAAAGGTAGGGGCGAGCCTGTACTCGGAACGGGCTGAAGAGTTTGCTTGCAGGTGTTTTTTCTTTTCCGGGGCGGAATCCTAATGCACCGTATGGAGCATCCGGCTCCATCGCGTGCGAGACGGCAAATGCACCAACGTCTCGAAAACGCCAGACAACCGCGACCAGAATGTGCTTTCCCCGCTGTAGTCGGCGCTTTTGGCATCCACCGACCAGTAAATCAAAAACGGCCGCCCCATGATGGCATCCCGATCGACGAATCCCCAGTAGCGGCTGTCCAAGCTGCGGTCGCGGTTGTCGCCCATCGCGAAGTATCTGCCCGCCGGCACGACGATTTCGTCCCCGTGTACGTACTTCCGGATTTCATGCGTCCATTCCAGCTGCATCGCGGAGGTGATCAATTGCCTGCTCGGCGGAGGAAAGTTGTAATTCAAAGGGTCGTAGGGGGCGCTGGGATCATGTACGACATAGGGCTCCGGCAGCGCTCTCCCGTTGATGAACATCTCCTGGTCGACCAGCTTCAAATGATCTCCAGGCAAGCCGATCACCCTCTTCACGAAATGCTGGTGATCGGCATAGGGGTACTTGAAAACAATGATGTCGCCGCGTTCCAGTTGCCGGTAGGGCAGCACTTTTTCGTACCAGGCGCCGGTTCCGCCGAAAATAAACTTGTTCACCAGCAAGTGATCGCCGATCAGCAGCGTTCCTTCCATCGACGCCGACGGAATCTTAAAAGCCTGCACGATGAAACTTGTGCCGAACAGCGCCAGAATCACCGTTACCAGCAGTGACTCCAGGTATTCGGAAATCGTGGTCTGGTCCGCGCGGTGCTCCTGCTTCTTTTCCGGCGCCTGATCTGCGATCTCTATCACTGTCTCTTCCGGCATTCGCCTCAGCCTTTCGCTTCCGCGCGCTCGAGTAGTTCCAAAGCGCTCCGCGCCGCACGTTGCTCCGCTTCTTTTTTCGTGCTGCCCTCGCCCGTCGCCATGCACTCCCCCTCAATCCAAACTTCGATCTGGAAAACCTTTTGGTGGTCGGGGCCGCTCTCTCCCACTACGCGATATTCAGCAGGCGCCTGCCCCCGCCCTTGCAAGAGTTCCTGCAGGGCGGACTTGCGATCCGACTCCGAGATGCGCTCACCGCGCTCCTCGAGAGCCTGCTCGAACAGAATCCTTCGCAACACCTCGCGCGCCGCACCCAGTCCGCCATCGAGGTAAACCGCGGCTACTACCGCTTCGAACGCATCGGCCAGCAGCGTCTGCTTCTCTCGACCGCCGGTTTTCTCTTCCCCGCGCCCCAGCCGCAAGTGCTCTCCCAGGCGCAGCCGCCGCGCAGCCGCTTCGAGGGATCCTGCATTTACAATACGCGCGCGGCTCTTGGAAAGCTGCCCTTCGCTCCACTCCGGAAAACTCGCCAGGAGATATTCGCTCGTCAGCAGCTCGAGGACGGCATCTCCGAGAAACTCCAGCCGCTCGTTGTCCCGGGGAAGCAAAGCAGAGACAGCCTCTTCCGCGCCTGCTGCGCGCAATTCGGGGACTGCTGAACTGTGGGTCAGCGCCCTCTCGAGGAGCTCCCCTGTTGAAAACTTGTACCCCAAACGCTCCTCAAACGCTCCGTCCGCAATCCGGATGGTCTCTGGCATAATTCCGCTGTCCCGGCAGCCACACTCACTTCGGCGCGCTCAGTTGCGTCGCGCCAGCCTTCTTCGCATCTTCCGCCTGCGTCTTGCAGATCCCCTGCATGGGCCCCGTCATGGTCGCGCACTTGTTGAAGGCCGTCACCGCATCATCGAAGTGCGACGTGGCCTTGTTGGCCATTCCCAGAAGGTAGTAATTCACAGGGTCCGGGACCGGATCGATCTTCACAGCCTGCTCGAGCTCGGGAATCGCTTCTGCATTCTTCCCTCGCCGCACGTACACCAATCCCAACCCGCTGTGGGCCATCGCCAGCGCTTGACTCTTCGCTGACGCAAAAGCTTCCTCGGTCATGTTCTCGGGCTTGGGGAGCGTTGGCGTAATCTCGATGGCTTGCTTGGAATACTGTTCCGCTTTGGCCAGCACTTGCATGGCATCGGGAACACTCGACTTCCAGCTCCGAGGTAGTGTCTGCCCCATCAGCGCTAGCGTCGATACGTCATTCGGAGCCAACGCAATCTCTTTTTCTCCAACTTCCTGCATCTTTTGCATGTTTCCAACTTGCACGTACGCGTAAGTCAACGCGCCGTACACGGGCGACCTGTACCGGCTCTCTGGATATTTCAGGATAAATGCTTCACCAAGCTCAATTTTTTTGGCGGCATCATTCGGAATCACTGCAATAAAAGCTTTGTACGCCGTGTCTTCTTCCGCATTCACCGGCGCCGGGGCGTCCAGCGTCAGCGGCGTAACCTCCGGAGTTTTCGGTTTGTCGGACTGCTGCGCCGGAGGCTGGCTCTGGGCTCCCTGGCCATACTGCGAGCCTCGCGCCGCTGCGACTCCGCTTGTGCATAGCAACAACCCTGCGACGCATACCGCCTCCAAGCAAATATTCCACTTCTTTCTCATCCTTTTTCTCCTCTTGCCTTCTTGCTTCACTCGAGATTCGTAAAAGCAGCCACCTCGGCACCTCCACCAAATCCGCCCGGAAAAAATCGGCCTTCGTTCACGGCCGCGCAATGGGTCTGTCCCCCCCAAACGACGCGAGCCCCTTTTGTGCCGCCCGCTTTGCCTGTTCCGGCCCGCCTTCCACACTCAGCACGGACTGATACTCCATCTTCGCTACCTCTGGATTCCCCTCATCATCATAAATCCGCGCCAAGTAAACATGCGACCAGGCCAGCACCATGGGATCTTGCATCGCCGCATGTTCACCGGTGGTCAGCCGCCCGAATACCTGCTTGGCTCTTGCCGCATCGTGATCCAGGAGCGCCACCAATCCAATTCCGTACCACGCCCGCGCCTGATCGGGATATTTCATCAGAACTTTTTGAAACGAAGCCTCCGCCGCGCGCGGATTCTTTTCCGCGATCCGCCGCTCTCCTTCCGTCAGCGCCGTAATGACTTCTGCATCATTCGGCACCGTCGTTGGCGCCGCGCTTCTCCGGCGCGCCACTTCTTCAGTCGCCGTTTCGTCTTCCGGCTTGGCCGTCTCGGCTGGCGCAAATTTTACAGCCGCCAACCGCTTCGCCTCTGCTCCGGTATCGATGGCTCTGACCAAATCCGGGAAAAAGAGCTTCATCGACGGTTCGGAGTTTTCGAATTTGGGCAGCGCCCCGAAGAGCGGCTTCACCAGAACGTAACCGTCTTCGTCGTCCCGGCTCATCGCCGCTTCCCGCTCGCCGGGCGACATGCGCTTGAGTTTCAGCTCCACTGCGCGCACCGTGCATTCCGCAAAGTACGACGCATAGTCGTCCTTTAACTCCGGCGCAAGGCGCGGGGCGGCGGCGGCCTTCTCAAATAACGGGCGTTTCACTGCCGTCACGTGCGGATACCTCAGGGGCAGCGGATCCAGCAGGAAGTGCAGAAACGCGTGACGTACGACGTCTGTCGGAATCTCTTCCCCTCCGCTCAATACCAGCGCATAGTGATCCCCAAAATTTCGCACGTTGGTGATGCGCCCCACTAGCGGCTCGACGACAATCGCAAATGTCCGCGGCCCGGAAGGTTCGAGGATTTCGCGCAGGTATCCTGACGCGACGAAAACAATCTGCGACACTGGTTCGTGCAGCCGCTCGACTTCGCGGTTATAAATCGGTTGCACTTGCCGCCACAGTTGCCCGATTTTCTGTTCCTGATAATAGTTCGAAAGGATTTCGCTGAAACCCTCGAGCGCTATTACTTCGGGCGGCAAATCATCCCGCCTCAACACCGGCTGAAAGCCGGGCGCGGGCCCGGAGACGAGGCCAAACCACAAATACCTTGAGAGCGTGGCGCCGGGATCCCGCAACTCGTGCTGCCGGTAGAATTCGCGCACCGCTTCCACTGCCGGACCCTGTTGCTGCCGCAAGCGCTCCCGCATCTGCGCCCGAAACGATGTCCAGTTGTCGGAGCTGATGTTCGATTCGAAACCCGCTGCCAGGAGCGCGCAAATCGTCGTAAACATCGCCTCGCTGCCGTCCACACTTACTGTGCTCTGCGGAGCGGTCCTCGTTCGCGGTCGTGGTGCAGGCGCCCGCACCGATGGGGGCGTTTGTGTTTGCACCTGCGCCGGCACGGGCGCCTGGGCCTGTCCGGCCGCCGGTAGTGCCATCACCGCGCACAATCCAATCAACACCATCTGTCGCTGAAGTTTTTTCATGCCTTTTGCCGCAGTCCTCACTCGGGCCAGTCGCTGTTTCTATCTCCGCCTGTCGCGGTTCTCCGCACGGAAGGGCCTATCTGGGGGCGGTTTATGTCCTCTCACAATGCTACGGCATCTTGCCAATCTACAAGCCCCCAGCGCACTCCGTCAAGGAATCCTGCTTCTTCTCTGCGAATGCTCCACGTCCTCAGCGTCACAGCTTTATCCCTGCTCTTTGCCAGGGGAGTGCACTTCTAGACTGGGACAACGCTTGCGCCTTCCCTGGGCATCTGCTAACAGTGGAGATGCTCCCTGGTCCTGCGCGGGATGGCCCGCTCCTATGATTCGACCTCTCATGAGAAAGCTGCCATTTTTTCTCGGCCTCTCCCTCGTCGCGGCAGTTTTCCCACATGCTGTTCGCGCGCAACTCGTCCGCGAGAACACCGCAGCGCCCCAGCCGCAAGTCTCTGGCAAGCAAGACTCGCAGAATTCCGCAACCACGCAACCGCCTCCGGGAAAAAAGCGCCTCTCCCAGGAACTTCAGCTCACTGGCGAAGAATCCTGGATTGACACCAGCATCGACGTTCAGGCCGGCGAACACGCGCTGATCACCGCCACCGGCAAGCTGCGCTACGCCGACGCGAAAGACGACAACGGCCCGGACGGCCTCCCCCGTGGGTTCAAGGACCTACTCCGCATTCTGCCCTTTAATGAGGCTGGGCGTGGCGCGCTCATCGGGCGCATTGGCGATAAAGACACCGCCGAGCCTTTCGTCATCGGCGTCCACCGCGATGTTCTTGCGCCTGTCTCGGGCCGCCTTTCCGTCGGCATCAATCAAACCGGCGACGACACCGGCGACGGCACCTACGCCGTGCGCATCGAGGTCTACACGCCCGAAGGTGGCATGGCGCGAGTGGTTGCCAGACAAGTTAGCTCGCTTCCCGGCATCGACAACAATCTCTTCTCGAAAATCCCGCGGCGCATCAGCGACAAAGAGGGCAATGCCGGCGACATGATCAACTTTCTCATCCTTGGCTCGGAAGCCGCTATGCAGCGTGTGTTTGCCACGGCCGGCTGGGTGAAAGTCGACGCCGACGTCAAGGACACCGTTCTCCACGGCTTAATTGGCAGCCTTTCCAAGGAAGCCTACTTGACCATGCCTATGAGCCAGCTCTACCTCTTCGGCCGCTCACAAGATTACGGCTGGGCTCATGCTGAGCCCATAAGCGTCGTCAGATCCCGCAACCATCTGCGCCTCTGGAAAGCGGCTTTTCAGGTCCATGGCGAAACCTTATGGGTCGGCGCTGCGACCCACGACATCGGATTCGAACGCGACCAGCGCAACAACAGCGTCACCCACAAAATCGATCCCGATATCGATCTCGAGCGCGACTACGTCGAAAAAACTCTTACCTCCACGGGCCTCGTCGCCGAACTCTCCCACTTCCTCCCCGACAAGCCCATGAAGGAAGCCAAGACTGCCACCGGCGGCACTTTCCATTCGAATGGCCAGGTTCTTATCCTCAGGCTCGACGAATCCATCCCCAATCCCTGATTTGAGCCGCCCTCCGCCAAGCTTTCTGGACGCTCAACTTCAAATCTTCGCGCTAGTTGCGCGGTCCCTTTGCTTCCTGTTGCCTCGTCTCACGAAAATGACTATAATGACTATAGTGTCTATTTGATGTGTGAGGTTCCGTATGCCGAAGAGCCAGTGGACTGTAGCCGAAGCCAAAGCTAAATTCAGCGAGGTCCTCGACCGTGCCCACTCGCGCGGCCCGCAAACCATTACCCGCAACGGCCAACTCACAGCCGTCATCGTCTCGGCGGAAGAATGGGAGCGCAAGACCCGCCGCGTTGGCAACCTAGCGGAATTCTTTGCCGCCTCGCCCTTACGCAATTCCAATTTGCAACTGGAACGAGTGCAGGACTCGCCCCGTGAGCTCGACTTGTGAACTTCTTGTTGGACACAACTGTGGTGTCGGAATGGATGAAGCCTTTGCCGAACCCAAGCGTCATTCGCTGGTTGGCTGAGGTGGACGAAGATCGTGTCTATCTTTCGGTAATGACCCTGGCGGAACTGCGATATGGCACCGAGCGCCTGCCCTCGGGCGCCCGCAAATCAAGGCTCGAAGCGTGGCTCCACGAAGAGCTGCCTCTGCGCTTCGAGGGCCGCCTTCTCATCATTGAAACCACCATCGCCGACGTTTGGGGACGCGTCATGGGCCGATGTTCCGCCGTCGGCAAGCCCATCGGCGTGATGGACGCATTCTTCGCGGCCACTGCTGAAGTCCATGCCCTGACTCTCGTTACGCGAAACGTCTCCGATTTCAACGCCTCTGGAATTTCTCTCCTCAATCCGTGGAGCTGAAAACGAATTCTTCCTCGAGGACCCACATAACCGGAAGAAGACCAAAGTGGCGCTACGCATACCGCTTTCGATTTCGCCGCTTCCAGTTCGAGGACGATCACGCGATCCACTTCGTTCGGTTGCGGCTCCGGCAGTTTCAGCACCAGCCCTCCCTTGACGGCGCTGAACTCGACACTGCTTCCATCGCGCAGCAACCTCGCCGAATGAACCGGTCGCGGCATTCCGGCCAGCGCGAGCACCGGCTGATTCCAATCCAGCACGTGAACGTAAACCGTCGAACCCCGCTGCGTTGTCACGCCCCACGGCCCGGCCGCCACCGGCCCTCCCCGTGTTCCATAAATCGAATCTCCATACTGCTTCATCCATCGCCCCACTTCCGTCAAGCGCTGCACAAACTCGGGCTGGATCTCGCCGTTCGGCATCGGCCCCACATTCAGAAGAAAATTCGCATTCAATCCCGCGGCGCGCACAAGGTAACGAATCAAATCCGCCGTGCTCTTGTAATGTTCGTCCGTCAGATTGAATCCCCAGGAGTTATTCATGGTTCCCGCGGTTTCAAGTGGCAGCCCACTGACCGCTTGTTCGGGATTAAATCCAGTCGTGTGCTGGCCCGGCAAATCCTTCTCAAACATCTGGAAGTCTTCGCCGGGAAATGGATTCTTGTGATGATTGCTGCCGACTAGAGCCTGCGGCTGCAGTTGATGAATCAGCGCGTACGTGCGGGCAAGATGCCAATCCGCGTCCGGCTTGTCCCACATCCCGTCGAACCAGATGCCGCCGATCTCTCCATAGTTCGTCAGCAGCTCCCGCAACTGCCCGTCCATAAAATCCAAGTAGGCATCCCAATTCCCTGAATCCGGACGGCCTGTGTGATGTCCCGTTCGGCCGCGCGGAAAATAATCCGATGAATGCCAATCCAATTGTGAGTGGTACATGAACAGCTTGATGCCCTGCTTTTGACATTCCGCTGCGAGCATCCCGATAATGTCTCTGCCGTAAGGCGTCCGGGCCGCAACATTCCAATCCGTCAGGCGTGAATCAAACATCGCGAATCCGTCATGATGCTTCGAAGTGATGGTGATGTATTTCATGCCCGCGGCCTTCGCCACTGCCACCCACGCCGCAGGATCAAACTTGATCGGATTGAAAAACGCCGGCACCTTCGCGTAATCCGTTCTATTGATCGGCCGCGTCTCCATGATCCATTCCCCGTCGCCCAGCATGCTATACACTCCCCAATGAATGAACATCCCGAACTTTGCATCCTGGAACCAGGTGCGCGCCTTCAGGTTCTCAGGCGTCGGTGTGTAGCTCCCCTGCGCGGTCGCTAGTGGTCCAGCGGCTATGGCAGCCGTAAATAACGCGGTTACTAGAACGAAGAATCGCGCATGTGTAGAAATCTTCATGTCAGTCTCCATTTGAAAAACGGTAACTCGGCTGGCAGCAAACGGGTGGATTCTAGCGAATACCCTCAGAAAGTCGAGTCATATTGCCATCGAGATTGCCCCGTTCGGGTGGTCCCACTTCGAAGAATCCCGCCGCAACCTTTGGCCTTCGCCCGGCCCGCTCTGCCATGAACTCATCTGGTGAGCCATATTCCCAGATTTGGGGTATGATTTCGCCCCGGCCATCATCTAAGCTCAACGACCGTATCGTCCAGGAGGTTGCCCATGGTCATCACCAAGCCAGCGAACGAAGAAGCTCGCATAGTCGCCCTCGATAAATACGCCATCCTGGACACCGACCCGGAACAATCTTTCGACGACCTCACCCTGCTGGCATCGTTTGCCTGCAAGACGCCCATCGCTCTCATTTCCCTCGTCGACGAAGACCGCCAATGGTTCAAGTCCCGAGTGGGTATTAAAGCTTCAGAGACTTCGCGCGACATCGCTTTTTGCTCCACCGCGATTTTGCAATCCGATGTCTTCGTCGTCCCAGACGCGCTCAAGGACGAGCGCTTTCGCGAAAATCCCCTGGTCGTCTCCGACCCTAATATCCGCTTCTACGCCGGCGCTCCCCTCATCAACGAGGACGGCTATGCCCTCGGCACTCTCTGCGTCGTTGATCGCACGCCCCGCGAATTGACGCCCGACCAGGAGGAAGCGCTGAAGGCCTTAAGCCGCCTGGTCCTCGCCCAGCTCGAATTCCGCCGCAACTTGATTCTGCTGAAGGAAGCTCTCACCGACCGCACCAAGGAAGAACACGAGCGCCAAAAGGAACTTGTGCACGTCCAGGAAACGCTGATGCGCGTGATGGGGCTTCGCCAGATCCCCACTTCCACAAGATCGCGCTAAGCCAGACGGCCATTGCCGCTTTGCAGAGAATTGCCCGTACCGTTGAAGAGAGAAGACACCGTTCGCGCTAACAAAGGAAGTGAAACACTGCCAATTCTGTTTAGAAACCACTTCCAAAAACTGGCTTCCCGCTCGGCGCCCTCTCGTTGACTTGCCTCCCCGCGCATCCTAAGATGCGCCTGTTCCAAATTGCATTCATCCCGCGTAGCGCGATTCTTGGCCGGGGGTTTTTGTGAGCGATTGGAAATTTGCCCAGAAAGACGTTTCCGAAGAGCTCGCACTTCTCCATTCGTATTCGATGAAGAAGAACCAGAATGGCCGCGAAATCTGCTTTGTCATTACCGTAAAAGAATTCGCAGCCCCGCCGCGGGAACAATATGCGCGCTTTTTTGCTCAGGCGGACAAGTTCGTCAACCAGAAAACCGCGCCGCTTCTCCCCACCGGCTGGGGCAATTCGCTTTTGGACGCGCTTTGCGCCTGCGCAAAGATGATCCGTGAATTTCCCTATGAAGGCCCGGAAGCGCCAGGGGCCGAAGACTCTTCGCGGACTTAACGACGGCTGCTTGGAAGGTACCCTTGGAAATCGTCAAAAAAGTATTCACGCCGGGAATCATCGTCCTCGAGCTAACCGGGCCTCTCCAGATTGGCGTCGAGTGCAAACAGCTCGAACTGGCCTTCGATCAATTGCTCCGTGACGGGCACACCCGCGTCGTCCTCGATCTCACCAAGCTCACCAAGCTCGACAGCGCCGGCCTTGGAAAACTCGTAAACTGTTTCTCCCGCTTGAAGACTGCTGGCGGCACGCTTCGCCTGGCCGGTACTACTCGGATGATTGATGGCGTCTTGAAATTGGCTCACGCCGATCGCTTCCTGAAAAGCTACCCAACCTCGCGCGAAGCGGCTGAAAGTCTTTCCGGCTCCTCCCCTTCGCCCGCCAGTTAAATCAAACCTGCATCCAATCTCATGAAAAAATTTGCTACTTGCGCGTCTCTTCTCGCCATGGTGGTGGCGGTCGTCATCGGGGGACGGATTGCGCATGCAGCAAAAAGTCTCCCAGGATTTCGCGCTCCCGGCCAGGAGCTGCAGGACTGGCCGGCGTACGGGAGCGCACCCGAGAACACTCACTACTCCAGGCTTGCGCAAATCAATCGAAGCAATGTGATGCGCCTCGCCGTCGCATGGAGCTTCGACACTCAGGAGGAGGGCGGCCTTCAATCAAGCCCCATCATCGTCGAGGGCTTTCTATACGGAATCACCCCCACGCAAAAAGTTTTCGCTTTGGACGCCGCGACAGGGAAGCTATTTTGGAAGTTCGACTCCGGAATTCGTGGCACGCAACCGGATCGCGGCCTCGCCTACTGGACCGATGGCAAGGACAAGAGAATCCTGGTTGGAGTAATGAACTTCCTCTACGCTCTGGACGCTTCCACCGGCAAACCCATTCCGGCGTTTGCAAAAGAAGGCCGAATCGACCTCCGGGAAAGCCTCGGCCGCGAACCCGCTTCCGCCCAATCCATTGTCCTGACCAGTCCACCCGTCGTCTACAAAGATCTTGTGATTGTCGGTGGACGCAACCCCGAGACTCTCCCTGCGCCTCCCGGCGATATTCGCGCCTACGACGTTCGCACCGGCAAGCTGCGCTGGTCGTTTCACACCATCCCGCATCCCGGTGAATTTGGCTATGACACTTGGCCCAAGGATGCGTGGATGACCAGCGGCGCCGCAAACAATTGGGCCGGGATGGCGCTCGATCCCCAGCGCGGCATCCTCTTCGCTCCGACCGGCTCTGCCGCGTTTGATTTCTACGGCGCCGACCGTATCGGCGACGATCTCTTCGCAAATTGTTTGATTGCCTTGAACGCCCGAACGGGCGAGAGAATCTGGCATTTTCAGGGAGTCCGCCACGATCTTTGGGACCGCGATTTCCCTTCAGCGCCCGTACTCCTTACGGTGAAGCGCGACGGAAGAGGAATTGACGCCGTGGCGCAAACCACAAAACAAGGTTTCGTCTATCTCTTCGACCGCACCAACGGAAATCCTCTTTTCCCCATCGAATACCGCAAAGTTCCTCCGAGCACTGTCCCCGGCGAAGTTGCTGCTTCCGAGCAGCCTCTCCCCGCCCGCCCCGCGCCCTTCGCGCGCCAGCTTCTCACCGAAGATCTGCTGACCATGCGCACTCCGGAAGCTCATCGGTGGGCGCTGGAAAAATTCAAAAAATTCCGCAGCGAAGGCCAGTTCGTTCCTTTCAGCGTCGGAAAAGATACCGTGATTTTTCCGGGCTTCGACGGCGGCGCCGAGTGGGGCGGCCCAGCCGTGGATGTCGAGTCAGGAATCATCTACATCAATTCGAACGAGATGGCATGGACCGGCGCCCTCGCCCCGAACGCCGGCGAGAACAGCCCTCGCGCCATCTACATGAGCCAGTGCAGCGTCTGCCACGGAGAAAAAATGACCGGTTCGCCTCCCGCGATGCCTTCTCTGATAGGAGTTGGCGAGCGCCTGACTCCTGCGCAGATGGCCACGACCATCAAGAACGGAAAAGGACGAATGCCTGGTTTTACCAATCTGACCGAAGATCAATTGTCCGCGCTGATCAATTTCTTGACCAGCGGCGAAAGCAAAGAGCTCGCAAGCTCTGCGCCGCCTCCAGCGGCAATGAGGTATCGCTTCACCGGCTACCACAAGTTTCTCGACCCGGATGGATATCCCGCCGTCGCTCCTCCGTGGGGCACTCTGAACGCCATCAATGTCAACACCGGTGAATACGTCTGGAAGATTCCGCTAGGTGAATACCCGGAACTCGCGTCGAAAGGCCAGAAGAACACCGGCACGGAAAATTACGGCGGTCCGATCGTCACCGCGGGCGGGCTTCTGTTCATCGGAGCAACAAACTTCGACAAAAAGTTCCGCGCCTTCGATAAATCCACCGGTGAGCTGCTTTGGGAAGCAACTCTTCCCTTCTCCGGCAACGCCACTCCCGCCATGTACCAAGTGAACGGCCGCCAATTCGTCGTCATCGCCGCAGGCGGCGGCAAGGATCCCAAGTCGTCTTCCGGCGGCGTTTACGTCGCTTTTGCTCTGCCTCAAGGCTCGTCCAACTTTAGTTCGAGTTCGCAACGAAACCACTAGATTCACGCATCGGGTTTAATGGTCAGTAGCGGTTGGCACTTCCCTCATTCTCGATCCCTTCTAGATCTGAATGTCAGAGCGCGAGTCGCTAATGATCTTTTGAAATTGCCCGAAGTCCTGCTAATCCACATCCATGAGCGTGAAGCTACTTGTTCTCCAGCAGCACGCTGAGCAGGTTGGCGAGTTGCGACTCCCGCCGCAGAATCTTGTCGTCATGAGCCGCTGAACCGTCGCTTGCGGTCAGGCGTGCGAGCTGGTCCGCCAAATTGCGCACCGCCACGTCGCGCGGCACATAAGTTCGATCTGTTGGCGTGACCGCCTCCCAGCCCGTTTCCATGCGACGAAGTTCCCATCGCACTTTCTCTCGCCGCCGCTTCAAATCCGTTCCCCCGCCGGCGATGGACGCTTTCGAATCAATCTGCAGGTGCGCCCAGCCGTGGTCGCGCTTGATTTCCACTCGCTCCACGTCGAGTCGCTCGTAGATCACTACCGGCGTTTGCAGTTTCGAAGGATCACTTGCGCGCAGGACATTCCCTGTCGCGCTGCTCAATTCGGAGATCGCTGCAGCCACCTCGCCGCGCGTTGGCTGTTTTCTTGCCGCCGCGATGATGATGCTTGGTGGAACTTCGGCGGTCTCGCTGGGAGCCTCCGGCGTCGTCGCAGCCACTCGTGCTTGGATCACTGCTGTCCGTTCGGAAGCTGCCTTCGGTGCCTTGTTTGAGGCGGAATACTCT
>WNFP01001595.1_pt1 | contig 20038 bp, 20 predicted proteins | sample 5400201 | NCBI WGS metagenome assembly WNFP01 (sample SAMN13153355, study PRJNA577476) | soil metagenome | isolation source: 115 cm saprolite under Madrone tree | place: USA:California | collected 2016-06-14
AGAGTGCCGCCGCCGCCAGGATTATTGAGTGGACGAGTCTTGTCTCGAACTTGCGCACCAGCGAGTAGAACGCTCCGGCAATCGCCAACATCAAGGTGTAGACGTAGATCACCAATCCTATTAATCCAAATCTACTGAATAACGCGTAGATTAGGATTTCAAACAGCCAACTGTACGCAAACCATGGCTTACCCATGCCGTAGGTTGAGAAGAAGTCGTTGTAGGGGGCTGAGCGATGTTGGATGATCCATTGCCCGGTGCGAATGTGCCACCAAGCATCGGGATCCATGACGCTGACATTGGTTAACGTTAGCCAAGCCGGCAAGCTGTAGAAAGCTACTAACAGTCCCCACCTGCGAAACTGCGCCTCATACGAGGCGCGGAACAATGTCACTTGACTCCTCCGGCGCTGGCGTAACTGGATCCGCGGAATGGTTCGCGGGTCAAGGCGTATAAGGTAGCGTCAATTGATGAGCAGTGTCTAGACGATTGACAGGATTAGCCAATACTCTCGGAACAAACAGCGTTAAATATCTTCGCCAAAGGCTATCGCGCACGCTCATGTCGATAGGTTCTGCCACAACTGCTCGCTGGCGAGCAGCCCCTACGATGAACAGGATTCGGACCCGCCGTCCCTTCCTATGTTTATAGAATTTTAAGAGAGAGCAAATCATAGGGTTTATCTATTCCAGCAAGACAGCATAGAGCCGCCGCCTGTTGGCTGTCGTCAACGGCACGATCGTTGCTGATGCGAACATCGCACTGAAAATGTTGCCGTGATAGGCGAGGAAGCGATCACTCAGGTTTCCTGAGATGAGGCCTTCATGTCGGTGCAAACGCACTGCTCCCAATTCCTGCTTTTCAGGTCGGGCGCTAACCTTAAACCTCTCAGAAACTAAAGGAGTAAATCAAAATGAAAACGATCAAGAACTTTCTCAAGGACGAGTCCGGCATGGAAACTCTGGAATATGCAGTTATCGCCGGCCTCATCGCCGCCGTGGCTGTGCTGGTCTACGCGACCGGCGGGCAGTGGAGAACAAACCTTGTCAACAGGCTAGTCGGAGCGACCAATGCCACCTAACTCCCGTTGTCCTAACGGGAGCCATGGGCCGGCGCTGAAAATCAATGCCTAAATCTCGCCAGCCTTTCTAATCGAAGCGATCCTTCGATCTGTCCAAGGAACTCATTTAGAACGAAAGGAGGAGTTGACGAAATGAAAAGAATCAAGGACTTCATCGATGATGAGGCTGGAATGGAAACGCTGGAGTACGCAGTTATCGCCGGGCTTATTGCCGCCGTCGCCGTTATCGTCTACGCGACTGGCGGTCAATGGCAAACAAATCTCTTTAATAGGCTTATTGGCGCCACCAATGCCACCTAGTGACAGTCGTCATTGAAGGGAGGCAGGCGAGCGCAGGAAAAACTCTCCGAACCCCTCCATACTGTTCACGCGGGGACCGATTAGGGAATCCTTCACGAGATTTGATGGCCAGCGATCTAAGCAAGTAAGCAGACTGGCCTGAGAAGATTAGGTTTGTAAATGATGGTGACAGAGAACATTGCCATTGCTCTAATGTTTGTCCCCCTGGCAATCGTGATCACGTATATGGATGTGCGCTATCGACGCATACCCAACAAGCTTGTTCTTCTCATTCTTATTGGTGGCCTGGTTCTAAATTGTGCTTTCGGCGCCTGGCAGGGATTTCTGACGAGCCTGGGCGGATTCGCAATAGCTTTCGGCGTAATGTTCGCGCTCCATGTCTTCGGAACAATGGGCGCGGGCGACGTCAAGTTTTTCGCTGCTATCGGCGCGGTCGTGGGCAGCTCGTTAGTACTGCCGACGTTTTTGATCGTGGCGATCACAGGCGCTGTACTTGCCGTTTGCAAAATGGTTTACGCGAGACGCGTGAGGGCGACCATGTTTGGCGTGGGTCAGTTTTTCTTTGGACTACTACCCGGCCAGACAGTGCCGCGCTTCGAGGTCTCAGCCGACCACAATTACACATTGCCGTACGCCGTACCCATCTGCATTGGCAGCGTGGTCTCGTTTTTCCTTTTTCGCGTGTGAAACAGACCCTGGGTAATTTGCTTTAGTTAGGGAGAATAAATGATGCGAAATAAACGTTTTATCATCGCGCTCACCGGCGCGATCCTCTGCGGACTGATCGCGGTCATGTTAGTGACGCGCTACCTCTCAAATGTGCAGGCCTATGCAAAAGATCTCGGCACGGTGGTTGTCGCTAAGACCGAAATAAGGCGCTTTCCGGAAATTGGATCAGGTCGTGGGCCGGGTAGCGATCATACCGATTGGGATACGCGAAACGATCACGAATCAAAAACTCGCGGCCTCGGGAACGGGAGCGGGACTTTCTGCTGTGATTCCCGAAGGCTATCGCGCTATGACGGTTAAGGTTGACGATGTGGTCGGCGTTTCCGGCTTTGTCATGCCGGGCTCGTTCGTGGATGTCGTGGCCGTGATTGTTCCTTCAGCGCAGCAGGGTTACAGTCAGGAACCGGTCTCGAAGATAGTCCTGCAAAACATTAAAGTGCTGGCCACGGGTGCAAAGCTCGACTCACCGGAAAACCAGCGTGAACCGACGGCCGTGAAAGCGGTGACACTGCTGGTCACACCGCAGCAGGCTGAGAAATTGGCGCTGGCGAGCAACGAAGGCAAGCTGCAACTGGTGATGCGCAGCTATGGTGACCAGGATGATACCGAAACTAAAGGAGCCAGCAAGACAGGACTCCTCACCGGATATTCACCAACCGCGACTAGTGGGCCAAAACCCGAAAAACCCGCGGAGCCGGTAACTGAGCCAAAGAAAAGCCACGTTAGACCGGCTCGTATTGTGGAACAGAAGGAGCCGGCGCCGCTGGTGCAGGCACAGCCAATTCGGCGCAACTCAATCGAGCTTATCGAGGGAGCCAAGCGGCGCGACGTCGATATGCCTAAATAGTCTTGGAGTGCGGCGACTGGTCGCCGCACTCCATAAGAAGATGCGAATCAATCAACTTCGGTTAATTAACTAAGGAGTCAAAACAATGATGCCCCATCCCTCAATCCGATACTCTCTCTTGCTAGTCGGCTCACTCTTGCTGTGCGGCCTGGCACTTCCAACCAGGGCGCAGGACCAAAGCACGAATGCTTCGTTTGCCGCGAACTCAAAGGAAGCAATCCCGGTCAACGTGCTAGTCGGACAATCCAGGGTCATCAGTTTTGATAGCGCGATCGAGCGCTTTTCGGTTTCGAACCCCGAAGTCGCTGAGGCTGTCCTGGTCACGCCAAGTCAGGTAGTGATTAATGGAAAAACCTTTGGCCAGATCAATTTAATTGCCTGGCAGAAAAACACCGGCCGCTTCGTCGTCTTTGATGTGTACGTGCGGACAAATCTGTCACTGATTGATTCGCAGATTCGAGCGCTGTTCCCCAAGGATGACATCCGTCTCAGCCAGGCGAACGGTTCGGTGGTTCTTTCAGGAAGTGTCACCGATCCAAATATTGCTACGCAGGCTGACGCAGTCGTGCAAGCCGCGGGGTTCAAGACCGTCAACATGCTGACATCGCCCGTTAAGGATTTGGTCCAGGTTCAGCTTCAGGTTCGAGTGGCGGAAGTCAATAGGACTCGCATGCGTGAGCTCGGTACCTCGTACGGGTATCAGGGCAGCCCCGGTGTCGGATCTTATGTCAACGGTGGCGGTGGCCCGAGCAGCATCGGGAATGTTGACGGAGGAGTGCTGACCGGTACTCTGGCCAGCTCGCTAAATCTTTTCGTTATGGGCGGTAACACGCTGGCGATGATCCGCGCCTTACAGACGCAAGGCGCTTTGCGCGCGCTCGCTGAGCCGAACCTGATTGCCATGAACGGGCAGCAGGCGAGCTTCCTGGCGGGAGGCGAGTTCCCGGTGCCGATCGTTCAAGGCGGCGGCGGCACCAATGCCTCCACCGTGACTATCGTCTTTAAGGAATATGGCGTGCGCCTGAACTTTAAGCCGACTGTTCTGGATGAGGATCATATTCGCCTCGAGTTGGAACCCGAAGTGTCCACTCTCGATTTCGCCAACGGTGTGAAATTGAATGGCTTCCTGATTCCGGGTCTACGAACGCGGCGCGCCAAGACGAGCGTCGAACTCCGTGACGGCCAAAGCTTCGCGCTCGCGGGATTGCTTGACAATAGCGAGACCAAGACGATGTCGAAGGTGCCGGGACTGGGCGACATTCCCGTCCTGGGTAATCTTTTCCGTTCAACTCAGTTCCAGAAGAACGAAAGTGAGTTGATGTTCATCGTCACCACGCAGATCGTAAAACCGGTCAACCGCGACGATATACCAAAGATGCCGGCGGTCGAGAGTTTGAAGAAGGGCTCTTTGCTGGGAGCGGGGGTCGATCCGAAGAGCGGTATAACCGGACCGACGGGCTTTATTACCCGCCCGAGCGAGACGCCGAAGAGTCAGGCCCCGTCTCAGCCATCGGCTCAAACCAAGCCCGCGAATTCGAGTGGCGCCACAGAAGGGTCGCCGGCGGTGGCAACCTCTTCGCCGAAGTCTCCTAACCAGTAGGCCGTGGGTGAACGATGGTGAGAGAAATGCGAACGAACTATCGCCGCGTGTTTATAAATAGGGAGGAAGACAGCAGGCAGCAGCAATCTCCACCGGCGAGGTCACTCGAGTCGCGCGATTGGCGGCGTGAGCGCGGCTCGGTCACGATTATGGCGGCCATCCTTATGATTGGTCTGGTACTCGCTATTGGGCTGAGCATAGACGTCTCGAGGATCTATATGGTGCGTTCAGGTTTGCAGAACGCGGCGGACGCGGCGGCGCTGGCCGCGGCGCGCGAGTTGAACTCGGGCACGGCTGGTCTTACTGAGGCTGTGACCCAAGCCAACGCAATCGTTAACCAGTACGGCTTCAATCGGACCGGGGTCACCGCTCCCTCGGTTACGATTAGCAAAGTTGAGTTTGCGGCCATCATAAATGGACCCTGGTACGTCGGCGCCGGTGGCGTCCCTGGAGATGCAGCCACTGTCAGCAGCATCAAGTTTGTTCGCGTCACAACGCAAGCCGCCACAGTCGGCATACTGTTCGCTGCCCAGGCGCTAGGCGCGAGCCACGTTGAGCAGCGAACGGCTACTGCCGGAGCGTCGGTCCCTTTGAACACGATCTGTGACTTCTCCCCTGTCGGGGTAGCGATGGCGGTGAATCCGACGAACAACGCCCCTCCGATGACTCTGCATTTCACGGACGATATCGGCAGTCCGAACTGGTCCGTTCCCGACGGAAACTATGTGGTTGTCAACGTGACGGATATAAAGGGAAACGGAAATGCCGAAACCGTAAACTTGGCGGCGGGCATTACTTCACTGTGCACCGCTATAGGCCAGTCGCTAACGATCTCGGCGAGCGCCCAAGCGATGCCCGGTCGCAGGGCCATAACGGATGGAACGAATACACGGTTCGATCCGCCCAATTATAATGGGCACGGCAGCGACTTCAGCGCTACCAATTACCCGCCAGATACAAACATTGCCGAGGGGTTGAGCGTCACGCAATACCTAAATAAATCCCCCCTCACTAGTCCAACTCATTTTCCCCCCGGCCAGGACGATCGGCGCATTCTAGTCATGCCAATTATCGATCCGATTTCTGCGCCAGGTGGCTCCACTTCGGTTCGAATTCGCGCGTTCGGAGCTTTTCTTCTTATTAACAAGGTAACGATTCCGCCCGGGTGCAATACGGCACACCCTTGTGGGGGCGACATCGTCGTGCAGTATTTAGGTAGCAACTTTGATATTGGACGAGGGTTTTACGATCCGAACACTCCTCCAGGGAGTTCCGGCCTGACGATTCCGGTGCTGTACAAGTGAGATGAGCGTTTATGAGGATGCTGAGACTTAGGGGATTTCTGAAATGTGAGCGAGGTACGCAGATGATCGAGTTTGCGTTTCTGCTCCCAGTTCTGGTTCTGCTCTTTGCTGGGACAATCGAGATGGGACGTATGTTCTCTACCTACACTACCTTGCAGAAATCGACTGAGGTGGGAGCGCGCTATCTCTCCGCGATCCTGGTGCAGTCCGACGGAACATATCTGAGTACTGATACCACAAGTGCGAAGAACCTGATTGTTTGCGGCAAGGCGAGCGATTGCACGGGACAAACACCAATCGCCAAAAATTTGACTGCCTCGAACGTTACTATCACTTCTCCAGGCACAGGAATTGGAACGAGGTACGTTACGGTGAATGTGACTTACGCCTATCAACCACTCGTGTTTGATCTGGGGGGCATGACCGGCTCGTCACAGCTTTCGCTCAATTTTACGTTTACGCCGAGCATTACGATGAGGTACATGCCATAGTCGGATCAAGGAGTTGAGAGAACGTTGATTATGGGCAGGCAGACCAACACCAAGTCGGGCGAGCGTGGAGGGACTTTGATCGAGTTCGCCGTAGTCGCGAGCGTCTTCTTCACGATGCTAATCGCAATCTGCGCCGGTTCGGCCCTTTACTTCACGCACAACGCGATGGTTGAAGCGACTCGGCGCGGCGCTCGATTCGCCGCTACGCAGGCGGCCAATTCGACACCTGGAGTCCCTAGGACAACATCTTCATGTGACACGACGGGGCCCAAGCTGACTGATATTAAGAATTACACGATCTATGGTAACACCGCTGGTACTGGACCGAAGCTAATCAGCGTTGACCCAACGAATGTCTGCGTTGAGTATTCAGCGACGCCTACACCATCCGGGTCGATCGGTTTCGGTGTTGGCACAGGCGCGGTCTCCGTGAGCATTACAGGTTACACGTTTAACTTCGTAATTCCAGGTATTAATCAACAGATTAATATGCCCTCGTATCGCACCACGGTAGCCGGCGAGAGCGCTGGCACCTTTCCCAATTAAGGGCATGCAAGGGAAATAATCCACCAAAGATAAGATGATGCAGCCATTAACATTCATTACATTGGGTAGGAAACTTGAAGCCTCGAAAGAGATCAGGGACGCGCTGGTAAGCAGTGCGCGTGCGCGGCTGTTAACAGACTGCCAGGATTCGGATCAGTTATTGGCCGATGCGACACGACTGAGGCCCTCGGCGGCGATCATTGTTTTGGACGGTGAGAATCAGGAAAGAGAGTTCCTGCTGGTTAAAAAGCTTTCGTCGGCATGTCCTGAAACGTTAATAATTTCCGCGGCCTATAACGCCTCGCCCGCATTGATCCTGGGCAGCATGCGTTCCGGGGCGCGCGAGTTTTTGCAGCTTCCGATTAATGGCGACGAGTTTAAGACCGTGCTTGATCGGACTGAGGAGTTTAACGCTACCGTCACGTCGAAGAGAAACGGCCGCACGGTGGCCGTGTTTTCAGGAAAAGGTGGCGCCGGCGTCTCCTTTCTTGCCACCAACCTGGCCGCCGCAATGACCGTGCCCACCGTACTTGTAGATCTCAACTTGCAAACGGGCGATGCCGCCTCTTTTCTCGGATTGGAGCCGAAATATTCACTGGCGGATTTCGTGCGCAATCGCGCGCGGCTGGACGACTCTTTGATCAATAGCTTCATTACTCTGCATTCAGTGCGCTTATCGCTGCTGGCCGCGCCGCTCGAGCCTCATGAGGCTGAGGACGTTAAACCCGAGGACATAACCGAGGTGCTTCATCTTTTGGGCCAAAGATTCCAGTGCTTGATCCTGGACTTGCAGCACACCTTTGATCCGGTAACGGTGGCCGCGCTGGATCTGGCGGACGATATTCTGGTGTTAATGACGTTGGATATTCCCGGCATCCGCAACACCAGGCGCGCATTGAAGGTATTTGAGCGCCTGGGTTATCCGCGCTCCAGAATTCGCGTAGTGGTAAACCGCTGGAGTAAGAATATCGACGTCAAGTTGGAGAAAGTCGAGGCGCACCTGGATGAACAGCTGATCGGCCTGGTGCCGAATGACTATGCCAAGGTGATGAACTCGATTAATCTCGGCCGGCCATTGGTACAGTCTGATCCAGCGTCGAAAATAACTTTGGAGATCAAACGCATCGCTGGCCTGGTTGAGAACAGCCACAATCCGATCTCTGCGCAACCGCGGAAGGGATTACTCGGTGCAATGTTCGGGCGCCACAATTCGACCGAGTCGCTCGATCTTTCGGCGATGCCCGATCCGGTGTGAGAGTTAGTCTGCAATAACGGCAGTTTTTAGCAGGTAACACGATGGCATTAAGAGAAAGATATATAAGAGAACCACTTGGTGAGGGCACGTCCCAGGGCGCCGAGGAGTCGACCTACGGCAACCAAAGCTTTCAGGAAATGAAAGCCCGTCTTCATCGCGCGATTATCGCGCGGCTGGATCTGACCAGGGTTAACATGCTTTCGCCCGATCGGGTGCGCGCGGAAGTATCGCGGCTGGCGGAAGATCTGCTGCTGGCTGAGAATGCGCCGATTTCGGAGGTTGAGCGCGATCGTCTGGTCAACGAGGTCCATCACGAGTTGTTCGGCCTGGGGCCACTGGAGCCTTTGCTTGCCGATTCGACGATTTCTGACATTCTGGTCAACTCCTATTCAAGTATCTATATCGAACGGCGCGGCAAGCTCGAGAAGACGGCAATCAGTTTCAAGGACGACGAACATTTGATGCGGGTGATCGAACGGATCGTTTCGACAGTTGGCCGCCGCATAGACGAGGCTCAGCCGATGGTCGATGCCCGCCTGCCTGATGGATCGCGTGTGAACGCGATCATTCCGCCGCTGGCCATCGACGGCCCGGTGCTGTCTATCCGCCGCTTTGGCACGAACCCTTTGAAGATGCCTACGCTGATCGCGAACGGGGCCCTCACGAAAGAGGTGGCGGTACTCTTTGAGATGTGCGTTCGCGCCCGGCTGAACATCGTGATCTCTGGAGGCACGGGCGCTGGCAAAACCACGCTGCTGAACGCGCTGTCGGCTTACATTCCCCGCGACGAACGGATCGTGACCATAGAGGACTCGGCCGAGTTACAAGTGCAGCAGCCGCATGTGATCAGACTGGAGACGCGGCCTCCGAATATCGAGGGGCGCGGAGAAGTTACGCAGCGCGATCTTGTGCGCAATGCGCTACGCATGCGGCCCGATCGGATCGTAATCGGCGAGGTCCGAAGCGGTGAGGCAATAGACATGTTGCAGGCGATGAATACCGGCCATGACGGAAGCCTTACTACCATCCATGCGAATTCTCCGCGGGACTCACTGGCCCGGCTTGAGACAATGATTCAGATGGCCGGCATGAGACTCTCCGATCGAGCGATGCGACAGCAAATCGCCTCGGCGATTGACGTGATAATTCAGGTCGCGCGGTTGACCGACGGTACGCGTCGCGTCACTTCCATTTCTGAGATCACCGGCATGGAAGTGGATACGATCGCCATGCAGGAAATTTTCCAATTCGAACGGACCGGCGTCGACCCTGCGGGCAAGGTCATGGGCCACTTCCGGGCCAGCGGCGTTCGTCCGCGTTTCGCGGAGCGGCTCAAGCAATATGGCATGGAGCTTCCGGCTTTCTTCTAGGATGGATTGCGCAAGATGTTTATCTCAACAGCCGTATTTCTCTTCTTCCTGTTTCTGGTCTATGCCTTATTCCTGCTGGCATCGCGTAAGTCTGATGCGCGGCAGGAGCGATTGCAGCAACGCGTCGCCGAGGCATTGCAGGGCTTGCGTCCCACTGATAATGAGATACAGATATCTCGCGACGATTCAATCGGCGGCCATCCCATTATTAATCGGCTGCTCTCTTCGCTGGACTTCATAAAGCAATTTGATCGGACCGTCAGGCAGGCGGACTTGCAGATCACGGTCAGCCGCCTGCTGGCTTTTTGCTTTGTTGCTGGTCTAATGGCCTGGCTCGCCGCATATACTTTAGTGAATCCAGTGGTCGCAGTTCTGTTGGCCCTTTTGGCATCCGCCCTCCCCATTTCTTATGTGACCCGAAAGCGCAAAAAGCGGTTGTTAAGATTCTTCGCGCAGCTACCCGATACGCTCGATTTACTCAGCCGTTCGCTGGCTGTCGGCCATGCTTTCTCAGAATCCTTGAATCAAGTGGCTTCAGAGATGCCTGATCCGATTTCGGCGGAGTTTCGGATAACTTTTGAAGAACAGAAACTTGGGCTAACGACAAAAGTGGCGCTCGACCGGTTAACCGAACGGGTGCCATTGCCAGACCTGCGTCTCTGCGTAACGGCAATGAATATTCAACGTGAAACTGGCGGCAATCTTGCCGAAATCCTCGAAAAGGTTGGGCATACGATCCGCGAGCGGTTCAAGTTGATGGAAGATTTCCGCACTATGACGACCAGCGCGCGAGGTTCGGCCTGGATTCTCTGCGCCTTGCCCATCGGCATAATTTTGCTCATGACCGCCGTTAATCCGACCTACATGGGCGTGCTGCTGCAGGACCAACGCGGCCATTATCTGCTCGCAGCGGCTGCTGTATTGCAGTTTCTGGGAGTTGTCACTATCAGGAAAATTTTGAACATCAGAGTTTGAGGTAACGTGAGGCCCAAGGTCCGGCCTGAAGAAAGTAAGTGAATCCGATGTTGCTGATAATCATCCTCTTAACTTTCGGTTGTATCGCGCTCGCGGTGATGAGTGTCTATTTGATCCTGGCCCGCCCCAGGGGTGTCGTCAATGCGCGTCTCGAGACCATGGATCCATCACTCTCCTTGGTTGAAAACAATCCGATGACGACCATGGCTGAGCGCGTTGCCGAGCCGCTCAACCGGATTGTGCCGATTTCGGCGGTCGAAGCCGCTAAGCTACAGAAGCAGTTATTGCAGGCCGGGTATCGTTCGCCCGATGCGGCTACCGCCTTCAGGGCTATTCAAATTGGCCTCGTCGTTGCAATGCCGACTCTGGTGGCGACGGTGTGCTTTATGCTGGGGCGTCCGCTGAACAACTTCTTCATCTGGGGGATCATCGGCGCCGCGTTTGGTTTTTATTTGCCTAAGTACGTATTACTCAAGAAGACTACGGCCCGGCAGCGACGTATCACTTGGGCCCTGGCAGATATGATGGATCTGATGGTGGTTGCCGTTGAGGCGGGGCTGGCGCTCAACGCCGCTCTTAATCGCGTGGGCGACGAATTGAAGGGCCTGCATCCGGATATGCATTACGAGATCGATCTGGTTAATCTCGAGATCCGAGTCGGACGCAGCCGCGAGGACGCGCTGCGCAATCTGGCCGAAAGAACCGGAGTAGACGACATTCGCAGCTTTGTTGCTTTGCTGATTCAGGCTGACCGTTTCGGCTCATCAGTTGCCAAGGCCGTGCGCATTTTTGCGGACTCGCTGCGTACTAAGCGGCGTCAGCGAGCAGAGCAAGCTTCGCAAAAAGCGGCCCTCAAGCTAATCTTTCCGCTTACGCTTTTTCTCTTTCCGGTAATTATTCTGGTGATCCTTGGGCCGGCGCTTCTAAATCTGATGGATGTGTTGTTTAAATGAGGAGCCCCGGTCTGGGGCAAGTCAATTGCCCAGTTGAACTTTTGTTACTAAGGAGACTGTTCATGCTAAAAAGTCCCATAAGAATTCTGCTCCTCACGGTGACCTTAATATTCGCGGTGCAGCCCTTACAATCTGTCCACGGAATTCTTTTATCCAAGCTGGACCTGGCGACAATCGATGCACCTGACACGCCGGCATCCAGCAACCGCGAGAACGGACAAGGCAAAGGCTTGCTCAGTGCGCTGAAAGCGCCCTTCAAAGCCATTGGCCGGTTGTTTGGCGGTGGCAAGAAGAACCCGAACAAAATCGAGCGTATCTCGGCGAAGGACATCAAAAAATTCGAGAGCGCGCAAGCGAACCGCGTCGATAATCCCACCCCAGTGACTTCGGCAAGTCAGGCGGAGCCGGCGAACAGCAACGTTCCGTCGAGCGCTGTCGAGCATTTGGAGAAGGGCCGCGCTTTATTAAATGCCGGAAATCTCAACGCAGCTATCTCTGAACTGTCAACTGCGGCGTCGCTGGATTCGAAGCTGAGTGAAGCCCACACGCTCCTCGGTGTCGCCTATGACCGCAAGGGTCTGTCCGACCTGGCACGTCAATCGTTTGAGGTAGCAATGCACGATCCGAGCGATCAGGCAATGCACCTGAATAATCTTGGTTATCTGGAGTATACCCACGGGGAGTATAAAGAGGCAGTAAAATACTTGAAGCGCGCCGCCAAGCTGTCGCCAAACGATTCGCGGATCTGGAACAATCTCGGTCTGGCTCAGGCAGAACTTGAGAAATTCGACGAAGCTTACAAGAGCTTTGCGCGGGCAACCGGAGAATTCAACGGCCGGCTCAACATAGCAGCTCGGCTGGAGAGTAAGGGCGATACCGACAAGGCGATCAAACAGTTACAAAAAGCGCTCGCCTTACAACCGAATTCGAACGAAGTGCTGGGCCGCCTGGCGGCTCTCTATGACCGATCGGGCCGCCCTGAAGACGCGCAGAGAGTTCGTAGCACGCTGGCGACGCAGCCTGTCGTCGCTGATGCCGGTGCGAAAAAGAAGTAAGTCGGATCTGCTGGAGAGTCGAAACTACTATGGGACACCTGGGAATCCTGACGCGCTCGGAAATCGAAAGGCTCGGCCCGCCAATTCCGGAAGAGCTGGCAGAGATGGGAGTCTCGGACGCAGTCTTGTGTGATCTGGCACTCAAGCATGTCGCCGCCCTGGTAAATCCCACTTCGGCTTCGGTGGCGGAAAGGATGCACCTAACATGGGTGATCGCAGAAGACCTGCTGCGCCAACTGTATCGCGAAAAGCTGATCGACATCCTCTCGCAGGGTCTTCCCGGCGTCACCCGCTATGCCATGCTCGATCATGGTTGGGAGCGTTTGACGCAGGTGCAGCGGCAATGTGGCTATGTGGGCCCCGCGCCCGTTGCGCTGGCGGATTACAGCCACATGATGCAACTACAGGCGGTGCCTTTCCGGCCGGCCTCAAACGAAAGCGTGCGGGAAGCTTTTCGTGATCTGGTTTTGCCGGAATCTCTGCTCCAGACACTTGGTTGTGTGATCAACTCTCGTTCGTCACTGTACCTCACGGGCCTTCCGGGAACCGGGAAAACAGCGATCTCGGAACGCATGAATACAGCGCTGTTCGGATTTATCTGGGTTCCGTACGCAATCGAAGTTGATGGTCAGATTATTCGTCTCTTCGACTCGCACTGCCATCGCCAAGTTCCCGAGAAGGCTTCAGCCATTGAACATGATCGACGCTGGGTAGAGATCGAACGGCCCTTGATCATTGTCGGAGGCGAACTGACGCTGGAGAACACTGACCTGGCCTGGTCCGAAACCGCCAGGTCTTATGAAGCTCCGTTTCAAATGAAATCGAATGGCGGCACGCTGGTAATCGATGACTTTGGCCGACAGCGTGTGGCCGCCAGGGATCTACTGAATCGTTGGATCATGCCGCTCGAGCGCAGGGTCGATTTTCTCACCTTGAATAGCGGCAAGAAGATCGAGGTCCCTTTCGAGCAACTGGTGATTTTTTCAACCAATATCGAGGACAGGGAATTAGTCGATGAAGCGTTCCTGCGCCGCATGGGTTATCGGGCGCGCCTCGAGCCGCCGAGTACTGAAGCATATGCCGAGATTTTCAAACGCGCCGCCAACCGGCGCGGGATCGCTCTGGATCAAGTCTGTTTGGACCATGTTCTGGGCAGGTATGTCAGCGAAGCGCGGCTGATGAAATCATGCGAGCCACGTGATCTGATAAATCGCGTCAGTGATATTTGTCTTTTCCAGGGAAGTGAACCAAGATTAACTCCAGAGCTACTTGATCTGGCCTGGGGCAATTACTTCGGCACTTCGCACGGATTTGGCCCGAGCGTCCCTGAAGTAGTGATTCAAGCACGCGCTCTATCGATGTCCAATTGAGTCGTAGTCGACAGGATGATGATGATTAGCATTCTCGAGCGGCCGGTCAGGCAACTGCTGGTAATCTGCCTGGTGCTGGGTTGCTTTGGTGTGATCGTGGCTCAGAACCGATCTCGACTCAAGCATAAGCCTGCCAAAGCAGTGGAAGCTTTACCAGCAGCCACGGGCTCGCCCGCCGCGCCCGAGGGAGAAATTATTGGTAAGCGAATAAGATTCGCTGACGGCTCGGACATGGACGCCGATGAAGTCTGGAAACAGGGAGAAGAGTTTTGGTGTCGTACCGGCGGCTTGACGCAGCGAATCGATCGGCCCATCAACACTATTGATCCCATCCGCGCACAGCCGAAACAAGAGCAGGCCAAGGTCCTCGCAGCCCCGACGGTTACTCCTGACAGTAAGCCACGCGCTGCAGAGGCGTTCTGGATTTACTTGAAAGGGGGCGCGCGCATGAAAGGCGAAGACGTCACCGAGTCGGATGCCGGAGCGTGGTACCGGCGGGACACGCTCTCAATCTTCATCGAGCGCGACCGGATCGAGCGAATCGAACGAGACTCGGGCGTGGCGAAGCAAACCGGCTGGAAGGAGCGCGGCTGGACTACGGGCAATGGCAGAATCGATGAACTGATCCGCAGCAACAGTACGCGCTTCGGTTTGGATCCTTATCTGGTGTTCTGTGTGATCGAGCATGAATCGCATTTTCACGTGCAGGCGTTGAGTCCGAAAGGGGCGCGCGGGCTGATGCAGTTAATGCCTGGCACCGCCAGACGATTCGGCGTACGGCGGCCTTTCGATCCGGCTGAAAATGTTTTCGGTGGGACTCAGTATCTGAAAGAGCTGCTGAAAATGTTCGACGGACGGTTGGATTTGGTTCTGGCCAGCTATAACGCCGGTGAGGGGGCGGTGATAAAGTATGGTGGCAATGTTCCCCCTTATCGAGAAACCCGAGAGTATGTAAAGCGCATCTCAAGGCGTTATGGTGCAAACGCATCAGATCCTGCCGAAAAGATTTCGGCGCCGCCGCAATGAGAAATGGCTGCTCATGAGATCTTTCTTGCATCGTGCTCTAGTCGTACTCGTCCTTTTGGCCAGCGTGGCCGTAGGTCAAGCGCCGGACAATAGCGGGCCGCTGACCAACGCTGCGATTGTCAAACTTGTGCGGAGTGGTTTCAAAGAAAAGACCGTTATCTCAATCGTTGCCGCACGCCCGGCCGCGTATGATCTGTCGCCTGATCGGATGATCGAACTAAAGAAAAGCGGAGTCAGCGAAAAGATTATTCTGGCTATGTTGGCCCGGCAGGAAGGCATGAATGGCCTGGACGATGCCTTTACCGACGATCCTTTTTTCCGAGAGAGCGGTAAAAAGCAAAAAGAGAACCAGAAATCCGGAACGACTGAGAACAGCACCGACATCTTTGGCTCGAGCGGGAGCGGGCAGAGCAACACACGCAGCCGCGGTGGCAACTCTTCCGCGTCGGGCGATACTGAGACCACGGGTACTGCGACGGTGCGCATTATCAGACCTCGCAGCGAAACTGGCGCTTCACCGAAACTTGAAAAAACGCCTCCGCTTACCAACAATTCGATTATTGATTTGGTTGAAGCGGGTTTTACTGAGGGGACGATCGTCAGACGCATCGAACAATCGCCCGTTGACTTTGATCTTTCGCCGGCTAAAATTGCTGATCTGCGCAAGCATCGCGTCGGTGATAAAATCCTCAACGCGATGAAAGCCGCCAGCGGAGAAGATTCCAACGCGAGTAAGACAGGGGCCGCCTCCAATGGCACGCCAAGACCACCAGATTAGAAAGCCGGTTTCGGCGGCGATTAAATTTTCCCTGACCTTTGGTGTAATCGCTGTCACTCTTTGCGGACTTACCTGCTCGCAAAAGTTAAGTGGGCAAACTCGACCTGCTAAGCGCCCCTCTGCCGGCTCTTCTCAGAGCGCTAAGCCCAAACCAACTCCAACCTCGACGCGACTGAAAAACCTGGGCGACCCGCCACCAGTTCCCATCCTTAAGAAAAAGGAAGAAGAGATTAAGCCGGGTGATGTAATCTTAGTCAACACCAGCGAAGTCATGTTGCCGGTTACGGTACGCGACTCAACTGGGCGTCTGGTCAAGGACTTGACCCGCGGAAATTTTCGCGTCTTCGAAGACGGGCGCGAGCAACCCCTCAGTGATCTGGCATTACGCCAGGTGCCGGTCGACATTGTGCTCATGATTGATGCTTCGTCGTCGGTCACCACCAGTCTGGATGACTTTCGCCGTGCAGTTGAAGGATTTGCCACTCAACTGTCGCCACAAGATCGAATTAGTGTGATCAAGTTTGACGATCGGGTTGAATTGTTGCAGGACTGGACCCAGAGCAAATTTCAATTGCACCGGGCATTAAACCGCATCCAGGCCGGAATGTTCACGCGCTTCAACGACGCTTTGCTGCTCGCGGCCAGGGAACAATTCGGTTCCACCAAATCGCGGCGCGCGGTGATCGTCCTAACCGATGGCATCGACAGTGGGCGTGGATCCGCGTTTGAGGCGGCATTACAAGGACTGCTGCAGGCGCAGGTAACTGTGTACGTGGTGAGCAACACTGCGATCGAGCGCGCCGCAAAGAAGGCCGAACTTGCTTCCATGGCTCAGGGAACCGAATCCGAGCTGCGCTTCAACCAGATCAAGATGGACGACCTGCGCGAAGGATTAAGAGTAATTGATCTCAGTGAGGAGCGGTTGGAACAACTGACTATGGCGACCGGAGGCCGGCTTTACAAGCCGAAGAGCTTTGACGCGCTGGACGCGACCTATGCTGAGGTCGCTGATGAACTGCGCCACCAATACTCGCTCTATTACACGCCTTTGAATAGGGAGCGAGATGGTTCGTTCCGGCGGGTTCTCGTCGAAACTGATGTCACTACTTATCATGCCACCACGCGCGTCGGTTACTTCTCGCGGCGTGACTGACCTGGCTTGTAGGGTGAACGGCAGCCTTCGGCTTGAAGTGCAATAATGTTCGCGGACACGTGAATACGATGGATGCTAACTTCGCATCTACGGCTAACTCCTTTGGTTAACAGATGAACGCAATCGAGGTCGAAGGACTTTCCCGCACTTTCAAAACCCTACGAGCAGTGGACCGCATCAGCTTTACGGTAGAAACCGGTGAAATATTCGGTTTCTTGGGCCATAACGCATCTCGATGCAAAATCAGTTAGTTACGTTTACATCACCCGCTTGATTGGGGTGGGTGAGGCCCCGAGTTCGAATCTCGGCGTCCCGACCAAGAAAGAAGGCTTCCTGCTTTTCAGCGGGAAGCCTTTTTTGAATTACGTCCTTACCTAAATGCGAGCCAGGTCTCGATGCGTTCTCACACGATCTTCTTCGCCGGTTTTGATTTACTGGCCGGCGTGATCGTCTTGTCCTGCGGATTGGTTGTGGCCTTTGCCGGTTGAGATTCGGCGAACCCGCCGGCGAGAGTTATTACGCACATCGATTTGAATTCCGGATGAGGCCCGCAGCAAACGCCGGCAACTTTGTAATCAGCACTCATTAGTCTACGACGATGGCCGCGGCCCGGAAAACCGTCATCAATTAGCCAGGTCAGAAGTCGTTCGCGAGCTGACTCGTTACCATAAGTCAGATTTTCACCAATGCCACCCTGCCACGATCCAAAAGGCTTCACCCGCTGTTCGATGAAACTACTATCGTTCCCTTTGTGACCCGTGGCGCCGGTTCCGCTTTGATCTTTAACGTGACTCAAGGCCGCCAGACAAAGACCATGCGACATGCTAAAAGGTCCGAGTGGCTTCGCTGCCCGAAGAAACGCGATCGCATCCTCTACAGCACTCCACCCTTCCTGGGTTGTAAACGAGTCCTCGTTGGACGGCCGGTACTCCTTGCCGTGAAACAAAGGCTTTAGACCTTCGAGGTACGTTGCGTATCGCTGCGGGTTAGCGCGCGCCTGATTAATTTCGCTTAGCAGGTCTCGTTCATCTCGTGAGAGACCGTCGTTGACAGCTTTTGTGGTTTGCGATTGGCCTCTGTCCAAACTTGAAAAAGAAAGAATGACGCCCAAGGCGCAGCACAGCGCCACGAGTCCAAGAAATCTGACCTTCATGGGGGGATTACCTTTCATTGGAAAAACGGTCCGAGCAAATTCGTTGACTAATGCTCCATCGACTCGTCGGGAAGATAGGCCTAAGTTAGCGAAAGTGCCGCAAGCTGTCAATCGATAGTAGACAGCATCCACATAAGCGTTTAGCATCTGAGATGAGAGCGTCCCCCTGGCCGAGAGTGTTATCTGGTTTTCATGGCGATTCGGCATCCACCGGAAGATCAAATTCCCCGCATTGTTCGTGGCAGCCGTGTGCCGCCGTCGCGGGTCGTCCGTTACGCAGAGCCGCAAGTCAGTCTTTTCCGTCGCCTCCTCAGATTTCTACGGCGACCATTCATTGTTATTCCACTGGTCCTTTGTGCGGTGCTGGTGGTAACCGTCTTTTCCTACTATTGGATCATTTTCTCCGCGCGCATAGACAATCTTTTAAAGGGCGACGTCTATACTCGTTCAGCGGGAATCTATGCCGCACCGAAACAGATTCGCGCGGGTCAAAATATTTCACAGGACGATCTGCTCGCTTATTTAAAGCGCGCCGGATACGTCGAACGCGGACAGCAGGGTGATAGTGCGCGCGGACGTTACGTCATCGATGGAACGACAGTCGAGATTGATCCCGGCCAGGATTCGGTTCTGGATAGCGCTACTTTCCAGGCCTTGAAAATCCAATTCGCCCGCGGCGGAAAATCCATCGCCGTAATTTCCGATCGAGACCACTCCGCGCACCTGGACAAAGCCCAGCTTGAACCTGAACTGATCAGCTCGGTTACCGGACGCGAACGCGCCAAGCGCAGGGTGATCGGCTATAACGATCTACCACCTGATCTGGTTAAGGCGATCACTGTTACCGAAGATCGTTCTTTCTTTGAACATCACGGCGTCAACATTCGCGGCATCATTCGCGCGCTGCTGCGGCGTTACGATTCTGATCCCAACTCGCCGATCGCGCGTCAGGGCGGCTCCAGCATCACCCAACAGCTCGTCAAGAATCTGCTCTTATCGCCGGAACGCACACTGAAACGAAAGTTAGCCGAAGCTTACATGTCGGTGATTCTGGAAACGCGACTTTCCAAGGAAGAAATCTTTGCGCTCTATTCCAACCAGGTCTATCTGGGACAGCAGTCAGGTTTTTCAATCAACGGGTTTGGCGAGGCCGCCAGCGCTTACTTCAACAAAGACGTCACGAATCTCACGCTGCCCGAGTCGGCATTTCTCGCAGGATTGATTCGCAGTCCGAATCGCTATAATCCGTACCACGACATCGACACGGCGACCGCCCGGCGTAATCAGGTGCTCGAATCGATGGCTGAGACTTCCGCGATTACGCCGGACCAGGCAAAACAGGCCGAAGGTGTCGAGCTCAAGCTCGCCCCCGCCAAAGGCCGGATAGATATTTCCGACGCGCCTTACTTCGCGGATTACGTACAGAATCAACTCGGTGATCTGATTTCCGGACAAGGCGCCGATCATTTGCGCATCTACACTTCGGTGGATATGGATTTGCAGCGCGCTGCTTACGCCGCAGTTACGAAACAGCTGGCTTCGCTGGATAAAATTGAAGCGAGGCGCGTTCCCGAAGGAACGGTGCAGGCTGCGCTGGTGGCGATGAACGCCCATACCGGCGAAATTGTGGCGATGGTCGGCGGCCGAGATTATGCGAAGAGCCAGCTGAACCGGGCTGAGGCTTTGCGCCAGCCGGGCTCCGCTTTCAAGCCCTTTGTTTATGCGACTGCGCTGAACACTGCTTATGATCCCATCCCGCGCGTGATCACTCCGGCCACGATCTATAAAGACGAGCCGAAAACATTCACTTACGACAACCAGGAATATTCGCCGGGCAACATGGGCGATAAGTATTCAATGCAGCCGGTAACGTTGCGCGACGCAATGGTGCACAGTCTCAACGTGGTTACGGTTGATGTCGCGATGGAGGTGACGATCGGCCGTGTGATGAACCTGGCAGCAAAGGCCGGACTGCCGCGGGTGGCGCACGCCTATCCCGCGATGGCCCTGGGAACTTCTGAAGCAACGCCGCTCCAGGTTGCTTCGGCTTAT
>WNFP01001221.1_pt1 | contig 20037 bp, 16 predicted proteins | sample 5400201 | NCBI WGS metagenome assembly WNFP01 (sample SAMN13153355, study PRJNA577476) | soil metagenome | isolation source: 115 cm saprolite under Madrone tree | place: USA:California | collected 2016-06-14
AGGCCTCTGCGGCACGCTCGCCGATGATGACGCAGGGAGCCATGGTGTTGCCGGTCGTGACGCGCGGCATAATCGAGCCATCTGCGATGCGAAGGTTTTCGATTCCATAGACCTTAAGTTGGGCGTCTACGACCGACATCGAATCGCGCCCCATCTTGGCAGTACACGTCTGATGCCAATAGGTGCCAACGGAATCTCGCACAAAGTTCTCCAGAGCTTTTCCTTTCATGCCTCCCGGTATTACTTCGCGTTTCACAAAAGGACGAAGGGGAGTGGAGCTAGCGAGTTCACGACAGAGTTCCACACTCGTAATCATTGCTTTCAGATCATCTGGGTCCCTTAAAAAGTTGGCTTCGATTTCGACGGGGTCGTGAGGATCTGCTCCTGTGAGACGGATATGACCCCGGCTCTTGGGCTGAACAATGCCTGTGACAATGCTGCACGAATTCGCCGGTGGATTGAACTTCGCTGTCTCGGCGCTGACAAACACACCTTCGCCATGGACGCACAGCATGTCCGGAGTGTCTAGACTGGAATTGCTCTTCCACAGCAAGACTGCCTGCGCTCTCTGGGCAACCGGCTCGGGCTGCTGATGCTCCCAGACACAACTCATAAGAAGAACATGATCCTGAAAATTTTGCCCCACGCCTGGCAGATGTTGGACCAAGGGTATTCCAAGACGCTGCAATTCAGCCTGGTCGCCGATGCCAGATAGCATCAGGACCTTCGGCGTATTAATTGCGCCGAGCGACAGAACTACTTCAAATCCGGCGCCAACGCGAAGGACCTTTCCATCGTAAGCAATCTCCACACCTGCTGTTCGTTTGCCCTCAATAATCAGCCGTGTGACCATTGCTTGTGTGAGGACAGTAAGGTTCGGCCGGTCCATGTATGGAAAGGTATAGGAGCGAAATACCGAGAGACGCCTTCCATCACGGATTCCCCGCTCGACTAAGGAGCAGCCTCCATTGCCTTCCATCATGCGACCATTACGGTTCTCAAAAGTGGGAATTCCGAGAGAGAGTGCGCCCTCAAACATGGCCCGACCCATTGGGCTGGTTGGGAGCAAGGGTTGGACGAACATCGGTCCTCCGGTTCCGCGGTATTTTGTGTCGGGCTCACCATGCCAATCTTCAATGCGGCGGTAGATGTTCAACACGGAGTCGTAGTTCCAGGCAGCGTCGCCCGCATCGTCCGCGAAGTAATTCCAGTCATTCTTGTGGCCGCGCGCCCAATACATCACGTTGATACTGGATCCGCCACCCAGCACTTTGCCCATAGACATGGGAAGGGCGCGCCCATTGACTCCGGGATTTGGTTCAGCCTGAAAACCCCAGTCCCGCTCGGTCCCCAGATTGGTGAACCACTGATCGGCGTCCATAACACTCGGTATGTCATCGTCGCCACCAGCTTCAAGCAACAACACACTGACATCGGGATTCTCGGCCAGGCGGCGCGCTACCACCGATCCAGAGGAGCCTGACCCACAGACGATGAAGTCGTAATTCGACTTTAGATTGGACCTGAGCCTCCGCTGATTAACGCGAACGCGCTCCACGAAATCTACTTCTGATTGTTTTTCATTATTCGAACTCATCTCAGTGCTCCTTGCTCGTATGGGCTTGCCATAGCTTGTCTGCTTTGGCAGATCTCACAACTCAATCAGCAAACCACATCGTGAATAGGGAGTTGTGCCTGTATCTGCTTTGCCGGGCCGAATCCTGCTCATTCTTGATGACAGAGGCGGGAATTCAACGGATGACACATTCATCCAGGGGGGCCGTCATGAAGGAGACAAACGATGACAGTTCAAGTGCGACTGGGTGCGACTCTGGATGAAGTATAAGTCGGGCGCATCCGACGGATCGTCACAACGCGCCTGCGAAACCAACGGTAGCAAAACCGGGCGCACCCGTGGGAGCAGGTCTGCAAAGCGGCAAGCCACTCAATGCTGCAGAAATTCCTGGCGATATTCTGTAGGACTGGCTCCGCACATCCGGCGGAACACTCGTGCAAAGTGCTGCTGGGTTTTGAAGCCGCAGGCCACCGCGACGTCCAAGACACGCGCCTCTGCCGCGCGCAACATTTCCTTCGCACGCTCTACCCGGTGACGCAGGACAAAGTGATGCGGGCTCTCGCCGGTTGACTTGCGAAACATCCGCGAGAAATGAGCTGTGCTCAACTCCACCGATTGCGCCATTTCGCAAAGGGTCAACTCGTCTTCCATCTTCGCGTGTACGAACTCCTTAATCCTTCGCAAGCGTGCGGAACCTAGCCCGCCTCGATGCGTCTGCACAGAACGGTGTCGCACTGCATAACCGTTGACCAGCGCCACGGCAAGCGCCTGCTCGATAGAATCTAGAAATAGCCTCACGCTCGGAAACCCCGCAAGCCTCTCCGCATTCACCGCCTCAACCAACGCACGCAGTCGTGCGTCAACTAGGTTATCCGTTCGGCGCAACTCGACCTCACCGATTGTTCCATCTGAAGCTGCCGTTAGCGCGGCGTCCGAAATGGCGATCAACAAATAGTGCAAGTCTTCGTTTCGAAACCATTTCTCTAAATGACCAGGGACCAGGCTTATTTCGCCCGCACCGAAGGTGAGTCTTATCATCTCAGAACGGCGTAAGCCCAGTTGAATGGAACCAGGCCGCAACGCCATGGCGAGAACTGGCTGATGCTTCACCCACAGTCGCGGCTCGGTGACCGAATCAGGTACATTCTGTTCAACCCTCATTCTTGCCCTCACTCCTCGCTGCGTCAGTAGATTACCGTCCTTATATTCAAGAGAGAGTCTGGCCGGAGCCGACTGCTTTACCTTTGAGGAATCTGGTGTCGGCAGCGAGGCCGAAGGCTTCTAGCATGTTGGCTTGCACTCGCTTTGTGAGGGCGTTGATCTCGTCGACGCCGAAGCTTTGCGGGCTAACCAGATACCTCAGCTGCTTCTCTCCCGCAGGAGTCTCGATAATCCGCAGAACCGCGTCCGCGACTTCCTCAGCGTTGCCGGCCGTGGAGGATAGTGCCGCGTTGATCTTCGCAGGGATCTCCTTGACAGGGCCATACGTATTGGTGCGGGTTTCGTCAGCAGCCGTCACCATATTGCCAAAAACAGGAGTCTCATATTGGCCGGGTTCTACAATCACGGATTCAATTCCTTGCGCGGCAAGTTCGTAGCTGTAGGACTCGGCCAGCGCTTCGAGTGCAAATTTGCTCGCGCAATAGAAACCCATGGCAGGAGCAACGATGCGGCCGGCAGCGCTGCTGATGTGTATGAGCGTGCCGCTGCGTTGGCGTCGCATATGCGGAAGCACGGCGCGATTTACGCGAACCGGTCCCAAAAAATTCGTGTTCATCAGACGCTGCGCTTGTTCGGTGGTCACAGCTTCCGCCAGACCCGTCAGGGAGTAGCCGGCATTGTTGATGGCCACGTCGATGGCGCCGGCTTTGGCGACGGCGGCATCCACCGCCCGCTCGACCGAGGCGTCGTCGGTCACATCCAGTTCAAGGACGTGTATTGGCAGTGAATCCTTTTCCGCCACCGCACGGATTTCGGAGGCGTTCTTGGCATTGCGGCCTGCGGGGTCACGCATCGTCGCGAAAACGGTGTGCCCCTTACGAGCCAGGGTTTCGGTGAACAGCCTGCCGAACCCGGTGCTGGAGCCGGTGATGAGAACCACTTGCTTGGAATTCATGATTGTTTCTCCTTTGCGGCGTTACCTTCAGCCGAGTTTGATGCCGTACGCAAGGCAGGTGGATACGATTCAAGCATTCCGATAATTGTAAGGATTTGTGAGGGTGTAGCTACTTTAGGTCGATCCAGCAAGATCGGAGAGATCCACGCGCGCAATGGCCTCAACAGCAGGAGCAAAGGAGCTGAATCGCGAATTGCATTTCATTGCGATGAGAGCAACGCTGTCCTGCTCCTGCAGCGACCAGTCGCGCCGATGCTCGCGAATACTTCTCCCGTGAAGTATCGCCAGGGCTTGGTCGATGGCGATCCTTACCAACCAACTGCGGAAAGCGCCCTCGCAATCGAATGCCGCGACACGGTGAGATGCCGAGAAAAGACAATTCTCTACAGCAATATCGGCTCGGTCAGGATTGCCAAGCACGCGGTATGCGACAAAATGGAGCAAGCCGCGATATCGCGATGCCCGAACATAAAAAGACATGCTCATGTCCGTCGAACTCTTCCAGACCGGAGCAGCTTCATGCAATTGTGGTTTCACGTTCAATGTGGGACGCACTTTACCCCCTAGCTCCTATGCTTGGCGCTCTGTGTTATTTGGTTTCTTGCGCTCCGTCGCGCTTGGAGGTAAGACACGCGACACGATGTCCTATTCCCTCCCGCTGCGCCCGCTATAAAAGTCTGAGATGACGTGTTTAGCGGACGAACACCTCGAAGGAAAAACAGTTTGAGTCCGTGAATCGCCTTACGTTGCTTCCATTAGTGTTTGAAGAGATTTTGGTCCGCCATGTCCTGATGGCAGACCAGGCAGGAGTGCTGCGGAGAACCCGCTAAGGAGGACACCAGCGCATACGTAAGAGTTTTCGGCCAGCCAATACATTGTCAAGATAAAGCAGAATCTCCAAGCTACACTCGTCGCACTTCCTCATTGTGTAGCTCCCTTAGCTCGTCGATCGGGAGTGCCCAACCTTACCGGAAAGAAGCGATCGGAGTTTGGATCGCGTTCTTCCGAGCCGCGACATCACGGTACCGGCCGGACAGCCTAAAAGCGTAGCGATCTTGCTACCGGCTTCACCTGAGTTATTGTAAGCGTGTACTGTACTCTTGGACCCGTTGCAAATTCTCTTATCCACGCATCCAACATGCTTCCCTCCTGAGCGCACCGGCACGGGCTTTCTAGGGTGTCGGGCATCGATTGAACAAGCAGATTATAGCCGGAAGGCTGGCGTTTCAGATGAAGACGTAGTGCATTAAGCGATCTGGGAGAGCCGCTCAATCAGCGCTGGCATCGTATCGTTCGACAGATGATCCAGAAATCGCGTCATCGTATTGATCCGCTTTTTGCAGGCCGGGCACCCAGATACAACAACGCCTTTTCCGCCATGCGCGACCGATGGCGGCTCATCAGCCAAGTACGAAAGATCGTGACGGTGAATTTCTTTTTGAATTGCGGAAAGCAACAGAGACTTCTGCACAGGCGAACTCCGGTTTGATGTGCAGAGGAAGGGAAAGGAACGACAGTATACACCTTGACCTCGATGACTTAAGTCGCGAGCTGTCTCCCTTCGTCTCCCTTCGTCTCCCTTCGTCTCCCTTCGTGTCCCTTCGTGTCCCTTCGTGTCCCTTCGTTGACTTGCCTTCGGGCGCGACCTAAGATGACCGCACCATGGCGGATTCCGCCTCGCTCATCGGCCAGACCGTTTCGCATTACCGCATCGTCGAGAAACTCGGCGGCGGCGGAATGGGCGTCGTCTATAAGGCCGAGGATACGGAGCTGGGCCGCTTCGTCGCTCTGAAGTTTTTGCCGGAAGCTCTGGCGCAAGATCCGCAAGCTCTGGAACGATTTCGCCGCGAGGCCCGTGCCGCCTCCGCCCTCAACCATCCCAACATCTGCACCATCTACGAAATCGGGGAGCATGGCGGTAAGCGCTTCATCGCCATGGAATATCTCGATGGCCAGACGCTGAAGCATCGCATCAACGGAAATGCCATTGAGATTGACGTGCTGCTGCCCTTGGCCATTGAGCTTGCTGATGCTCTGGACGCCGCGCACGCAGAAGGAATTGTGCACCGCGACATCAAGCCGGCAAATATTTTCATCACCAAGCGCGGCCACGCGAAGATTTTGGATTTTGGATTGGCCAAGCTTACTGTGGCGGGAGCCCAGGCCGAAGAAGCTACGGCCATCGGAGATGCCACTGAAGGTATGACCGCAGCGCATCTCACGAGTCCGGGTTCCACACTTGGAACTGTGGCCTATATGTCGCCGGAGCAGGTGCGCGCGAAGCAACTGGACGCACGCACGGATTTATTTTCATTCGGAGTGGTCCTGTACGAAATGGCCACGGGAGCATTGCCTTTTACTGGTGAGAGCACCGGCGTTATCTACGATGGGATCATGAATCACACGCCGTTGCCGGTGCTGCGCCTGAATCCGAAACTTCCGCCGAAGCTTGAAGACATCATCAGTCGCGCGATGGAAAAAGATCGCGATCTTCGTTATCAACATGCTTCGGACATGCGCGCGGAATTGCAACGCCTGAAACGCGATACCGATTCCGGACGCTCTCCGTCCGCCAGTTCCGACTCCGTGGCCGCAGTGCAGGATCCCACCGAACGCTTCAGCCGAGGGGCAGTGTCTGATTCTTCGGCGACCGGCTCGGTTCGAAAGTCCTCGGCGAGCAATGTAGGTGTCGAGGGCGTAGCTGCTGGGAATGGGAAGCTCTGGAAAACTCTAACGCCAGCCGCCGGCATTTTAATCGCCGCCATTGGAGGGTGGCTCTATTTACGCGCGCGGCCGTCAGCCACAGGTCCGTCCGCGACGGCGCTCACCGCGAAGGACACGATTGTTCTGGCGGATTTCGATAACAAAACAGGCGATGCCGTATTCGACGACACCCTTAAACAGGGGCTTGCGGTACAACTGGAACAATCCCCGTTTCTCGATTTGGTTTCTGATAACAAGGTGAATCAGACATTAGGAATGATGGGTCGTCCGGCCGGTGACCGCTTGACGCGGGAGGTGGCACGGGAGGTCTGCCAGCGCACGGGAAGCAAGGGGATGCTGACCGGTTCGATTGCAGGGTTGGGCAGTCAGTACGTGATCGGGTTGAAAGCCCTAAATTGCAACACCGGCGATGTGCTGGCAGAGGCACAGGAGCAGGCGGCGGGCAAGGAAGGCGTGCTCAAGGCTCTGGATGTTGCAGCCATCAGCCTCCGGGGCAAGCTGGGCGAATCGCTCAGCTCGGTGCAAAAGTACGACATACCGGTAGCGGACGCGACGACGCCTTCGCTGGAAGCGTTGAAAGCCTACAGTTTGGGACAGAAGACCCGGGCTGCGAAGGGCGACACTGCCGGCCTACCTTTTTACAAACGGGCAGCGGAACTCGACCCGAAGTTCGCTATGGCTTTTCGGGCGATGGCCCGCGTCTACTCGAACGTGAACGAAATTGGCCGTGCGTCAGAATATGCGCGCAAGGCCTATGACCTGAGGGAGAAGGTGAGCGAGCGGGAGCGATTTTCGATCGAAGGATTCTACTATCTCATCGCAACGGGAGAACTGGAGAAGGCGGCACAGACCTTTGAGCTTTGGAAGCAGACGTACCCCAGAGACGAGCTTGCTTATTTAGACTTGGGAGTTATTTGCGCCAGCCTGGGCGACTTCGAGAAATCGTTGGCGGAATCCCGGGAGGCGCTGCGCCTGGAGCCAAATGATGCGACCAACTACGGAAACACCGGCAACGCATTCATGGTCCTCAACCGGCTGGACGAGGCGGAGGCGGTGTACAAGCAGGCGGAGGAGCACAAAGTGGAAAACGAGGTCCTGCTTGTAAATCGCTACCAGTTGGCTTTTCTGAAGGGCGAAAAAGCCGGGATGGCACGGTTGGCCTCGGCTGCGACGGGCAAGCCAGGTGCGGAAGACCTGCTGCTGGCCGCGCAAGCGGATACGGAAGGTTGGTACGGCAAACTGAGGAACGCGCACGAATTGACGCGCAGGGCGATGGATTCCGCCGAGCGTAACGACGCTAAAGAGAGTGCCGCAGCCTATCAGACCACGGCGGCGCTGCGCGAAGTGGAATCGGGCCAGCGAGAGCAAGCACGGGCCGACGCGAATGCGGCGTTGAAGCTGGCCCCCAACCGCGATGTGCGGACGGCGGCGGCAATGGCACTCGCTCGCGCAGGGGATACAGCAGGCGCGGAGAAATTGGTCACCGAACTCGACAAGACGTATCCGCTGGACACGATTGTACAGAGGTACTGGCTGCCCCCAATCCGGGCGGCTGCCGCGTTGGAGCGCAAAGACCCGAACCGAGCCGTCGAACTATTAAAGGGGACCGGCACGATCGAACTTGGCCAGGACACGCAAACCGCAATCTTTCTTTGTCCGGCTTATATTCGCGGAGAAGCGTATCTGATGCTGCATGACGGCAATGCGGCGGCTGCGGAATTTCAGAAGTTCATCGACCATCGGGGACTGGTGGTGAACTTTCCTTGGGGAGCGCTGGCCCGCCTGCAACTCGCCCGCGCGTACGCCATGCAAGGCGACTCCGCCAAAGCCAAGGGCGCCTATCAGGAATTTTTGGGGATTTGGAAAGATGCGGACCCTGATGTTCCGGTGTTGGTTGAGGCGAAGGCGGAGTACGCGAAGTTGAAATAGCTCTCTGATTCGCTGCAGAAAACCTAGATCAACGCATGAGCTGCAAGAATCGACATGCATTTTGTCGTTTGAACACAATCAACCGTGCTCTAAAATTCCCGGATGAAATCGTCTGTGCGATGGCTGCTGTTCGAATACGAAGGGTTAGAGCTCGTCATTTTGTCGAAGCCGTTCAAGACGAAAGCACTGGCGGAGAAGGCGCGTCTCAAATATCCCGACCGCGAAAGAAGGAAGATCGGAATAGGCGTGGTTCGCGTGCCAAAGCAGTAGCCAAGAACTGGTCGAAATAGCAAGCCGACTGAAGCCTTTCCCTGAAATTACAGGCTCTTGTGTATTGCATCAGACCCTAAAATGAGCATCATCTTGATTCATGGCTAAAACTGTACTGATTGCCGATGACAGCGCGTCCGTGCGTCTATCGGTGCGGCTCTTGCTTGAAGGTCGGCACAAGCATCTCGTCGTGCGTGAAGCGGTTGACGGCATAGACGCTATCGAGAAGGCCAAGACGTCGCGACCCGATTTAATACTTCTGGACCTTTCCATGCCTCGGTTGAATGGAGCAGAAGCGGCTGCGGTCCTGAAGAATGAGATGCGGGAAACGCCAGTCATCCTATTTACGCTGACCGAACTGCATGTTGATAATCTGTGCGCAGCCATCGACGTTGATTTCATTTCAAAGGCGGACGGTATTTCGAAGTTGCTAGAACGTGTTGATGCGTTGCTCCCGCCAACTCTCCCGAATGAAGGAACAACCCTGTGGTAGGCATATCCTGCGATAGGAGGCGGCTTCATGAAACAAACAGTGGTCTTTAGCGGAACAATCGTTGGAGAGGGCCAGCGAGTCGAGTGCAAGGTTCGAGCAACGAAGACCACGCTTGATACTCTTCCCCCGGTGTTTTCTGATTACAGGATGATGGATTCTGACGTAACGGACAGATTACCGGATGGCGAGTACGAAATGCTAGCGAACGGTGAACGGAGTCGATTCAGGCGAAACGGCGGACGGTTCCTCTCACGCCCATAACCAAGTGGTCTTGGCTTCATTTATTTTTCGAATCCCGCAATTGGTTCCTCGGTTTCCACTCCCGTCTAGCTTCTTCCAATTGCTTCTGAAACGGATTCTCTGCGAGCTTACGCACGTCTTTCCCGAACTTAATCAACTCTTCGTCCGTCATGCTGCGTAACCGCTCGCGTAATTTTTGGAGAATTTCTTCGTCAGACTCGAACCCAATCATGTGTCGCTCCGGGTGGAGCAACAGGAGATGAAATATTACTTCGATGTGGTCGTTTTGTGCTGACGTTTTCGAGGCCATAATTTCCTGAAGCCTTTTTTGATGAAATAAGCCAAAAGGAAAAGCTCGGCTACGATTTCATATGTTTGGAAAATCCCGTAACGAACTTGGGAAAGCCAATCCTACAAACTCTTTGGGGTGGATGTGACTCAAATCCCAGGCTTAGAAGAAAATGCCTTGCCACCGTTCAACGAGGTAGGCCGAGACATGTCCAAGTGGCCTACCGCAGCACACTTTGTTTCCTGGATTGCACTCTGTCCGGACAACGACATCAGCGGTGGAAAACTGCTGTGGCGAGGAGTACGAACGGTAAAAAATCGTGCCGGCCATCTCTTCCTCTTGGCAGCCTTTTCCCTTCATCATAGCCTTACGCCCTTGGGCAACTATCTGCGCCGAATGAAAGCTAAGCTCGGCCCCCGGGCCGCCACCACGGCAACAGCACACAAGATCGCAGTGATCTTTTACACCATGGTCAAAAACCAGGTCGAATATAACGAATCCATCTGGGCCGGTAGAGACGCCCACAGGGAGGAGCGATTCGAAATGAAGCTCAAGCGGCAAGCCAAACAGCTGGGCTACCAACTCGTTCCCATCGAACACAAGGCTGCATAGCGAACGTTCAGCGCGACTGAGTTCCTTGGAAGCAGACTGGCAATCAGTCGAGACAGTCGTATCTTTGCCGAACTGGTAAGAACAAAGCGGTTCGATAGCTAAGCGTCCTCGGCGGTCAGCCGCAGCTCCTTCGGGTTCTGGCTTCAGTCCGCGATTAGGCCGACCGCTTCTGTTCTGTCGACCGAATCCACGCGGGCGCGCTCTCGGTCAGTGGTTGTCCGACATCGATGCCGCCCGAAATCGCCGTATCAAAAACACCAATGGCACTCCCATCACCACGAACCACCCCAGCGTCGTAAAACAATCCAGAAATCCCAAAAACGTAGACTGCCGCTCTAACAACCCGAACGCCTGCGCCTGCGCGTGAACCACCGCATCCGCATGCGAAAATCCGTGCGCTCCAAAATACGCGGTCAAATTATCCAGCAGCTGCCGGTAGCGCTCATCCAAAGGCGTGTTGTGCGCCACCAGCACGCTCTGGTGATATTGTGTGCGCCGCGCCAGCATCGTCGTCACAAACGCAATTCCAAAACTCCCGCCCTGATTCCGGAATAAATTCGTCAAGCTCGACGCCTTGTTATTTTTGCTTTTCGCCAAATTTGAATACGCCAGTTGGCTCACCGGCACAAATAAAGTCGCAATCCCCAGCCCCTGCAAGGCGCGCGCCAACGCCAGATGCTCGTAGTCCGTTTCCAGCGTAAAACTCGCGTAATACCACATCGCTAAACCAAAAACGAAGAATCCAAATCCCACCAGCCGCTTCACTCCAATCTTCGGCAGAATCCTCACCACCACCGGGGCCAGCATTACAATCACAAAAGCTCCCGGCCCCAGCACCAGTCCCGCATCCGTCGCCGTGTATCCATAAAGCCGCTGCAGCATCTGCGGAATCAACACTGTCGATCCATACAACGTAAATCCAAACATGAAATAAAAAATGTTCGCCAGCGCAAAATTCCGGTCCGCCAGCAACCGTATTTCCACGACTGGGTCCGGATGCCGCCACTCCCAGATAATCGCAAACACCAGCGCCGTCATCGCCACCACAAAAAACCCCACGATAAAATTACTTTCGAACCAGTCCTCTGTCTGCCCGCGGTCCAGCACCACTTCCAGGCACGCAAAAGCCATCGCCACAGAAAAAATTCCCCACCCGTCAATCTTCAGTTTTCCGGCCTTTCGCGCGGCTGCAACTTCCCGCGTAAATTCCGGCGGGTCTGACAGCAACTTGCTCGTCAGCAGCAATGACACAATGCCAATCGGGACATTGATAAAGAACACCCACCGCCAGCTCCAGTGATCCGTAATCCACCCGCCCAGCGGTGGGCCAATCGCGGGCGCGGTCACGATCGCCATACTGTACAGCGCAAATGCCGCGGCTCTTTTATTCGCTGGAAACGTATCCACCAGGATCGCCTGCTCCACTGGAGCCAGCCCGCCTCCGCCGATTCCCTGCAGCACCCGAAAAAAAATCAACGCTCCCAAACTAGGCGCGAATCCGCACAGCAGCGAACTCACAGTGAACACCGCCACGCAAGTCATGTAGTACCGCTTGCGTCCAAACATCCGGCTCAACCACGCCGAAAGCGGCAGCACTACCGCGTTCGAAACCAGATAACTCGTCAGCACCCAGGTGCTTTCGTCCGCGCTCACTGCCAGTCCGCCCGCAATGTGCGGCAGCGAGACGTTCGCAATCGCCGTGTCCAGCAATTCCATGAACGTCGCCAGCGTCACCGTGATCGCAATGAACCACGGATTGATCGCTGGCCGGGTATCCGGAAAACTCCACGCACTCGCTGGTGTCAATGTCTCGCTCATCGCAACCTGCTCTGGTTCCCACCTATTTCGATGCTAAAGAGACCGTTCGGTCGCATATATTTTGTGGTAGAATAGCAACAAAGGACCATTCGGTCTCAGATCAGTTCAGGCGGGAGCCTGACTGCGAGGAGCTTGCGATGACCAAAGGGCAACAAACCAGGCGGGAAATCATCGAAAAGGCCGCTCCGCTCTTCAACCAAAAGGGCTACGAAGGCACTTCAGTGTCCGATCTCATGGACGCCACTGGCCTCCAGAAAGGCGGCATCTATCGCCATTTCGATAGCAAAGTAGAACTAGCTGCCGCCGCTTTCGATTACTCATGGCTGAAAGCCGCCAACGGAAGACTCGCCGGTGTATATGACTCCGCCGACTCCGTGGACCGCTTGAAAAAAATGATCAGTAACTTTGTGGAACTCCGGCCCGAGCTGGTCCCCGGCGGTTGTCCGCTGATGAACACCGCAATTGAGTCCGACGATGGCAACCCTATTCTTCGCGCCCGCGCGCAAAAAGCGCTGCAGTCCTGGACCGCCCGCCTATCCAAACTCATCCGCGAAGGCATCGCACATCGTCAGATCAGCTCTACGATTCATCCGCAAAAACTTTCCCAACTCATCATCGCTACTCTCGAAGGCGCGCTCCTCATCAGCCGCCTGCAAAAAGATCGTCAGCCTCTTCACGATGTCCGAAAACACCTCAACGAATATCTGGAACATGACGTACGCTCCAAAGCCCGCCGCAAATAATTCACTCCGCAGCCAACGGCAACCTCCTGCACTTGCCCGCCTTTAGTGATAGAGTCTCCGCTGCCAGCTCACTCGACCGACGCCCATGAAAGCGCTGCTTCTCTCCAGCTACCGAAGTCTAGAAATCGCCGACCTGCCCACTCCGTCGCCGTCTGCCGGCGAAGTCCTCGTCCGTGTAGCCGCCTGCGGAATTTGCGGCAGCGATGTCCACGGTTACGATGGCTCCTCGGGCCGGCGCATTCCTCCTCTGGTCATGGGCCATGAAGCAGCGGGAGTCGTCACCGCCGTCGGTCCCGGCGTACAACATTTTTCGCCGGGCGATCGCGTCACCTTTGACTCCACCGTTTATTGCGGCGCTTGCCGAAATTGTTTACGCGGTGATGTTAACCTCTGCGACGCACGCCAGGTTCTCGGCGTTTCTTGCGGCGATTACCGCCGCGCCGGAGCTTTCGCCGAATATGTATCGGTACCCGCGCGCCTTCTTCATCGTCTCCCGGAGAATCTTCCCTTTGCGGAAGCCGCTATGCTCGAAGCCGTGGCCGTCGCTCTTCACGCTGTATCCCTCGCGCCAACTTCCACTGGCGCCACCGCCCTGGTTCTTGGTGCAGGAGCCATTGGCATCCTGGTTCTGCAGTCCCTCCGCGTCGCTGGCTGCTCGCGCATTTTCGTCGCCGATGTTGATCCCGTGCGCTTGGAGCTCGCACGTCAGCTTGGAGCCACCGAGGTTCTTATTTCGAATGACCAGCTCAACGCAAGACTTCTCGAACTCACCGTCGGCCAGGGTGTCGACATCGCTCTCGAAGCTGTCGGCAGAAATGAAACCGTGGCAGCCTGCATAGACGCCGTCCGCAAAGGCGGTACCGTCATTCTCGTCGGAAATATCTCTCCGAGCGTCACACTCCCGCTGCAAAAAGTCGTCACTCGCCAGATTCGCCTTCAAGGCTCGTGCGCTTCCGCGGGAGAATATCCCCGCGCCATCGAACTCCTGGCTTCCGGCGCAATCAACGTGAAGCCGCTCATTACCGCCATTGCTCCTCTCGAAGAAGGTGCACAATGGTTTGAGCGCCTCTACGCGCGTGAACCGAATCTGCTGAAAGTGGTTCTGACTCCCTGAACTTCGCCATGACTACAACCATGACCACAACTACCACTCCCAACACGCTCGTGAACGCAGCCAACAATAATTCGCTCTTCGATCTCTCAGGCAAAACCGCGATCGTCACCGGTACCAGCCGCGGTCTCGGTCAGTACTTCGCGCGCGCCCTGGCCAACGCCGGCGCGGATATCGTCCTCGCCAGCCGCAATCGTGCCAGTCTCTCCACATTCGAAACCGAAATCCAGGCGCTCGGCCGCCGTGCTGTCTCTCTCGAACTCGACGTTCGCTATCAGTACAGCATCGAAGCCATGGTCGCCGGCGCGGAATCCGCGTTCGGCCATCTCGATATTCTGGTCAACAACGCCGGTTGCAATATCCGCAAACCCGCACTCGAAGTCTCTTGGGAGGATTGGAATCTGATTCTTGACACCAATTTGCGCGGTAGTTTTTTCATGGCGCAAGCCGTTGCGCGCCGCATGGTTAACGCCAAGTACGGTCGCATCATTAACATCGGCTCAGTCACCAGCGTTGCCGGTTACGCGGGTCTCGGTCCTTACGGTGCAAGCCGCGGCGGCATTCGCCAGCTCACCATGAGCCTTGCCGACGATTGGGGTAAACACGGCATCACCGTCAATTGCCTCGCCCCTGGCTGGTTCCGCACTGACCAAAATAAAGCTCTCTACGAAGATCAGGAATGGCTCAAATATCTCCGCGAACGCATTCCCGTCAAGCGCCCAGGTGAACCTCATGATCTCGACGGCGCAATTGTTTTTCTCGCTTCGGAGTCCAGTCGCTACATCACTGGCCAGACCATTCTGGTTGACGGCGGCATTTCCACCGGAGCATTGCGAGCTCTCGCTAAAGCCAATATCCCCGAAGGCGAGGTTTGAGGCTCAAAACTATGTACGAAACTATTCCCGTAGGGGCGCAGCATGTTTACCCCGGACCGCTCGGGGCCGTGCCCGCCGTTACCCGGACTCCTAATTCAAAATTTTCGTTCCTCCCTTGGCCTTCGTCGCAATCGGCGTCGTGTCACAAATATGCTCTGGCGCTCGCGCTCTTGTGCTTACTTTCGCTTTGGGTCTCATCCGCGTTCGCACTTCCGCCCGCGCCCTCCACAAAATCCTTGCAAATTTATTTCATCGACGTCGAAGGCGGCCAGGCCACTCTTTTCATCACTCCCGCCGGACAATCCCTCCTCATCGACACCGGCTGGCCCGGCAACAACAATCGTGATGCCGATCGCATCGTTGCAGCCGCTCACGATGCCGGCATCCACAAAATTGATTTCGTTCTCATCACCCATTATCACGACGATCACGTCGGTGGAGCTCCGCAACTCGCCGCCAGTATTCCCATCGGCGCCTTCATCGACCACGGCGAAAACCGCGAAACTACCGACGACATCACGCAAAAACGCTGGCTCGCCTACCAGCAACTCTTGTCTTCAGGCAAATATCAGCACATCACCGCAAAACCCGGCGACATCCTCCCCGTTCGCGGCATTCAGGTCAAAGTCATCTCTTCCGACGGTGCGCTCATCGAAAAAGCCCTTCCCGGCGCAGGCGAACCCAATCCGGCGTGCGCAAACTCTGCCCAACCTCCCGCGGACGAGACCGAAAACTCTAGCTCTCTCGGCACTCTCATCACTTTCGGCAAACTAAGAATCCTCGATCTCGGCGACCTTACTTCTGACAAAGAGCATCAGCTCATGTGTCCGCTAAACAAAATCGGTAGAGTGGACATCTACATCGCCTCGCACCACGGCTTCAACCAGAGCGGCAGCGCCGTTTTCGTTCACGCCATCGCCCCGCGCGTCGTTATCGTGGACAACGGCGCCGCCAAAGGTGGCAGCCCCTCAGCGCTGGACATCATCCAGTCCTCGCCAAACCTCCAAACTCTTTGGCAACTCCATTTCTCCGAAGAATCCGGCCCCGCCCACAACACCGGTGCAGAGTTCATAGCCAATCCCGTCGGCCCCGACGCCGCAAATTATTTGAAACTCACCGCAAACCCCGACGGCACCTTCGCCACCTTCAACTCCCGCACCAAACAATCCAAGCAATACCCATCCGCGCGCTAAAAACCGGCCACTAAAAAACCGTTTGTCATTCTGAACCTATCCGATAAGGACAGGCGAAGAACCTCAACGTATGCCCCGGCGCAGACTGCTCTCGCACTGCGATTGCCTCTCGTTCTCCCTTTCCTTCTTCGCGCAACCTGCGCGAAAATAAAACCGCCTCTCACTCAACACATGACCCCAAAAACTCGCATCCTTCTCCTAATAACATCCACCTGGTTCATCGCCACCGCAGCTCTCGGCACAAGGCTCGCCTTCGCTTACAACCAACAACGCAAAATCCCCCACCAAATTCTCGCCACCGTCCCCTTCGAACAAGAAACCGGCAACATTGCCTTCGCTCTCTCGCAAGGAAAAGGTTTCAGCAATCTCTTCCGCCAAAACACCGGCCCCACCGCCTGGGTTCCTCCCGTCTACCCATTTCTCTTATCGCTGATCTTCCGCGTCTTCGGTCCCTTCACGCTCTCCAGTTTCTTCGCCGCCATTCTCCTAAACGCGCTCTTCTCAGCCGCGTCCACCTTCCCGATTTTCCATCTAGCGCGCCAAGTTGCCGGCCGCACCGTCGCCATCGCCACCGCATGGCTCTGGGTTGCGCTTCCCGCCGGAATCATGATGCCCTTCGAATGGATCTGGGACACTTCCCTCTCTGTCCTTCTCGCAACAACACTTCTCTGGATGACCCTCCGCATTTCCGAATCCGCAAAACGCTCGCTCTGGCTCACCTACGCACTGCTCTGGGCCATCGCCCTTCTCACCAATCCATCACTAGGCATCGCGCTGCCGTTCCTGCTCTTCTGGGCCGCGGTACGTGCGCGTGATGTAGTCCAACTCTCCAGGCGCGTTCCCGTCCGCACGCTCCTGCTTATCGTGCTGTGCTGCCTTCCCTGGACCATTCGCAACTACGCAGCTTTCCACCGCATAATCCCCGTTCGCTCCAGCCTTCCCTTCGAACTTTGGATCGGCAACAACGACCTCTTTGATCCCCATGCCATCAACGGCATCCAGCGCATCACTCGTCTCGAAGAAACCCGCCACTATGCACAACTTGGTGAAAATGCCTACCTCGCCGAAAAGTGGGCTCGCGCCACCACTTTCATCCGCCAGAAGCCAGCACTTTTCCTCCGTCTAACCGGCAGAAAAATCATCGCCACCTGGATCGGCACCGAATATCCTATAGACGATTTCCTTCACGCAAACTCGCTCCCCGTACGCATCGTCATCCTCTGCAACGCGATTCTCACTCTCGGTACAGCGCTCGGTGCCCTGTTACTCGCCCGTTCGAAAAGTCCTTTCGCCTTCTCGCTCGTAGTCTTTCCTGCGCTTTTCCCATTCGTTTACTACGTCACTCACCCTTCTCTCCGCTATCGTCATCCCATGGACCCAATCCTGATCTTTCTAACCGTCTTCGCCGTAGCCGCATCGTGCTCCAGAAAATACCGTGCCGCCGTAACCGTTTCCCATTCACCATAAAAACGATTTAATCTTGCTGCTTTCGCAGTACAATGCGCAGCGGCGATTTTCTCGCACAGGAGCATTTCCATGCGCCACATTTTTCTATTTCTTCTCTTCTGCATCTCCTCGGCCGCTTCTCTCGGCGCTCAACAAAAACTCTCCGTGCACTGGGAAGAACTCACTGCCGACGATTTTCACCACGCCATCGAACTTTCCCAAGGCGCCTGCATCCTCCCCTTCGGCATTCTGGAAAAGCACGGCGCGCATCTTCCCCTCGGCACCGATCTGGTCAACGTTCGCTACGCCTCGTTGCACGCCGCGGAAAAAGAATTCGCCGTTGTTTTCCCTGAATATTATTTCGGGCAAATCTTCGAGGCCAAGCACGAACCCGGCACCATCGCCTACAGTCGGCAAATTCAGCTAAATCTTTTGCAGGAAACTACCGACGAAATGGCCCGCAACGGCTGCAGAAAAATTCTCATCGTCAACGGCCATGGCGGCAACGAAAGCCTGCTGCCCTATTTCGCGCAAACACAGCTCGACAAGCCGCACGATTACGTTGTGTATGTTCAGTGGGGATCCAACGAGCGTCCGAAGAGCGCCTCAAAGAGAGATCCGCTAGACATGCACGCAGGCCAGTCAGAAACCTCCAATACCATGATTTCGCGTCCTGACCTCGTGCACATGGATCGCGTGAATCAAGAGTCCGGAGCCGACCAGAACCACGCCCCTCTCCCCAAAACCGTCTACACCGGCATCTGGTGGTACGCCCGCTTCCCCGACCATTATTCCGGTGATGGCTCTCTCGCCAGCAAAGAACTCGGCGAAGCCGGCATGAAAGCCTGGATTGACACCATCGAAGAAGCCATCCGCGCCGTCAAAGCCGACAGCGCCAGCCTAAAACTCCAAAACGAATTTTACGAAAGAAGCCATCACCCGCTGGACACCAAACAATAAGCTGCTTTGATGACCGATTCAGACATCGCTCCAAGCGCAGACGAGTCCGGCGACGCGCCGCTAGGCATGGACTCTTCCATCACCCGCCGCGACTTTCTCGGCGCGACCTTGCTCGCTTCCGGCGCGCAGCTGCTCCATCCTTTTTCGCCCGCTCAACTTCTCGCCCAACAACCCAACGCCTTTCTTCCCGGCACAACCGAAGATTGGAACGGCTACGGCGGCGTCGGCGAATACGCAAACAGCAATGGCAATACTTGGGAAGTTCTCTCCGCCGGGCACAAACTACGCGATTCAAACGCCGCCGCATTCTTAAAAAACGCCATGGACACGGGAGAGTTCTACGATTGCGTGGTGGTCGGCGGAGGAATCAGCGGGCTCGCCGCAGCGGCCCTTTTTCTTCGACAGGCGCGCCCCGGCTCCAAATGTCTTGTCCTCGAAAATCATCCCATCTTCGGCGGCGAAGCAAAGCAAAACGAATTCACAATTGACGGCCATCCCGTTATCGCCCACCAGGGTTCCGCAATCTATTTCGTTCCTTACCCGCGAAGTTTTCTCGCCGATTTCTACGACGCCATTGGCCTCCACGAACCTCGCCTCACCTATCAAACCTGGGCCGGCGCCGCTCCCTTCATGTCCGTCGGCCGCACGCCTTACGATTCCGCTGGAATGTCCACGGGACAATACGGTTTCTGGTTCGCTTCCACTTTCGCTGCCGCAAATCCCTCAACCACCACCGGCAAATGGCTCATCGATCCCGTCGGCAAAAAATTCGCGGACGCTCCCGTATCTCCCGCAACCCGTTCCGAGCTCCTCCGCTGGTATTCCGGCGCTGCCCAGAACCATTCGAACTTCACTCCGCCACAATACGAAGGCGACGCCATCTCACGCGCACTCGACTCGGTCACCCTCGAAGACCACTACATTCAGCGTTTCGGCCTGACTCGCGAATTTATTCGTACCTATCTATCGCCCGATCTCGGTGGTGGTTCCGGTCTCGGCGCCGACGCCCTCTCCGCTTTCTCCGACTATGCCGCTGACCTCCTTCATCCCTACGAAAAAAATGGCGAATCCGTGCAAATGTTCCCCGGCGGCAACACCACCATCGCCCGCCTGATCGTGAAAACGCTGATCCCCGCTGCCTTTGCTGGCGATGCGAATCCCGACGCCGTAACCCGTAACTCCGTAAATTTCGGCGCGCTCGACCTTCCCGGCTCCCGCGCGCGCATCCGCCTCGCTTCGACTGTTCTCCACGTCTCCCACGAAGGCGATCCCTACCGCGCCGATTCACTGCAAATTATTTACGAAAAAAACGGCCAACTTTTTCGCGTCTGTGCCCGTTCCGCCGTGATGGCCGGCGGCAGTTGGACCAGCAAACACATGATCGCCGACCTTCCAGCCGCTCAGCGCGCCGCCTACTCGCAATTTTTCCGCTCGCCATGCATCATGGCCAACGTCGCCGTGCGCAATTGGCGCTTCCTCGCAAAACTTGGCATTACCGGATGCCGCTGGTTCGGCGGAAACATCGGCAACTACATCGAACTCCGCCGCATGGCGCTCGTCGGCGACATCTCTTCGCAATTCAGTCCGGACTCGCCCACAGTCCTCACCGTAAAAATCCTTTTCTCCTACCCTGGCCTTTCGG
>WNFP01001222.1_pt1 | contig 20033 bp, 15 predicted proteins | sample 5400201 | NCBI WGS metagenome assembly WNFP01 (sample SAMN13153355, study PRJNA577476) | soil metagenome | isolation source: 115 cm saprolite under Madrone tree | place: USA:California | collected 2016-06-14
TCGAGCGCCTCGTGCACCAGCTCATGGGTCAGCGCCACGGTCATCGCCCGCAGGCTCACTTCCATCGCGCACGCCCACTGGACACCCATCCCTGGAGCGCTCTGCGCACGGAACCGCCGCACGGTGTCCTGCCAGGCTCGCGCCCAGTCCGCGTCGCCGGTCAACCGGTGCGCCTGGCCGAATCTCCAGAGGAACTGCAGCCGGCCGATCTCCCACATCACCTTGGCGTCCGCGCCCGGCTGGAAGAGGTCGACCTGCTCCGCGCTCTCCGAAGGGTCGTAGCGCAGGCCGGGAACGAAGGGATCGCGGTGGTAGTCGATGGGGCGGCCGCAATCCTTCCACTGGCCGAACAGCCACAGCGCGCCGCGCCGCGCCGCATCCGCTTCGCGCAGGATCGCGTCGGCCGCCGTCGCATCGAGCTCTACCCGGCGCGGAAAGAGCGCCGGGCGCGGCTGCGTCCCGCTCAAGCGGCGCCGCTGCCCTTCCGGCACCTCGAAGAAGAACGGCCTTCCGCCGAGGATCGCGCGCCGCGCGCGCACGGCCAGCGCCCGCGCGATCTCCCGGGGCGGAATGGTCCGCGCGAGGTACCGGTAGTACGCCAGATCCATCAAGCCGCCTTCCTGCGGGCCACCAGGGCAGCGGCGACGATCTCCTGCATCTCGGCGACGCGCGCCTCCCAGCCTTCGCCCAGCATCAGCGCCGAACGGACCTCGCTGGGGCCGGGGCCGGCGGCGATGGCCGCGGCGATCTCGCGGACCACCCCGTCCGCGTCCTTTCCAATCCGGCACACGCCCAGCCGCTCCACCTCGGGAATGGCGGTGGAGACCACGGGCAGGCCCGCGGCCAGGTACTCGCGCACCTTGAGCGGGTTCGCCGCCAGCGTCAGCTCGTTCACCTTGAACGGCATCAGCGCCACGTCGAACGCCCTCGCGTAGCGGGGCAGATCGGCGTACGGCTTGCGCCCGAGGATGCGGATGTTGCGCGCGCCGTCCAGCGGCTCGAGGTCGGCGGTCGAGTTGCCCAGCAGCACTACTGTCCCGCCGGAGAACGCGTCCGCGACGTGGCGGATGAGCTGCAGGTCCACCCAGTCGGCGATCAGTCCCCAGAACCCGATGATCGGCCCGGGCGCGCCTTTCAAGTCGTCGGGGATCGTGGTCGCCGGATCGTACGCCTTGGCGAAGTGCGGCAGGTCCACGCCGTGCTGGACCAGGTACGCGTTCGGGTTCACCCGGGCCTTGTCGGCGCGCAGCTTCTCCGACGAGCAGATCACCACGTCGGCCTTGAGCAGGAGCCGGCGCTCCAGCTCGCGGATCTCCCGCGCCGGCGCGTCGCTGAAGGCGCTGAACTCATCCACGCAGTGGTACACGACCAGCGACTCGCCCAGCGTTCCCGAGACCGGCGCCGAGCTGGGCAAGAAGCTCCAGGAGATCACGTCTTCGAACCCGAGCTGCTGGATGGCGGACTCGATCTGGAACCGGAGCAGCGTGCCGTTGGCGGCGCGGACCAGCTCGCTCCCGTAGAAGGGGAGCGCCAGCGGCGTCAGCACCCAGAGGTTGGGGTGACGCTCACGCATCCCCTGCATCGCCCCGGAGAGCTTCTTCAGGATCCGCTTCGCGTCGCGGGCGGTAGCCGTGGGCCGCCGGTTGCCGATGCTGTTCACCCACAGCACGCGGTTGTCGCGCGCCAGGATCTTCATCGCGTGCATCTTCGACAGCGGGTCGCCGTCCCAGTCGTTGGAGAAGCAGACGATGTCTCGCCCGCGCAGAGCGCCCATTCCCGTTCCCTTTCGTTTTGCCGCCGTGTGCACCGAGGGCGCGGACCGTCCGGCCGCGCCGGCTTCGAATCGTTTCCGCCACAGCTCCAAGACCCAGAGCGAGTAGAGCTCCTCCTTGCGGTCGCTCTTGCCGTGCAGGTGCTCGTCGAGGATCCGGCGCACGGCCTTCTCGCCGAACCGGTTCCGGGCCAGCGAGTCGGACGCCAGCAGCGCGTCCCTCAGATCGCCGTGCAGCTGCTTGCGGAACCAGTTCGACACCGGCACCGTGAACCCGCGTTTGCCGGGCGCCGTGCACTCGGCGGGCAGCCGGTTGCGAGCCGCCTCCCGCAAAAGCCACTTGCCCACTCCCCCGCGGAGCTTCACGCCGGTGGGAAGCCCGGCGGCCCATTCGATCAGGCGGTGATCCAGGAACGGCACCCGCAGCTCCTGGGAAGCGGCCATCGTCATCTTGTCCGCCTTCACCAGCAGATCGTCGGGGAGCCAGACGCGCCGGTCGAGCTCCAGCATGCGCTCCAGCGGCGGCAGGCCCTCGGTCTCCGCCCATTCCTGCGCGAGCCGCTCCACCAGGCGCCGGCTGACGCGATTCGCCGACAGGCCGGTGAGGCGCGCCTTCTCGTCGTCGGTGAAGGCGACCGAGACTCCGCGATAGCGCTGCGTGAGCGGCAGCGTGGCCCAGCGCAGGTACTTGCGCGCCTTGGGATGGCGGACGAACGGCAGCGCCGCCGACGCCAGCGGCGAAGCCGCGCGCAGTTGATCCAGGATCAGCATCGTCCGGTAGATGGGATAGCCGGCCAGCACCTCGTCGGCGCCTTCGCCGGAGAGGACCACCACCACCTCTTCCCTCGCCCGCTTCGAGAGGTAGTAGAGCGGCACGCAGGCCGCATCGGCCACCGGCTCGTCCAGGTGCCAGACCAGCTCGGGGAGGAAGCGCTGGAAGTCCTCGGCCGTCACCACCACTTCGCGGTGCTCGGTGCCGAGCGCGGCGGCGACCCTGCGCGCCTGGTCCAGCTCGGAGCTGCCGTCGTCGGCCAGGTAGCCCACCGAGAACGACTTCACACCCCCTTCGCCGCGCTCCTTGCGCAGGTCGATCATCTGCGCGGCGATGCAGCTCGAGTCCAGGCCGCCGGAGAGGAACACGCCGACGGGCACGTCGGCCATCAGGCGCGCCTCGGTAGCGTCCTTCAGACGCCGCCAGAGCTCGCGCGCCAGCTCGGCATCCGCCCGCCCGTCGGTGCGATCGGGGAACTCGCACTTCCAGTAGCGCCGGATCTTGAGGCTTCCATTCTCGTAGACCGCGCAGGAGGCGGGAGGCAGCTTCTGGATCCCGGCGAACATCGTCAGCGGCGCCGGCACGTACCGGGCGCTCAGGTACAGGTCGAGCGCCTCGTCGTCCAGGTCGCGCGGGACCGAAGGGTCGCAGAGCAGCGACTTGATCTCCGAGCCGAAGGCGAATCGCTCGCGCCCGAGATGGTAGTAGAGCGGCTTCTTGCCCAGGCGATCGCGGGCCAGGAACAGCCGCTGCTTGCGCGAGTCCCAGATGGCCAGCGCGAACATCCCCGCCAGCCGCTCCGGCAGCGCATCGCCCCACTCCTCGTAGCCGTGCACCAGCACTTCGGTGTCGCAGCGGGAGCGGAAGACGTGCCCCTTGGCCAGCAGCTCCTCGCGGAGCCCGAGGTAGTTGTAGATCTCGCCGTTGAAGGTGACGGTGACCGCGCCGTCTTCGTTGTGCATCGGCTGGGCGCCGGCCTCGGACAGGTCGATGATCGACAAGCGCCGGTGCCCGAAGGCCAGGGGCCCGCTGACGAAGTGGCCGCTGCCGTCGGGCCCCCGGTGGGCGATGACGTCCGTCATCCGGCGCAGCAGCGCCTCGTCAGCAGGGCGATCCTTGTCGCGATTCACGAAGCCGCTGATGCCGCACATGCCTTGACCCCGTAGAGCGAGAGAATCCGTTCCAGGCTGTCCACCGCGACCGGCGGCGCCGGAGGCCGCGGGCCGGTCTCGGCCAATGAGACCAAGGCGTCCGCCAGCGCCCCGACGTCGCCGGGCGGGACCAACCGGACTTCCGGCGGGCGGTGTCCGACCGCGGTCGCCACCACGCGCAGGCCAAGCGCCAGCGCCTCGCGCACGCTGACCGAGTCGCCGTCCGCGAGAGTGGGCCGCACGAACACGTCCGAGGCCGCCATCAGCCCCAGCGCCCGATCCCGGTGCAGCTCGCCGAAGCCCAGCACGCCGTCCTCGCGGACCGCGTCGCTGCCGGGCCCGTACAAGGCGAGCGCGGCGGCGGGAAGCTTGGAGCGAGCGCGGGCGAACGCGGAGAGCAGGACGCTCTCGCCGTACTCGACGCGGGGAGCGACCATGGCGCAGTAGAGCGGCGCGGCGTTGGCGCGGAGCTCGGCGAGGCCGTCGGGCGGTTCGCCAGGACGGACGAACTGGCGGGAGAACGCCGGCAGCACCTCCACGTCGGCGACGCCGCACTGGGTCAGGGCATCGCGGATGGGCGCGCTCACCACGATCACGCGAGCGAATTGGGCGAGCACCGCCCGCGCCATCGCCCGGCGGGCCAGGTTCTCCAGGAGCCACTCCGGACCGAGCCCCGAGTGCAAGGTGATGAGGGCGCCGCCGGACAACCTTCCCGCGGCGGCACACGCCTGGGCCAGCATCCACGATTTCGGATTCGCCCCGCTGGTGTGGACGTGGATGCGGTACCCGCGCGCCGAGTACGAGGTCAGGAGCCCGGAGAACCGCGCCAAGCCGCCGGCGGGGATGACGCCCTGCGCCGGGATCTGGCCCTTGCCGATGTCCAGCACCTCACAGGAGGCGCCACGGGCGCGCATCGCATGGAAAAGTTCTTCCACGTGAGTGGCCACGCCGCCGGTCGGAGGCGGATAGTCGCCGACCAGGAGGACCCTCGTGTCGCTCGGTGGGGCCATGGACCCGGCACGGTGCAAACGTCAGGCCCGCTCCAGACGGCGGGGCGCCGGAATGTAGATGCCGGTGGTCCGCTGCGCAGGGACGCGCGAAATGGCCCCGTAGCACCGCACCAGCTCCTGCGCCACCGCCCGCGGCGCCGCCAGCTCCCGTGCCGCCTGGCGGGCGTTCTCGCCCACCTTCCTCGCCGCGGCGCTGTCGTCGACGACCTGGGCCAGCCTTCCGGCGAGCGCCACGGGCGCGCGGGGCGGGACCAGCCAGCCCGTCCGGCCTTCGCGGATCCAGGTCGGGTGCGAGCCGGTCGCGGTGGCCACCACGGGCGCGCCGACCGCCAGCGCCTCGGGAATGGGATCCGGAGAGCTCGCCGACCGGCTCGGTCCGACCACCACCGCGGCGCGGGCGAACACGGAGGGAAGCTGCTCGAGCGAGACCGGATGGACCACCACCCGGTTGAGCATTCCCGCGGCCTGGGCCTGGTCGCGCAGCTGGCGCGCATCACAGCCCGCGCCCGCCATGAGAAGCTTCAGGCGGGGGCGGGTCCGGGCGATGGAGAGGAACGCCAGCAACAAGTCTTGAAGTCCCCGGTCCGCGCCATCGCAGGGTGAAGCCGCCACCACCCAGCGGATGGCAGGGTCGAGCATGGGAGGGAAGACGGCGGCCGCGCGCACGTCGGCCTCGACGTCCAGCAGGCTGCGCATCACGCAGATATTCGGAGGCGGCGCTCCCTGAGCGATCAACTCCTCGCGGACCGCGACGCCGCCGCAGATGGTGCGGCTCGCGAGCCGCGCGGCGCGCGCGGTGAGCGCCCCGATCTGCTGGCGCCCCACCTGGGCCAGCAAGGGGACGTCGAGCAGCCGGGCGACGACCGCGGCCTTGAGATGCGCCTCCCGGGCATGGATGACCGCCGGCTTGAGCCGATACAGGTCGCGCGCGAGCCCGATGACGCTTTGGCTCTCGACGCCGTCCATCCGATACCCGTACTCGCGCAGCGCCTCGGACACGTGAACGTCCGGGGTCCCGACGAACGCGATCTTCCGCACGACGTTCCGCATGCCGCCCTCCACGCCAAGTGAGCGCTCGCTCGCAAACTTGGGGACCCCAGGGGAGAGCCGCAAGGCCGACTGTTTGCGGCCAAACGTCAACGTCGACGTGATCGTGGACGGCGACGGCGACGGCGACGAGGCCGTGAACGAAAGAAATCAGGCCGCGGCCGGCGCGTGGCCCAGCAGCACCCGCCAGAGATCTGGGGACACCATACGGAACCTTTGTCGGAGCGTTGACGATCAGGAATCTCGCCTACCGCTTCTTGCAGTAGGTGACGAGATCGTTGGCGATGCGCGTGGCGCCGTCCACGGAGTCAGCCATGGGATGGGCCGCGTTGGGCACGCAGTCGATGGTGTGCAGCGTGGTGATTCTCGAAGCCCAGGCAAAGCCGAGGGGCGCGGCTCCGCCGGCGGTATCCGCGCCTCCGAAGAGAACGTGAACGTCCGTGCTCGGGTAGGCATAGACCGCGTCCGGCGCGGCGACGCTGTCGCTCCAGAAAGCACTGGCGTGGGTGGAGTCGTGCGAGCTTACGGCGGTCGAGCACCAGTCATTGCCGTAGGCCATGTCGAGGATCGCTCCCGCCCCGAAGTAGCACTCTGCCTGCGGCGCCCCGCAGGCGACCGGAGCGGGCGGCTGATCACAGATACAGCCATGGTCGATGCGGCCCATCGGCGGGCCGCTGGTGGGCTCCACCATGTCGAAGATCGAGCCCATGTCGTAGAGCGCCAGCGCATAGGCGATGGCTGCGGAGCCGCCGCTGTTGCCCGTGGCGCAGAACGGCGACTGCGTCCCGCCTTGGTGGACGTGGTCCCGGATCCATCGCGCGGCCGTGGCGTATCGGCAGGCGAGCTTGCGCGGCCCGCCCGGGCCCGTGAGCCATCCGCCTTGGACGGGGCCCTGCGGCGGCGCCCAGCTCAAGTCGACGATGGTATAGCCGGCCTGGAGCACGGTGTTGGCGAGGTCCATGCCGTGGGCGAAGCTCGACTCGTACCAGCCCACTCCGCCGCCGCCGTTCTGGAAGATGACCGTCCCGGCCGGCGCGGCTGCGGGGCTGACCACCTTGATGGTTCCGGTGAAGTCGGCGATGCCGGGGCAGGACACGGTGAGCGCCTGGCAGATCCCGGTCAGTCCTCCGGGCGGGCAGGTAGCGGCCGCGGCCTGCACGGTGCCGAGCGGATCGTGCACCGACCCCGCGCCTCCGTTCCCGCCGTCGGGTGCCCCAGCGCCGCCGGCGGCGCGTTCCGCCGAGCACCCGGCGAGGGCGACGCCAGCGATGAGGCAAAGCACGGTCCTCTTGACGACCGACGAACCGCCGGCCTGCGAGCGATCGCCCATGGCTGGAGTAGACCGGGCGTCGCCAGTCGACTCAAGCCCGCCGCGTCATTCCCGGCGAGGGTGAAAACGTCCTCGGTAGTCGGGGGTGTGTAGAACGGCGCTGTGTCCCCAGATCTAGGCAGTGGCTGGGGTGTGGCCCAGCAGGACGCGGCGGATCCGGGACAGCGCCGACCCTTCTCCGGGCATCATCGCGATCACGGCCAGGTACGCGACGCAGTACAGCACCCCCGCCGCGACCAGCGCCAGGAACGGCCGCGGCGCCGACGCCGCCATGCGCGTGATCGCCAGCGCCGGGACCGCGGCGACCAGCGACGCCACCGCGATGACCGAGAGCTGCCGCCAGGGCAGGACCTCGCGCCAGCTCGCCTCGAGCTCCCGCCGCACCCGGTCCAGCATCACGACCCGGACCGCCGACTCCGCCACGGCATGCCCGGCGATCGCGCCGATCATCCCGAACATTTTCAACCCCGCCAGCACGCACGCCGCGGTGACCAGCAAACGCCAGAAGAAAGTCCGGAACAGGTAGCGGGTATGCCCGGTCGCGCGCAGCACGCCGTCCAGCGGCAGCGCCGCGAACGGCGTGAGCAGGATCGCCACCTGGAAGATGGGAACGCTCGCGTCGTACACGTGGGTGAAGAGCGCCGGAATGAAGAGCGAGGCCGCGGCGACCATCCCCGCGGTGAAGGGCAGGAAGACCACCGCCAGGCGCAGGTTCGCGTCGTGGAAGAGGTGCAAGCGCTGATCGCGGGCCGAAGGGTCGGCGAGCCGGACCTGGAGGATGTCGCTGATGGGCGCGTAGAGCAGGTTGATGATCGGCACCTGGAAGCAGCCCTGCGCGTAGATGGCGAAGGCGGCCGCGTCGACGCTCCAGCCCACCGCCCACTGGTGGAACGTGCGCTGGGGGATGTCGAGCAGCACCGCCGCCCCGAAGGGCAGCGCGTACGCGAGCTGCTCCCGCATCAGCCGCCAGTCCAACCGGGGCCGGCCGCGGCGGAAGAAGAACCAGCACTGCAGCCCGAAGCGCACCGAGCCGTGCAGCACGTAGGACCAGAAGAAGCCGCGCAGGCCCATTCCCAGGAGCAGGGGGACGATGCTCGCCGGGACGCGGACCGCGTCGGAGAGGAAGATGATGCTGGCGGCGGTGCGCACGCGGCCTTCGGCCGTCAGCGAGATCTCCAGCGGCGCGGCAGCGATCATCAGCCAGGTGATCAGCGCCATCGGCAGCGCGAACTGGGCGAGCTCCGGGTTCGCGAACTGCCGCGCCAGGACGAAGCGCGAGCTGTAGAGGATGGCTGCGCAGGCGCCCCCCAGGACGACCAGCGACATCGACGCCTGCGTCAGCCATTCCTGCTGCCGGCCGTCCTTGCGCGGGATGAAGTAGTAGAGGCTCTGCGAGAGCCCCAGCTGGAGCATGAAATAGGCGGTGGTGACCACCAGCCAGACCTGCTTGTACGTCCCGAACTCCGCCTGCGGAAGCAGCCGGGTGAGGATCAGGGGCAGCGCGAAGCCGAGGACGGTCGCGCCACCCCTGCCGAGCATGAGCGGTCCGGCCTGCCGGAGGATTCCGCTGGACTTGCCCATCGCTATCCGTGCGCGGAGATTCCCGGCTCCGCCCCCGGCCGGTCGGCGGCGCCGAAGTGGGTCGGCCGCGCGCCCATCACCGGCTTCTGCAGCGCGAGCATGCCGAAGGTGTCCTCGAACTGGCAGGCGACGAGCGGCTTCGAGTAGAAGCCGAGCACGCCGGCGGAAGAAGCTTCCCAGAGCACCTTGCGCTTGAGAGCGAAGGGATCGATGCCCGGAGCATTGGGCATGTCCTCGGTGGTCACGGCGCTGACGAATCCTTCCGCCTTGAGCGCCTGCGCCACTCCCGCGCTGTAGTAACCGTTGCAGTAGGCGAAGTGGCGGACGGGCTTCTTCATGCCCTTCTCCAAGGCCGCCTTGCACTGCGCGATCTCCCCCCGCGCGTCGTCGAGCCGCTGGTGGGTGAGCACCGTGTGCTCGGCGGTGTGGGCGCCGGTGATCACGCCGTGCGCATCCATCTCGCGCAGCATCTCCCAGCTCATCGGCAGCTCGCCCTCGGAAGGCTTCCACCCGCTCAGGCCGAGGCGATCCTCGAGCGCGTCGGCCAGCCGCAGCAGCCCGGGCGTGGGATAGCGCGCGATCAGCCGCTCCAGGGCGACCTCCGGCGGCACATTGCCGTCGAATGCGTCGATCAGCCAGCGCTCGCCGCGATCTCCCACGCCGACCGCCACCGGCCCGATCCCGCGGTCCGTCATCTTGCGCAGGGCCAGGAAGAGCCGGTCGTGGCCCAGCCGCTGCGAGGTGCCGACGTAGCTCGAGGGCACGTACACGACGCCAGGGACCCGCAGGTCGCGCATCACCGGAAAGGCGTGCGCGTACACGTCGCGATAGCCGTCGTCGAAGGTGATCACCGCCACGTCCCGCGCGGCCTGGCGGGTACCGTCCAGCACCGACAGGGCTTCCTCGAGCGAGACGACGTCGTGGCTCTCCTGCAGCACTTCCAGGTGCCGGCGGAACGTCTCCTGCTCGATGTTCAAGGTGTAGAGGCTGCGCTTCGCCTCCTCGGCGAAGTCCGCGACCACCCGGTGGTAGCTGAGGATCAGGACGCGCCGCCCTCCCACGGCGCGACGCTGAACCGCCGAAAGCATCTCGCGGACCCCGGAATAATGCAGGGCGAGCGCGGCGGCCCCCTTCCCCACCCGCCGTGCGACCTGCACTGCTCGCTCCTTCAGCCGGTCCATCTCCGCCCTCCGCCGCCGCGTCGCGGCCGGAATGTGTGCACTCCCGCCCTTCACGGCTCCCGTAGAATCCGCAACGCCGCCGCCACCCGCGACTCGCCTTCCGGCCGCGGAGCACGGAGCAACCGGCGGGTCTTGCGCGCGGCGCTCACCAGACCTTTTGGCAGCGCAGCCTTCACCGCTTCGCGCGCGAACAGGCTGGCCCCCAGCGCCGCCCGCGCCGCGCGGCCGCGCGCTCCGCGCCAGAGCCGCATCTGGATCGTCCAGCGTTCGCCGCGCGACCACTCCGCTTTGTAGCCCTCGTTGCCGCGAAGGAAATCGAACTCGCGCAGCCCTTCGCCGAAGGCGTCCTGGACGGTGCGGGCGAGAAGCACCAGGCCCACCGACTTGCTCGCCCAGCTCGGATCGTATCCGGACTGGTAGTAGTTGAACCTGCCGCCGTGCACGACGCCGTAGACCGAGGCCACCGGCCGCCGGGCCGCGAAGAGGGTGTACATGCGCAGCATGCCGCTGGAGGCGAGCTGCTGCGAGGCTTCGCGGTGGAATGCCTCATGCCGGGGGTCGGTCAATCCGTCCGAGCCGCCCTCCACCGACCAGCGCGCCCGATGCAGGGCGAGGAAGTCCTCGGTGGCCTTCGCTCCTGCCTCCGGATCGCGGGCGCAGCTCACCGACACGCCGGGCTGCCGGTAGAGCCATTTCTCCCGCCGGCGGAGGTTCTCGCGCCGGCCCAGCGTCGAAGCGTACTGCTCCCAGGTGCCGGAGAGCGGGACGTGCGGACAGATGAATCGCAAGCGTCCATCGCGAATCACCGACTCCGCGACCCGGCCGGGAGGAAACCTTCGCGCCAGCTGCGACGCCGTGAAGCTCTCGCGCCAGAGCCCGTCCAGATCGCAGACGTCCCAGGGCAGGTCCATCAGCCGCGAGAGGCACTGATCGAGCACTTCCCGTTCGCGTCCCGGCTCGGCGATCACGTCGAGGTCATCGCAGCCGGTGTCTCCGTCGCCGAGGAACGCCAGCCGCCTCACCTCGATCCCGCCGAGGCGCGTGCGCTCCAGGAACAACGGCAGCACGCCGATCAGGCGCCCGCCCTCCCGCACGCAGATGGTCGCCAGCTCGCGGCCTTCCCCGAATTGCGTCCACCAGGGCAGGAGCCACTCGGGGCCGAGGAACATGTTTCCCGCGCGCGCCCTTCCGTTCAGCGCGCGCCATTCGTCCCGGCCGGGCGTTCCGATCCGCGTCTCGATGGGAAGGACTTCGATCACCCGCGCTTCGCTCACCTGAGCAACTCCCTCACACACCCCGCCACGTGCTCCGCGTCCGCCGGCGAGAGATCCTGGTGCACCGGAAGCTCCAGCACCCGCTCTCGCAATCGATCGACTTCGGGAAATGCGCCAGCGGCCACAGCGGGATGGCGCACCCGCCAGAAGTCCACCGTCTCCACTCCTCGAGCGAGCAGCCGGGCCATCGCTCCCGCTTTGTCGTCGATGGCCACCGGATAGAAGAGCGGACAGACCCCGGGCTTCAGCTCGCCGGTGACAGGGGGCGCCACCTCGCGAAGCATGGCGTAGAGGAGGAAGTAGTTGCGGCGGCGCCGCTCCACGATCCCGGCGGCGTCCTGGTTGCGCAGGATCAGGTGGCTGGCCGCGCTCATGCCCAGGTCGACGTCCTCGAGGTTGAAATGCTGCGTGCCGGTGGAGACCCGCTCGACGTTCGCGCGCCGCACGAACCAGTGCCCGGCGTCGCGCAGCGATCGCCGCACCCGCCGGCCGATGTCGCCGGTGCGAAGCTCGAGATTCGAGAGCAGGCTGCCGATCAGGTGCGAAGCGGTGCTCGCTCCCGGAGGCGGGACGGCCGGCGGAAGCATCCCGACCCTCCTGGCGAGATCGCCGCGCGGCAGGAGCGCGCCGCCGTTGGGGACCGGGATGGTCTTGTACAGGCAGAAGACGGACAGGTCGCCGAACGAGCCCAGCGGCTTCTCTCCGTCGCTGGAGAACAGCGCCAGCGCGCAGTCCTCGAGCAGCGGGACCCCCAGCTCGTCGGCGAGCTGCCGCGCGGTCCGCATGTCCTGCGGAAATCCGGCGTAATGGATCACATAGAGAGCGGCGGCGCCGGCGGACCTCGCCTTGGCGTCCTCGAAGTCCGCCCGCATCTGCGCGTCGACGCGGAAGAAGACCGGCTCGACTCCCGCGGCGAGCAAGGTCTCCAGCTCGACGCCGTGGTGGTAGGCGGGCACCAGCACCTTGCGGCCCCTGAGACCGAGGAGCTTGACCGCGTCCCAGATGGCGTTGCGCGCGAAGTAGCGGTAGCGCAGCGCCGGCTGATCGAAGGGGAACACCAGCGGAACGGTGGCCGCCAGCCGCGGGAAGAGCATGTGCGGCCATGCCGTCTGCATGTTGGGGACGGTGCGCTTCGGCGTCGGCGCCTTCTCGCCCTTCCCCTCCGCCACGCGCAAGCGCTGCGCCGTGTTCACCATGTCAGGATCTCCGGGTCAGGGCCCGCAAGATGGGCCAGGCCACGTAGCGGGCCTCGTGCACGAGCTTTCCTTTGCGGGAGGGCCGGAAGATGGTCAGCCAGAGATGCGTCCGCAGCTGGCTCTCCCAGTCCAGCTTCCAGTCCATGCAAGGACCGAGGAAGTCGAACTCCTGGAGCCCGCGGGCGCAGGAGTCGCGGATGGCCTCGGAGACCATCTGTTGGCCCGGCGAGTACTCGTGCAGCGATTCGTCGTACCCGATCTTGATCAGGAAATGTCGCTTCCCGTGCACCACGCTCAGATGCGCCGCGACGACCTTGCCCGCGAGCCTCACCGTGCCCAGCGCGAGCGCGCCGCGCCGGGCGGCATCGCGCGCGATCTGCGTGTAGAAGCCCACCAGCTCGGGGCGCAGGGCGATGGCGGTCCCTTCCCGCCCTTTCCAACCGCTGGCCTCGATCTCGAACAGGTCCGCCAGCGCGGTGTCCAGCGCTTTGCCGTCCTTGGCGTCGACCAGCGCGTATTGGACCTCGCCCTGCTCCGCCATGCGGCGCCGGCGCCGGCGCAGGTTCTGGCGGAACTTTCCGTCCAGCGCCTGCTCCACCGCCTCGTACGTCTTCGGCAGCGGCAAGTACGGGGAGCGCAGCGACACCCAGAGCCCGCAGGGGTAACCAGCTTGCTCCGCCCGATCGCGGAGCTGCCACTCTGGAGCGCCGGTGGGCAGATCGCGGAAGCGGAGGCGGTCCCATCCGGGAGTGGCGACCAGCGTGTCCCAGATGAGGTTCAGGCCCTCGTCGCCGCGCCGGCCCAGCAAGACGCCGCCGCGCTGCGAGTGGTCGTTGCTCGGCGTGTGCCAGGTGACCATGGGGAGGAAGCAGGTGTCGGCGCCCTGCTCCCGCGTCTCGATCAGCGGGACCGCCGCGCAGATCTCCTTGCCCTCCCGCGCCAGGAACGTCCGCAGCGTGGCGCCGGGAGCGAAGTTCTCGATCCAGGCCCGCAGCCACTCGTGGCGCAGCATCGGCTCGTCCCGGGCTCCCCGAGCCAGGGCCGCGTTCCACTCGCGCTCGAGCTGCACGAAGGCGTCGCGTCCTTCGACCAGCTCGAGGCGCAGCTCCGCCAAAGGTCCCTGCCGCAGCGCGACGCTCATCGCGCCCCCCGCCCGAAGATCACCGTCTTCACGGTGTGGAAGCAGATGGCGAGGTCGAGGAACAGCGACTGGTGCTGGACGTAGTAGAGGTCGTACTCCAGCTTCGCGCGCGCATCGTCGACCGACGATCCGTACGGATAGCGGATCTGCGCCCAGCCGGTGATGCCCGGCTTGACCGCCTCGCGCATCCCGTAGAAGGGGACCTGCGTCTTCAGCTGCTGTACGAAGAACGGCCGCTCCGGCCGGGGCCCGACGAACGACATGTGCCCCTGGAAGACGGCGAAGGCCTGGGGGATCTCGTCGAGCCGCGTCATGCGCAAGAACGCGCCCATCCGGGTCACGCGCGGATCCTTCTGTGCCGCCCAGACCGGTCCCGAGAGCTTCTCCGCGTCGTGGCGCATGGTGCGCAGCTTGTGCAGCCGGAAGATCCGCCCTCCGCGGCCGACGCGCTCCTGCCAGTAGAAGACCGGTCCCTGCGAATCGAGCTTGATGAGGATCGCGAGGACGGCGAGCACCGGCGCGGCGCAGACGAGCAGGATGCCGCTCGTCACCAGGTCGAAGACGCGCTTGACCGCCGCCCGCATCGGCGAGTTCAGCCCTTCGCCGATGGCCAGATCGCTGGGCCGCAAGAGGGCGATCGGCACGCGGCGCAACACCCGCTCGGCGAATCGCTGCGCGGGCAGCACGGTGATCCCGCCCAGTCGCAGGCGGATGAACTCCTCGATCGGCAGCCGGGCGCGCCGCTCGTCGGACGCGATCACCACGGTGTCCACCTTCAGGTCGCGCACCGCGTCCGTCAGCGTGTGCGCGGTGACGGCGATGGCCGGATTGGGATGTGTCGGCAGCGGGACCACGGCCGCCAGCGGCTTCTCCTCCGGCGCCCTGCGCGCCGCGACTTTCGCCTCCGCGATGGGTCCCTGGATCTGCGCCGGAGCGCCTCCGGGTCCGACGATCAGATGAGAAGAGGGAACCACTTCTGGCGTGGGCGCGAGGGCCACCTCGTTGGCCGCGGGCCCGTCCTCCTCCAGCAGGGCGCCGGCGGCGGCGATCACTTCTCCCCCGCCCACCGCGGACACGTGGTGCTGCTCGCCGAGGTCGACGGTCGGGTCGAGCTTGCCGGCCACCTCGTACTCGCCGTAGGCCTCGGTGCGCACGATGCGCTCGATCTCCAGCGCACGCTGGCCCGCGCCGATCACCAGCACCCGGTTGTGACCCCGCTCGTCGATGCGCGCCACCAGGGCCGCGCGCGCGAGCAGGACGCCGAGGCTGGCCACTCCCAGCGTCTCGATCAGCGCCCCCCGCGGCAGCGTTCCTCCGCCGAGGAGGCCGAAGATGGCCGCCGCCAGCGCGGCCAGTCCCAGCGCCTTGAGCGCTCCCGAGCCCCGTATCCGATCGTTGCGCATCACCTGTGGGTCGTAGAGGTCCGCGAGATAGAGCGCCGCCGGCACACAAGCCGCGGCGGCCACCAGCGCCGCCAGCTCCCGCCACCCACGCGCCTGGTGCCCGCTGATCCAGAGCGCCATCCCCACCAGCGCCGCCTCGACGAAGACCAATCGGGCAGCGCGCCCGCTGTACCAGTGCCCCGAGAACTGCGGCATGGCGCCGTATCTCCTCCTCTTACCTTCCGCTGGTGAGCTGCCCCTTCACGACCGGCAACGGAGCCGGGACGCGGGACGGTTCCACGCCGTTCAAGACCAATCCCCAGACCGGAGCGCCCTGCAGCGAGCGCACCGCCGCGGCCACTTGCTCGCGGGGCGTCTCGTTGGCCCGGGCGACCATCACGATGCCGTCCGCCTTGTACGCCACCACCTGCGCGTCGGCCGTGGCCAGCGCCGGAGGCACGTCCAGGTAGATCTCGTCGAACAGCGTCTTCAGCAGCCCGAGGGTCTGAACGAAGCGGCTGGCCGCCAGGAGCGACGCCGACTCCGCGCCCGGCGCCCGTCCGGCGGCGATGACCGCGAGATGGCCCTCGTGGTAGCGGCCCAGCGCCTCGCCCACTTCGGTCTTTCCGGTCAGCACGTCGGCCAGCCCGGCGCGCTGGCCCATGTTGAAGAGCTGCGCCAGCCCGCCGCGCCGCAGGTCGCAGTCCACCAGGGCCACCCGCGCGTCGCGGGAGCGCGCCGCCGTCAGCGCCAGGTTCGCCGCCGTGACGGACACGCCTTCACCGCGAACCGCGCTGGTGACGGCGATGACCATCCCTCCCTGGATGGCGTCGCCGCGGAGCGCGCGCAGGTGCCGCAGCCGGTGCAGCAGCATGCGGTACTGCTCGGCGGCGGCCGTCATCGGCGCGACCAGCGCCACCAGCCGCTCGTCCACCGTCGTCGTCTCGCCGGCCCCCGCCTCCACCCGCTCGAGGAACCGGCCCCGGTTCTCCACTGCCTTCGGAATGCTCGCCATCGTCGTTTCTCCTTGGATTCGGTTGGTCGTTCCCCGGTTACGCTTCGGTCTCTTGCGGCATGGGCAGGAGCGCCACGGCGCCGCCGCCCATCACGCTCAGCTCCGGCACGCAGGCCAGCACCGGGAGCGCGAGCGCGCCGCCCACTTCGGTCTCGCTGCGCAGCGACCGGTCGGAGAGCTCCTGGCTCATCGTCACCGCGATGCCCAGCGCCAGCGCTCCCAGGAGCGAGAGCAACAGGGCCTGGCTGCGGTTGGGGCTTGCGGGCGTGGCCGGCGGCTGCGCGCTCTCCAGGACGCGGAACTCGCTGGGCCCGCTCTTCTGCTCCAGGTCGGCGGTGATCTCCGCCTCCGCCTTCTTGGCCACGAGCTGCGTGACCTTGGCCTTCAGCATCTCGGAGTCGCGGGACAGCTCGGAGAGCTGCGACGCGACCAGCGGGGCGCCGGCGATCAGCTTGTCGATCTCGGCCTGCCGCTTCTCCAGCGAAGCGATGCGGCTCCGGCCCCGGGCGATGGCCTCGCTCATGCGCCGGCGTTCCAGGTCGTTGGCCGCGGCGCGCGCCTTCGCCGCCTGCAGCCGGCCACCCGCGGCGTCCAAGTCGCGCTTCATCGCCTCGACGTCGGGATGATTCGGGAGGAGCGTGGCCTGCGCCGTGCCCAGCTTGACGCGGAGGGCGTCGTACGCCTCCTCCAGACGGCCCACCTCGGTGTCCTTGCCGAACGGCTGGGTCCCGAACAGGTCGATGCGCCGCTGCGCTTCCTTGATGAAGGCCTCCTCCACCTCGATCTGGCGGGTGACCTCGTCACGCTGGTGGTAACGGGCCTCGTTCAGCTCCGGCAGCGCGGTGGCGTTGGCCTGCTTGAAGGTGGAGATCTTGCTCTCCGCCTTGACCAGCTCGCCCCGCAGCTCCGCCAGCTTCTGGGTGATGACGTCGCGCGTGCGCGCCACCTGGCCGGCGCGGACCTGGAGGTTGCCCTCGATGTACAGCTCGGCCAGCCGGTTGGCGGCCTTGGCGGTGACCTCCGGATCCCGCCCGCGCACCGTGATCGAGAAGGCGCTCTCGCCCTCCGCGTGGACCTCGGTGTCGTTCCGGAGGGCCGCGACGGCGTCGTCGAGGCTCTTCTCCCGCTCCTTCGGGTAGAGCTTCAGCTCGTCGATGGCGGTGGCCATCAGCGAGCGCGCGTAGACGCCCTCGCGCACCGACTTGACCTTCTGCTCCAGGCCGATCGGGTTCACCACCGGCATCACCAACTCGGGATGCGGGGTGAAGGGCTCCACCATCACCAGCGCGCGCGCCCGGTACTCGTTGGGCAGCCGGGCGATCACCAGCGCAGCCAGCACCAGCACACCCCCCGCCACCAGCGCCAGCGTCTTCCACCGACGCCGCACCGCGGCCAAGAGCTCGTCGATCGTGTAGGTCCGCTCCATTTGGTTCCCCTCTCCTTCCATCCGCGGCCGCGGCCGCGAAAAGTCGTTACTCGAAGCGCGCCTTCTCCCAGGTCAGCCGCATCTGAAAGACGTTGCGATCGACCTGGAACGCCGTCGCGTCGAACAGCCGCGCGTCGCGCAGCGCCGCGACTTCCACTCTCAAATCCCGGGTGAGCTTCCAGCCCACGCCCGCTCCGGCGCCGTAACCCAGCGCGCCCAGCTCCAGCGCCCGCGAGACGTCCGCGTTGCGGTAGATGCCGCCACGCACGTACGCGGTGAAGTGCTCCCAGTCCCGGATCAGCGCCAGCTCGGCGACGTCCCCCACCACTGGTCCCGCCGAGGTGGGCCCGATCACCAGATCGTGCGCCACGGTGAAGTTGAGCAGCGTCCAGGGCGTGTAGCTCTCGATCGAGATGCGCCCGGTGGGCATCGCCGCCTGGTGGTCGCCCGTGACCATCACCCCGCCGCCGCGCACGATCAGGTTGGCGTAAGGGGTGAGCGCGTAGGTGTAGCCGAGCAGGAGCGAATGCGCCTGGTCGAGCAGCCCGCCCGGCGCGCCGTTCGGGGCCCGTGGGCTGCGAACGTCGGCGCCGATGCCGAAGAAGAGCTGCTCGCGCACGCCCAGGTCCCACTTGCTCCGTGGGCTGGTCTTCCAGGCATACTTGATCTGTGGCGCCAGCACGTAGCCGTTGGCAGGATCGCCGGCGCCGAAGGCCAGCGCCTTGGCGTCGATGCCGTAGTCGATCTCCGACCGGGGGCTGAGCTCGTGCTGGATCTCGCCGCCCAGGCTGGCGACGAAGACGTCGTTCTGGCCGGGCCGGAGCAGGAGGCCCAGGCCGGAGATGGCGAAGGGATCCTGCGCGTAGGTGCCGCTGCCCCGGATGTCCAGCTTGTCGCGCGTCGACACGCGCACGCGCGTATCCAAGGAGCAGCTCTCGTTGGCGGCGAACGCCCCGCTCGCCTGCTGGAACTGCTCCGGATGGGCCAGCCGCGCGAAGCCCGCCTGGCAGTCGGCGGCGAGGTGCATGCCATGGTCGCCGAACAGGTCCAGCTTGAGCCCCGGCTGGACTTGACCAAAGCCGTCGGCGCCCGTTCCGTTGAGCAGGACGTTGTCGTTGTAGCCCCCCATCAGCGAGATCCGGGGCCGCCACTCGACGTACACCTTCGCGCTTGCGCCCCCGGTCAAGAGGAGCGCGGCGAGGGCAACGGGTGGCGCGAGCTTCGTCGCCGCCATCCGCCGCTCCTAGGGAACCACGACGGTGTCGCCGGGCCCCAGCGTGACCTTGCTGCGGCCGGTGACCAGGTCCTGGTAAGCGACTTCCACCCGGCGGCCATCGGCGCGGAGCACGTTGATCGAGTCGCGGTCGGCGAACTCGGCCAGTCCGCCGGCCAGCGCCAGCGCCTGCAGGACGCCCATGCTGTTGCGCAGCGGGAACGCGCCCGGCCGCGCCACCATGCCGGTGACGTAGACGCGCTGTCCGTTCACGTCGTGCACGATCACCGTCACCCGCGGATCCCGGACCAGGCCGGCGAGCTGCTTCTGGACGGTGGCCTCCAGCTCGTGCGGCGTCAGGCCTTCAGCCTTCACGTCGCCGAGCAAAGGCAGGGTGATCTTCCCGTCCGGCCGGATGGGCACGGTGCGCGAAAGGTCGGGCTCCTTCCAGACCGCGATCTCGACCACGTCTTCGCGGCTGAGGCGGAACTCGGTGATGTGCTTCACTTCGTCGTCCTGGACGGGTCCGGCGTGCGAGCACCCCAAAGCGACCGCCGCCACCGCAATCCACAATCCGACAACCCTCGACATGCTTCCTCCCTCCCCGCATTCCGGGCGGACGTGACCGCGCGCCAAGGGAGCACGCGCCATGCCAGCGCCGACCCGCTCCGGTCCGCGGTTGCCTCCGCTCCGTTTGCAGTCTCTGGACCAGACGGGCTTGCAGGCGCTCTTGCGCCCTGACGGTTCCTGCAGTGGAGCGCCGTTCCCTGGTGCGGCACGCGCGTACCCACCGTCGCGCACGCCGCCTCCTCTTGAACAGCGATGGCTCGGTTTTCGCTAATCCGGGTCGCAGACCGCCGGAGGGAGCGCGGCATCGGAAGGGATCAAGGGGACATGTTCCGGACCATCGCGGCAGCAGCCATCGTCTTCGCCTTCGCGGCCTTCGCGCTCCGGCACTCGACGCTCGCCGGGTCGCTCGAGGAGCCCGTGCTGCTGCTCTTCATGGGGACGATCTTCCTGGTCGTCGGGAAGATCTTCTCGGCAGCCGAGAAGAAGCGGCCGGCGCAGCCGGCAGCGCAGCTCGTCGAGCGGCGCGCTTAGGCTCGTACAGTCGCTTTCGTTCTTCCTGCTTCGTTCACGGCCACGTGACGTGGCCGTGGTCGCGACTACGCCGTGTGCGAGCCGTCCGCGACGATCGACATCGGCGACAGGTTCTCCTGGATGCCCGCGGTGATGCGCGGATCAGTCAGGCCGCAGTCCTTGATCTTGTACAGCAGCGCCTTGTAGCTGATCTGCAGGCGCGCGGCGGCCTTGCGCTTGTTCCAGTTGGTCCGCGCCAGCATGGCGGAGATGGCTTCGCGCTCGGCGCGCAGCGCCGCTTGCCGCGCGATCTCCTTCAAGGACACCGTTTCGGCGCCCATCGGGACCACCGGCGCCGGCGGCGTGCTGTGCGGAGCCGCGTGCGGGGCGCCGTTGCCGTTCTGTGGGTGGACGCCCTGGTTGGCCGGAGGCAGCGCGCCGCCCGCGGGCCCGACGGCGTGCG
>WNFP01001224.1_pt1 | contig 20028 bp, 13 predicted proteins | sample 5400201 | NCBI WGS metagenome assembly WNFP01 (sample SAMN13153355, study PRJNA577476) | soil metagenome | isolation source: 115 cm saprolite under Madrone tree | place: USA:California | collected 2016-06-14
GCTGGTGCAGGCGGCGCATTACATTCTGGGACGGTTTGGTAAGGACTCGGCCCTGCGCCGGTGGGGATTGAAACTGGCGCTGGGAGGGAAACGGGCCAAAAAACGGGCGGTGGTGGCGGTGGCGCGCAAACTGGCCGTCCTTTTGCATCGTATGTGGCGAACGGGGCAAAGCTATCAACCCTTTCCGCAACCCACGGCAGCAGTGGCGCAAGTGATCTAAACCGTTATCATTTTTCGCGAAACAGCAGGAGTGGAGTGCAATAGCTTGCCAGGGTTCATTGACATCTCGTGTTCCGGCGACTGCGACCAGGGGCTGGGCCCTAATCGAGGCCGTGCTTTAGATAGCAGCGCCCTTTCATCGGTATCGGACACCATAATGCACCGAGCCTGACGATACAGATTCGGCGGCTGAATGAGGAGATCGAGAATCTGGCGCAACGCTATCCGGAGATCAGCCTTTTGCGTACCCGGCCCGACTCCCGGTACGGTTACTGCGGTGCCGGACCGGTGACAACAATCGGGGATTGCTGTACCCCAGTTGCGCCAGCATCTCCGCGTCCCGGCGGTCGTTTTTGGATTCGTTCTCCCAGATGGCCCGCACCTTGCGTGCATTGGCCACAATCACCTGATGACCCAGCCCCTTGAGCAACCGGCTGACCCAGGGCGAGTGCGTCCCGGTTTCCACGATGATGCGCTGCCGTGGTTCACCTTCCCACTGCCGCCGAAAACCTTCTTTACTGGTTGCGACTCGCCCTTCTTCGATCACTTCGCCATCGCTGTTCAATACACAATAACGGCTGAAGCGATCGCCCAAATCCACCCCAACGGTTTGCTCGGGTCTCTCTTTCCATTCTGTTTCTCTGTTACTCTTTTTCACTGGCTGGTCTCCTTTTTGCACCTCGAGTGCGCTGCGGACAGCATCTTAGCTCGTTCCGCGAGACCAGCCGTCTCATCCCATCTAACTTTCTGTCTTTCCCAAGCAGATTCTCAGGGTCCCACATCACGTCCGCCACTTTCGCTTCCTGCTTAATCCGCAGCATGGCCATCGTTCCTGAAGACGAGAGACCATCGTCGCTCAAATGGAAATATCGTTTGTCAAGCAATAGTTTAATATTGGTGAAATAGTATTTATCTACTGCGTCATAAGAGCACATTCGAATATAAGTACGCATCCGTTAAATCCGGCAATTTCGGAGATGAAGCAGATGCAGAAAGTACGCGTCCTTTCATTCTGGCCAGTTCTGTGTATTATTGTGGCATTTTTCGCCACCGCGACCTCGGCCACAGCCGGGACGTTTACTGCGTTCGGCCCCAAGGCTTATGTGCGCGACACGGGGACTCCGGTGATCGCCACTGACGGTTTCTCGGTGCTGAATCCCGCTACGACTTACACCCTTCAGGTTACGAACAATGGTATTTCAAGTGGCGTAATTTCCATTAACGGAATTCAGGTCGTCGGGCCGGACGATTTCAAGCAGAACGTCTCTTCGATTGAAAAACCGATCAGCTTGCAAATCTCCAATCAGATCTCGGTGGAGTTGCGGAGCAATCCCGGAGCGAGTATCTCTGTTCGGATTGTCGGAATCGACAACGATCCGCCTGTAATAAGGGCTTCGGTAGCTCCAGCGCCAAACGCTGCTGGCTGGAACAATACCAATGTGACGGTTACGTTTACGTGCAGTGATGCAACGTCAGGAGTGGCAAGCTGTCCTCCGCCTCAGACGCTGGCCAATGATGGGGTTAACCAGGTAGTTTCCGGAACAGCCACGGACAAGGCAGGAAACACCGCCGACACGTCGATTACAGTCAATTTGGACAAAACTCCGCCAACGATATTAGCTGTCGCGTCTCCGATTGCGAACGTTGCTGGATGGAACAACACGCCGGTTACGGTCACATTCACCTGTAATGATGCAACGTCAGGAGTTGCGAGCTGTCCGCAAACTCGAATGGTATCAACTGATGGTGGGAATCAGGTAATATTGGGAACGGCTACAGACGTGGCCGGAAACACTGCGAATGCCTCTGTCACTCTAAATTTAGACCAGACTCCTCCCATTATCTCCGCCATAGTTTCACCAGCGCCCAATGCTGCTGGCTGGAACAATACGAATCCGACTGTAACGTTTATTTGTAGCGATAGTACGTCTGGTATTGCGAATTGTCCGCAGCCCCAAATGATAACCAGTGAGGGTGCAGGACAACTTATCGGAGGAACAGCCACAGATATAGCGGGAAACACCACAACCACTTCAACCACCGTTAATCTGGACAAGACTCCGCCCAATCTAACCATCTCCTCGCCTGTCAATGGTTCGACCGTAGATTTGAGTACGTCCACGATTAGCCTCACAGGTTCAAGTAGCGATTTGTTGTCTGGAATCTCAACCGTCACATGCAACGGAAATCCAGCCACTGTATCCGGACAGAGTTTTGTCTGCGGCGTCCCGCTCACCCAGGGTCCGAATTCCATACCTGTCCAGGCCACCGACATCGCTGGAAACTCTATTTCTTCCGCGCTCAACCTGACGTACGCTCCAGCCCCGCAAATCACCTTCACGGCACCAGCAAACCTGAGCGTGACCAACCTGACTCCGGTCACCGTCAACGGCACTGTCAACGATCCGGCGGCAACCCTCAGGATTAATGGTATCCCTGTTCCCCAAAGTTCAGGCAGATTTTCTATCCCTGTTCCCTTAGTGGAAGGATTGAATGTTCTGACTGCGGTTGCCACAAATAGCGCTGGCATTGCCAGCACTGCGACGGTCCAAATCACCCTGGATACAACGCCACCTCACATCACCATCGATACTCCTGCTGATGGAGCAAGTACCACCGATGCAACCGTGACCGTCACGGGTTTGGCAAACGATGTAGTGGTTGGCACGGTGAATGCCCAGGATGTCCAGGTAACTGTGAATGGAGTAGCCGCACAGGTGGCCAATCGTACTTATGCGGCCCTCAATGTGCCGCTCGCGGTGGGCGCAAACACCATTCAGTCCTTAGCGCGGGACCGCGCAGGCAACGGTACCACCACCAGCGTGACAGTCAACCGCGTTCTTCCTGGCCAGCCGCCGGCTCCTGCGATCGGAGCTGCGATCATCACCCAATCGATCGGCATCCTCTCCGGCAATAACCAAACAGGTGCTAACAGCACGCAATTGCCAACGCCGCTGGTGGTGGCCTTGACCGATTCCGCCAATCATCCCGTTGTGAATCAGGCGGTGGTGTTCAAAGTCACGGGAAACAATGGCATTGTAAGCGACGGTAGTTCCGCTAATCCGTCGTCAGCAGTAGCAGTCAATACCGACTCAAACGGACAAGCGCGAGTGTTGTGGACACTCGGCCAGCGCTCCGGCGCAGGCATCAACAACGTGCAGGTCTCCTCCGCTCTGGCGATTAGTACCGTAAACTTCACGGCGACTGGTGTTACAGGGGCTCCGGCCACCATTGTTGTAGACTCCGGCAACGATCAGGTTGGCGTTTTGGGCCAGCCCCTGCCATTCCCCTTTGTGGTTGCAGTGGTCGATTCCGGACACAATCGTGTACCGAACGTTTCCGTTACCTTTACTGTTAAGAGCGGCGGAGGCGGCTTTGCCGGTGCTCAGGGCCAGACTGTCCAGACCGACAGCAACGGACGCGCCATTGCCGTGCTGACTGTGGGAACACAAACCGGCAACGCTAATAACGTCATCGAGGCGACCTTCCCGAATAATCCGGGCTTGCCTGCGGCCTTTGCGGCCTCAGCCCGCGCGCCCGGAAACCCGGCGAATACGGCCATCAGTGGTGTAGTGCTTGATAACAGCAACAACGCGATTCAAGGCGTAACGATTCGGCTTTTCCAAACCAACCAGGGGAACAACAACAATCTTCCCGTGCAGATTGGGGCGCCGATACAGACCGATGTGAAAGGCGCATTCTCAATCCAGCCGGCACCGGTGGGTTTCTTCAAGTTGATGGCGGATGGTGGCACGGCGGCCGGTCCGAAAAGCTATCCCTCACTCGAATACGACATTGTGACGGTAGCGGGGAACGACAACACTGTTGGCATGCCCATATACCTCCCAGCTCTCGACAGTGTTAACAGACTCTGCGTTGATGAAACGCACGGCGGCACATTGACGCTGCCGCAAGTTCCAGGCTTTGCATTAACGGTTCTTCCCGGATCGGCAACCTTCCCGGGTGGTTCGCGCCAGGGCTGCATCAGCGTTACTCCAGTCAATGGGGATAAAGTTCCAATGTCGCCAGGATTTGGCCAGCAGCCGCGATTTATCGTGACCATCCAGCCAGTAGGAACCAGATTCGACCCACCCGCGCCGATCACGCTTCCCAATGTGGACGGTTTGTCCCCCAAGGCCGTGACTGAAATGTATTCCTATGATCATGATCTGGGAACATTTGTAGCCATCGGTGCCGCAACCGTGAGCCCGGATGGTTCGGTGGTCGCTTCTAATCCGGGCGTAGGCGTCTTGAAAGCCGGATGGCATTGCGGAGGAGACACAAATTCTCCAAGCAGTGCCGGAACGTGCCCAACTTGTCAAAAGTGCTCCGGCAGCAGCTGTGTTGCCGATTCGGCGAAAAAGTGCACGACGTGTGGATTGACAGGATCATCAGGACAGTGTGATGGAAACGGGACTTGCACTGCAGGGCCAGCACCATCGGCATTAATCGGTGTCGCTCCAAACCAAGTGTGTTCTGGAACGGCGGCCATTGCCATCACAAAGCAGGCCACATACACTGCAAATAATCTAAATAACATCGCGCTGCCGACTTGCCCGCCAAAAATACCCAATGTCCGTTGGACCATTTCCGATGGCACTCCAACTACTAGCACTAGCACAAGCGTAAATTGGACGGCTCCCAGTAATCCGGCTAACGTGTCAGTTAAACTTGAAGGGCAAAACAACGGGGGACAATTTGTGCAATTGGACTCAAAAAGTGTGCAAGTGGTTATTCCAAGCACGGACACTAGTTCACTGTCCAGCTCGAACAGCTGCTCGACTGGTCAGTTTGGAAAGAAGGATATGTGGTCTGCTACTGTCAAGTTTGATTCGTGCACTGTGGATTTTTCCGGCGTAACAGTCAATGAGGCCAGCCCACAACTCGGTATCACTCAAAACACTTGTAATTTCAGCATAGCGAATACGTCTGGTGGACCCACTCTAACGATCGATTCTTCTAACAAATACTCATTTGACCAACTTGGTGCTTGTGTAGCTTCCGATATCATTATTCCACCGAGTGGCTGTGTTTTTGAAAATCAAACTCAATGGCAGATTGGACCGAATCACTTGAACTATGTAATACATACGAACAGGTTTTCTGTTCCTCCTGGGAACTCAGGGACTACGCCACCCGGCGGATTCAACAATCTAACAACTCTGAGGACACCATGAACAACGACTTTTGCCGCATATTGTTTTGGTTAATCGCCGCTATCGGTATAGTTTCTGTGGAGCCTGCCGTCGCAGTGCCGCTAACCACACTAGAAGATACAATTCCCCATATTGAACTTACCCAGAGCGCGGAGGCAATTGGGGGAGCGACTATCGAAGACGCTGTAGTGGCGCTGCGTCAGCTAACTAGCTTTCCAATTTGTATCGAAATTCTGGAATATGACCAACAGAAGGACGGACTAACACTGGCTAAGGCTCTTGAGCAACTCCGTACATTGAAAGCTAAAGGAGAGCTTACGGATTCTGACCATGCTCGCCTCGAGCGGTATCAAGTACTAGCAGCATCGGAGAGCCCTTCGATCCTCATCGGCTATACCAAAAAGACCTTCATGCTGGTAGAGAGCAAAATAACAATTCGAGCACTCTTGAACCGTATAACCGAGCTGGACAGCACTTATACATGGAGAAATGATGGCACGGACAAGGAGCCGATAATTGTACTTCAACCCCGAGTAAAAACTGCATTGGATTGGTCTATTCCCAGTGTATGCGACTCATCGAGAAGCATGTCAACGAAAAATCTTTTTGCACCCGGTGGGAAGTTAACTCTTTTTTTTCAAGCATATAACATTCACCGCCTGGAAATGAATTCGGCATACCAACTACCCGATGTGCAGATTGATCTCTGTCACGATCACTTGTCTGCACGCGACGTGTTGAATCTGGTCGTCAAGGCAGCTGGGCACGACCTGTCATGGTCCCTGTCAGGAATTAAAGGATTGCGATGGCTTACATTTCAGCAAAATTGAGATCACTGTGGCATCAATCAGCAATAGTTAGCCTGCTAGCCACTGTAACATGCCTACTGCTGCCCGCGAATGCCCAGCTAAACCAAAACTGCATTGTCAGCGTTCTCAACCGCAATGTGCAAGTAAATGCGGACGGTACTTGGGTGCTTCCCAACATTCCAGCCAATTTTGGTCCGGTGCGCGCTCGTGCAACCTGCGTCACCAACGGCATAACACAATTCGGTCAATCCTCTTTCTTTATACTTCCAGCCAATAGCTCAACCGATGTCCCGCCAATTGTGCTGGGGGCGACGACGCCCATACCTGGCTCGATGAGTGTCACTTCGCCTGCTGCGATGTTGAGTCAGTCGGGGAATACAACCCAGCTGAATGTGGTCGCCACTTATGCCGGAGGAGCCACTCAGGATGTAACTACAGGGGCCAATGGCACAATCTACAATGTTAGCAACCCTGCTATTGCGACCGTTAGCCCAGATGGTTTGGTTACGGCGGTAAGCAGCGGTACAGTGGTGATTCAAGCTGTTAATGAGGGTACTCAAGGTATCGTCAACATTCAAGTGGTGCTGGCTGGAGCCTCTCATGGAGGCATCCCCGATTCCTGGGCGATTGCTCACGGCCTTGATCCGAACGACCTCGCTATGCCGTTCGAAGACCCGGACCACGATGGTCTGACGAATCTGCAGGAATTTCAAAATGGAACTGATCCGCATAATCCTGACACCGACGGAGATGGCCTTACCGATGGTCAGGAAGTGCTGATGTATCACACAGCCCCCCTTCTGTTCTCCACCGACGGAACCGGTATCTCTGATGGCATTGAGGTGCAAACCGGGACACTGGGCGGTTCGTTCTCTGCCAAATTGGCGGCGGCATTACACTCGCTCGAAGTGAAGCCCAGCAGTTTCGTCCTCAACGTCAATACAATTCAGGGACTGGCCTCCCAACAACTCCAGGTTCTGGGGCATCTCATTGATGGAAAAACAACGCTGGATCTGACTTCGACGCAAGAAGGAACGAACTACTCGTCGAGCGACCTCACCATTTGTAATTTTGGTGCTCCAGACGGAAACGTGTTTGCGGGATCCAATGGCGCCTGCACCATTACCATTGCAAATGGCGGTGTGACCGCCCAGGCTACGGGTGTAGTCCGCTCATTCGCCCCAACCTCCTTGTCTTTCATCACGATTCCTGGATTTGCCAACAGTGTTGACGTCAATGGCAATTTCGCTTATGTCGCTGCGGGTTCTGCCGGTCTGCAGGTAGTGAATGTGGCTGATCGCAGTCATCCGGTGATTGCCGGTTCTCTGGCCCTGCAGGGCAATGCCAATGACGTGAAGTTGTTAGGCAATCTTGCCTATGTCGCTGCGGGGTCTGCTGGGGTGCACATTATCGATGTCACCAATCCGCTTGTTCCTGTGCGCCTGGGAACCCTGAGCACCGGGGCGAACGCACTGGATGTTGCAGTGCGTGGAACAAGAGTTTACGTGGCTAACGGATCAAACCTGCTTCTTGCTGATGTGACAAATCCCGCGTCGCCAACCGTGATTTCCAGGCTTACGCTCAACGGAACGATCCAGGGAGTTGATGTAGATGCGCAACGGAATCTGGCCGTAGTCACTGCCGGAACACTCGGAATTTACCTGGTCGATGTTTCTAACCCCAACACACCTGCGGTTCTCGGCCGTGCCTCCACTGGTGATGCCCGCGATGCTTCGATTCGCGGCAACTCCGTCTTTGTGGCAGACTTCCAGAACAGCACGACTTCGGTAGACATCACTGCGCCCTCTGCGCCGATTGTTCTTTCGCACATTGCAGACCAGAGCCTGGGTGGCTTTTTACAGGACATCACGCTCTCCGGCAATTTTGCGCTGGGAGCCGATGTCAGGTTCGTGAACGGTATTCCCATCACCGACATATCCGATCCAGCCAATCTCCAGGCGCGCGCGATACTCAACTTCACGCAACGCGATGACAATGGCATGGGTATTGCTCTTGACGGCACCTACGTCTATTTGGCGACCGAGCATAACAGCATTAGCAAGTTCGGGGCGTTGGGCGACAGCAGGCTCTACATCGGGCAGTATTTGGCTTTGGGCGATAACAAAGGTGTTCCACCGATTGTCTTGATTACCTCACCTGTTTCGGGGACCAGCGTTATCGAAGGCACCCCTTTGGCGATTACGGTTAATGCCACGGACGATGTCGCGGTCGCAGCTGTAAACTTTCTGGTGAATGGCCAGGTGGTATTCACGGCCACTGCACCACCCTATCAGTTTAATTTGACGGCCCCCGTCGGAACCCACACCCTCACGCTTGACGCTACCGCGGTCGATTTGGGCAACAACATAGGGACAGCACAGAATGTAACCGTGAACGTGATTCCGGATCCCGGCACAACCGTCAGTGGCAGAGTTGTGGACAGCAACCAGAATCCAGTCGCTGGAGCAATAGTCACAACTCTGGGCGGATTATCAGCAACCACCCAAACCGACGGTTCGTTCACGATTGCCAGTGTATCGACCATCTCGGGCAATATTGCCGTGACCGCCGCTGCTACCGTAAACGGTATCGCTCTGCGAGGGGCATCATCGGCCATTCCGCCGGTGCGTGGAGGAACTACAAATGAAGGTACCATCGTTGTCAGTCAAGCCGTCTTTGAAACTGATTTCGGTACGCTGGTGGCGAAATGTGACGATTGCGTGCTCCAGGAAGTACTGCCATTTCCGTTTACATTCTTCGGTCAGACATATAATTCTGTGTTCGTAAACAATAATGGCAATCTGTCGTTCAATATCGGCGATTCCACGTTCTCGCCTTCTATTGCCTTCTTCCCGTCCCGTCCCAGAATTAGTCCTTTCTGGGACGACTTGATAAGCGCAGGCACGTTTGCAACTGAGGGACTGTACGTCAATAGCACGATTCCCGGAAAGTTCGTTGTGACCTGGTTGCATCAGCAAATCTTCTGTTGTGTTGGAGACGATACCATCCAGGCCGCCCTGTTTCCTGATGGCCGCATCCAGTTCAGCTACAACGGCATTACGACAATCGCAGGTTCAACATCAAGAGGGGCGATTGTGGGAATCACGCCCGGTGGAAATGTGCCGCTAAACCAGGTTGATTACATTTCTGCTCGTTCCTTCACGAGTTCGGGGCCGGCCAGCATCCTGGAGCAATTTGTGACTTCCAGTAATCCGTTTAACTTAGACGGAGGGTTCGTTCTCTTTACGCCAAATGCAAGTGCAGGCTATGACGTACAGGTTATTCCCCCGCCTTCAGTGGCGACCGCTCCTCAGACGAATACAGTTGTGCGGCGTGCACTCTCACTCGCAAACACTGGAACTGGAGGGGTAGTGGTGCAGGGTACGGCGTTTGATTCTCAAGGAAATCCACTGTCGGGAGTGGAAATCGACGTGACTTGCAGTCGTGCTCTGACCTACAAAGGCGTTACCACGACGGATCAGAATGGCCATTATTCAATCATCGGCGTGCCTGTGGGCGGAATCAGTGTTGAGGCGCGAAGGAATGATGCGGCAGTGGCGGTGGGGGGCGCAGTCATTTTGTCCGACAGCACCATTGATCTCTATCCGCCATCGAACCCGCCAAAAACCATACCTTAAAAAACAACATAATTGCATTTTGATGCTCACTTGTTTAAATCACGAGACATCATAGGGCTGTCGAGGAGCCCAGGTCGTTGATGGTGAAGTTGTAGCTATGTCTTTAAAGAAACCACTCGCTTGTCTATTCACAATAATATTCCTGACTCCGATTCTGGATGGGCAAGCATCTCCTGCGCATCAGTCCCGAATCGGACGGGAGGTTGCGATTGAGCACCACCTTCAAGATGGCGAAGAATTCTCTTTACCTGCCAAGGATCTGATTGAGTACGGGAAAAAACTGTTCATGGCGAACTGGACCGAACAGGAGGGTGCTGGACGACCTTTGACAAAAGGTACAGGAACAGCACTCTCCGATCCTTCGCAACCGCTGGTTGGAGCGCGAGCATGGAATCGTGTCTCCGGTCCCGACGCCAATTCCTGCTATGGCTGCCACAATATGCCCTATGGCATTCCTGGCGGCGGCGGTGATTTTGCTACAGGTGTTTTTGTAATGGCCCAGCGGTTTGATTTTGCGACGCTGGATAAAGCAGATTCCCTGCCTGGAAGGGGAGCAGTCGACGAGGAAGGAAACTCAGTCACTCTGCAAAACATCGGTAATCTGCGCGCCACCACGGGCCTTTTCGGAGCGGGATATCTGGAAATGCTGGCCCGTCAGATGACGGCCGATTTGCAGGCCATTCGCGATTCGCTGCAGTTGGGCCAGACCAGGCCGCTCATTGCCAAAGGAGTGTCTTTTGGAGAACTGACTCGCAGAAAGGACGGATACTGGGATACCAGCAGGGTGGAAGGACTTCCTCGGGCGAGCATTGTTGCGCCTACGCCTGTAGATCGTCCCAGCCTGATTCTGCGCCCGTGGCATCAGGCCAGCAACGTCGTCTCGCTGCGTGAGTTCAGCAACACCGCTTTCAACCAGCACCACGGAATGCAGCCCAGCGAACGCTTTGGCGTCGATAGCGATCCTGATGGCGATGGCATTACGAATGAATTGACCCGCGCGGACATCACGGCTGTCACTGTGTTCCAGGCGGCAATGGCCGTCCCCGGGCAGGTGATTCCTAACGATCCCGAGATTGAACAAGCTGTTCTCAACGGCGAGAAGGTGTTTGACAAAATCGGTTGCTCTTCCTGTCACATGCCCAGGCTGCCGCTCGACAACAAGGGTTGGATCTACACCGAGCCGAATCCTTATAATCCCCCAACAAACCTTCGTTTGGGAACGACGAAACTCCTGAAACTTGACCTGAATAGCCCTGATCTGCCGCTGCCACGTTTGTCACCTGACCCTCAGCGTCCTGATGTTGTATGGGTCCCAGCATTTACAGATTTCAAGTTGCACGATATCTCCGACCCTAATGAGTCCGGCGAGCCTCTCGACCAAAACCAAACGCCTTGGACCAGGAAGTTTCGCCAGGGGAACCGGCGATTCCTGACCAAGCGCCTATGGGGTTCAGCCAACGAACCACCGTTTTTTCATCATGGATTATTTACGACATTGAGGCGGGCAGTTTTGGCCCATTCTGGGGAGGCGATTGAATCTCGGCGGCAATTCGATCATTTGTCCCAATATGACCAGGATTCGCTCATTGAGTTTCTCAAGTCGCTCCAGGTTCTGCCGCCCGGAACTTCTGCTTTGGTTGTGGATGAGCATTTCCAGCCAAAACGCTGGTCGCGCTCGGTGAAGGAAAGAGCCCAGGATGAATGCTACGACGAATGGATGAGACCGTGGTTTCAATTCGACGGGCGGTAGGTGAAATTGTTTGAGAAGTCCAGCCAGAGATCGCTAGGGTACAGCTTAAAAAGTCTGGGCATGGCGAGTCGTTTCTCAACATCAGATAAGACCTGCTCTGAACCGATGAAGAAGAGAGAGATTTACCCGATTGCTGTTGCTGTTTGCAGTTGTCGTTTACCAGAACTCCCCAAATTGCGGTGATTCCATGGCGAGTGAGTTCCGGCAGCAAGTCGGGGTCTTTTCCCAGCTTCAGAACTGCCTCTGAAAACTGCCGGATTTTGTCTTGCTCGTTGCCATCGCGAATATCCTGGGCAGCCGTTTTGCCCCTTTCGGAAAATGTGGCTCCAGATCTGGAAAAAGTGAAGGTATAGCTGAACGCATAATCAACCAGGCTGGGGTCGTGAAGCCCTTCAACTGTTGAGGCTGTTTCGTTGAGGAACTTGAGCAGAGATGCAAGATCGGGGCTTCTGTCGGCGTAGTACCAAATACGCTTCACTGCCGGGTAACTCGAGAGTGAATTGCTCAACGACCCCTGAAAACTCATGACCAGGTATCCACGGCAGGTTGATCGGGAGTATCTGCCTTGCCGTTCCGGAGGCCTTGACAAGATCCAGATGATTAACGGCGGTACTCTTGATCTTTATTAGGATCTCGTCGCGTGCAATCGTCGGCGTCGGTACATCGTCCAATACCAACTGCCCACCGTATTCCAACAATCTGACAGCTTTCATGAGAGCTCTCCTTAAGTCTGCCCAATCGCCTCCGCAAGGCGTTAGATTCGAACTCGCCGCACCGCGGACACTAAACCGTGCCAGCGTTAGTCGAACGCTTGATGGCGGAAGCGAAGTCAGGCGGCACGCCCATTTGCTTGAGCATGATGTTGAGCGCGGGATAGCAGTCGAATCGCTCGATCTTGCCATTCCTTAATGTAGAAGAAGTCCGCGCACGGCATGTTGACCTTTGCTCCTGTTGGCTGGATCACGCCGGCAGGCGTTTCCATCGGGCCGAGAAAGCTTCCTTGAATGGACAGCTCAATGGCAACGACGTCGCCCATGACATTGACTCGATGAAGCTCGCGGTGAACGTCGGGCAACATCTTTGCAAAGGTGATTACGATGTCTTTCAGATGCTCGCCTCGATATGACTCTTCGCCGCTGATGTTGTTAAACACGCCATCCTCGGTGAAGCTGCCGGTCCATCCGGGAATGTCCAGAACGTTCCCCTCAGCCGTGTGGTAGGCATTTCGGACAATTGCCTCGTTGTCGTAGCTCATTTGAGATCCTCCTTGTGATTGGTTCGTAGTGTGGCTTAATCTCCAACCGGTGGCACGAAAGAGTTGGACAGTTCTACGCCTTGGAACGCCATCGCTACAACGAACGTTTTTAACGCCCATCTGGTCGCTTGTGGCGCCGTGCCCAGTCGGGGAGTTTCGTAAGCGCGCGGCCGAACTCGCGTTCCAGGCCAGCTATGTCGGCGCTGTAGCCGACGCGCTCGAACCATTCGAGCATCAGCGCCATCTCCTTGCTGTACTGCCGGACCTGTTCGATTGGAGTCTGCACGAACGCAATCGGCTGCCCCAGCGCCTCCGTCAGGATCTCCGCCGCCTCCGACATCGTTCGTACGTCGCCGGCGAGATCGATCTCGCGCCGGTTCAGGGCGGCGGCGTCGGTGAACGCCCGGGCGCCGAACCAGCCGATGTCGTCCACCGCAATCATCTGCAGCTTCGTGCCTTGCCCGAGCGCCCACGCCAGCGTGGAGCCCTGGAGACTGAAAGGCGCCAGCAGGTTCTCCATGAAGAACACCGGGCGCAGGATCACATGCGAGGGAAAGCGGAGACTGCGCACGGTTTCTTCGATGCGCCACTTGTTGTCGAAGTGCGGGACGCCCGTCCGCTTGTGCGCCGATCCCACGGATGTGTAGACGAAGTGTTCGACTCCGGCCTCGCGCGCCAGCGTCGCAAGACGCTTGCCCTGCGCCTCTTCCCGCTCGACGCCCGCCTCCCCAGCGTTCTGCACACCGAAGACGCCCCACGCGCCGGCCAACGCACGGCGCAGCGTCGCCTCGTCGTCGAGATCGCCCTTAACAATGTCGATGCCGTTGCGCGCCAGCGCTGCCGCCCGCTGGCTGTCTGGCGTTCGCGTCAGGCCGCGCAGATGGAACTCGGTGCCCTGCAGCGCCTGCGCGACCGCGCCTCCCTGATTGCCCGTCACTCCGGTGATGAGAATCGTTCGATCACTCGTCATAGCTGAAACCTCCTCAAATCGTGGTGTAAGTCCGGTACTCGTATCTGCCCTCAAGCTCTACTCGCGGTTTGCTTGACCTACTCGGCCCGCGGCTGCAATCGCGACTGGAACAACCCGGAAAAGGCCGATCGCACATCGATGAAGATCACTGCCCACAGCACAGCCACGAAGAGGGCCAGCGGCAGCCCGCTCGGGGCCATCGAGGCGTGAAAAACAAGTATGTTGACAATCACCGGCGCGAGCATTGCCACCGCCAGTGGTACGTAACGGTTGACCAGCAGAAGTACACCGGGGATGACCTGAAAAGCGAAGATCACCCATGCGTAATGCGAGGTATAAAGGGCTCCCATAAACTGTCCGGCAATACCGCCCGGCGGGGGAAGGGGGATGAAGTTCAGGAAGCCGTTCAGCCCAAAAACCAGAAAGATCACGCCCGCCAGATATCGGGCGACGATGGAAGCGGTTTTCATAACCGGATTCTCCTTTTTAATCGGCGCTGTTGCATGGCGTCATATATATTGATGCCAATATAATTGATGATGTATATTTTCCGGGGGATTCAGATTTTTATGACCCGAGGCATACAAGCGACGGACCACGTCTGGCTGGTAATGATGAAGGCGATGCGCGCCCTGACAAGGTACGCAGCCGCTGGTATTGAAGAGACCGGACTCGGCCTCTCGGATTTCGGCGTGCTGGAACTCCTCCTGCACAAAGGGCCTTTGCCCGTCAATACGATCGGCCCGTTAGTCGATCTGACCCCAGGCTCGATCAGTATCGCTGTCGACCGCCTGGTCGCGAAGCGCCTGGTCAGCCGGGTCGAGAGTGCCGAAGACCGGCGCGTTCGGATCGTGGCCCTCTCGACACATGGCAAGGACCTCATTGCTTCAGCCTTTCGAAAGCACTCCGGGCAGATGAAGAGGGTGTTCTCTGAACTGAGCCCGGAGGAGCTGCGTGGCCTCGAAACGGCGCTTAAGAAAGTCGGCAATCGCGCTTCCGCGCTGATGAAGGAGAGTTGAACGATGTTTACAGGTAAGACATGAAACAAGCGCGCTCAGAACTGCGTCATCCGGACCATGGCATCACGGCTCGACTGACTTCGCCGGTCGTATCAGAAGAAAAGCAGTGAGCGCGCCTGCCAACGCCAGCCCCACTGCTGCCCGAACAACAACACGATACCCGGCCAGGAATGATTCGTTAATTGCAGCCTTTACATGAGGATCATTAGTCTCAGCCGCTGCTAGTTTTGGGCGTTGCCGATCAATCTGCTGGCGCTCTGAAGGCGACGGCGAGAGAGCATCCAGGCGACGATCCAGGCTGCGATTAAATTCAGCGTACAGCATTAATCCGAACACGGCGACTGCCAGCAAGCTTGCAGCTCGCGAAACGGCATTGTTTATTCCGGATGCGGTGCCTGCCTGATTCCGCGGCACCGCGCTCATCACGGTGGTGGTGAGGGGGGCGACGCTTATCACCATTCCCAGACCAAGAACGACCACTGCCGGAAAAAACGTTGCCCAGTAAGTACCTCCCCAATCCGCCCGGAGAAAGAGCGCAAAGCCGGCGGCTGCGATCAGAGGTCCAACAGTGAGCGGTATCCTCGGACCAAACCGCTCGACAAGACCGCCCGACCACCGGGAAAGTACAAACATCAGGAGGATGAAGGGCAATAGGGCAGCGCCCGCGTGTGTGGCCGAATAGTGCTGTACCTGGATCAAATCGAGCGGAAGGAAGAACAAAATGCCACCCAGAGCAGCGTAGAGAAAAAACGTGAGCAGATTGGCGGCCGTGAAGTTTCGTGATCGAAAGAGCGCCATGGGAACCATGGGCAGCGGCGAACGTGCTTCAACGATCAGAAAACCAGCGAATGCACACATGCCCGACAACGCAGCGAGGCTCACCGCGAGCCCTTTGTGCGGAGCTTCAATCAGCGCGTATGTGATGGCTCCTAACCCGATGGTGGCGAGCATTGCACCGGGCCAGTCCAGTTTCTCGCTGATCCCGTTGTTGCGACTCTCAGGAACACGCCAGATGGTTACACACGTCACAAGAACCGCAAGCGGAAGATTAATGAAGAAGACCCACCGCCAGGATCCATGCTCAATAATCCAGCCGCCGAGAACGGGACCCAGCGTGGCCGTAATCGCTGTGAAACCAGACCATGTACCAATGGCGCGCCCTCGCTGCTTGTCGGGAAAAGAGGCGCTGATCAGAGCCAGGCTGCCGGGCACGAGCAACGCAGCGCCGATGCCCTGAACGCCGCGCGCAACAACCAGCGAGGTGATCGAATGCGCCAAACCACACCACGCTGAACCGACAGCAAAGATAACGACCCCACAAACAAATACCCTTGCGCGGCCGTAGAGGTCCCCGAGAGAACCACCTAAGAGCAGCAGTGACGAGAGCAAGAGCGCATACGATTCCACAACCCATTGAACACCGGTCATGGTGGCGTGGAGTCCGGATTGCAATGCGGGAAGAGCGACGTTGACAACTGTGCCGTCAATGAATGCCATGCTGGAGCCCAGAATCGTGGCAGCCAGCACCCAGGAACCGCCTCTCTCTCCTGCAGCCTCGCAGCCCCGAGAAAGAATGACGCCTTCGTCGCATGGGAGTTTGACGGCGACCATGAATCCTGTACCCCTCCTCAGAGAGACGGCTGGTTAAGTTGCGGAGAAAACTGATGTACGCTCTTCAAAACCGAGTGTTTCGGATAGAGCGCCACCAAATCCCAGAGCACGCCAGCTTTGTCGCATCAATTCGGCTCATCAGGTGGAACGTTTTCTTTCCCTGGCTTGGTCACCAAGTGATCTTGTCCCAATACTGAGATGCTCTGAAATCGGGGACACGCGAGAGGACCGGAGCAACACGAGATATTTCTTAGTTCAACGTTTGGTTGACGTGCGAGTCAGGAAATTCTTTTGTGCTTTTGTGTGTGCATCATAAAATAACCTCATATGTTTTCCCGGTACCAGGTGCCCTGTTGAGGTTTCAGTGTTCCGCGTTTCAGCGCCCGCTCCTTCATGAGCACAAAAAACACAGGCACCAGGATCAGAACGTGGATTGTCGAGGTAATCATTCCTCCCACGATTGGCGCTGCGATCGGCTTCATGACGTCTGAGCCGATGCCGCTTTCCCAAAGAATGGGAACCAGACTGGCCAGCACGGCAAAGACTGTCATCAGCTTCGGACGAAGCCGTTGCACTGCTCCTTCAATGGCCGCCTCTTCGACCTCCTTGTTGGTAAGCCGCCGACCGGAAGCAAGGCGATGATCAAGCGCGGCATGCAGATACACCACCATCACCACGCCAGTTTCGACTGCGATGCCAAAGAGCGCGATGTACCCGACCCAGACGGCCACACTGAAATTGTAGCCAAGCAGCCACTGCAGAATTAGTCCGCCGGTCATCGCATAAAATGTGGGAAGAATCAGCACAAAAGCCTCAGCAACGGAATGGAAAACCATGTAAAGCAGCAGAAAAATGATGAAGAAAACCACTGGCATGATGATCTTCAGCCGATCTTTGGCGCGCAGCTCGAACTCGTACTCGCCTGACCACTGGTAGATATAGCCAGCGGGCAGTTTGAGCTTTTGGGTCAGGATATTCGAGGCCTGTTGCACAAACCCGCCAAAGTCTTTTGTGTTCAGGTCGATGTAGACGTAGCCGGTCAACTGTCCGTCCTCGTCGCGAATCATGGCTGGTCCATGAGAAAACGAGATTTTGGCAACCTGCTCGACAGGAATCTGAGCGCCTGAGGGAGCAGCGATTAGCACCCGGCGCAGTTCCTCAACATTGTCGCGAAAGTCGCGCTGGTAGCGGACATTCATGGGATAACGTTCACGGCCTTCGATATTCTCGGCCACATTCATGCCGCCCATGCCGGAGGAAACGGCTTGCTGGACATCGGCAATTGTCAGCCCGTACTTCGCCGCTTCAGGCCTGTTCACGTCCACGTTCACGTAGAAGCCCTGCGCTACGCGCTCGGCGAAGACAGAGCGCACTTGAGGGAGACCGGAGAGGACCTGCTGTATTTGCGATCCAAGTTGCTGAATTGCATCGAGAGACGGGCCTTGAATTTTCATACCCAACGGCGTCTTGATGCCGGTCAGCGCCATGTCCAGACGGTTTTCAACCGGCATCGTCCAGGTGTTGGTCAGGCCAGGAAACTGAAGCTTCTGGTCCATCTCAAGAATGAGCTTTTCGTATGTCATGCCCGGCCTCCACTTTTCGCGGGGCTTGAGCATGACCGTCGTGTCATACATATCGAGCGGCGCGTTATCGGTTGCACTGTCGGAACGGCCTACCACTCCAAATACACTTTCCACTTCGGGAAAGGCTCGTAGAACACGATCCTGCTCTTGCAGCAGTTGCGACGCCTGGGCGATACCTATTCCCGGCAACGAAGTTGGCATGTACAAAGATGAGCCTTCATACAATGGAGGCATGAACTGGCTGCCCATCCTGAACATCAGCGGAAATGTAACAACAAGAAACAATAAATTGAGCAGAAGGGTTGTTTTCCGGTACTTGAGGCAGAGTTTCAGTACCGGCAGATACAGAGCCTGAGTAAAGCGAGAAATCGGATTCGCTGATTCAGGCCTCAGTTTGCCTTTGATAAACATGACCATCAGTACTGGCACCAGCGTGATCGCCAGCACTGAAGAAAAGCCAACCGCCATGGTCTTGGTCCATGCCAATGGCTTGAACATTCGCCCTTCCTGAGCTTCGAGCAGGAAGACCGGAACGAACGAGACCACGATGATGAGCAGCGAAAAGAAAAGGGCTGGTCCAACCTGTTTGGCTGCATCGATCAAAATGCGCCGGCGCTGCTTTTCAGTGATTTCCCCCTTTTCGTTCGTTTGGACCGGCTCCTCGTAAGTGAGGTGTTCCGCGCCAACTGTGCTGGTTGGCGCTGGGCGGCTGGCCGGTTCAGATAAATGACGGTAGCCGTTCTCGACCATGACAATAGCGGCGTCCACAAGTACACCGATGGCCAGCGCCAAGCCTCCCAGAGACATGATGTTCGAACTAACGTGCAGGTAATACATCGGAATGAAAGAGGCGACAACCGCAATAGGCAGCGTGATGATGGGGATCAGCGCCGAACGGAAATGGAAGAGGAACACAATGATGACCAGGCTGACGATGATCGCTTCTTCGATCAGATCGCGTTGCAGCGTCTTAATCGATTCCTGAATCAAGGGAGCGCGGTCATAGCCCGCGACCACTTCCACCCCTGGCGGGAGAGAGCCTTTGATCTCCGCAAGCTTCTCCTTGACCCCATTGATGACGTTGAGCGCGTTGAGGCCGTAACGCATCACGACGATGCCGCCCACGGTCTCACCCTGGCCTTGCCACTCGGCCACACCTTCTCGAATGTCCGGGCCGAATGAAACTGTTCCGAGGTCCTTGATCAGTACGGGCGTTTCGTTTTTGGCATTCAACGGGACATTCTCAAGATCGGCGAGGGATTTTATGTAGCCGAGTCCCCGGATGTAATAACGTGTCCCGCTCAACTCCAGCACGCGACCGCTGACTTCGCTCGTGCTCGACTTCACGCGGTCAATTACGGTTGAGAGCGAAATGCCATAAGCAAGCAGCTTGTTAGGATCGAGTTGGACCTGGTACTGGCGCACGAAGCCGCCAATACTCGCGACCTCGGCTACGCCGGGAACAGTTTCGAGCTGGTAGCGCAAGTGCCAATCCTGCACGCTGCGAAGGTCTGCCAGGCTGTACTTGTGCGTGTGATCGACGAGCGTATATTCGTAAACCCAGCCTGCCCCAGTTGCATCCGGTCCAATTGCCGGATGAACGTCTGCTGGCAAGCGACCCTGGATCTGTTGCAAATATTCGAGCACGCGGGAACGCGCCCAGTAGATATCTGTGCCGTCTTCGAAGACGACAAAGACATAAGAGTCATTGAACATGGTTTGGGCGCGCACGGCCTTGACCTGGGGGGCAGCCAGGAGCGCGGTGACGATCGGATACGTGATCTGATCTTCGATGATGTCGGGTGGTTCGCCCTCCCAATTCGTGTGAATGATGACCTGAACGTCGGAGATGTCAGGGAGAGCATCGAGCGGGATGTGTCCCATGGACCAAATTCCCGCCATTACAAGGAGAAATGTTCCGGTGAATACGAGGAAACGGTTGTGAGCGCACCATTCTATAATCCAGTTGATCACGTTACATCCCTCCTGTGGCATTCACCGAGAATTGCTTGCTTGCG
>WNFP01003060.1_pt1 | contig 20017 bp, 15 predicted proteins | sample 5400201 | NCBI WGS metagenome assembly WNFP01 (sample SAMN13153355, study PRJNA577476) | soil metagenome | isolation source: 115 cm saprolite under Madrone tree | place: USA:California | collected 2016-06-14
CCATGGCGGAGGACCTGCTGGAGTCGGAGCTGTTCGGGCACGAGAAGGGCTCCTTCACCGGCGCCACGCGTGCTCACCGCGGCCTATTCATGGCCGCCGACGGCGGCACGCTGATGCTCGATGAGATCGGCGACATGCCGATGCGGCTGCAGGTGAAGCTGTTGCGCGTGCTGCAGGAGAACGTCATCCGCCCGGTGGGCAGCACCGATGCCATCCCGACGAACGTGCGCGTGATCTCTTCCACCCACCGCGATCTGCAGCAGCTGATGGCGACCGGGCAGTTCCGCGAGGATCTGTATTACCGCCTGAACGTGGTGCACATCGAGATGCCCTCGCTCAACCGGCGCCGCGAGGACATTCCGCTCTTGGTAGCGCACTTCCTGGCGCTGATCGCCAAGGAAAGCGGCGTGCGCAAGATCTACGCGCCCGAGGCGGTGGAGCTGCTCGCCACCGCGGACTGGCCGGGCAACATCCGCCAGCTGCAGAACGTGGTGCGCCAGAACGTGGCGCTGTCGCAGACACCCATCATTCCGGTGGAGCTGGTGCAGCAGTCACTCGGCGGCACCCCCGGGCGCCTGCCCTCTTTCGATGAGGCGCGCGATGAGTTCACGAGGAGCTACCTGTCGCAGATCCTGCAGATCACCGGCGGGAATGTGAGCCAGGCGGCGCGGCTGGCGCGGCGCAACCGCACCGATTTCTACAAGCTCCTGGCGCGCCACCAGCTGACGCCGGAGGAATTCAAGCAGCGCTAATCGGGGCTGCCGGTGTCCTTCGCGGGCAGCTCGGGAGGCGCAGGAGCGCGACTTTCCGCAGCGGGCGGCGCATGGCGCCCGAACTGCGCGGCCTCGATGCTGTGCTTGCCGAGCAGGTCATAGAGCGTCGGCCGGGTCACCCCGAGCAGCTCCGCCGCCCGTGACAGGTTGCCCCGGGCGACGGCGAGTGACTGCCTCACGGCCTGCGCCTCCGCCCGCTGCCGTGCCACACGCAGATTCAGGTACTCGGGCTCGTCGCCCGGGTCTTCCAGGCCCAGGTCGCCCGCCGTGACGACCGCGCCCTCGGCCATGATGACAGCGCCCTTGATGCGGTTTTCCAGCTCACGCACATTTCCCGGCCAGGGGTGCGCCTGGATCGCGCGGATCGCATCGGGTGCAAGTCCCCGCGTGGGCTTGCCGAAGCGCTCCGAGAACTGCTGCAAAATGAATTGCGCGAGCAGCAGACTGTCGCCCTGACGCTCGCGCAGCGGCGGCACGCGGATGGTCACTTCACTGATGCGGTAGAACAGATCGTCGCGGAAGCCGCCGGTGCCGATCAGCGTATCGAGTTTGCGGTTGGTGGCGCAGACGATGCGCAGGTCGAGCACGAGCGGCACACGGCCGCCGATGCGCTCGACGGTGCGCTCCTGCACCACGCGCAGGAGCTTCGCCTGGAGTGATGCGGGCATCTCCCCGATCTCGTCCAGAAATACCGTGCCGCCGTCGGCCGATTCCAGCTTGCCGGCGGTGCGTTTGGCGGCGCCGGTAAAGGCGCCCTTCTCGTATCCAAACAGCTCGCTCTCGAGCAGCGTGTCGGGAATCGCCGCGCAGTTAATGGCCGCGAAGGGCTTGTGCGCGCGGCCCGACAGGCGGTGCAGAGCACGCGCCAGCAGATCCTTGCCGGTGCCGCTGTCCCCGAGCAGCAGCACGGTGGCGTTGGTGGGGGCGACCTTCTCGATCGCGCGACACACACTCCGCATGGCGTCGCTGACGCCGATGATGCCTTCGAGCGCCATCGAGCCGGTGCGCTCGCGCAGCCGCCAGTTCTCCTCTTCCAGCTCGCGGATACGCAGCGCGCGCCGCACGACGATCGACAGTACGGGGCCATCCAACGGCTTGTGATAGAAATCGGTCGCACCGAGGCCCACCGCGGCCACCGCCAGCTCGCGCGCGTCGTGCTCGATCATGGCGATGATCTTGGTGTCGGGACTGATGTTGAGGATCTGGCGCAGCAGCTCCAGGCTCTGTGCGGCCACGGCCGGCTCCCGCTCCGTGCCCAGGTCGAACAGCACGGCATCCGGCTCGGTGCGACGCACGGTGACGAGCGCCTGATCGGAGGCCTCGCAGGCGGTCACGTCCAGATCGGAGAACACCGCTTCCAGCTCGCGCCGCAGCGCGCGATCGTTCGCGAGGATCAGCAGTTTCCGACGCTGCATCGCGGCGCCCATCAGCGCGCCCCCTTGCCGAACAGAACCACCTCGGCGGTCTGGACCAGGATCGCCAGATCAAACAGCAAGCTATTGTTCTTGATGTAGTACAGGTCGTACTGCAGCTTCTCGAGCGCATCCTGTTCGGATGAGCCGTAGGGATAGCACAGCTGCGCCCAGCCAGTAATGCCCGGTTTCACGCAGTGGCGCTGCACGTAGTACGGGATCTTCTCCGACAGGTTCGCGACGAACTCCGGGCGCTCGGGGCGCGGGCCGACGAAGCTCATGTGCCCGCGCAGCACGTTGATCACCTGCGGCAGCTCATCGACCCGCAGCGTCCGGATGATCGCACCCACGCGCGTGACGCGCGGATCCTTGCGCTGCGCCCATTGCGCGCCGGTGAGCTCCGCGTCCGCGCGCATGCTGCGGAACTTCAGCACGTTGAAAGTGCGCCCGTCGAGACCCACCCGGCTCTGGGTGTAGAGCGCCGGCGCGCGCCAGCCGTCCTCGATCTTGATCGCGACCAGGGTGAGCAGCATGAGTGGCAATGACAACGCGAGCACCGCGAGGCTCGCGAGCAGATCCATGGTGCGCGAGGAAAACAGGCGCAACGGATCGCGCCGGAACCCCTGGCCGAAGATCATCCAGCTCGGGTTCATCACGTCGATGCGCACGCGCCCCGTCTCGCGCTCGAGAAAGGTGAGGAGCTCGGTGACGTCGACCCCCGCGAGCCGGCACTCGAGGAGCTCGCGGATCGGAAAGCCCCGGCGCCGGTCATCCATGGCCACCACCACCTCGCTGACATCGAGCCGCTCGCACAGCGCGCGCAGGTCGCCCGCCGGATCGAGCAGCCGCCCGGCGGGAACCGCCCGGTCCTCGCCCGGCGGAAGCACGAAGCCGGCCAGCAGAAAGCCGCGGCGGTCCGCCGAGCGCCGCAGATTGGCGAGGGCGGTGGCGGCGGCGCCGGCGCCGTAGACGAGCACGCGCCTCTTGAAAATCTCCTGGTCGACGGCGCGTGCAAACACCAGGCGCGAGGCGAGCACCGCGCAACCCGTCCCGAACACGGCCAGTGCGGCCACGCCGCGCCACAGCTGCAGGCTCGGGATCAGGTAGAAGACTGCGGCGACCGCCCCCGAGGCCACCGCCAGCGCCGCCACCAGGCGCACGAAAATGCCCCCGAGCTGCGCACGCTGGCGCGAGCTGTACAGGCCGAAGGCGAGCAGGCAGACGGCCACGATCACGCTGAACAGCAGCCCCCGTGGCCACAAGGGACCCAGTTCCTGCTCCAGGCTCGACAAGTGCTTGATCGGGGTCTGAAAGCGGATGAGGACCGCCGCATACAGCGCCAGGAACGCGAGGGCGGCCTCGATGAGCGCGAGCACGGCAAGGGAGACGGGCACGTATTGTCCGAGAACGCGGATGCATCACAGTCGCCGGGGCTCATTGGGAAACGTCGGACCCCAGGCGCAAGGCGGCCGTAGCCCGATCGCTGCGGACCGCCCGAAGCTAAGCGGGTGACTACGGATGGCGGCGAAATGCCGCCATCTGCATGATCCAGGGGCCGGCGGGACTGGTGGGCGCGGTGGCGGTGTAGCTGCCCGTCGCCGTCACGATCCGGTCCTCGGCGATGTCGCCGTCGGGAGATGTGATCACGCGCGAGGTGAAACCGGATCCGGCCGCCGTGGTGTAGGTCACTGTGAGATCCGCACCAAAAATCAGCTCGTTGGCGAAAGTCGTCGTGGCCGCGCCGCTGCTGGCGGAGGCGCTGCTGCCGGTTGCCGCCGCGGTCACATCGAGCGGGCTGTTGGTGTCGATGCCGCTGTACTCGAGGATGCGGATATCCGGATACGCCGCGGCACTCGTAAACGCCACCGTCACGGTGTTGGCGTTCGCCGCCGCGCCTGCGATGCTGGCAGCATAGTAGATCGACTGCGTCGCCGTGCCGCTGTAGACCGTAGGTCCAACCGCCAGGTGGTAGACGTTGCCGCTCGAGTCGGTCACCGTGCCGACCGTGGCCGTCGAATCATTCCAGCCCACCACCACGATGTTCAGATCCCCGCTCCCCTGGGCTGCGGTGAAGGGGACCGCTACCCGGGTCTGCGCGCTCTGCGGCGTCGCGTAGTTCTTCTGCACGAAGGTGATCGGCGTGACAGACCCGGCAGCCGTGGTGGCGCTGGCGATGTTGGAGTAAGGCCCCAGATCCCCCGCGGCATCGGTCGCGCGCACCCGGTACGAGTACGCTGTGGTAGGCGTAAGCCCGGTGTCGTTGAAGCTCGTGCCGGCGGTGCTCGCCACCTGTACGAAGGCGCTGCAGCCGGCGCCCTGGCAGCGCTCGATCAGATAGGCGCTGATGGTCCCGCCCGTTTCGCTCGCCGCGCTCCACGCCAGGTTGATCTGCGAGCTGCTCGCCGCACTCGCCGTCAGGCTCCCGGGCGCGGTGAGCGTCGGTGCGGCCGTCGTAGCGCTCGCGACGTTCGAGTACGGACCCGTGTTGCCGGAGGCATCCGCGGCACGCACCCGATAACTGTAAGTGGTGCGACCGCTGAGTGTCGCGTCGCTGAAGCTCACGGTCGTGGAGGTCGCGATCTGCGTGAAACTGCTGCAACCCGAACCCTGACAGCGCTCGATGCGATACTGACTGATCGTGCCGCCGGTTTCGGTTGCCGCGCCCCAGGTCAGATTGACTTGCGTACTGCCCGCTGCCGTGGCCGCAAGGTTTGCAGGCGCCGTCGGCACATTCCCGGGCGTGGACGCGGTGGCCGTCCCGGAATACGGACCCGTGTTGCCGGAACTGTCCTGCGCGCGCACGCGGTAGCTGTAGCTGGTGGCGGCGGTGAGACCCGTGTTGGTGAACGTGGTCGACGCGGACGTCCCGATTTGCGCGAAATTGGAGCAGCCCGAGCCCTGGCAGCGCTCGATGAGGTAGGCGCTGATGGTGCCGCCCGTTTCAGTCGCCGCGGTCCACGCCAGGTTGATCTGCGAGCTGCTCGCCGTGGTCGCCGTCAGATTGCCGGGCGCCGTCGGCGTCGGGGTGCCGCCCCCGCCGCTGGAGGCCGTCTTGAAGGCCACCATCTGCATGATCCAGGGGCCGGCGGGACTGGTGGGCGCGGTGGCGGCATAACTGCCCGTCGCCGTCACGATCCGGTCCTCGGCGATGTCGCCGTCGGGAGAGGTGATCATGCGCGACGTGAAACCCGATCCGGCCGCCGTGGTGTAGGTCACCGTGAGATCCGCCCCAACGATCAGATCGTTCGCATTACTCGTGGTCGCCGCCCCGCTGCTGGCGGAACCGCTGCTGCCCGTCGCCGCCGCGGTCGCATCGAGCGGACTCGAGCTGCTCACTCCGGCGTACTCGAGGATGCGGATGTCCGCAGCCGCGGCGGAGCCGTTGAAGGTCACCGTGACGGTATTGGCATTCGCCGCGGCGCTCACGATGTTGGCGGCATAGTAGATCGACTGCGTCGCCGTGCCGCTGTAGACGGTGGGTCCGACCGCCAGATGGTAGGCGTTGCCGCTCGAGTCGGTCACCGTGCCGACCGTGGCGGTCGAATCATTCCAGCCCACGACCACCACGTTGAGATCGCCCTGCTGCTGCGCGGACTTGAAGTGCACGTCCACCAGATTCTGCGGCGTCTGGGGCGTGGCGTAGTTGCCCTGAACGTAGGCAATCGCGGCGCCTGGTCCGATGGTGTAGGTCGCAGTCGCCACCGGGCTCGTCAGGAATCCGCTCTGTACCGCGATCGCGTTGATGGTGGTCGTGGCGGTCACCGCGATCGCTCCGGTGTACACCGCCGAGGAGAGCGTCGGCAGGCTCCCATCGAGCGTGTAGTAGATCTTCGCCCCGGAATGCGCGGTCATCGTGACCGACTGCGCCGTCGTAAAGCTGCCGCTGCCGGGAGCGAAAGTTGGCGCCGCGAGCCGTGGCGAGCTGGAGGCGAGCAACCCGTACACGTCGAGCTCGCCAACCGCGCCCACGAAGACCTTGCCATTGGCGACGGTCGGGACCGCGAACTTCACGGGCGCGCCGCCCCGGTCGCGGTTTCCGACCGCCTGAGTGCTGTTGTAGAGCTCGGTGGCGAGGTTGGTCGCGTCGTAGGCATGCAGGATCGTCACGTTGTTGGTGCTGTCGTGCTGGACGGCCCACAGGATGGCGCTGGTGGCGCTGCTGCTGGCCGCGCTGACGATCGGCTGGGAGCCGGGGTAAGCAAAGGTCGCGGGCGATTGGGATGCGGGCGTTGTGCTCAGGAGCCCGTTGCTGAGGGTGAACAGCTTGCAATAATCATCGACGCCGCAGAAGTAGACGCGATTCTGCCAATAGGCGGGCGTTGTATAACTGTTCTCCACATAGGGCATGCTGGCGCGCGTGGGATAGATCGTGGTTCCACCGACGGCGTTGTAAAACCATTGCACGATCTGGCTGTTCGGCGTGCTGTACGAGCCGTTGTAGTGCCCCATGTTGTCGCGGTCGACGACGTAGACCTCGCCGTCCTTGCCCGAACCTACGAGCAGATGCGGGTGGGTGGCGGTGCCCGCGCTGTCCGGCAGCAGGGTGATGCCCGCGGCGGATATTGCCGTTCGCATCCACCGGCGGCGCCTCGCCGCTGGACCACACGCCCGCGCCCAGTGAGCCATCGGCGGAAGTGCAGAACACCGCCACCCGAGCGAGCGTGGTGGCGTTATACCCCACCAGCCAGCCGACCCACGGGTAGGCGTCGCCGTTCGAACCGAAGCCGACGTACACCACCCCATTGGACAGCACCAGGCCCGGGCGCTGCTGACTCGTGGCGGCATCGATCTTGAGGGGAGTGACGCCCGTGCCCACAGATGCCTGAATGAGTGCAGGAGTGACCTTGTCCGCGCCGGTCGTAATGTCGAGCGCGTGCAGGCGATAGTAGGCCGGCGCACCCGTCTGCACGGTCTCGGCGACCACGTACAGTGTGCCGCTCGCCGGATCGATGACCGGCGTCGAAGTGATGGAGATTTCCGGAATGATGTCTGAACTGATGTCCGCCGGCCGCGACGTGATGCCGGTGGCGGGGTTGGTGAAACTCTGTCGCCACAGCGGTGTGGCGGTGTCGGCATCCAGCGCGTAAACACTGCCGTGTTGTGTCGCGACGAACACGACGTTGAACGTGCCCTTGCCCGGGAGGGTGAGATTCGACTTGACGAGCGGCTGCGCGTAGGTGAAGCCATCGATGGCAAACGAATACACCTTGCCGAACGTTCCGACATTCACGTTCTGCGCGCTTAGCGTCGTCTCGCTGAGATCCTGGCCGGTACGCCCCGAGTCATAACGCGAGACCAGGACATCCGTTTGCGCCTGAGCCAGCGAACCGGTGAGCAACAGCGCCGCCAGCCAGATACTTCTGCGGATCATCCGCTCCCTTTCAACGTAATGGGGTCCATCCGCTCCAACGGCGGCAATAACCTACAGCAACAATCGTGCCCCGGCAAAAATTAGTCGCAAATCAGCGCTTCCGGGCCGAGGAGCCGATCGCGCCTGCGCGGACTGTAAAGAACGCCGACGCGCGACGTGCAAAGCCGTGCGACATGGGGACTTCAGTGGTGGTGCATTTCCCGGCCGTTGTGAATCACGGTCATCTGCCGGGGCAGCCCCTGCTCGCGGTAAATTCGGGCAAATTCCTCCGGCGACGCGACGGCGTGACCGTTCACCGAGACCATGACATCGCCCGGCTCGACTCGAAGCTGACTGGCGATGCTGCCCTCGGGTACCGCCTCGACAAGGATCCCGCCGCCGGGGTTCGCCGCGAGGCCGCGGGTGATTTTCGCGACCTGGCGTTGATCCTGCTGGAGCGTATCCGCAACCGGGTCCGTAGCCCTTAGCGCCACCGTGCTCGCCGGCGGCGGCGCGGCGGTCGCGGGCGCAGTACTGACTGCAGCAGACGTGACCGCTGCGGGCGCGGGGTGGGTCGCGGCGGCGCCCTCGACAGCCGGCCGGTTGTGGACCGCCACGGCCAGCCAGGTCAGGACACCCGCCGTGGCGATCAGCCCCGTGATCAGGGCGTAGCGGCTGGCTGCTCGGGTCTTGCTCACGGTGGTGCAGGTTACCCTGTAAAGAATATCGACGCTGAAAATGTAAGATTCATGCTCAAATTGAGACGTGCGTACCGGTACGTCAGGCGAGGTTGAGCTTGCCCACGTGAAACCCCTCCGCCCAACCCGTGCCGGGTCCGGCTTCCACGCCCCGCAGGCGCATCAGGGCGTCAAACGTCTCGGCGTTGAACCACGGTTTGGCGCGCTGGCTCCTGTAGCAGCCCAGGAGTGCGCGGGTCTTGGCGGCGGCCTGCGCTTTGCTGAGCTGCACATACGTGTTGGGGGTCGTGAGGCCGCCTTCGTATTTCGGAATCTCGTACTCGAGAATCAGGTGGCGGCGAAACGCGTTCCAGGTGAGTTCGCCCACGAGACGGTGATCCTGGTGCAGGTCGGCCCGATGGTGCGTGAACACGATATCCGGCGCCGGCAGGTCCTTCAGGGACTCGAAGGTGTTCTTGACGGCGGCATATTCGGCGGGGAAGTAGCTGTCCCTGAAGTCGTAGGTCAGCAGACGCGTGCGCACGGCGCGTCGCAGAAAGCGCCGTGCGCTCGAGCGCAATTCACGTTCACGCTGGCGGTTCGAGCTGAACACGGCCCAGGTGACGTCCCATCGGCCCCCTCGGGTGAGCAGTTTCAGTAGCGTTCCGCCGCAGCCGATCTCGATGTCGTCGCAGTGGGCGCCAAGACACAGAATGCGCGTCGCACGCCGGTGAGCGCTCGCTAGTATGAGCTCAAGCATCAAATCCGCCAGGCGCCTCCCCTGAGTTGGAAGTTTGTCAAGTTAAGCGGATTTTGGCCATCAATACTTGACCCGCCGAGCGGCGGCACGGATCGTTGCGCTGTGAGACGGAGCAAACTCGCAATCGTGACGGGTGCGACTTCCGGCATCGGCGCGGCCGTCGGGCAAACCCTTGCCGCATCCGGTGTGCGCGTGTTTCTGGTCGGCAGGAACCCGCGCAAGCTGGCCGCGGCGGCGCGCCGGATTCCGGCGCGGCTACTGGCGGGAACCGCTCTCGCGGACCTGCGTTCGCTCCCGGATATCCGCCGCCTGTTGGGCGAAATCTCGCGGCGCCTGTCGCGCCTGGACGTGCTCGTGCACTGTGCGGGCGAGTACCAGTGGAGCGAACCGGGCAGCGTCGACTCCGAGAGCTTCGACCTGCTGTTCGAGGTCAACGTGCGCGCCCCATATCTCCTGACGCAGGGTCTTACGCCGCTGCTCGCGCGCGCCAGAGGCCAGATCATTTTCCTCAATTCGAGTGTGGTGAAAGGCGCAGGCCAGGGCGTCGCGCTATACAAAGCCACTCAGCACGCGCTGCAGGGCTTCACGGACAGCCTGCGACAGGATCTGAACCGGCGCGGCATCCGGGTGTGCAGTGTGTTTCCCGGACGCACCGCCAGCCCGCGCATGCGCCGGATCTACGCACGGCAGGGCAAGCGATATAGACCGCAAGTCCTGCTGAGCGCTGCTGACGTGGCGCAGCTGGTCCTGGCTGTCACGCAACTGCCGCAGCGCGTCGAGGTCACCGACGTCCACCTGCGCTCGCGGACTTCCTATTGACCCACCGGGTCCACGCACTCTGCGCGAGTGAGCCCGGCGAGGCGGCACCCCTCAACGCATGAAGGGTAATCGCCCGCACGAGTCGCGGCCGGTCGAGAGGCGCACCGAGCATCGCCAGCTTGGCACGGTGATACTCCCAGAAGTCCGTGCCCCGCAGCCGCAGGGCGGCCGCCGCCAGCATCGCGTAATACTCGCTGATTCTCTCGCGGTAGCGCTGCTCGAATTCTTCATCCGTCAGATAGGCGCGCCCGTACTTCGCAACAGCCTATACGCGGCCAACGAGGATGCTTTCGAACCCGCGCGCCGTCGAGGTCTGACTCTGCTCGTGCATGCGAAAAAACGACAGCACCTGGTGTACGAAGCCGAAATCTGACTCCTGCAGGATGTCGTAGCACGACTCCTCGTCGGCGTGCAGGTTCACCGGGTTGTAGAAGGGTCTGCGCTTATGAATCAGATCCGACCTGATCAGCATGGTACTGGGCGAGCCAAAGAAGTACGCGTCTCCGAGCAGAGCCATGCGACCCGCGCTTCGCCCCTCGAGGAACGTCGTGGGAGAACTCGCGCAGCGCACCCCCTGGAACAGTATCGTCGTCCCCGTCAACGCGTAGGCGCACACGAGTCCAATCGACGGATGCGCCCGCGCGCAACTCACCATCTTCTCGAGGCACTCGGGGTACAGCCAGTCATCCGCCATCAGGGGCTTGCAGTAAATGCCGTCGCGATCGATCAGGCTGAGGGCGTGATTGTGATTGTCGATGATGGGCAGAAAGTCGGCGTTGTCGTGCACGCGTACGCGGGAGTCGAGGCTCACATAGTGCTGCGCGATCTGAAGGCTGTCGTCGGTGCTGCGATTGTTGACTATCGTGTAGCGCCAGTTCGTGTAGCTCTGCGCGATGACGCTCTCGATACACTCGCGCAGGTATTGCCCGCCGTTGTAAACCGGAGTGACGACACTCACCAAAGGCGCTTGCTGGCCGCTCACGGTTCACGACCCTCGCCGTGCCAGCCGGCCGCGGCGCTGCGTGCGCTCGCGGTGCTCACGGTCCGGGAGGCTGACCCTGCCATACCTTCCACGGACAATCCCCCTGCGCGTCCATACGGTCGTAACTGATCTTGTCCTTGAAGGTATCCATGCACTGCCAGAAACCATCCCAGACAAAAGTCACCAACATCTTCGCCGCGATCAGTCTCGCGAAAGGCTGCTCCACCAACTCCTCGCCTTCACGGATGAAGTCGAAGATCTCGCGCCGCAGCACGAAGAAACCCCCGTTGATGCGCATGCGCTGATCGTGCACGGCGCCCATCGAGGTCACCGTGCCGTCGCGAGCAGCTTGTACCGCGTGAAAGCTCTGCGGGCTGGGCACCGAGACAAAGCTCGCGACCGCCTGCTTGCCGCGGAAATCGGCGATCATCTGATCAAGCGGAATGCTCGCCAGTCCGTCTGAGTAGTTGGCGAGAAACTCCGCCTCGTGAGCCAAGTAATCCTGCACCCGCAGCAGGCGCTGGCCGATATTGCTGTGCAGACCCGTATCGACGAAGGTGATATTCCAGTCGTCGGCGTCGTGACCGTGGACCTCGATCCTGCGGCCGCCCTCGCGCAGCGTGAAATCGTTGAACATCGCGTCGTTGTACTTGAGGAAGTACTCACGAATCATGTCGCCGCGGTAACCGAGACAGAGCACGAAATCCCGATGCCCGAAGTGCGCATAGTAACGCATCAGGTGCCACACGACCGGCCGGTTGCCGATCGTAACCAGGGGTTTGGGTATCGTGTCCGAGTGCTCACGCAACCGCGTGCCGAGACCTCCGCAGAACAGTACGACTTTCATGGCTTACTGCGCCTCGTTTTCGCGGCACTTCTGAGCAGCCGTGCGCTCTCGAGCGTGCGCGCGGCTTCGCGCAGCGTCGTAAACGGCAGTCCCGATCGCAGTGCGATGTCGAGTAGCGAGCGTGTGCCGTCGGACTGGTTCAACACCCAGAGCATGGCATATTCATGCGCGGCGGGTTGGCTGCCGCCGAGCGCGCCGTACAACCCGCGGGCGCCGAGCCTGGGCTCGCCCTTGGGCTTGAGGTTCACGTATCGCTGGTTGGTCTCGATGAAGTCCACGATACGCTGGCACGCCTCAAGGCTGCTTTGCAGGGCTGCCGGCGTGATGAGCGACAGATCGTCCGCCGAAGTGTGGTACTGCGGATAACCGCCGTTGACCGAGCGGGTGAGTCGCCCTGCCGGAAGATCGAACCCCGGGGAGCACAGCTGCCGCTCGTCGTAGCCGTAGGGCGAGAACGGTATGACGGCCCCTTCCCCGGCAAGTACGTAGGCCGCGATCTCGTCGATCTGGCTGGTGTCGCGGCGACTGCGCTTGTAGGTGAGTGCGCCCGGATCGCCCAGCAACGCCAGCACCAACGCGTGACGCACGCGCGACAGACGCGACTCATTGCGCTTGAGCCAGGTCAGGGACCCAATGGTCCCGGGTGCAAACACGAAGCGGTAGGTAAAGCGTCGCGGCTCGCGTGCGATCCATTCCGCGAGCGCCGTCGTGACCGCCATGCCACTGGTATTGTCATTGGCGAGAGAGGGGTGACAGACGTGGGTGAAAAAGAGGACCTCATCGCGCGTGCGGCCGGCGATCACCAGTTCCCCATACGTGAGTGAGCCCGGCGCAAGCGAGCTCTTCACCTCGATACGGTAACGTCCCGCGCGCAGCGCCGCGCGATCGCGCGCGCGCATGCAGAAGCCCCAGCTGCGGCGGTAGTAGCTGGTGCGGTATGGAATCCAGTCGGGGTGCTCCGGCAGTACATGCAGCCGGGCCGACAATTCCCTCAGGGACAGGGACGTCTGCACCGGCTCGGAGTAGCCCACGAGGTGCAGGTTGTGCGCCTGGAAATCGACTACCCGATGGCCATCCGCGTCGATGACGGCCGCATCCTCGACATTCCACTCCGGCGGAATCTCCCAATCGAACACACGCGTGCCGCTCGGCACCTCGTGTACGAGCAGCGGCACGCGAGCGCGCACGAGCGCGAGCGTCTCTCGGACGCCGGCGCCGGTGATGCTCCTGCAAATCGGGTACAAGCGCGACGCAAACTCGTAGAGACTCTGACCCGCAGAGGTTGCACCCGCCGGTGACGACGCCTTCACGTCCATCCGGCCCTCGCTCCGGATCGCGCCGTGCACTGCGCCAACTGCGCCTCGAAACCCCGACGGTCGAAGTCGGCGTAGCTGGCATCGCGCTCGGCAACGGCGATGCCAGCGGTAATCGGCCAGCCGATGCCGAAGGCCGGATCGTTCCAGCGCAGCCCCGCCGCCAGCGCCGGTGCATGCACATCCGTCATCTGATACAGAACCTCGCAGTCATCGGCGAGTGTCTGAAACCCGTGCGCCACCCCTGATGGGATGAACACTGCATCCCGGTTCTCCTGGTCAAGCACCAGCGCACGATACCTGAGATAGGTGGGTTCGGTGGGTCGCAGATCGAGCAGCACGTCGTGAATCGCGCCGCGCAGACACCGTACCAGCTTGCCTTCCCGCGAGGGCGGCCACTGAAAGTGCATGCCGCGCACCGTGCCGCGGCGACGATTCCAGGAGACACTCGATTGCACGAACTCGGCCGGCAGGCCGTGGGCCCGGAATTCCTCGACGCAGACCGAGCGCGCGAAGAACCCCCGCTCGTCTGTGTGACGCTCCATCTTCACCAGGGCCGCACCGGAAAGTTCAAGGGCTTCGAACAGCATGTCAGTGCCAGTACAGTTCGCCATCGATCTGCCGCGTCGCCTGCAGGTACTGCAACTGCTTCAGACGGGTGAAGGCGCGGAACTGGTAGGTCTCGGGCTGCATTTGAATGCGCTCGAACAGCTCGCGCAGCTGCCGCGCGCCATCGCGCGCCGTGTGGCGGCAACTGAAGCCGGGTAATTCGCGGTGGATGCGGTCGAAATTCACGCGGTAACTGCGGTTGTCGCCGGCGGAACTGCCGACCGAAACCGTGCAGCCGGGAAACTCATCGGCGACGATCTGCGCCAGTTCCCGCACACGGTAGTTCTCGGAGTTCTGACCCACATTGAAGATCTTGGCGCGCACCGCATCCTCTGGCGCCACGAGACTGCGGTAGATGGCCTCGCAAATATCCTCGACGTGTACCACCGGGCGCCAGGGACTACCGTCGCTCGTCATGGCAATACGTTTAGTCGTCCAGGCGAGCGCACACAGATCGTTGACGACAATGTCAAAGCGCATGCGCGGTGAGGGCCCGAACGCGGTGGCATTGCGCAGGAACACCGGGGTGAAATTCGCCCCCGCCATCGCGGAGAGGTCACGCTCCACGAGCACCTTGCACTCGGCGTAGGCCGTCTGCGGGTTCACGCGCGCGTTCTCGTCGAGAAACTCGCCCGCTCCCGCGCCATAGACGCTGCACGAGGAGGTGTAGACAAAGCGTCTGATGCCGGCGCGCGTCGCTTCCCCGGCCAGGGCTACCGAGCCCTGGTGGTTGATCTGGTGTGTGACCCGGGGATTGTTCTGTCCCAGGGGGTCGTTGGAGAGCTCCGCAAGATGCACCACCGCATCGCATCCGCCTAGGTCGGCCGCCGTAACGGCGCGCAGATCCTTGTTGAGCGTGCGCGGGGTGACGGCCAGGCGCTTGTTGTCGCTGTACAGCCAGCCATCGCGGTAGTAGCCGGTATCGAGGCCGACGACCGTCACGCCGCGCTCGAAGAGATACGGAGCGAGTACCGCCCCGATGTAACCGTTGACTCCTGTGACGAAAACGCGCATTTATTTGAGTACTGTCGCGCCGGGCTGCGCCGGCACGCATCCTTACTTCAAGCATTGGCGCCGGGCTGACCTCGAGCGTGGGACCGCTCCCGATGCCATCGAGGCGCCAGCGCTGCGGAAAGAACACCAGTCCATAGCGGCTGTCGATGCGGCGGCTCGAGCCGTAGATGGGCGCCTCCTCGACATCGAGGTGTACGGCATGCTCAAGCGCATCATAGATCCGGCGGATCACGCAGGAATCCAGCCACAGCGACAGGTAATAGCGTCCCGGCAGAAGGTTGAGGCTGTCGATCTCGAGATCAAGATAGCCGTCGCCAGCCGGGACGAGCGGAATGTCCAGGCCGTGAAGCCAGGTGCTGCTGTCGGTCACCAGGGTGCCCATGTCGGAATACATTCTGACTCCGAAGCTCGGACGCTCGATGGGTTCATTCGCGCGGTAATGCAGGCGGATGACCAGACTCTTGCCGCAGCGCGTAACGGTTTGCAGATCCCTCTCGGTCGACAGGAACTCGACTCTGGTGTAAAGGATCTCGCCGCTGCCCCGCCTGCCGTCCACGCCGGTGATCTCGTTCGACGCGCTGTCGGCCGAAGCAAACGAGGCCATATAAGCCTCGATGACTTCGTGCGTCGGCCCGTCAAGCCGGATTTCGCCATTTGCAATCCAGATGCCGCGCGAGCACAGATTCTCTACGGCCGCCATGTTGTGCGACACGAACAGCACGGTCCGTCCCCCGCCACGCAGATCCTGCATCGCGCTGATGCATTTCTTCTGGAACGCGGCGTCGCCAACCGCCAGCACCTCATCGACGATGAGCACGTCGGGCTCGAGGTGCGCGGCCACCGCGAAGCCAAGCCGCAGGCGCATGCCGCTCGAATAACGCTTGATGGGCGTGTCGATGAAACGCTGCACGCCAGAGAACTCGACGATCGCATCGAGTTTGACATCGACCTCCTTCTTCTTCATCCCGAGGATGGAGCCGTTCAGGTAGATGTTCTCGCGCCCGGTCAGTTCCTCGTGAAACCCGGTGCCGACCTCCAGAAGCGACGCGACGCGACCCCGCGTGCGTACCCTGCCCGAGGTGGGGTAGGTGATTTTCGAGAGTATTTTGAGGAGCGTGCTCTTGCCGGCACCGTTGCGGCCGATGATGCCGACGACCTCCCCCTCGTCCACCTTGAATGACAGTTCCCGCAGCGCCCAGAGGATTTCCTTCGGCGCTCGCTTGCGGAAAGGCGCCCGCAGCAGGCGCACGAGCTGATCGCGCAGCTGGGTCTCCTCTTGCAAGGCTCCGAGCTCGTAACGCTTCGAGAGGTTTTCGACGGTGATGGACTCAGTCATGACTCACGTCGGCATCAGACAATGTCGGCGAAAACGCGCTCGGCACTTCTGAAATGCAAGGTACCCAGGGCCAGCAGCAGCAGCGTCACGATCCAGGAACAAGCCAGTACACTCCAGTCGACGTGTCCGCCAAACAGGCAGGCGCGGAACCCTTCGGTCACACCGGTCATGGGGTTCAGAGCAAGCCAGGCCTGGAAACGATGCGGCAGGAAGGTCACCGGGTAGATGATGGGCGTCACGAACAGACCGATCTGCGTCAGAAACGGGATGGTGTACTTGACGTCGCGGTAGCGCACGTTCAGGGCGGCCAGCAGCATGCCCACTCCCATGACCAGCAGCACCGTCTGGGCGACGAAAACGGGACTCAACAGCATCGTCCAGCGCGGAGTCACGTGGTAGTAGAACAGCATCCCGATCAGGAACACGGAACCCACTACGAGGTCGAGCAGACCTCCAAACGCGGCCGCCGCCGGCAGCAGTACACGCGGGAAGTAGATCTTGGTGATCAGACTCGAATTGTTGATGAGACTGTTACCGACCTGCGCAAGCGTCACGGAGAAATACGTCCACAGCAACAGCGCCGAGTACGAGAACAGCGGGTACGGCACCCCATCGCTCGGGATCCCCGCCAGCCGCCCAAAAAAGAAGGTGAACGTGACCATGGTGAACAGCGGCTGGAGCACCGCCCAGGCGACACCCAGCACCGCCTGCTTGTAGCGCACCTTCACATCACGCCAGGCCAGGAAGTAGAGAATCTCCCGGGAGCGCCAGATTTCAGAGAACCATTCGCCCACTGCACATCCACCTGAATTTCATGCTATGCCAAAATCCCTACCCGGGCGAGGCGCCCACCGGCTCGCGGCAGGACATCAAAGGGGCACCCCGGTCTTTGACTCTTATATTATCGTGACTTCGCTATGATAGCCGGGACCGGCCCCCCCCGGCTGCTGCGCGGCGAACCTCCGTGCGAGTCGCGAATTTGAGGCTCTCATGATGGATCATGTGGTGCGTTGCCGCTTCTGCGGCCATGCCATCCGCCATACGTTCGTCGATCTGGGCATGTCGCCGCTGTGCCAGACGCACATCACAACCGAGCAGCTCAATCACATGGAGCCGTTCTACCCGCTGCACGCGTATGTGTGCGACCGCTGCTTCCTCGTGCAGCTCGAGGAATTCGTTGCCCCCGGCGAGATCTTCAGCGAGTACGCCTACTTCTCATCCTACGCCGACAGCTGGGTCGAGCACGCGCGTCAGTACTGCGAACTGATGTGCGAGCGCTTCGGTGTCGACCGCAGCAGCCGGGTGGTGGAAATCGCGAGCAACGATGGCTACCTGTTGCAGCATTTCGTGGCCAAGGGCGTGCAAGTCCTCGGCGTGGAGCCGGCCGCTAACGTGGCCGAGGTCGCACTCAAGAAGGGGATCCCCTCGGTCGTCAAGTTCTTTGGCAGCCAGACCGCGCGCGAGCTCGCAGCGGAATTCGGCAAGCCGGATCTGCTGCTCGGTAACAATGTGCTGGCGCACGTCCCCGACCTCAACGATTTCGTCGCCGGAATGAAGATCCTGCTCGGCGAAGGCGGCGTGATCACCATGGAGTTCCCGCATCTGCTCGAGCTGATGCAGCACAATCAATTCGACACCATCTACCACGAGCACTTCAGTTACTTTTCGTTCACGACCGTCACCGAGGTGTTTCGGCGCCACGGCGTGACGCTGTTTGACGTCGAGAGGCTGCCGACGCACGGCGGTTCGCTGCGGATCTACGGGAGGCACGCCGAAGACGGTTCAAAGCCGGTCAGCGCGCGAGCGCGGGAATTGCTCGGGCTAGAAGAGCGGTCTGGACTCCAGAAGCTCGAAACTTATGCGGCATTCGCCGAGCAGGTACGGGAGACCAAGCGGGCACTGCTCGAGTTTCTGATCGATGCGAAGCGCGCCGGCAAGCGCATCGTCGGCTACGGCGCTCCCGGCAAGGGCAACACGCTGCTCAACTACTGCGGCATCGGCACGGATTTCCTCGATTTCACGGTCGACCGCAATCCGCATAAACAGGGTAAGTACACACCCGGCACCCATATCCCGATTCTGCATCCCGACGAGTTGATCAAAGCCCGTCCCGACTACGTGCTCATATTGCCCTGGAACCTGAAGGACGAGATTCTGGCGACGCTCGCTAGAATCCCGAGCCTCAAGGATGCTCAGTGCGTGGTGCCAATCCCCAGGGTCGAGGTGGTCAGCTGATGGCGCTAAGCAGGGGGGGTGGCGCCAGCACGGTTGCTGCCGACACATGACGACAGCGCTGGTTGTTTCGCGCTTCTTTCCGTTCGGCCCCCAGAGGGTGCACGCGGTTTACCAGCGCCTCGGCACCCAGATCGAGGCACTTGCCAGGGTCGCCAATCGCGTTGACTGCCTGTTCCTCGTCCCGGCCAGCCAATCCTACCCGCCGGATGAGCTCCGGGCGCACGAAGAGCGGCTGCGCCGCCTCTGGTCGTCGGCGGTGTCCCTGCGCCTTGCGCCAACGGTGCGGGAAGAGGAGCCATCGACGTTGTGGGAGCGCCTGGGCCGGGGGGTGTTCGACTTCCAGGCGCAACCGATCGCCCGCCCGGCAAACACCAATGCGGCCCTCGACGCGGTGAGTGCCGCATTAGATCAGCGTCCCGCCCTCGTCCTTGCGCATCGCCTGTCCTCGATGTGCGTACTCATGAGACTGTCCCGGAGACTGCGCGACATTCCCCTGTTCTTCGACATGGATGACATCGAGCATGTCTCGTCCTTCCGCCGCCTGCTGCATCATCCGGGCTGGCCTTTGGAGCGCATGATGCTCTTACAGATCCCGAGACTCATGCTCGCGGAGATCCAGGCCATGCGGCTGGCAACGGCGACCTTCGTGTGTTCCGAGGGGGATCGCCGCTACCTGGCGCCGTTCGTGGGCCCAGACCGGGTACGAACCATTGTAAACAGCGTCAGATTCCCCGCGCTCGCGGCATCGGATGTGTCGGAACCTCTGGTGCTGTTCGTCGGCAGCCTGGGGTACCGGCCGAATGCGCAAGCTGCCGACGCACTGGTGCAGAAAATCTGGCCGAGCGTTCTCGCCCGGATGCCGGAGGCCCGCCTGGTCATCATTGGAAGCCGTCCGGAACTGGCGGCGTCCTACCCGCCACGCGACCCGAGCGTCAATTTCCCCGGCTTTGTCGACGATCTGGATCCGTGGTACCGGCGGGCGCGCGTGGTCTGCTGCCCCGTTTACTACGGCGCGGGGACGCGCGTAAAGATCATCGAGGCTGCGGCCCACGCCAAGGCGATCGTGTCCACGCATCGCGGGGCAGAGGGGCTGAACTTTCAGGATGGCCGGGAAATTGCCTTGCGCGACACGACGGCAGACCTGGCCGACGAGTGTGTGCGCTTGCTTCGCGACGCCAGTGCCGCCCAACGGCTCGGCGCAGCTGCCCGGGATAGGGCTCGGGCCGTTTATGACCGCAGCGCGGTGGTCGAGCGGCTGGTGCGGATTTTCACTGAAGGCTGGAACCCGCGACACTGAGTGAACACTCCGGAGAACATTCGTGCGCCGCGCGCCATCGATGACGGGGCCACCGACCAATCGGTCGCCGAAGCCGCTGACGGCGTGCGCGCCAGCGTGGTGATGGCTGCCTACAACGCCGAAAAATACGTTGCACAGGCGGTTCGATCCGCGCTGGCATCTGACTTGCGCGATATTGAAGTGATTGTGGTCGATGACGGCTCAGAGGATAGAACGTCCCACATCGTTTCCGACATCGGCGATCCGCGCGTGGTTCTCGTGCGATTGCAGCCGAGTGGCGGGCCGTCGCGACCGCGAAATGTCGGCATCGCACGCGCGAGGGCCCCCTATGTTGCGTTCCTGGACTCCGACGATCTGATCAAGCCCTGGAAGCTTTCCGCGGCGGTGACCGCACTGGATCGTCACCCGGAGGCGGGATTTGCATTTGCAGATTTCGAGCGAATCGACGCTGACGGAAGAGTTATCACGCCCTCCGCCATGGTGGACTATCCAGGGTTCGGCACACTCATATTTGCCCCCGTCGGGGATACCTGGTACCTGATGCCGCAGGCGGATCTCGCGCGTGGCCTGCTCTACGAGAACTTCATTGGGAC
>WNFP01003662.1_pt1 | contig 20012 bp, 22 predicted proteins | sample 5400201 | NCBI WGS metagenome assembly WNFP01 (sample SAMN13153355, study PRJNA577476) | soil metagenome | isolation source: 115 cm saprolite under Madrone tree | place: USA:California | collected 2016-06-14
CGAGAACCGCTTTCAGCTCCAAGCTGTGGACGAGAGGCTCAAGAGGCTGAGGCTGGGGATCGAATCTTCTCATCGTGCCGCTGCTGCTTAAGCAGGCGAAGTGCCAATCTGATTCCAGAAGTCAGATGTCGGAGGTCACACTTTAAATCCCAGATTTATCCGTGAGATCCGCAGAATCCGCGGTCGCTAACCGGATTGCTTTTCGAGCTGGTGTCGAAAATACCCTTTCCAATTTTCTGGCAACGCCTTCACTTCGATGGCGCGTCGCAGCGCTTTCGCATCGTCTTTCTCAAAAGCATAAAGACGAGTGATGTCGGCGACGCTGATCTCTTTTTGCTCATGCCCGATTAATTCGATCGAATCTCCAGCGATAACCATTCCTTCCTGGACGATGGCAAAATAGAAACCGGAGCGACGGCTGGCCAGAAAGCGTTTGATGATATCGGCGCGGCCAAACTTGATGCCTAACTTGTAACAGGGCATTCGCGGTTCCGTGACCATGAGTTCCGTTTCCCCGACTCGAAATCTGTCCCCGATGTAAACGGCGTCCTCAAGCAATCCCTCAGTCGTGAGATTTTCTCCGAACATGCCCCAAGGCAGATCGACTCCGGGCAACTCCGTTCGCCAATAGTCGTAGTGCTCCGACGGATAAGCATAAACCGCTTTGCTCACGCCGCCGTGAACGGTGAGATCGGCTTGTCGATCGCCATCGAGATTCAATTTGCGCATCATGGTTGGCCCTTCGACCGGCTCCTTGAAAATTCCTGTCGTGACGACCTTGCCTTGCCAGGCCACTTCCCTCGGCAATCCAACATTCAGCGACAAAATTTTCATGAGTCTCTATTCGACCTCAGTTGTGAGTTTCCGGAAATCTGATCGGACCATCCAGCGTATTCCTACCCTTCTGAATTCAATATTGGGCGTTGGACGTTGAGCGTTGGACGTTTGCTGTGCAAGTATGCCATGCGCAACGAAAGTGACGCATGCCCACGACGAAATTCGTCCTGATCGGTTCCGGTCTTGCCGGCGGTTTACTCACGGCTTATTTGGGACGGCGCGGGTACGATGTCGATCTCTACGAGCGCCGGGCCGATCCGCGCGAAGGCAACATGGTCGGCGGACGCTCGATCAATCTCGCGCTTTCAACCCGCGGAATCCACGCGCTCGAACAAATCGGAATCGCCGACGAAGTACTTAAGGACGCGATCCCGATGCGCGGCCGGATGATCCATCCCGCAGCCGTGGGATCGGCGCCGATTTTTGTTCGCTACGATGTCGATCCAAACAAGCACATCAATTCGATCGGGCGCGCGGCGCTGAACACGACCGTGATCGAAGCCGCGCAGCGTTATCCAAACGTGCGCGTCCACTTCAATCACAAGTGCATCGGCGTCGACATTGACTCGGCAACCGCCCACCTTTTCAACACCTCAACCAATCAACCGCTGTCGGCGTCAGCCGACAGCATCATCGGAGTCGATGGCGCGTTTTCCGCAGTGCGCGCGTCGATGCAGCTCAAGATCGACAATTTCCAGTACGACGAGAGTTATCTCGCCCACGGCTACAAAGAGTTGACGATTCCGCCCGGACCGAATGGTTCGTGGCAAATGGAAAAGAACGCGCTCCACATCTGGCCGCGCAAAAGTTTCATGATGATCGCGCTTCCGAACCCCGATGGCTCGTTCACCTGCACGTTGTTTTGGGAATTTGAAGGGCCGCGCAGCTTCGCGACGACCAAAACCGACGACGATATCCGTCGCTTCTTTGAAGAAGAATTTCCGGACGCTGTGCCGCTGATGCCAAATCTGCTCGACGATTTTAGAAACAATCCAACCGGCTCGCTGGTCACGATTCGTTGCGCGCCGTGGTTCTACAAAGACAGGGTTGCGCTGGTCGGCGACGCCGCTCACGCGGTCGTGCCGTTCTACGGCCAGGGCATGAACGCGGCATTCGAGGATTGCGTCGTGCTCGACGAATGCCTGGAAAAGTTTCCGCACGATCGACATCGCGCGTTCGCGGAATATTTCGAGCGCCGAAAAGTAAACGCCGACGCGCTCGCCGACCTCGCCTTAGAAAATTTTATCGAGATGCGCGACAAAACCGCGTCGCGCGCATTCCGCGCGAAGAAAAAGCTCGATCATTTCCTGGAAGCGGCGCTGCCGGGAATTTACATTCCTTTGTATACAATGGTGACCTTTACAAGGATTCCATACTCCCGGGCAGCCAAACGTGCTCGCATTCAAGACTTCATTGTCTATGCAAGCCTTGCCGCTCTGACGCTGATGCTTTTGGGGGCGGCCGCAATTGCACTCAAATGAACCGCCGCCTACACCACCCGTCACGCCGAAGCCTTGGCGAAGGCGAATGGTGACATTCACGCGAATCCCGTATGCGCAAGCCGCGCGGCGGGCACGCTTCCAAGACAGCGCCATCTACGCCGGTCTGATCGCCATCGCGGCATTACTGATTGGGATCCTTCTTCGGTTCGCAGGTTGAATCAGAAGCCTCCCGGCGACGGGGACGGACTGGTGAAGCTTTGTTCCCCTCCACCGCCTCGGTGTCCGTGGTGATGGTGTGGATGATCCTCGGAAGTATCGGAGCCCTCATGCGCACACCCAACGGCAAGCAATGCACAGGCAAAGAGAAGCAATCGGAGTTTTTCTTTTCGCAAGCCGAACAAAAGAGATCGGTACATAACTGACGTGACCGTTCAGAAGCGGAATGGTTACGCAATTTTTTGCGCAGCCGGATATCGAATAAGGCCGAGCGATGCCTCTGGCGCCGTGGCTTTCCTTGACAGTCTAGGGAAAGATTGAACAATCCCTTACCAAGACTGTCTAGGCTTAAAAGATTTTATGGCGAAAGAGAAACCCGACCTCGTTTACGGCACGCTCGACATGTTGATCTTGAAAGCGCTCCAGCATGATCCGCGGCATGGGCTGGGGATCGCGGATCGGATCCAGCAGATGTCGAAAGACATTTTGCATGTCGAGCAGGGTTCGCTTTATCCCGCGCTCTATCGTTTGGAAGCGCAGGGCTGGATCACGGCGGAATGGGGCGTTTCGAATAACAATCGCAAAGCGCGCTATTACAAACTGACCGCGGCCGGCCGCAAACAGCTCTCCGCGGAAGAGGAACATTGGGTCCGAATCACCAAAGGAATCGATCTCGTTCTCGCCGGAGGCTAACAAATTATGCCGCGACTTCGCGCCTGGTTCTCTCGATTGCTCGGCTTGTTTCAAAAAAGCCGCCGCGACGCGGAGATGGCGGAAGAGATTCAGGCGCATGTCGATCTTTTGACCGAGCGAAACATCGCGGCTGGAATGTTGCCGTATGAAGCGCGCAACGCAGCACTGCGACAGTTCGGCGGCGTCGAGCAGACAAAAGAAATCGCGCGCGAACAACGCGTCTGGCGCTGGGCCGATGAATTTATGCAGGACATTCGCTATGGCGCGCGAATGCTTCGGCGCACTCCGGGATTTTCCATTCTCGCCATCCTTTGTCTGACTCTCGGCATCAGCACGAACGCAGCCGCCTTAAGTTGGATCGAAGGGATTCTCATTCGCCCCTATCCGCTCGTCGCACACCAGGACCGGATGGTAGCGCTCAGCGGCACGATCCGGGGCGCGGAAAGAAGCGAACTGTCCTATTCCGACCTTCTCGATTTTGAAAAGAACTCGACTCTCTTTGAGTCATTCATTGTCGATAAAATCACCGGCACAACGTTAAGCGCTGGGGACCGCGCCGAGCGCTCGGTCGGAGGAATTGTTTCCGCGAACTATTTCGACGCGCTCGGTGTTCGACCGATTCTCGGGCGCGGTTTTCGACCCGAAGAAGGCACGGGACGCAACGCGCATCCGGTCACAGTCATAAGCTACATGACGTGGAAAAATCGCTACAAAGGTGATCCCGACATCGTTGGCAAAACGCAGTACATGAACGGCGTTCAGCACACCATCATTGGCGTGGCGCCAGAACAATTCCACGGCACGTTCATCGGCTATTCGTTCAACTTCTGGGTACCGACGTCGATGCAGGAGACGTTCGATAACACGGGCTACAAACTCGAGGACCGCGGCGCGCGCTGGGTTGAAGGTTACGCGTTTTTGAAACCGGGCGTCACGCGGCAGCAAGGACAGGCGGAACTTTCCGCGATCGCAAAACGGCTCGAGAACGATTTTCCCGAAACAAATCGCGGCCACGGCATCGAAATCTTCCCACTCTGGAAAACGCCGTTCAACGGCGCCGGCAACATGTCGCCGACGCTCGGGATCACTGCGGCCGTCGCTTTCTTTGTCCTCCTCATCGCTTGCGCCAACGTGAGCAATCTCCTCCTCGCGCGATCACTTTTGCGCCGACATGAAATGACAATGCGGCTTGCGCTCGGCGCCGGGCGCCGCCGTTTGATTAAACAACTCTTCACCGAAGGCTTGCTCCTTTCGTTGATCGCCGCACTTGGCGGAATCGCAGTCGCCTATTGGAGCCGCAACGCGCTCGTGCTCGCGTTTCCGACATCGTTGCCGGGGATCACGATTGATTATCCCGGACAGTTGGATTGGCGCGTCCTCCTGCTCAGCGTCACGATCTGCATTGGATCGACAATGCTGTTCGCGCTCATGCCCGCGATTCAATCGAGCCATGTCGATCTTTCCGGCGCGCTCAAAAGCGAGGGCGCCGGCGTAGTCGGCGGCAGCGGCCGATCGCGATTGCGCTCGGCTTTGGTGCTCGTGCAGGTCTCGCTTAGTTTTGTTCTCCTCGCCGGCACCGGGTTGCTTTTGCAAAGCCTGCAGCGAATGCAAAACGCCAGTCCCGGTTTCTCAACCGACAATGTGATCATGTCTGTCGTGGATTTGTTTTCGGCAGGCTACAAACTCGATCGCGCTAAAATTTTTCACACGCAGTTGCTCGATCGTGTCCGCGCGCTTCCCGGTGTCGAGTCTGCGGCTTTGACGCGAGTGACGCCGTTCAGTTACAACCCGCCTTCTTCCGCGCCGATCGAGATCGACGGCTACCAGTCCGCGCCCGATCAGCAACCGAACGCGGACTATCTTCAAGTCAGCGAAGATTATTTTTCGACCCTCGGGATTCCGCTCGTAGCCGGCCGCGAGTTTACTCGAAACGACGATGAGAACGCTCCTCGAGTCGCGATCATCAATGAAACGATGGCCGCGAAATATTGGCCGGGTAAAGATCCGATCGGCCAGCGGCTCAAAGTGAAAGACAATTGGATGCAGATCGTGGGTGTGGCGAAAAACGTGAAGATCGAGACGAAACTCGAGAAGCCGAGGTCGTTCTTTTACGTGCCGGTGCGCCAGAATTTCTTCGTCGGGAACGCCTTGCTCATTCGAACACGGGAAACTCCGGGCGCGATCACCAATGCGCTGGCGCGCGAAGTCCACGCGCTCGATCCGACCCTGGCGCCGTACGCCGCTGATCGTTTGCAGGAGCAAGTGGACGGACGGGGCTACACTCAGCGACTCGCGGCCACGTTGCTCGCGATTTTCGGCGGAATGGCGTTGTTCTTGGCCGCAATCGGACTTTATGGCGTCATGTCCTACTCCGTCTCCCAAAGCACGCGTGAACTTGGTGTCCGCATGGCGCTTGGCGCCAACGCTCGCGATCTGTTGCGATTAGTCATTTCACGCGGCCTGCGCCTGACGACGGCAGGAATTGTCATCGGCGCTGTCGCCGCACTGGTGTTGACTCGGTTGATGGGCAATTTGCTCTACAAAGTAAGCCCACGCGATCCAATCGCGTTCGGATCGGCGTTGATTGTTCTCATCGCCGTCGCGCTTCTGGCCTGTTTCCTTCCGGCCCGCCGCGCTGCGCGAATTAATCCCGTCCGAGCGCTCCGGACGTAACCTCAACTGCTGAGCTTAGGCTGTCGCGCCTGTTGACGTGCGCGCATGCGGCGTAGAGCATTGAGAAATGTCGCCGCTGACTCGAAAGAAGTTGAGAGTTGATCCGCCTTCGCGCAAAGCTACGGCGCGACAGCTGGTTGAGAGTTGAGAGAACGCAATATGCCTCCCTTAACCTATGCCAATTACTTGGATCTGGAGAAGTTGCTCACGCTGCAGAAGCCGCGTTCAACGCCGCCGGAACACGACGAGATGTTGTTCATCATTATTCATCAAACGTATGAGCTTTGGTTTAAACAGTTGCTCCATGAGTTTGAGAAAATAAAAAAGGATTTTTCCGCAGGGGATCTGTTCGGCGCGATTCACTCGTTCAAGCGCGTCCGGACCATCATGAAAGTGCTGGTGGCGCAGATCGACATCCTCGAAACGATGACGCCGTCGTCGTTCTTTTCGTGAAATCGAGTTCGTGCTCGGTTACAAGCGCGAATCGACCTTGAAATACGTGAAGCCGGATTTTCCGGGAGCGGATCGGCTGCAACAACGGCTACGCGAACGAACGGTGATCGATCATTTCTACGATTTTCTGGAAAAGCGCGGCGCGAAAATTCCCGCCGAATTGAAAAACCGGGACCTTTCGCAACCGAACGGACCGAACGAGCAGGTCCAGAAAGAAATTTTGCGGCTCTACAAAAGTTTACCCGAAGTCTCGATCTTGTTCGAGCTCATGACCGATTTCGATGAGGGACTGCAGGAATGGCGTTATCGCCACATCAAACTGGTGGAGCGCACGATCGGGGCGAAAAAAGGTACCGGCGGTTCGCCCGGCGTTCCTTTTCTCAAAGAATCATTGTTTAAGCCGATCTTCCACGATCTCTGGGCGATCCGACACGAAATGTAGTCCGAGCCGGACTGGCGGTAATCAGAGGCCGAGGAATTCGTGAGCGGTGCCGGAGAGAACTTGGGCCTTTTCTTTTGCGGAAAGTTTCAACGATTCGATGAGCTTGCCTGGATGGGCTTCGCCCAACGGAAACGGATAATCCGATCCGAATGCAACGCGCTGCGGTCCGAATAATCTGAGCAGTAGTTTCAGCGCGTCAGGATCGTGGACGAGCGAATCGACAAAAAACCGCGCCGGCATATTGCCACGCGCAAGATAGCTTCTTGGGTTTTTCGTGTTATCGATCGCAACCAAATCGGCACGGACGTGAAACGCATGCTCGATCCGGCCGATGGTAAATGGGAAGGCGCCGCCGCCATGCGCGAACGCGACGCGCAGTTTTGGGAACCGTTCGAACACACCGCCGAACATCATCGAACAAATCGCGAGAGAACTTTCTGCCGGCATACCGACCAGCCACGGTAGCCAATATTTCGGCATTCGTTCCGTGCCCATCATGTCCCAAGGATGAACAAAAACGGCGGCGTTCAGCTCCTGCGCAGTCTTCCAAACGACGTCGAGCGATGAATGATCGAGATTTCTGCAATCGGGACCGTGGCAATGATCGTTCGGGTCGACATGAGTGCCGATCTCAATGCCGCGCAGACCGAGCTCGCGCACACAACGCGATAATTCCTGCGCGGCAAGATCGACATCTTGCAACGGGATTGTTCCCAAGCCGGCGAAGCGTTTCGGATTCGCGCGAACGACTTCGGCAATGTGGTCGTTTAAAAGGCGGCAAAGATCGAGCGTGTCTTTCGGTTTCGCCCAGTAGCTGAACATCACGGGCACCGTGGAGAGGACCTGCATCGACACGTCGGCGCGATCCATCTCTTCAATTCGGCGTTTCGGTTCCCAAACGTTGTCGGCGATCTCGCGAAAGACACGGTCGCCGATCATCATCCGAGCGCTACATTTGTCGCAGTGCTCGAGCCTAACGAACCCGGGATAACCGTATTTTTTGTCCAGGTCCGGCCATTCGCGCGGCAGAATGTGCGTGTGGATGTCGATCTTCATGACCGAGCCGGTCTGGCACTTATCAATCTAGTCAGAATGGCTTAACCGGCTGCGGTTGCGGGACCTTCGTCCCGCAATTCTTGCAGGTCCGCCGAGCGTCGTCATTCCAGAAATCGAGCATCGCTTTGCTGAAATGCTCGACGATGTCGCCGCAGTCGAAATCAATGTCTTCCACCAGCGCTCCGCAATTGTCGCAATAAAATATCACGTGTTCGTGTTCTCCCGGCGGACGGCGCCGCTCCACCACAACGCCAATCGTGTCCGGCGGACGGACCGGCGCATGCGGAACGTTCGGCGGAATAAAGAAGGTTTCGCCTTCGCGAACGAGATGGTCGACGATACGGTCGCTCTCGCGGATGCGCACTTTAATGTCGCCTTTCAGCTGATAAAAATACTCTTCCGAGTCGACCAGATGAAAATCGTTCCGCGCGTTCGGACCTTTGATCACCATCACAAAAAAATCGCGCCCATCGTAGAGATAACGATTGCTGACCGGCGGTTTGAATTTTTCGCGATTCTGTTCGATCCAATTTTCCAGATTGATCGGCGGCTGAACGGTGCGAGTTGTGTGTTCTTTGGGAGATGAGGATGCGATCTTGGTGAGCGTGGCCATGAAACGAGCGTATTTCCATCGATGCGGATGGTCAAACCAGCCTGACGCTGGACCCAGTATTTTAATGTTTCGCATTGCACCGTCTAACCAACTACGCGTTAATATCCCCCACTTTATGAAACCCGGCAGGCTGATTCAATTCGCGCTCGTGGGAACGATCGCGGTTCTGTTTTGCAGCTGCGAGGAAATGCCGCCGCAGGTCCGAAGACCGCTCGCTGGGGTCTTACCCGCTCCGACGCCGAGTGGTTGGTGGGATGACAGCGGCGCGCACGGCGGACCGCGCATCATCGTGCATATCAGCGAGCAAAAGGCGTATTTTTACAAAGGCAAGCAACTTGTTGGCGAATCAACCGTCTCAACGGGCAAACCAGGGTTTTCCACGCCGCCCGGCCATTACACCGTGCTGAGTAAAGATCGCGATCATGTCTCAACCATTTTTGGCGATTATGTCGACAGCGGAGGCAATATCGTGGTGCAGAATATCGACTGCCGCAAAGATCGGCGACCACGGGGAGCGCATTTCGACGGCGCGCGAATGCCTTACGCTATGTTTTTCAACGGCGGCTACGCGATGCACCAGGGCTACGTTCCGCCGTTCGCGGCCTCGCACGGTTGCATTCGATTACCGCAAGGGATGGCGGAACGTTTCTATAATAATGCGCCCGTGGGCACGCCGATGGCGGTAAAGGAATAGATGTCCGAACCCAACGCGGAGGACTTCGGAAAAGGTAATCCAGTCCGACTGCTCCATAAGATTATCGCCTACGTCGCGATCTGGATTGTCGCGCTTGCTCTGACTGCGCCAGGTCTTTGGGCACTCGCGTGGATGTTTCCTCTTGGCCTTGTCGCCGTCATCGATCGTCACACTGCCAACGCGGGCGGCTGGGGAGTACTGATTGGCTGTTACGCCGTTTATCTCGTCCACGGCTTTTTCTATTTCCGCTCGAAGACAACGACGCGAACCGTCATTCTCTACGGCGTTCTCGTGGTCTTGCTGATCGGCAACGTCGCGGGATGCCGCGACATGATGCGCTCGCATTGAGCTGATCAAGCTATCAGCTCGAAGAACTTCTTCAGGTCGATGTTGCCGCCGGAAACGATGGCGACGATCGGACCTTTACCCGCTTTTCCTGTCAACGCCGCGGCCAATGGCAAAGCGCCGGCGCCTTCCGAAATGATTCGCGCTTTTTCAGCCATCATTCGCATCGCTTTCTTGGTTTCTTCCAAAGTGACGACGATGTAATCGTCCACCAGCGGTTTCATTCGTTCCCACATTCGCGGGAACACGCTCTGTCCACCGGCTCCGTCGACAAACGATGCTTTCCAGTCTTTAAAAACTTGCGGCGAACCTTTCTCGAACGACAACGCGGCCGGCGCCGCCGTTTCGGGTTCAGCGCCGAAAATCTTAATCTCCGGCTTGATTGCTTTGACCGCGCTGGCGACTCCAGTGATTAATCCGCCACCGCCAATGCTGGCGATGATTGCGTTCACGTCCGGCGCATCTTCCAGGATCTCGAGACCCATGCTTCCGTGGCCGGCAATGAAATTATGGTCGTCGAACGGATGAACGAATGTTCCATCGACGCCGGGGAACGCACGATCATCGAGCGCTTTCCATGCGACGTCGTACGAAGCGAGAACTAATCTTGCGCCGAGCTCGCGCATGCGCGCGAGCTTCGATTCGGGCGCAGTTTCAATTGCGACTACCGTGCAAGGAACGCCGGCTTGTCGTGCAGCATAAGCGACCCCCTGTCCCGCGTTGCCGGCGCTGATCGTCCAGACTCCACGTTTGCGCTCCGACTCGGGCAACATGGCGACCGCGTTGGCAGCGCCGCGCAATTTGTAAGCGTTAATTGGTTGGAGGTTTTCCAACTTCAGCCGGACGTCTGGAAAATCTGGACCAAGTTCAAGGCGGACGAGTGGCGTGCGCACGATTGTCTTCGCGATTCGCTGTCGCGCGTCTTTGATTTCGTCCAACTTGATCGGCCGGACGGGGTCGAGCGTTGCCGCCATTTAGTGTCGATCCATTCGACTGCGCTCAGGACAAGCCTTACCCGGGCGGCCAGGCGAGCGCGCGTTTGCCTAACAAATGAACGTGCAAATGCGGCACGCTTTCGCCCGCGTCCGGTCCGCTGTTGATGACAACGCGATACCCGGTCTTCTCGATGTCGAGCTTTTTTGCGAGCTCGCCCGCAACCAGCAACAGTTTTCCGAGAATGGCGCGCTCGGCTTCAGTGGCGACGGCCAAACGGGGGATCGCCTTCTTGGGAACGATCAGCACGTGAACCGGTGCTTGCGGATTTACATCATGAAAAGCAATCGCGTCGTCGTCTTCCCAAATAATCTTCGCCGGAATCTCACGCGCGATAATTTTTTCGAAGATCGTCATGGCAAATGGTCGGACTGAGGAATCACCGCAGCGAACATTTTAAACGCTCGCTGGTGGTTGTTGTCAGCCGTTCACGAATGAAGCAGACAATCTCTTCCCGTAAAGAATCGCACGCGCGGGTCCAGACTCGCGTGCAGCGCAAATGTTTTACACACGGTTGCAACGAACAAAGCTGAAGATTGTCCACGCCGGTCTCGATGAGCGAATTGAGTCGTTTTTCAAGAAGATCGAAAAAGGCGAGCTCGTAACCGCTGCCGGCTTGATGCGCGATGTCGACCAACGAAACCGAAATAGGAGGCGGTGCCGGTGCGAAATACGGAATGATTTCCTTGTAGCCGATCGCTTTTAGGACGTACTCCACCGTTTCCTGAAGCTGCTTGAACGCAACAACGTTCTCGTCGTTCCGTAGATGCAAGTAAAACGCAATGCTCTCAGTAACGTGCTCGGTTAACCACCAACTCGGATAACCGGCTTGATCGGCCGCGCGATTGATGGCGGCGTGCAACCAATTGCGGTCGAACTCAAAGAGCTGACCCGAGTCGCAGCGCAAATATGGAAATTCTTCTTTAAACGCGACCATGATTCACTTGATCCGGTGGAAATAATTCACGCTGCTTTGAGTCAGGCTTTGCCGTCTTGCCCAACGCGTGGATGGCGTCGACGAATTGATCGACATCTTCGAAGCGCCGATGGATCGAGGCGTAACGCAGATACGCGACTTCATCGATGCCGCGCAATTTTTCGAGGACCTTTGCCCCAATAGCGGTCGATTGGACTTCGCGGCCGCCCGTTTCCAGATCGTGGACGATTTCATCGACGAGCTGCTCAAGAGTTAGCAAGCTGGTGGAACGCTTCTCGAAAGCCTTGGCAATGCTGCCGGCGAGCTTCCGGCGATCGAACGGTTCGTGCGTACGGTCGCGCTTCACGACCCGGAGATCGGAGCGCTCGATTTCCTCGTAAGTGGTGAAGCGATATCCGCATTTGAGGCATTGGCGGCGCCGGCGAATGCTCGAGCTATCGCGAGATTGACGGGAATCGATGACTTTGTCATCACGCGACCCGCACTTGGGGCAACGCATAGTGTTAAAAGGCTAAATAACACACCACGCGTTGTGGCGTCAACGATCTTTAACGCTGGGAATTGTTGTTCGGTCAGGCCGCGACTGCTTTGCGCGGCGCACTCTTCTTTGGTTTTCTTTCGGCGAATTCGAAACCGACTTTCCCGTTTTCCAATTTGAGGTAGGCCGAAAATGGGCGGCCTTTTTTCGAAACAAACTTCGGAAGAAGATCGGTTTTGCCGATTGTAATCAACTTTTGCACCTGCTCCTTCGGAATTTCGCGGTGCAGGATGTTCTTGCTGATCCGGAAGGTGCAGGTTTTTTCCTTGGAAACCGCGTTCTCGCAGGCATAGGCGCGATCAAGGACGTAAACCTGGCCTTTCTGGCAAATTGGACAAAGTCCGAGCGCCTCGTGCTTCTCAGCGTCGATCTTTACCGTTTGATCATGACCGTTCTCGCCAAAATCGAAGGCCGGTTTGAAATCTTCGCCGAGTTTGACGGTGGCGTTGAACTTGCGGCCAACTTTGCTTCGAAAACCTTCCAGCGGGCCAACTTGTTTCTCAGTTAAAAGTTTTTCTAGCTCTGAACGTTCGAACAAGCGCCCGGCCATCGTTTTCCAAACAATCAATCCGCAAGATCGACATTTGAAGGTGCGGTAACTTTCGTCGAATGGTCCGCCGCCGCACTTCGGACATTTCACATCCAGCAGTTCGAAATCTCCGCTCACACTGTCGCCCTCGAAATTTTTTGCCTTCTCAACGATTTCGCGGGTGAACTTCTTGATGTGGGCCATAAAATCGTTGCGTTTCATCGCGCCTTTCTCCATCCGCTTGAGTTTGGATTCCCATTCGCCGGTCATTTCCGGGGAACACAACTCGGTGGCACCGATGCCGCGCAAAAGCGTGATCAGCGCGAGACCTTTCGCAGTCGCGATCAGCTCGCGCCCCTGGCGATGGACGTAGCCGTCGTGAATCAATCCTTCGATGATCGCCGAGCGCGTCGCCGGCGTACCGAGACCTTTCTCGCGCAACGCCTCACGCAGTTCCTCGTCTTCGACGAGTTTGCCGGCGCCTTCCATTGCTGAGAGCAGCGTGGCTTCCGTAAATCGCGCCGGCGGCTTGGTTTCATTTTGCGTAACCTCGATATCGAGGACTTTTGCCGGTTCGTTCGGCGAAATCGCAACGAGCGACTCTTCGCCCTGCTGTTCTGAAGCTGCTTCACGGCCGTAAACCGCCAGCCAGCCCGGGTCCTTGATAATTTTTCCCTCGGTTTTAAAGGCCTCCTTGTCGACACGCGTGATGCGGGTCGTCACTTCAAATTGCGCCGCCGGGAAAAAGCCGCTGATAAAGCGGCGCACAATCATGTCGTAGATTTTCTGCTGAACCTCATCGAGGCCGTGCGGCGCGGTACCGGTCGGAATGATCGCGAAGTGATCTGAAATCTTTACGTTATTAAAGATCCGCTTGGTTGGCTTCACCCAATTTTTTTCGAGAACTGTGCGCGCGTGCGGATTCTCGATCCGGCTCAACGTCGATTTTACCGTCGGGATATAATCTTCCGGCAGATAGCGCGAGTCGGTCCGCGGATAAGTGATGACTTTGAAGCGCTCGTAAAGTTGCTGGGCGATTTGCAATGTGCGCTTGGCACTGAAGCCGCGGCCGTTCGCGTCGCGTTGCAAACTGGTCAGATCGTAAAGAAGCGGCGGCGCCTGGGTTGTCGGTTTCCGTTCTTCGGTGGCAATGCCGGTTTTGCCGACGCATCGGCTCTTGATTTCGTCAGCCGTCGCTTTGTCCCAAATCCGCTCGGCTCGCGCGTCTTCGTCGCCGTCTTTCGTGAAATCTTCCCGGAACCACCGGCCGCGATAAGTGCCGGCTTTGACCGCGAAATCGCCGAATACCTCATGATAGTTACGCGGCTTGAAGTGGTGAATCCTGTCTTCGCGCTCAGCCAGAATCGCCAGGGTTGGCGTTTGCACGCGACCAACCGGCGTCAGCTGAAAACCGCCGGTCCGATTGTTGAACGCCGTCATCGCGCGCGTGCCGTTGATTCCGACGAGCCAGTCGCTTTCCGAGCGGGACACCGCCGCCTTCGAGAGCGGGACCATTTCTTCTTCGGAGCGCAAATGATTGAACGCGTCGCGGATCGAGTCCGTCGTCATCGATTGCAACCACAAACGGCGGATCGGCTTTTTGACGCCGCCGAGTTTGACCAGATACCGGAAAATCAGCTCACCCTCGCGTCCGGCGTCGCAAGCGTTGATCAGAAGATCGACATCGGGGCGTTGCATCAACTTTTTGAGCATGTTGAAGCGCGCTTTCGTCTTCTCGATCGGCTTGAGCTGAAATTCGTCCGGAATAATCGGCAGGTTGGCGAAGCTCCACTTCCCGCGCTTCACGTCGAGCTCGCTCGGCAAGGCCAATTCAACCAAATGGCCAAGCGCAGATGAGATGACGTAGCGCTCGCTCTCGAAATGGTCGCCTTCCTTTTTGAAACCACCGAGAGCGCGGGCGAGATCGCTCGCCACACTCGGTTTTTCCGCGATGATCAGGGATTTAGACATTGATATTGAAGACCTTGCAAACGGGGGGAAGAGCAGGTCGCGGGCGAGGTTAGGCGAGTTTCACGAAATATTTTCCGGGCAACTGCTTCACGAGCCGCTTCAGCTCAAGGCCGAGGAGAGTAGAAGAGACTGTGCCGCTTGGCAAATTGCATTTCGCTGAGATCGCATCAATGGGCGTCTCAGTAGCCTCGATCGCGTCATAGACCCGGCGCTCTTCATCCGAGAGCGGAGGCAGCGGACGGGCGGCGGCTTGCGGTGACGGTTTCGTTTCCGGCAGAAGAATTTGGAGATCATCAAGAATATCATTCGCGTCCATGACAAGTTTCGCGCCCTGCTGAATGAGCCGGTTCGAGCCCATCGCGCTCGGCGCGTTGATGTGCCCGGGCACGGCGTAAACCGAGCGGCCTTGCTCCAGCGCCTGCGAGGCCGTAATCAGCGCGCCGCTGTTTGCGCCCGCTTCAACCACAAGAATTCCATGGCTCCAGCCGGAGATGATCCGGTTTCGCATTGGAAACGTTTGCCGGTCGGGTTCGATTTCCATCGAGAATTCAGACACGACTGCGCCGCTGCCGTTGCGAATTTTCTCGGCAAGCGTACGATTTTCCGGCGGATACAGCTTCGACAATCCCGAGCCAATGACCGCGATCGTGCGCCCTTTTGCGGCGAGCGCGCCCTGATGCGCGGCCGTATCGATTCCGCGCGCCAGACCGCTAATCACAGTCAGCCCCGCGTAAGCAAGTTGGTAGGCGAGCTTTTTCGCGCACTCGCTGCCATAGTGAGTGGTGCGACGCGCGCCGATGATCCCGATCGCGTGCTGATCGCGCTCCTGAATTTCGCCCCAAACGTAAAGCACAATCGGCGGCGCGTGGATTTCGCGCAGCGGCTTTGGATAAGACGGCGAATTCTGCGTAATGACGGTCGCGCCGAAGTCTTTGACGCGTTTCAGCTCCGACGGAAGATCGACAATCGATTCCCAATTTGAAATTTGATCGGCGACTTCGCCGCCAATCCCCTCAACTTTTCGGAGCTCAGTCCGTTTCGCGGCCAGGATTTGCTGCGGTTCTTTGAAAACCTGCAGGAGCTTGCGCAACCGCACCGGCCCGACGGTCGGCAGCATGTTGAGCGCGATGCACGCTTCGATGGAGTTCATGAAATCCTGTAGGGGACGACGCTGTCGTCCCAGGGAAGCTAACAGGTTCCCCTACAAAAAATCTAAAACGGAATTTCGTCGTCGTCCGGCTCCGCAGCCGCGCCAGCTTTTGGCGGCGGAGCGGGTTTACTTGAACGCGATTCTCGCCCGCCCTCAGCAGCTTCGGCCGCGCCACCGCCTGCGCCGGGAGGACGACCGCCGAGCAGTTGCATCGTTTCGCCAATCACGCGCAATTTGCTTCGCTTCTGCCCGCTTTGTTTGTCGTCCCATGTATCCAATTGGAGCCGGCCTTCGATGAAAACGGGACGACCCTTCTTCAAATATTCGCCCGCGATTTCGGCGAGCCGCGACCAGAGGACGACATCGACATACGTGACCTCTTCACGTTTCTCGCCGCTGTCGAGGGTGTATTGACGATTAATAGCAATGCCAAGGTCGCAAACGGCGCTGCCTTTGGGGGTATAACGCACTTCGGGATCGCGCGTCAGATTTCCGAGGAGAATGACTTTATTAAAACTGGCCATGCGCCAGGTCTATCGGATTTATTTAGAACGCGCCAACTTTTTCGCCGGCTTTTCCTTCCGCTCCTTTTTTTCGTTCTTCGCGCGCAACCGCTGGTAATGCTGGCGGTACACTTCCGGATCGAGTTTGAATTTGGAACGCAGCTTGGTGACCAGCTGCGGATCTGCGTGGAAAATAAAGTTCACATAAAATCCGGCGTCGAGTGGACCTGACGCGTAGGAAAACTGGCGCTTGTCCATTTTTTGCACCTGCTCGATCTCGGCGCCTTCCTTTTTAAATTCGGACTCCAAGCGGTCGACAATGTTGTGCACGCTATCCTCCTTTCCCTGCGAATTGAGGACGAGCAATGCTTCGTAACGATTCTTCATGTTTCTTCTTCGATTTTGTTGAAAGTGTTCATCGCGGAAACGACGCCTTTGTCAATCGCACATTTCACCGCGTCCGCCGCGCGCGTGATTGTCGATCTCACGAGGGGTTTCTCCTCTTCGAAAAAATTGCTGAGCACATAATCGCTCGCTGCTTCGGCCGGCGCGTTACCAATTCCAATTCGCAATCGCGGCATTTCTTCCGTGCCAAATTGGGCGATGATCGATTCCAGTCCGTTATGTCCGCCGGCCCCCCCACTTTGACGAATCCGCAATCGCCCGAGTGGCAATGAGAAATCGTCCAACACGACCAATATTTCCTGCGGAGCAATTTTGAAGAACTGCGCGATCGCGAAGAGCGGATGGCCGCTACGATTCATGTAGCTCGCAGGCTTGACCAAGAGCGCATCCCCAAATTTTGCCGTAGCCGCGTCCCATTTGCCCGATCTCTGCCAAGCGAGTCCGCCTTCGTGAGCAAGAAGATCGGCAACCATGAAGCCAATGTTGTGGCGAGTATGCGCGTATTCGGCGCCGGGGTTGCCCAAGCCTGCGACCAAGCGAATCGGTTTCTCTTCCACTGTCGCGCAATCGAAATCCGAAATCAGTGCCAGTCCGGCTCGGACAAATCGATTCTACTTCTTTGGCTCTTTTTCTTTTGGAGCCGGTGCGCCACCCTTGCTCGCTGGTGCGGGCGCGCCCTTCACCGGCGGTGCTCCCTTCGCTCCAGCAGCCGGTGCCGCCGCTTCGCCTTCTTCCTTCCTCGCCGTAATCACTTCCGGACCCGCTGCCGCGGCCGCTTCGGCTTCCGCTGTGACCGGTTCCTCCTCAATCACCGGCGCCATTACTGAGAATGCAGTGAGATCAGGTTGAACTTTTGCGGTTACGCCCGACGGAAGTTTGATGTCACGAACGTGAATCGAATCCCCGATGTTGAGCGCCGATACATCGACCGTAACTTTGTCTGGCAGATCGCGTGGCAAGCACTCGATCGGCAGCGCGCGCAAATTCTGATCGAGCAGACCACCGAAATTCTTCACGCCATTCGGAACGCCCAACGGTTCCAGCGGCACGTCGGCCTGAATTTTCTCGTCCATCGAAATCGCGTGAAAATCGACATGGAGAACATCGCCGACTACCGGCGAGTGCTGGACTTCTTGCAAGAGCGCGGTGCGAGTCCCTTTGTGACCGGCGATTTCCAACTCCACCAGAATGTTTTCGCCCGAGGCATGGCTGAGCATGGCATTGATGTCGCGTGCGGAAACCTGGAGCGGTTGGGACTTTTCTTTTCCGCCGTAAACAACGGCCGGAACAATGCCGCGCGCTTTTAATCGGCGCGCAGCCGAACGTCCAGTCGCAGTCCGCGGTTCTGCCTTGAGTTTAACTTGCTTTGCCATCTTCGTTAGTTGTCGATCTTAAACAGCGACGAAACCGACTCATCGTTATGGATCCGTTTCATCCCCTCGCCGAGTAGCTCGGAAACGCAGAGCACGGTGGTTTTAAATCCTTCCACCGGGCGAACCGGCGTGCTGTTGGTCGTTATTAATTCCTCAATTTTGGACTTTTGCAACCGAGGGATGGCGACATCGACCAGGACCGCGTGCGAGACGCCAGCGTAGATCTTCTTCGCCCCGCGCCTTTTCAAAAGCTCTGCCGCCGAGGTCAGCGTTCCGGCCGTCTCGGTCAGATCGTCCACCAGCAGTACATCGTGATCCTTGACTTCACCGATTAGGTAGAGCGCTTCGGTTTCAGTCGCGCTCTTTCGTTCCTTGGCAACGATTGCCAGGTTCGCGCCGAGCGCTTCGGCATAGGCGGAGGCCATTTTCAAACCACCGATGTCGGGTGAAACCACAACGGTCTTTCCGGTAAGCTTCTGGCGAAGGTACTTAATTAGTACCGGCAACGAATAAAGGTGGTCGACCGGGATATCGAAAAAGCCCTGCACCTGCTGGGCGTGAAGGTCCATCGTTAACACCCGATTGACGCCAGCGGCGTGGAGCAGATTGGCGATCAATTTCGCTGTAATCGGTGATCCGATCGGCGCTGGCGCGACGCGCGGCGTCTACCATGATGAGCAGCTCCATCAAATGTTCATTGCTCGGCGGCGAGGTTGGTTGAATCAGAAAAACGTCACGGCCGCGCACGTTCTCCTCGATTTTGACGTAAGTCTCACCGTCCGGGAACGAGCTGATGGTGGCCTGGCCGAGCGGGGCGCCGATGTATTTGCAAATCCGCTCGGCCAACTCGCGATTGGCCGTGCCGCTGAAGACCTTCATTTCTGGCTGGAGCGCGAACATGAGGGGGCTAAATTAGGCGTGCGAACTCAATATTGGCAATGAACAACTTGCCAGAAAGGAACTCTTTCGCGAATGGTACGTGCCTCCATGAACGCTGACACGATTCGTATCGACCGACCCGCAACAAATTCGCGATTGTTTGCGCACACGCGCTGGGATGCAGTTCCAGCGGCCGCGGGTCTTTTTCATCTCGCTTATTTTCTCGGTCTCTTCTTTTTGTACCCGCGCGCGCCGCTCTGGGTAATGCTGATCCTGGGATTCCTTTACTCGTTGATGGTGAACGCGAACATCAACGGCGTCGGCCACAACTTCATTCATAATCCATTCTTTCGTTCCAAAATCCTGAACCGCCTGTTCGGAGTCACTCAGTCCGTCGCCTGCTGTTTCTCGCAGACCTACTACAACGCCGTTCACATGCAGCATCACAAAGGCAACGCCGACCGACCGGATGAAAAGGGCGCAACGATCGATTGGATCTCGATCTATAAACACGGTCACGATGGCGAGGCGGAAAACCCGTGGGGCTACGTGTTCCTGAGTTTTTTCCGCGATGACGTCGGCGCAATCAAACGAGAACTGCGCAAACGCGGCAACGGCGATTTATTTTGGGGCAACATTGAGCTGGCCGCGTTCGCGACCACGCTGCTGATCATGTTTCTGTTCAACTGGCGTTACGTGGTTTTTTATTTCCTGCCGTTTTTCTACCTCGGACACTGCTTCAGTTATTTGAACGGCTACTATCGCCACTACGGCGCGAATCCGGACAAACCAATCGCCTGGGGGGTGAGCAGCTATGGCAAGATTTATAACTGGCTTTTTTTCTACAACGGCTATCACGCCGAACATCATTTCCGTCCAAAAGTGCATTGGACGAAGATGGAAAGCTTCCGCCAGAGCATCACCGAGCTGCAAAAAGAGGAAGGCGTGCGCACGATCAAGCGCGCGCACATGCTCGGCTTTCTCGATCCAAATTTGCCCAAACGCGGCGAAAGCGCAGCAGATTTGAAAGCCGCTGCGCCGTCGGCGCTTTAGTTGTAGGACGGGCGCCGCGGCGACCCTGCCTTTCTCGATGCCGGCAAGCGGAGCACTTGCCCTACAATGTTATTGCGCGAAACTCGCGCGCAGCTTTTCTTTCTTCGCTTCGCAATCTTCCTGCAAGCGTCGAATTTCGGATGCCAGCTGCTTCTCGAGCGATTCCATTTCTTCGAATTTTCCGGCGCTTTGCGCAGTGCGAATTTGATCCTTGAGA